>Ga0070730_10003282_pt1 | contig 14578 bp, 9 predicted proteins | sample Coa_R1_3_FD_66447 | JGI IMG/M metagenome (GOLD analysis project Ga0070730, IMG submission 66447) | Surface soil microbial communities from Centralia Pennsylvania, which are recovering from an underground coalmine fire - Coalmine... | ecosystem: Environmental > Terrestrial > Soil > Unclassified ...
TATGCTCGGACAGGATAGAAATTCCGCAGGCCAGGAGGAACAAGGTCCCAGATCAATCTGTTCAGCCGCAAAAAAATCCCGGCAGGCGACTTTCCCAACAGTTTCAGCTTTGCCGCTTTCCCCAGGATCGTCTGCAACGGCAGTCTGGCATGCAGTGCTCCAGTTGGCGAATGGTCCATGTCTAATGCTCTGGTTAATATGGGAACTGCCCGGTATTTGGACGGCGTCATGCCGGAGCAGTAGAAGCGGCGTGAAGCCATTTGGAAAGCTCGGTTTTTTTGATTATATGTCCGCTTTATTTAATTTTAAATGGGAGAAGTTCTTTTAAAATCCTGATATCAAGGCTATAAGAGAGAAGGCTAAACCCGTCGCTAGAGCCGGTTCGGCTCTCGCGGCATTGGAGCGTTACAATTGGGCTTTCCCGAATGCGCGACGGCCTTTTGCTGGCCGTGTTCTGCAGTAACAGCGTGATTGGATTTTGGCGCTGTAGTGGTGCTTTTCGGAAAGAGGCACACCAAAGTGAAGCGGTCGCCAACTCCAATTTCGCTTACCCCTATTGTGAGGAAACCGCGATACGCGTCGTGTGCTGAGGTCAGGCGCACTCCGCGACAAGAGTGCCTTACGGCGGAACGAGGATGACTAACCAGGCCGAAGCTGCGGAAGGCTATTTCGATGACCACAAGGAATCGAAAGACCTCGGGCGTCTCGCTTTGCGCGGCGGCATGGTATCGGTCGCGATGCAATACGGTAACGGTGCTCTCCAGATTGCCGCTGCGATCGTCCTGGCACGGCTCTTGGCGCCGGAGGATTTTGGTTTAGTGGCGATCGTCACGGTTCTAACGAGCTTTGCGCCGGCGATCATTGATTTTGGCCTCGGAGACGCTACAGCGCAAAGAATCAGGATAACTCCAGGCCAGATCAGCAGCCTTTTTTGGCTTAGTACTGCGATCGGATTGACAATTGCCCTAGCCGTGGCTGCCTGCAGTCCGCTGATTGCGACGATATATCGCGAACCCAGGCTCGAGCCTATCGCATTGTGTACCGCAATCAGCTTCGTGCTGTGGGGAGCGTCAAATCAGCATCTGGCGCTCTTACGACGCACGATGCGATTTGGCACAATTGCCCGAATACAGGTTTCAAGCACATTAGTGGGAGTAGTCATCGCCATCCTCATGGCACTCGGCGGCTATGGCTACTGGGCCCTTGTGTTGCGTCCGATTGTGAGCTCGCTTTGGCTTGCCTGCGGAGCGTGGCTCTTCTGCGGCTGGAGGCCGGGATCCCCTGTCGTTGATGCCGAAGTCAAATCGATGGTCCGTTTTGGACTGCACGTGGTGGGCTTTTCGGCGACGTATACTTTGGCGAGAGCAGTGGACCGAATCGGGTTGAGCCTGTTCTACCGGCCCGATATTGTTGGCTATTACCAAAACGCAACAACGCTCTATGAGAATTCAATCTGGGCCGTGCTTCTTCAGGTGCACACGGTCGGGAGCGCTTCCCTCAGCAAACTTCAATCCAATCCGGCTGCCCTGCGGGAGAAGTACGAAACCGCGTTGTCTGCGCTGGCGTTCTTCATTATGCCCGTCGCCGCGATCCTGTCGGTGACGGCTGACGATATCACGGTCCTGTTGTTGGGCGAAAAGTGGCGTCAGGCCGGTTCACTGCTGGGTATCATTGCCATACGCGGTATTTTCCAGGTCATCGAAGGGTCCCAGGGCTGGGTGCATCTCTCCATCGGGAGAGCCGACCGCTGGCAAAAGTGGGGTATCGTTTCGCTCTGTGCCCAGGTCGTGGCGGTTCTTGGAGGTCTGCCCTTTGGTCCAGAAGGCGTGGCTGCCGCGAGCGTGATTGCTGCCTTGCTCATTGCCGTGCCCTCGATCGAGTATGCAGGTCGCCCGATCGGCATCGGCGCTGCTGTCGTGATCCGTGCCGTCAATCGTCAGCTGATCGGAGCAATGATCACCTTGGCAGCAGGCTGGTGCCTACAAATGACGGTTCTGACCGGCTATCCCAGCTTGATCCGCATCTTGTTGTCGGGCGCCTTCTGCACCTGTTTGTACCTCGTGATTGTTGTGGGCCTGCTTCGGCTAACAGGACCAGTCAAGGTTGCTGGCTCGATCGCGCAGGATCTGCTGAAGCGGCGATAACAACGCAAGCCGAGTATCGCCAGGTTGGCTAAGCCACCATCTTGCTGGGACCAGGCAGCTCCTGCCACTCCATATTCGCTTTGGTTGTGACCCGACCCGTTGCGCCGCCCGATCCGTTGCGCCTAGCGGGGTAACGACAAGCGGCAACAGCGCGGCCCGCCCGTCCCGAGTCGGCGTGCTAAAGATCCATCAATATGAAGTGCCGGGGTGGCTCGATTTAAATGCAATATAAACTTGCTTATTTAATTTTTAACGTTAAACTTGTGTCGAAATAAATGATAACATAAGATTTAAAGTGACCATTATAAGTGACGGCTGGCTTCGATCCTGCGTTTCAAGGCGAGTCTCGTTTTGAATGACCCTGAGTTCTGTAGCGCAATTCACGTGAATTGCAGGGATAATGGAGTTTGGGATGCGCGAAGAGTTCTTGGGCGTGCCAATCGACATATTGTCCTTGCATGAAACGGTTGACCTTGCAGATAAATCGATGAGCCACCGTGAACGTTGCCAGCACGTCGCGCTCAACGTAGCCAAATTCATAAGAATGCGACGGCAGCCCGAGCTTTGGCACGACGTCGTCGAGAGCGACATCGTTGGAATAGATGGTATGGGGATTTTGTGGGGCGCGCGCTTGCTCGGCTCAACGGCGCACGAGCGTGTGGCCGGCATCGATCTCTTCAAGGAAATACTGGGGCTGTGCGATCGGAAGGGATTTCGACCATTTTTCCTGGGTGCCACGGATCTCGTCCTGCACAAGATGATATCCAACCTTCGGGCGAGCTATCCAAACCTTCAAATTGCTGGATGGCACAACGGATACTTTGGACCGGAACAGGATCCACGCCTTGTTGAATCAATTCGCCACTCTGGTGCGGATTGCTTGTTTTTGGGACTGCCGACACCCCGCAAGGAACGGCTGCTAGCTCGGTACAGGGACGAGTTTGGTGTTCCGTTTATTATGGGGGTAGGCGGCGCCTTTGACGTTCTCGCAGGCGCGATCGGTCGCGCTCCCGCTTGGATCCAAAACGCGGGGTTGGAGTGGTTCTATCGACTCTACCAAGAGCCGCGCCGGATGTTTTGGCGATATTTCAGCACGAATATCTCGTTTGCGACTCTCATAACAAGAGAACTTGTGAATCGGGCGGTGCGCTCGGTTTTGTGGGTACGGTGATGTGCCAACATGTAGCGTTGGTTTTCGGAACGCGACCCGAAGCAATCAAGCTTTTCCCAGTTATTTATGCGCTGAGGGAGCGCACGAGTCTGCGCATTTCAGTTCTCGTCACGGGGCAGCATCGGGCGATGCTCGACCAGGTGCTGGCGGTCGCCGACATAAGACCGGATATTGATCTGAACATAATGGTTCCCAACCAGAGCCTCGATGGGCTAACCGCTCGCCTGTTGCTCGCGATTGGGGAAGCGTTCGATGCCGACCGGCCGGACTTCGTGATCGTGCAAGGTGATACCACCAGTGCAATGGTTGCGTCACTCGCCGCTTTCTATCGAAAGATTCCCGTGGCGCATGTTGAAGCCGGATTGCGAACAGGGAACATCTACTCACCTTGGCCGGAAGAGATCAATCGCCGGATCATTTCGCCGATCGCGTCGCTGCACTTCGCGCCCACCAAATTGGCGGCAGCCAATCTTACCAGCGAGAATGTTGACCCTGTCGGCATCCACATTACCGGAAATACCGGAATTGATGCTCTTTTACTGACGAAAAGTCGCATCGACGGCCTCGGGGAACTGACCAGCGGCGTCAGGAAGGTCATGGCGCCGTTTCATTCACAAAGAATTATCCTGGTCACTGCCCACCGCCGCGAGAACTTTGACGGCGGTCTCGCCAACATTGCGCAAGCCATCAAAACGCTCTCGCTTCGAGATGACGTGGCCGTCGTATTTCCTGTGCATCCAAACCCCCATGTGCGCAAGGTTATCGATGCAACACTCAGGGGAAGCAACAAGATCGTTCTGCTCGATCCCTTGGAATACGTCCCCTTTGTTTACCTGATGTCTGTCGCAACGCTGATTCTCACGGACTCAGGAGGCATCCAGGAGGAGGCTCCGTCGCTAGGCAAGCCGGTGCTTGTCTTGAGAGATACAACCGAACGGCCGGAGGGGATCGAGGCTGGAACAGCAAAGCTGGTCGGGACCAACGCGAAACGCATTGTAAGCGAGACCGAGCGGTTGCTGGATGATCGGCGCCACTACGAAGCGATGAGTGGAGCGATCAATCCATACGGCGACGGCAGGGCAAGTGAGCGAATTGCGAGTGTCATCAATGTCCAATAACGATCCCAGGGTGTTATCGATGTTCAATGATGAGCCCACCGCCTGTGTAGTGGGACTAGGATACATTGGCCTTCCAACGGCTGCCCTCATGGCAAGCCGCGGATGGAAAGTGATTGGCGTTGATACCAATCCCCGCATTGTCGAGAAGGTGGCCTTGGGGAAAGTGCATATTGTCGAGCCGGACCTGGATGATCTTGTTCAAAAGGTCGTATCGCTCGGCAGACTTCGTGCCATCAGCCAGCCTGTTTCCGCCGACGTGTTCGTGATAACCGTACCCACACCGCTTGCCGCTTCCAAGCAGCCAGACTGCGGGTTCGTGGTCTCAGCCGTTCGCAGCATAGCGCCAAAGCTTCGACCTGGGAATCTGGTCATACTCGAGTCGACATGCCCCGTGGGCACAACGGCGGAAATGAGCGAACTGCTCGCCAGCATGCGCCCTGATCTTTGCCTGCCCAGCCGCTCAGCGGACGCGGCCAATATTCATGTGGCTTACTGTCCAGAACGTGTGTTGCCCGGACGTATTCTCATCGAATTGCAGGAAAATGACCGCTCGATCGGGGGAATATCGGAGAGGTGCACCGAACGGGCCGTCGAATTCTATAAGACCTTTGTAAAAGGCGAGTGCATCGGTACGACGGCGGCGGTCGCAGAGCTGGTAAAGCTGAGCGAGAACTCGTTTCGCGATCTCAATATCGCCTTCGCAAACGAGCTTTCTCTTATTTGTGATCGGATCGGAATCGATGTGTGGGAAGTGATCAAGCTCGCGAACCACCATCCGCGCGTCAAGATATTGCAGCCCGGGCCCGGCGTGGGCGGGCATTGCATCGCCGTCGATCCGTGGTTTCTGGTGCATTCGGCACCCGATCTTGCTCCATTGATCCGTACCGCGCGCGAAGTCAACGACGGCAAAGCTGACTATATCTACCAGAAGGCTCATCATCTTTTGGAGGAAAGCAGCAACGAAAGAGTGGCATGCCTTGGGATCACGTTTAAGGCGAACATCGACGATCTCCGTGAGAGTCCTTCGTTGGAAATTGCCGAGAGGCTTGCCGGCAAATTCGGAGAGAGGGTCTCGATCGTTGAACCCAACGTTGCTCAATTGCCTTCCTGTCTCACTCGTGTGGGTGCCCAAAAGGTTACGTTCGAGGAAGCGCTGGCATCATGCGGTATCCTTCTGCTGCTCGTTGACCATGATGAGTTCAAAAAGGTTCCGCGCGAAGAGCTTGCAGGCAAGATCATCATAGATACGCGCGGCATTTGGAAATCGCCGACGTTGTCGGCCTCCATGGGACGTTTGTCTAATGTGCGGCATTTTCGGATGGCTTCTACCGTCGGATCAGCAGCCGGGTAGAGATGTCCTCGAGCGCTTGACCAATCGCCTTGTGCATCGGGGACCAGACGGCGCCGGCTTTTGGACAGGAAAGACCGAAAACGGCGATCGCCATATCGCATTCGGCCATCGCCGCCTTTCCATTATTGATATCGAAGGCGGCACGCAGCCCATGGCCAGCAGCGACGGAAAGATCGTGCTGGTCTTTAACGGCGAGGTCTACAACTACGTTGAGCTTCGAGATGAACTGAAGGGCATGGGACACGTCTTCAGAACAGCCAGTGACACTGAAGTCGTGATCGAGGCGTACAGGGCCTGGGGACTGGATGCCCTGCCGCGACTTCGCGGCATGTTTGCATTTGCGCTGTGGGATTCGAGAAGCCAAAGGCTCGTTCTTGCTCGTGATGCATTCGGGAAGAAGCCGCTATTTTATTCGCAACACGGCGAAGGGATGGTTTTCAGCTCCGAGATCGAACCATTGGTGCGGTTTCCTAAAATTGACAACAGCCTCGATCCAGGAGCGATAGGTCATTATCTCCTCAATCGGTTCGTGCCCGGCCCATCCACCTTTTTCCGCGGTGTCAAAAAGCTTCCTGGCGGATGCGTGGCCTTGTGGGAGGGCAGGGCGTTTAGAACCATGCGTTATTTCACCCCACCAATTGCCACCACACGTCCAGACGTCTGGAAACTGGGCGACGCGGTCCGCTTGTTCAAGGACGTCTTTGATGATGCCGTTCGCCTTCGAATGCGAAGCGATGCTCCATTCGGGGCATATCTATCGGGAGGAATCGATTCCTCGTCCGTCGTATCGACGATGGTCAAATACAGCTCTACCCCGGTCCGGACGTTTGCCGTCGGCTTCGATGAGGAGAAATACTCCGAGCTTGCCTTCGCAAGGCTCGTTGCGCACCAAATGGGTACCAATCACAACGAGGTCGTGGTCAACAGCGAGAATTTTTTGAATGGATGGTCAGAAGCCATCGTTAGGCGAGGCGCGCCTGTCTCCGAGACGTCTGATATTCCGATCTTCATATTGTCGAAGCTCGCATCAAAGACCGTCAAGATGGTTCTTACCGGCGAGGGCGGCGACGAGCTTCTGGGCGGCTACCCCAAGCACCGCGCTGAACGTGCGGTCGGGCTTTATCAATCGATGATGCCCCGACCCTTCCACGATTTTGTCGTCGCGCCGATTGTCCGTTCACTTCCATACGGAATGCGCCGGGCAAAGATCTTTTTCGCCGCTGCCGGCGAACGGGATTTCACAAATCGGATGCGCTTTTGGTTTGGAGGGATGTCGACAAGAGATCGCGACCTGATGCTCAGGCAATCGTTGTCGAGCGAACCGCCGGACCGATTTCCATTTTCGATGGACGCGGGATCGAACGGTCGCAAGACGATGTTCTTCGATCAGACATCATGGCTGCCGGACGACCTTCTCGAAAGAGGCGACCGTATGATGATGGCCGGATCGATCGAGGGGCGCATGCCGTTCATGGACACCCAGTTGGCCGGATTGGTTGCGCGTCTTCCTGATAAATTCCTTCTTCGTGGTAAGGGTGGCAAGCTGGTTCTCCGAATGGCGATGAAAGGGATCTTGTCGGACACGATACTTCACCGAAAAAAAATAGGCTTTCGGGTTCCGATCAGTGGTTGGTTCCAGGGTCCCTATCAGGCATTTGTACGCGAGCAATTGACTGGAGCGTCTGCGCTCACCGCGCATATTTTCGACCGGAAGGTCGTTGCGCGACTGGTGGACGAGCACATGGCCGCGAGGCAGGATCATGACAAGATCCTATGGTCGCTCATGAATCTGGAGCTATTCCTGCGGCTATTCAAACCCGCCGGCTGCTAGCATGGCCGGCCTCGTTAACTCGATCCGATGGCACAAGTCGCGACTAGCTGCGATGAGCATGCCGGAAGTCGGTCATCGCATTACGGAGCAGATTGCCCGATTGTCGGGACGTCGATTTAGCAAAGAGTGGACCGAGATATCGGCCAAGGGAAATATCGCAGAGCTGCCAAATATTCGCCGTGCATGGAGTGAAATGCCCGAAGGGCTCAAGCTCCGGGTCGCCGAACAGGCTCAAACGACACTTGCCGGCAAATTTGCATTGCTTGGCGCGTCATGGGTTCATACGGCCGGGATGCCCCCGGCGCCGGCATTTTGGCATCTTGACGCGCAGGGAACACCCTGGAGCAGTCCGGACGAATACTGCTTTGATGTTTCCTATCGCGCCCGCGCAGGCCGCGAAGTCAAGCATGTCTGGGAAATAAATCGACTTCAGTTTCTCGTTCCGCTGGCGGTGCACGCGCGGCTCACCGGTGATCCCGAGGTCGGTAAACTCGTCCTGGGTATCATTTTTTCCTGGATGCAGGGCAACCGCCCATATCGCGGTGTCAATTGGACGTCGGGTGTTGAACTTTCGCTGCGCGCAATCTCCGTTGCGATAGCCCTCTCGATCGTTGGCCTGGAAGAAATCGACAACTCCGACCTGATCGATATCGAACGATTTTTCGCCGCACACTTGTTCTGGCTTGAAAGATATCCATCGCTCCATTCATCGGAAAACAATCACCGGATTGCCGAGTTGGCCGGAGCGCTGATTTGCATGGTAGTCGCGCCGGGAATCGCGCCCGACAGGAATCTGGGGAGAGGCCTGGATCAATTGATGATTCAGCTTGAGCACCAAATCCTGCAGGACGGCGTAGGTGCTGAGCAATCCCCGACCTACGCCGCCTTCTCGATCGAGTTGGCTCTGATTGCCCTTCTTTCCCTGAATCTCACGCCCGGGCAGTTGCCGGCAGCGGTCAGAGAGCGACTATTGGCCTGGGCCGACCACGTGCAGTGGATGTCCTCTTCCGCAGGGGACGTTCCCATGATTGGGGACTGCGACGATGGGAAAGTGATCGGAATGGAAGGTTCCGACGAGCCGCCCTATGTAGCTTCGATCGCAGAATGCGTTGCAGATTACTTGAACGGTCCGGTCAATTTACCCTCGCGCCGCTATCTCGATCTTCGTGATGCGCTGTTTTTCCCGCCGAGGCTTTTCACAATCCCGCCGCCGACAGCGCCGATTGTCGGAGCGAAGACCTGGAAAATGGGCGGTTACACCGTCTGGCGGCAACGCCCCGCCAGTCCTATCGTGCTCGTGTTCGATCACGGTCCTGTTGGCTATTTATCCATCGCGGCTCACGGTCACGCAGACGCGTTGAGCGTGTGGTTGTCGGTGGGGGACACGCCGGTCATCGTCGACGCCGGCACCTATGTCTATAACTCTGCTCCCCTTTGGCGAGAGCGGTTTCGCAGCTCGATCATCCACAACACTCTGTCGATCTCCGGAGTGTCTTCCAGCTCGACGTCGGGACCGTTCAACTGGGCAGCGAAAGCCGACGCCCGCCTTGTTTCTGATCCTGCATCGAACACCCACGAAGTTGCCGCCGAACACGACGGTTACCTCAATAAGTTCGGAGTGCGGCATCGACGGCGCGTTTCCTTGTCCGACAAAGGAAGTGTTACGATCGCAGACGAGTTGATCGGCGGATCAGACCCGCTTCCTGTTCAAATTTCATTCCTGATCAACCCTCACTTGTCTGTTCGGCCAAATGACAAGAGGCGTCATTCCATTCTTGTCGAAGACGCTGGTCGTCCGATCGTGGAATTCAGGCATGACGGCGTGCTCGAGCCGCATATCGCTTTCGGTGACGGCGACACCGGAAGAGGATGGGTGGCTCCATCCTTTGGCAGGCTCGATCCTGCAAATCAAATCCTGTTCGAGGGGCCGCTGTCAAAGCCCTCGATTGTCGAGATTGTGCCTCTGGGCTGATCCGAGTTTGGCCGTGGACCGCGGAGTCCGCCTTGTGACTTGCCGTATAGCCTTTCACCGGCGAGTCAGGTCTGTGGGGCGATACCATTCACGTTGGCCCGATGATCAAGCCGTACACGGCCGCGGGGCGCGCGAGGGTCCAGGTTTGCAGTCGATACTATTACCAATCGCCTGTGGGGGCTTGCTACAAACGCACCAAGGAAGATCAATACGCCAGAACTTCCCACGCCTGCCTGGAAGTAAAGTGACTCGGTAATATTGGATAGAACCAGTGCCCAAAAAATGTAAGTTGTGAGTGCACCTGCTCCCAACAAGCTATTTTTCTCGATTGTTGCCCAGTAGGAAAGGCTGTTGAGCAGGGTTCTCACCAAAAATATTAACAAGCAAGCCACACCGACGATGCCCAATTGTGCGGCTATTTCCAGGTAGCCATCGTGGGCTTCGTTGAAGACGAAGTATAGACCCATTGATCTAAGGGCGAGCTGAATCTCCAGGCCGACCTGCCAGATCGCCCCGTATCCCACTCCGAGGACCGGATCTCCATCGAATTTGCTGATTGCAAAGCGCCAAATCTGGTCACGACCCGTCAGCGTCGGGTCGCCAATCAGCGTCTCCAGCAGTTCACTAGGGCCGAGGCTAATTGTGACGGCGATCGCACAAAGCAGCCCTAGCAAGAAACACAGCAGCAATGAAACACGAAGAGTATGGTTACGGGATAGCGCTCGCGCGAGCAGCAGTAATGAGAAGCCGAAGACCGCGGCCCCAACAGAAGTCTTCGATTGTGTTGCGACGAGCATGGCGATGCCGGAAATCAGGCTGAACAATCCAAGCAGCCTGTTTCCCGATATTTCCTTGTCAAGCGTTCCCAAGAGGTAGACCGGCAGCGCCACCACGAAAAACTCACCGGCAATGTTCTTGCCGCCGTGAATACCGGCAAACCCCAGGTCCGTGATCGACTCGGGAAAGAATGCATAGGACAATAGGTCCAGACAACCTATGATGAGAAATGCCCGGAAAAGAGCTGCCAACATTGCCGTTGCGTTCGAGAAGCAGGCGGCAAGCAAGGCCAACGCAGTCGCTTGAAGGAGTTCGTTTGACGCTCTTCTGATCGTCAGTTCTGGATACTCAGACCACAGCGCGGAAAGCATGACCACCAGCAGGAACGGTGCCATTGGTGCGAGGGCACGCCATAGGCGCCGAGCGGAAATGCGATAGACATGGACCAGACTACAGGCAGCGAAAAACATTGCCGGAACTATCAATTGACTAAACAGGTTTCCGGCAGCGCTTGAGGTATCCGCCTCGGCCGTACCTACGCCGAACAAAAGATCAGGTGCCGTGAACGCGAACAGATAAAGAATGAAACCATAGAGAAGCAGGCTACGAAAGACAGCCGTGAATGCTTCATCCCTTGGATGGAAAACATTGGCGTTTTCTGCAGGCATGATATTCACCAGCTCGATCGGGTCTGACGGTATCGGGCCTTTATAAAGCTCAGTCTCGAGTCTGTTTGAGGATTGAATCGCCGGTTTGCGCGAGGCCCGGCCAAGTAACGCCCGGAGATCAGAAGGCTTCTCTGGCCTGTGGCCGACGTTGAACTCCTCCTGCTCAAACGCATCCGTTGCGAAGTGCTCGATGAACCGCTCGCCATTGTTCATTCTGGCGGCTTGTGGACTTGATGGCAAGTATTTAATCTGTTATTTTCCTTATTTAATTTGTAGAGACGGATATTAAATACGTCAAAAGGGGGCACATGAATACCGGAGAGCCGTGTTGTTGAATTTCCGCCCCGAGCATGCAGCCTCGCCTTCCTGCCCGGCTTTTGCGGATCGGTGTGCCCGGGTGGTGTTTCTCACAGATATTCCGACCCCGTATATTATCGAAGTAATGCGCGAGCTTTCCGTGAGGGTCGATCTTCTCTGTCTGTTTTGCGCAGAGAAAGCCTCGCGCGGAATGGAGTGGAACTTTGCAAGGAATCTCGGGTTTCGCCACTCCGTGATAGGAGGGGCAAGAATAAAACGGCGCGGCGACGGCGCAGATTACTACATCAGCCCAAGGATATTCTGGAGGCTGTTGCGTGCCAGGCCCGATGCGATTATCGCGGGCGGATTCTCGATACCAAGCTTTTATGCCTATTTGTGCTGTAAATTGACCGGAGCCAGGCTCATCGTCTACAGCGATGGGACGCCGACTTACGAAAGAGGATTAGGCTGGCCTCAACGCGTTGCGAGAAAGATCCTGGTGCCCAGGGTTTCGGCCTTTATCGCCAAGAGCAGGCCGGCAGCAGACCGCTTCGAGGAGCTCGGTGCCAAAGGGCGCATTTTCCTGGCGCCCCACACGACGAACCTGGCTCCGTTGCTAGCGATCGGGGCGAGGAGGGACTGGTCGGACAATGCGGAGCTTCGTCTCTTAAGTGTAGGACGGCTCATTCCCCAGAAGGGCGTCGGGCATCTGATTAGGGCTTTGGCCGCAATGCGTCCTGTGCGGCGGCCCGTCAGCCTTACGATTGTAGGCTCGGGCCCGCAGGAGGCCGAGCTGAGGGCGCTCGTTCAGAGCTTGGGTGTCCGCAGAATACGCTTCGCGGGGTTCGTGGACCAGCATGAACTGCCGGCTTACTACGCTGCAGCTGACGTATTCGTCTTCCCGACGCTTGCAGATACTTATGGAATAGTCCTCCTGGAAGCAGCCGCGAGTGCTCTTGCCCCGATCGCCTCCGTACACGCGGGCGCAACCCTGGACTTTGTCAAGGATGGTGAGGGCGGCTTCGTGGTCGACCCGCATGATGAGCATGCTTTGGCAGAACTCATTGCCAGGTTCGCGGACTGTCCGAAGCTGGTCCGGGATCTTGGCCTCGCAGCCCACAACGTAGCGCGATTGCGGACACCTGATCGCACAGCGGAAAAATACATGTCGGCGATAATGACGGCCGTGGCAGGCATGAAGCTCTGATCGTGTTCGATTGGCTCAATAGGTGCTCGCAAAATCACTTTTGGCTTTTCGCGTGGGCGTTTCAACAGCATTTCGGCAAGCCAAAGAAACGGGCCCTGAGGGGACTTGAAGATGCAGAAGAAGAGTCGGCTTTTGGTTTATGACACCGACGGTGGGAACCCCTACGGGAGAGAGCTTGCCGCTCTGCTTTGTCAGGCGTTTCAGGTGGAAGTCTTGGCTTCGGCCGATGCGGAGTGGAGTCCCCCTCATGTCTTCATCCGACGCATCCTTCCATCCAACTCGCAATCCAGAAAGATATATCAAATCATTCGTCAGCTGTACGGCCTGGCAGTCGCTGCGCGTGCCGCTATGGCCGGAATGACCATCCTCTTGGTCATGACCAGGGGCTGGTACGATCAACTGGCATTTGCGCTGATGGCCGGTCTGGGTGCACGGATAGTCGTCATCGCACATGATCCAAAACCAAAACAGGCTTTGCCAACGATTGGTGCGTTTAGTCGACGGCAACTCTGGCAACGAGCGTCGGCTCTGGTGGCTCACTCGGAAACGTTAGCCGCGGAGGCTGCCGTTGCTGGCGGCCGGTCGGCAGTTGCCGTTCCTCATCTTCCATTCCTGGAATATGCAACATGGGCGAAAACGGCAGCGCCTGCCTCGGAGCCTGCACGTCAATATCGCTTGCTCATATTGGGGCGGATGCGGCCGGATAAGGGACTCGACCGTGTCCCCAGTATCTTGGGCCATCTGCAGGCGGGTGACAGACAGCGCATTTCCATTGCGTTTGCCGGAATAGGGGACTGCGGCGAGATCGTCGCCAGGGTGGCGGACCTCACCGACGTTGTTCGCCGCCCATCCCCATGTCGCCTGAGCGACTTCGAGATTGCGAGCGTGCTGGCACAAAGCGACTTGCTGATCGCTCCGTACCCCCTGGTGAGTGCATCGGGAACAGTTGTTCTGGCGCTATCAAGGGGACTGAGAGTAGTGGCATACGACGCGGGCGCCCTGTCGGATGTGGTAGCGCCGGACGGCCTTGTGACTCCTGGGGATGAAGAGGAGTTCGCGAATCGGATCATGACTGCGATGCAGTCCGGATGTGGCGGGCCAGCGCAAGCATTGGCGACGTGGAAGGAGCGGAGCTTTAATTCCTGGATGCAATGTTTGAACGCGCTTACGGGTCACGAAGACCAGCGGCGGGCGGGAAGAGATGTCGCGAATCTGCAGCAGTCCAGTCACTTCTAGGCTGCAAATCTCTGGTTCTCGCCATTTAACGGAGGAGGCGAATGCGTTCTTTGGTCATAGCGGCAATACTGGTGGGATCGTCGGGCGTCGCGACCCTGTTCACTAAAGAGAAAACCGGAGCTTTCGCGCTGGATGTTGAGAGCCAGAACCTGGAGTCACAAGCTGCTGGTTCAGCTGACGACCCGGACTCTCTCCCCGACCCCACTGTTATCCTGGAATCAAAATCCAACAAGTTCGGTACTTACAATATTGGTGAGGGTACGCAGGGGCCATTTTGGTCGGCCCAGGGGATCTGGAATCCATCTACCAAAAGATATGAGGGACTGGCGATTGCTGCTGGCAGCACGACGGTCTCGGGATTTTCGGATACGAGAGGACTTTTGCCGGGGATGACCGTCGAAATGACGCCCGATGCAATGCCGGCAGACACCACTATTGTTACCGTGAGGCCAAGTTCCATTGTCGTCTCCAACGCATCTACAAAGAACGGAATGGGGGAAGTCGCGACCTTTGGTTTGGCAAACGATGGCGTTATGTTCAATCAAGTCATCACAAACCACCCGAGCACGTTTCCCCGACGCACAAAAATCGAATGGTCGTATCCAAGCCAGACGAATGACGCGGTTGTCTACTCGTATGCCATAATAGCAGGGTACGGAGTGGGATCAGGCGGTTATTTCCGCCCACTGAACAGGCCGGTGCCCAAAAAGGTATCCGAGTTCACCGATTTGTCCGTTACGTATGACGTGTCGGTCACCGGTGATCCGGATGGTTTTGACTTTCTAGTAGAGACATTCCCCACGACG
>Ga0070730_10003283_pt1 | contig 14577 bp, 12 predicted proteins | sample Coa_R1_3_FD_66447 | JGI IMG/M metagenome (GOLD analysis project Ga0070730, IMG submission 66447) | Surface soil microbial communities from Centralia Pennsylvania, which are recovering from an underground coalmine fire - Coalmine... | ecosystem: Environmental > Terrestrial > Soil > Unclassified ...
CTGGAAAAAATCGCAACAGAACTGGATGCCGGATATCGCCGCATCAAGGTTAAGTGCAAGCCGGGTTGGGACCTCGAGATATTCGAAAAAATTCGCCGCCGCTGGCCATCCATTGTGTTGAGCTGTGACGCAAACTCTGCTTACACGCTGGATCAGATCGAGCATCTCAGACAATTTGACCGTTTCAATCTGCTGATGATCGAACAGCCGCTCTGGCATGACGATTTTTATTTCCACGCTCAGTTGCAGAAACAGATCAGGACCAGCATTTGCCTGGATGAGGCCATTCATCAGCGTCGCGACGCGCAGGCTGCCATGGAGCTGGGTTCCTGCCGGATCATCAATATCAAGCTGGGCAGGGTTGGAGGCTTCATGGAAGCTATTGCGGTGCACGATGCTGCTCAGGCCGCTGGCATTCCCGTGTGGTGCGGAGGGATGCTGGAATCCGGCATTGGACGCTCACACAATATTGCGATTTCCACTCTTAAAAACTTCACGCTGCCTGGGGACGTCTCCGCCTCAAAGCGCTACTGGAAAGAGGACATCATTGACCCTGCGGTGGAAGTATCTCCGCAGGGCTTCATCAAAGTCCTTGACCAGCCGGGGCGGGGTTTCAGCATCAAAGCTGACCTGATTGAAAAGCTCACTGTGCGCAAACAGACTCTGAAAGCCTGAGTCAGCGCAGACGCAACTCCGCCTGGCGTTGGCAAATAAAAATGCCTCGCCAGGTGCACAAATACCCGGCGAGGCTCCAGAACTTTCTTTCTGCAGAGTCAGAACCTCACGGTTGCGCCTACTCGGATGATCCGCTGGCCCAAAGCATTGCCAATCACGGTATTGGTAACACTGGGATCACCGAATCCGGTAAAGGCTGAACGTATTCCTGCGTCTTCAATTGTCGGATCTATACTCTGGAAATTCGAATGATTGAAGACGTTGATCGCGCTGGCATGGAACTCCGCCGAGACCCGCTCCGTTAACTTGAACCGCTTGAAGAGCGAGGCATTGGCGGTGTTGGTGATTGCGTCCTGCACCAGATTGCGGCGGGCGCCAAACGGCGTTCCAAAGACACCCGCGGCCGTGGCGCCGTTCACAATAAAGCGGACGCTGTTTTTGTTTACCGTGACCACCTGCTCGCCATTCACGTTGTTCAGAGCGTTCAGGCTTAACAGAGTGTTTCCCGGTACCCCGGCCTGGCATGCGGGATCGCTGGCCGGATTGGCCGAAATGGCTCCGCAATAGTCGGCGGCAAAAATCCCCACGCTGGTGGAAGGCGCGCCGAGGTTCCCGACGAAAGGCCGTGCCGTGTCGGTGCCCACGAATGCGCCGATGAAGTTGACGTCATACAGGTCGAGAGGCTGCGTGGCGACTGCTTCAAGCGCCGATTGTACCGGCGTATAACGCTGCCCGGAAGCCAGAAGATAGTTGCCGGAGAACCCCCATCCGCCCAGCAGATGGCCCATGAGGCCGTGCTGGTCTTTAAAGAATGGCAACTCCTCCGTGAACACAATAGACCACTGATGGGGAATATCAATTCCGGAGAAGCTGTATTCGCCATTCTTCGGATCCAGTGGGTTTGCGGGCCAGGCGGAGGTATTACCGCCGCCACCGGTGCTGAAGATTTCACTTACATTGTCATAGGTTTTGCTAAAGGTGTAGCCGGTGCGGAGGGTGAGCTGGTTGAACAGGTTATTGGCCCGGAACTCGACCTGCACCCCGTTGTAATTGGAGTAGCCTCCGTTCGTGCGCTCGCGGACGATACCCTCGTTGCAGTTGACGCGGCCAATCGCCTGCGGCACTGCGGCCTGGGCCGCCGGGCACGGAGTAAGTCCCGCCGTCATATTGGGAAACGCCGTGGCCAGATCGGCAATGAAGGGATTGCCGTCAATGGACTGGAACAGCGCGGTCCCGTGGTTTCCCACGTACCGTGCTTCAACGGCTGAGTTCTTCGAGGTCTGGCGTTCAATTCCCAAAGTCCAGGTGTGTACGCGGTCCGGGCCAAAATCAGGCGTAACCGAGGTTTCGTTTTGTGTGCGCGGATCGAGCGTTCCTGGAGTGAGGAACGGCGAGAGCGCGGTCCGCACGTTCGTTCCGGTTGGCGTTGCCGGCATGGGAATTGCGTTTGCGGCGGCCCCGCGAATGGACTGCAGAAACACCTGGGGCGCCGAGCTGGCAATATTGAGGTAGATGTTATAAAAAGGCGGATCGTAGAGCAGACGATAACCTCCGCGAATCACCGTCTTTCCGCTGCCTTGCGGCGACCAGGCAAATCCCGCGCTCGGCCCGATGCTGGTCTTAATGGAAGGCAGAGTGGGAAAGGTACGTACCGACAAGGGAAGAGCGGGATTGAACAGCGGGTTCGGCCCGGTTTCATTCCGCACATCGTTTGTATTGAACAGATTGGCTGGCTGTCCGTAATAGGACCACGTCACGCCCAGATTCAGCGTGAGAGACTGTGTGGCTTTCCAGTCGTCGCCAATGTAGAGAAAGGTGTCATGCTCGCGAAAATCGAGTCCCGGATTTCCATTGGCCACCTGCACGCGGTTGGGTGTGTTAGCGGCAAATGTGCTGAAGTCGTCAAAACGGAAGGTGCCGTTAAGGATCGGCAGGAAAGTATTGGGCGAGCGCTGAAATGTGTAGTTCACGCCGGCTTTGAGCTGGTGTTTACCCAGAACATAGCTCCAGTTGTCCTGTCCCTGCCAGGTGTTCACGATGCGGCCCTGGGGAATATTTGTTGCCGGGCCAATGGGCATGAGGGTGGGATCGACGTTAAAGGTGGTGCGGGCCAGCGCCGTGCCGATGCCGGCAGCAGTGGGTACCGTGCCCAGACTGTTGCCGCCAAATTCCACATTCAGCCGGGTGAAGCCGCCTCGGGCTTCATTGACCATGTGCGAAGTTATGTTGTGGGTCCAGCTGGCCAGAACGCTCTGATTGAGGTCCGGCTCGTTGATGGGATAGCCCGAGGCTGCGTCATTCAGTCCATCATCGAGATTGAAGAGATTGTTTCGCTGAAAGAGATAACGAAAAACCACCGTATCACGGCCTAACTGAAGGTCTGTCCGCGCGATCCAGTCGAAGATATGCGAGGGCGTGGCGAGAGTCCGGCCCACGCCGGCAAAGGGAACCATTCCGCAGCCGGATACATTCTTGAGAGTAGTGGTACTCGTAGGCTGCGGGTTTCCGGTGGAAAACGCATAAGGCCCAAAGCTGGTCAAGGCGGCAATGGAGGCGCTTCCGGGGAAGCACGCGGAAAGCTGCGTCAACCCGGCAGGCGTGGGCGTAAATAGACCGTTTGCGTATGCGGTTTTCTGGGAGATGATCTCCTGGTCGAACCCGCCAAATAGAAACAGCTTGTTTTTGACCATGGGGCCACCGATGGTAAAGCCGGCAAATTCATCATTGGCGCGGGGAACGCTCGTGAGGCCCAGGAATTGTTTTTGAATGTTGGTGAGCGAGTTCATGTTGCTATTGTTCTCGCTGCCGTAAATGCTGCCATGCCAGCTATTAGTGCCGGATTTTGTAATCACATTCACTACCGATCCTGCGTTACGTCCGTATTCCGGCCCAAACTGGTTGGTGATGAGCACGTACTGCTGGACAAATTCCGCGTCTCCCAAAAACAGAGAAGGTCCGCCGACGCTGTTGTCATTGTTATTGAGACCGTCAATCTGCTGGTCATTGTTACGGCCGCGAATGCCATTCACCACAAACCCCGTGCCGCCGTTGGTGTTGGAAAATCCATTATCGCGGGCAGCGGTAACACCTGGAACAGAAATGGCGATATTGTCGAGTCCCTCGTTTTCCTGTATGCCGGCGAATGTATGCAGGGCCGTGCCAGAGATGGTGTTGGTGACCTGAGCCTGTGTTGATTCAATCAGCGGGGCTTCCGCGCTTACCTCTACCGTGGTGTTTGCCTGCCCCACAGAGAGTTTGACGGAGCCGAGACTGCTGTCCACCCCTGCTGAAACAGCAACGCCATTTTCTACGGTGCCACTAAAGCCGGGAGCAGAGACCTCAACTTTATAGCTGCCTGCGGGTATGAGGTTGAAACGGAAGAGGCCGACGTTGTCCGCGGTGGTTGTATATACGGCGCCGGTGTCGGTGTTGGTGGCTTTGACCTGGGCCGCGGGAACGACCGCGCCCTGAGGATCGAGAACAGTTCCGGAAATTGACCCTTTAAGAACCTGGCCCAGCAGTATGCCTGTTAACAGACACATTGCCACGAGAAAAAGAAATTTGTGTGTTCCACGTTTCATGCTGTACCCCTTTAGCCTGGAAATGGTCACCCCATCTGCGATTGATTTGCACTGACTTACTCCTTTCATCAGAATGGTGGCCGCAATTATGTCTTTAGCAAATCGCATTCCACTCCATGTTGACTTTTGAGTTAATATGGCTGGGTTTTAAGTTGTTTAATTTGCGGGTGGTTATGTCGAAGAGCGCTAAGGTGGCACGGGTGTGTGCCTTAATTCGTTCCTTACCGAATTTAGAATATTTGGCAGGTGAGACTACGGTTTGTGAAAGGGAGAATAGCTGCTGGATAAGATAAATCGGGCAGGTAATGGGGTAATAAATTTTTTGAGGCAGCCTGCGGAGCGGAAACAAAAAAGTTTCCGGCTCCGCATAATTCTTATATTACAGGGCTGCAGACAAGCTACCGGATGGCAATGCCAGTGGGGTTGACATTCGCGGGAACAGGAAGCAGCACGGGTGAGAATGGCAACTCAATCACAGTTCCGTCAGGCTGAATCTTAAGAATGTGGATGTTGTTTCCCTCTGGATAGCTCGTAACGGATGATTCATGATTGACGACATACAGCCACCTGTTGGTGGGGTCCAGAGAAAGCTGAAACGATGCGCTGGGAAATTCAGCCGGAAAGGCTCCGGGCGGAGGATTAGTGCCTGCGAGGACCAGTGTGATGTCCTGGATCAGTCTGGGAGCCAGAGGATTCTCGATATTCCAAATCGCTACTGAATTACTGGCCGGCTCGGTTGCATAAAGGAATCGAGCATCTTTGCTGAATACGAACCAGCAAATGGCCACTCCAGAGGAAGGAACATCGGTAACAAAGTTCGGAACCCCGTCATCATCATAGGTATACACGGCCAGCCTGTTGGTTACCGTCTCGCCTGCATAAAGAATGGGTTGAGAAGGATGGGCTCCCAATCCAAGAAGGTAGCCTGTGGTTGGATCGGACGGAATGAGACGTGCATTGACGGGAGTAACAAAGGGAGATCCGGGGAGCCGCTGCAAGGATCCGTCATGGGCAAAGGTAAATGCCTCTAAAACACTGCCAAACGGAGGGAGAAAGGGAAGAATCTGCGGTCCGGTGTAGGGCAATGCCAAAAAATCTATGCCGAAGGCTTTTGTCCCATCCCGCGAGATTTCGATGATCACAGGATTGGAAGTGCTGGCAACATCAATGGATTTGGGAATATGTACGAGCCTGCCGTCAGGGGTTACCCGGAACGTAGTGTAATTGGCCGGTGCGGTTCCCTGAGGCACGCCCTGGATGTTGTTGCTGTTGGCGTTCACCACGACCAGGATGTCGCCTGAAAGTCCAAGGCTTACCGGGGTAGGCCCATGGGAGGGGAATGGAGATCCCTCCACTGGAGTCAGATTGCCGTCTTGGGCAACCTTGAACACCGCAATTGTGTCGCTGCCGCCGTTTATGGCAAAAAGAAGAGTCTTGTCGGCATTCAGGATAACTTCATGGTCATTGTCATCGGGCCCAAGTCGCCCGTCAAAATTGGAAAATCCAGTGCCGCCAGTGGGAAATTTTCCCAGCAATGACAAGCTCCCGTCGGTGTCGCTAATTGTATAGGCTAAAACTGCATTTTGACCGGGATTGGAGTCGTTCGATTCTACATACAGCACATGAGGCAAGCGATTACTATTCTCGCTGTCGGTACCGGCCCAGGCAACCTGTGACCCCATTACTCCTGATAATGCAATACATGTTGAAAGAGTAATAACCCACAGAATATTTCTATACAAGACTTTGCAGGTATTCATAAAAAAAATTCTCCTTAAACTTTAAACTCCCAAGATTGTCGATTCAGATGGAGACGAGCCACAGATAAAGCTGAAAAGCAATGCTTTTATTGCAGGAATTCGCTTAATATTTTTTCGTCAATTTGGTTCGCAGGCAGCCACGAAAATATTAATCTGAACTCTCAAAAATGAGAACTGTATATAACAGGATAGTTTGATGTCAAGCGTCCAAAGGTATAATTTTTATTCCCAAAATGAACCTTTAAAAACAATTGTCGGAAAGGTTGGGACAGTTTGCAAAATAAACGAGCCGGGATTAGTTGACAACTATCCCCTTTTAAAGAAGGGGTCAATATACATATTCCAAAATGGACAATTCGGTGGAAGCCATCAGGGATGGCAACAGTACCCATTGGTTATTTGGAGCCCGGCGTGTTCTTTCCCTGCTCTGTTCGAACATTGTGATGCATGAACCACATAGTTTGATGCGGAACAGCAAATAGGGTTAATGAGCAGAAAAATCCGCAGATGCTGGTCGCTTTATATTCCTGCCCGGCAGGAGACATGCAATGTGAGGGTCTGCATTGCATGCAAAAGTTTAGCGAAGAGCCTCTATGGACAACACGTGAAGCGTTTGCGTCTTTGCATCCAGCATGGTTCCGGAGAGCTTCACTTTTTTTCCGGCAAACTGCTCGGGCTGGATCTGATCATCGAGCCGGTACACCTGATCTTTCACAATCAGCACATAAAGGCCGCCCATTTTTTTAACGCACGTCCGGGTGCAGCTTTTGGAATCATTGCCGAAATCACCTTTGCCAATCATTGCATCGTGGGTGCGGTCGAGGGAATGAACGTTAAAGGCACACTGGCTGTCCGAAATTTCCCCCTGAAGATTGAGTATTGCGGGTTCTTTGTCCTTATCCTTGCCAAACGCGCACGGAACCAGCAACGACAGAAACAATACAAGAGTAGTGTACTTCATGACATCCTTTCAGTTAGCGAACAAAAAGAGTTACGGCAATACTTCAAATTTCATGCGCATGCCTTCGTGATCTCCACTGCAGATGACGGTGCATACGACTTCATATTTGCCTGGTTTGGAAGGTGCATTGACGGTGAATTCCTGCACGCCCTCCTGAAGTTCAAAGTCCCAGCCGGGGACCCGGGCATGGTCCTTGGCGTGAAGAAGGGTGAATCCATGGACGGCGCCATCACGATTCCATGTTTTTCCTTTATGGGCTTCAATGCGAAGCAGGAGAGGCTCGCCTGCCTTTACTGAAATTTCCGCCCGGCTCTGTCCGGGGATTTTAAAGTGACTGTTTGAATCGGCCAGGACCTCAATCACACGAGGCGACTGGCTGAAAGCTGGCGCCGACAGAAGAAAAAGCACCGCCAGCGCGGTAATTATGTGAAATATACGTGAATGGTGTTGGGAAAAATTATGTGTGTTCATTGTGTCATGTAATGGAGAATAAGACGCATGTCTTCATCGGTAATCGTTGCGCGCACGCGCATGTGACGAATCACGGTTGCGATCATGCGCGGAGGAAACTTTACAGGATTGGCATGGCATCGGCTGCAGTTGGAATGAAACCGTTTTTCACCTTCCAGACGCATGGTACTGTCGTCCGCATTGTGGCTCGCTTTGGCTGTGCTGCCAGGTGAGTCTTTATCACCGTTGCTGCCCTGGTAACCGCTGGTGGCGAATGCCGCCGTTGCCACCAGAAGAAAGAAAAAAGCCAGAAGCAGATAGATTTTTCCGGCAATCGTTCTCATCACAAAGCGCCTCCTTTGGATCCCAAAGGCACCAGAAAACGATACGTTATGCCAATCATCCAGATGTTGGCGTTATTGCCGTCGGCGGCAAACTGTTTGCCAAAACTAGCGGAAGCCCGCACGTCATTGCGCAGGTAATAATTCAGTCCAAAATCTCCCTGATTGGTGCTGGTTCCCGGAAGGCCCAGAAGAGTGGCCGCTGCCTGGGTGAGTTTGGCATTGGCATAATACTGTTGCCCACGTCCCACGAGTTCCAGCTTGTGCAGATGCGGGACCTGGCTGAGGCGATATACGGATTCAATCCAGTATGCGCTGCCCTTGAGTCCGGAAGTACGCACGAACTCAGAGCGCAGGGTGAGTGGAAAGGAGTTGGGCTGCCATTCGCCATGGAGCCCGGCAGCATGGGAACGGTCCCCCTGCAAAAGCTGCTGAAAGGATGCCCCGATTTCCACCCGTGGTCCAGGAAGAAAGAAGCCGATACGCCCGCCTGTCGTTCGGTCCGTAGCCAAAAGGTGATTGGTGTTGCAGGTGGAAAAATAAACAGCGTAATTAATCTCTACAGTGTTTTTTGTGTCCGCGGAAAATCCGCCGCGCAGCATCCCACCCAGAGCGGAACCACTGGTGGTACCCCGGGACAGAGGGGCCGTCTGAAGGGCTTTAATCCAGTCCGGCGCCAGCCTTTCTCCATAAATGCCAAACGGGGTAAGGAACCGTCCCCCGCTCACGGTCACAAAACGATTGGCAATATAGTCAACCTGTGCATAGTTCAGCCCATACAGGAGGGTGCCGGTGTAGTCGAGCTGGCTGGTTTTACTCACCGTGTCAGAAAAGTTTCCCTTGGCCTCAATGAGCCACTTATCGCCCAATGGCGCCAGAAGGAGTGGACTCACGACCGGGGCATTCTGAATCGTTCCGGACGAAAAGCGGGTGAAGTAAGCAGTTGAACCCGTTAAAATAGGGACTGGCTTCGCGTCCACATCCTGCCCTCGCGTTGCCCCGCCGAGCGCAAGAATTGCAAGGGTCCATATATACAAGACCCTTTTCCTGCGCCAAGTAATACACATAATTTGCCCTTCTGAAAGATTAGACTTTATTTAACGTGCAACCTGGCAACAAGATGACCTTGGTAACATAGTGATCTTTTCACGAAGTTTTTCCCAATGGATCACCGGTGTTTCTATAGTGTGCCTCTATGATCCACTCAAAAAATACACGGTGGATATTCTTTTAAATTGTTGTATAAAAACAAGTTATGCAGTTCCAAATTGGAAATATACAGAGAATGTCGTGATAAAAGGCCATTGAGGGCGCAGGGTAACTATTTGAATTCACTTTGTGTGGTATTCAAAAAAAATCTAATTAAAGCAAAAATGAAAAATATTGTTTTTGCGGTATTTGCCGGACTGCGTCTGCCCCAAAAAGCCTGTGTCGTAATCTGCGAAGTGTTTGCTGTGTAATGTGATCCGCCCGGCAGATGCCGTATACTGCCGTTCCGGTCAAAAAATCAACGGGGAAAACGCACTCATGAGCTGTATAGAGAAGTCTGGACGCACGGGCATTATTGCTCTGTTTTTGATATCCGCTTTATGGGGATGGGCACAAACCAGCAGCACGACCGGTGCGGCGCCGGCTTACGCCGAACAGCGCATGGAGCGAAAGCTCGAAGAGATGCGCAATGATCCTCTGGCCCTGCATGCATTTTTGCTGCGTATACCGAAGGGCGCCGACCTGCATATGCATTTGAGTGGCGCCGTTTATGCAGAGTCGTTTATACGCGCGGCGGCTGAAGATAATTTGTGTGTAGACCCAGTTTCCAATTCATTCGTTAAACCGGTGTCGATGTCGGAAGGCATTCCCCCGCAGCCGGTTTGCGGGGAGGGAAAGGTTGCAGCGACGCTGGTTTTCAAAAACCAGCATCTTTATGACGCTCTGGTGGACTCCTTTTCCATGCGTGGCTTTGTGCCCAGCACGGGCATTTCCGGGCACAACCATTTTTTTGATACGTTTGGGAAATTCAGTGGTACCAGTCCCACTCACCTGGGCGAATGGGTGGATGAAGTCGTCACCCGCGCCGCCGCGCAGAACGAACAATATCTGGAGATCATGATCACGCCGGCATCGAGCCGTGTATGGAATATCAGCAAAGACGTTCCGTGGAATGATGATCTCAAACAGCTGCGCGACGAATTGCTGGCCCATGGACTGCGCGACGATATCCGGATGGCCCGTGCATCGCTCGACAGCATGGAGACCTCGCGCCGCCAGATGGAGCACTGCGGAGAGGCCGGGGCGACCCCTGCCTGCAAAGTACAGATCCGTTATATCTGCCAGGTCTCGCGGGGCAGCGCCAAAGAGCTGGTATTTGCACAGGCGCTGCTGTGGTTTGAACTGGCGTCGGCCGATCCCCGCTTTGTTGGATTGAACTTTGTGCAGCCGGAAGACGGCTACACCTCCATGGCAGATTATGAGCTGCACATGCGTATGGTCGGGTTCCTGCATGGGTTGTATCCGGCGGTCCACATCAGTCTGCACGCTGGCGAACTTGCTCCAGGATTGGTCCCGCCGGGCGGTCTTTGCTGCCATATCCGGCAGGCGGTGGAAGTGGCCCATGCGGAGCGTATTGGCCACGGCGTGGATGTGATGTATGAAGACCGTTCGTATGAGCTGTTGAAGGAAATGGCGAAGCGCCATGTGCTGGTGGAGATCAATCTCACGAGCAACGACGTGATCCTCGGTATTGCCGGCAGGGAGCATCCACTGCAGACTTATCGCAGGTACGGCGTTCCCGTTGCCCTTTCGACGGACGATGAAGGAGTGTCGCGCATCGATCTCACGCACGAGTATTTGCGCGCGGTGCAAACTTATGGGCTGACCTACAAAGACCTAAAGCAGATGGTCCGCGCCAGCATGGAGCACAGCTTTTTACCGGGAGCGAGTCTGTGGTTTGAAAAAGACGTTTTTACAAAACCTGCTGCCCCATGCGCGAAAGATATGCCAGGCGTCGAGCGGTCTTCACCGGCGTGTGAGACTTTTTTGCAATCCAGTGAAAAGGCCCGGCAAGAGTGGGAACTGGAGCGGCGGTTCCGAGTTTTTGAAGCCGGGAATTAGTGGCTGCTCTTAACCTGTGGCTGTTCCCCAGCCGCGACAAAGTGTGCCCCATCATCTTCACTTGCGATGGAGTTTCCGGTTTTTTCCAGAATCTCAAGAGCTTTGTTTAGGGTAATGTCGTCCGGCACGCGCCGGAAGCCGGAAAAGACCTGCTTTTGACGAACCGTGATCGTTTTGAAGATTACGGCACGTCCGCGAATATCCAGATCCACCAGCACACTTTCCCAGTGGCCCTGCCCCACGTCTTTTTGCATCACTTTGAAAGTGCCGCCCTTATCCAAATGCCCAAGCAGTCCCCACCCAAAATTTACATCTTCAAAAAGACGGCCTTCCAGGCGCACGAGCCGCTGAAGTGAAGGATGAATCAGGAGGTCTCCACTCATCGAGTGATATACGGTCATCTCCCGCGAAGGCGGATTGTAGTGAGGGTTGGGCCGGTAGGCCACACGGACCATGCCATCTTCCATGCCGTCGTAAGTAAAGATAAATGCATCGGGAATGCCTTTCAGGAGCTGACGGGCTTTCTCCGCATCGGCTTTTTCCCGCTTTTCGCGATGTATACGCGCCTCAGGATCGCTTACCTGCTCGTGCATGCGCTGCTCGTCCTTTTCTCGCTGCTCGGCAGTCAGAGGCTGGCCATTGAAAAGAAGGGTCTTCGAGAGATTGCCCTCGGTGGTTTCGACAACTTCACGATCAGTGCTTCCCTTATCGTCTTCGCGATGCAGACGATACATCCAGCGGGTGTGGTCATTGTCGATCGCTTTTAGTTCATTGTTAATGGTATCGCGGACGAAACCAGTAATATCCGGAGGGGGTGTGGGGGCAGCAGCATTCTTTTGCCCATAAACCGAGAGAGACGCCGACAGCAATCCCAGAAAAGCTACTCCAGCGAGACTGCGCAGAAAAATTCCAGATGACATAAATCTGCTCTGTTAGAGCATAAAAAAACAGCAGCTAGTTGCATTTTAATATTAATTTCCTTGATTTCCAGGGTTTTTGCCACTAGTCCCCAGTAAAAAAGGCGGCTAAAAAGCCGCCTTTTTATCGGCCTGCTCGGAAAAGGCAGTCCCATTGGCTCAAAAGGCCGTGTTGAACGGGAGCCGCTGTTCCCCTGGCTTGCTCCTGTTCGTGCGACCCTGTCCGGGGAAGCCGCTTATTTAGGTAAGCGGCAAATAGATGGCCAAATTGTCTTCCTGAGGACAATGAATTGGTGGCACTGTAAATAAAACATAACATTGGCTTTATTTCGTTATTTCTTTAAGGGGTGTCTGGAAAGCGATGAAAATGCGGTCCAATGGTCGACCATAGGGTTAGAACACAGATACCAGGTCTGTGCAGTCAAATGGGTTACCTAAGTTATTGTTTTTGGTAATTTTAAGAAAACCTTATTGAAGATCAAGTGTCTCTCCAGTATATTTTTTGCAGCCTTCTTCGTTATGCAAATCTGGAGTCAGTCACAATGTGGAAATCACGTCCTGATGAGAAGTCTGCTTCCGTGCCACCAGCACAACCATCGCTGACACCGTCGCCTGCTGTAACGTCCGCGGTTCCAGCTAAAGAAACCATAAAATCCAGCGACCCTTTCCGCGTCGATGCCGCGCATATTGGCAAATCGGTGCTGATCAAAGGCGAACTTTCCGGCAGTGAGGATCTTTATCTCGATGGCGAGGTTGAAGGAACCATCGAATTACGGGAGCATAGTCTGGTCATCGGGCCTAATGGGCGCATTCGCGCAAACATAGTGGCGAGGGAACTAATACTCCACGGAAAAGTTGAAGGCAACGTTCAGGCAGGAGAGCGCGTCGAATTGAAAAAATCTTCCACTCTGCTGGGAGATGTTTCCACGCAGCGCGTTGTGATCGAAGACGGCGCGTTTTTTAAGGGTGCAATCGATATTCCGAAGGAAACACGGACAGAAGCCCGCAAAGTCATCAATGCACATGCAGGAGGCTCGTCCAGCCTGAGCGTGACCACGCCGCCTGCCTTGGTGGATCCAAAGTAAAAAGCAGGTGCGGAAAAATGAGTTCTGTTGGACACAGCATGCTGCGGTGGTTCCGTGGAGCAGGAGTAAGCGAGCCAGTGAGCGCAACCGCTCCAGGGCAAGCTCCGCCTGTGTTGCGCCATTCGGCTGGACTGGTGGAGTTTATGCGCCTGGTGGACGGGAAAGAGAAGCCGAGTATTCTTGATCTCGGTCAAACCTCTCCCGTCAATATTTCCTGTCTCACCGAGCTCGGTGTTCGCGTATACAACGAAGATTTACTGCGCGCATTCCAGGAAAAAAGTTACATGGTCCGGCGGCCGGATGGCGTGGATCACTTCGATCTGGATGCATTTTTTGCGGAAAACTTCGCCTATGGGGATGGCCAGTTGGATGGCATTCTTTTTTGGGATATTGCCGGTTATCTGCCGGAGCCGGTAGTAAAGCCGATTGTGGAGAGGATCCACAAAATGCTCAAGCCGGGCGGAGCGATTCTGGCGCTTTTTCATACAAAGGACGCCGGTCCAGACGCTCCTTACTTCCGTTACCATATTCGCAGCAGCGACACTCTGGAATTGGTGCAGGGGCCGAATTTTAGGCTGCAGCGCGTATTCAATACTCGCCACGTGGAAAATCTCTTCAGGAGCTTTGCTTCCATCAAATTTTTTCTGGGTCGCGACCATCTGCGCGAAGTTTTGGTAGTTCGCTGAATCTTTTGCCTGGTAAAAATTCCCCCAATATGTATTTTCGTGGTATATATGTACCCAAAAGTGGAATATGTATTCCAATCAGAGATGCCTTACTTAATCCCGACCACTTTGGCCACTCATCATCTGCAATCCTGGATCTATTCTTAATCATTGAAAAATAAGAACTTAATGTTTTTATGCAAAACTCCATAGGCTCGTGCGTTCCTATGGGCAACGGATTGCTTCAGTAAAGGTCGTGAACGATGCGGCCTGACCTCAAGAAATAAATTTTGGTCGGGCTCGGAAATGGGGAAAACATCATGGCTAGCATCTTTCAGGGAACCCTTAGCGGCTTTGTAACAGCGTCATCTGTGTCTTCGGCTCGGCTCCAGTATGACTCGATTTACAAGGAGAACTGCCACCGCATCTATTCCCTTGCTTTTTGGATAACCGGCAATGAACTTACAGCCGAACAGCTTAGCGCCAATACTTTTTTGCGAGCCTTCGCAACCTCGCAACAGCCGGCCAGAGAACATATCGACCGCGCGTTTCTGAAAGAAGTACGCGAGCTTGCGCCAGTGGGCACACTCACCCTTAACAGCACCATTTCCGCTGAAACCGAGGCTATTTACGGCAATATCAAACGCATTCATCTGGAAGAGTCGGTGCTGCAGTTACCCGCGACCGAGAAGCTGATTTTCCTGCTCCACGATGTGGAGGGATACCAGCACGGCCAAATTTCATCTTTACTTGGCCTGACTGAAGAAGAGTCGAGGCGAGGATTGCATCAGGCCCGCCTGCAGGTTCGTACGCTGATCTCAAAAATGCTGTAAGTGCTTTTCGTCCTCACAGTTTCTTAGCCGCTTTTGTGTTTCGCCCAATGTTTTGTTTAGTTATGTAAAGTTATAGTGGCTGAGGAATTTTTGGGCGACATTTTGGTTTTGTAGTTAACAACATACGCAGTACCCCCTGTGGGCGTCGCCCCTATAACGGCGCCCACTTTTATTTGCTACTCCCGCCACCAGCCATTT
>Ga0070730_10003284_pt1 | contig 14575 bp, 12 predicted proteins | sample Coa_R1_3_FD_66447 | JGI IMG/M metagenome (GOLD analysis project Ga0070730, IMG submission 66447) | Surface soil microbial communities from Centralia Pennsylvania, which are recovering from an underground coalmine fire - Coalmine... | ecosystem: Environmental > Terrestrial > Soil > Unclassified ...
TTATATTCGTTAGCGTATGGCGAAAAAGCGCATTGCGGTTGTTCCCGGCGACGGCATCGGCAAAGAAGTGATACCAGCGGCAATCAAAGTGGTTGAGGCCACACGGGCCGCAGTGGAATTCACCACCTTTGACTGGTCTGCCGATCGTTATCTCAAGGATGGCGTGACCATTCCACCCGACGGCTTTGCCATGCTGCAACGTGACTTTGATGCCATCTTTGTAGGCGCGCTGGGCGATCCGAGGGTGCCCTCGAACATTCATGCCAAAGAGATCCTGCTGGGCATGCGCTTTAAGATGGACCTCTATGCGAACGTCCGCCCGGTCAAACTGCTGGATGAATCTTTGTGTCCGCTGAAAGGCGTGAAGCCCGAGCACGTGGACTTTGTAGTCGTGCGAGAGAATACCGAGGGTCCGTACGTGGATGCTGGGGGAGTCTTCAAACAGGGCACGCCAGATGAGATCGCCACCCAGGAAGACTTTAATACGCGCAAGGGTGTGGAGAGGATCATCCGCTTCGCCTTTGAGTTGGCACGTAAACAAGGCCGCAAGAAGGTCTTGATGAGCGATAAATCCAATGTAATGACCTATGCCGGCGGCTTATGGCAGCGGACTTTCAAGGAAATCGCCGGCCAATATTCCGACATTCAATCCGCCCACATGTACGTGGATGCGCTGTGCATGCACATGGCGCGCGATCCGAAACAGTTTGACGTGATCGTGACCAACAACATGTTTGGCGACATCATCACCGATCTGGCAGCAGCGCTCCAGGGCGGATTGGGCATGGCCGCCAGTGGGAACATTCACCCGGGCAAGACCTCGATGTTCGAGCCGGTCCATGGCTCTGCGCCTCCGTTTGCCGGAAAAAATGTAGCGAATCCGATTGGGGCCATCTCTACGGCTGCCATGATGTTGGAGCATCTTGGATTCAACCAGGAATCCGGCCGTATCACCAAAGCGGTGCTGGAAGCCGTGCGTCAGAAGAAGACTACGCAGGATATTGGTGGTAGTTTAGGTACGAGAGAATGCGTGGAGTGGATTGGTAATTCCTTACAGAATTAAGTATCTTTGAGCAACGATATGACTGACCATGCCACAATGCGGTTCAAGATCAAGAATTTTCGCTCCGTCGCGGACGGCGATCTGGATATTAGGCCGATTACCGTTCTCACTGGATCAAATGGAGCTGGTAAATCCAGTTTCATGTATGGAATTATGGCGCTGCGTAACATTCTCGCCAACGCTAACCAACCGCCCGATAATTTCTTCAACTTCGGTTTCGTGAATTTGGGGGGGATTAAGGAAGTCATCACTGGAAAGGACACCCACAAGCCCATCGAGCTAGGATGTTACTACTCCGACAGCAATCAGGAATCATCATATACCGCTAGGATGGGACCAAGCTCATTCCTCAGGCTTAAAGTCGAAAAACCTTATAAAGTGGATCTGAAACTCGATATTTCATTCCCATATCCTCTGGTTCAGAATGCGACGCAGGAGATTCTTTGGGACAATAAAAAATATCGGTTTATTTTTAATGGAATCACCCTTAGTGTCGTGCCAACCACTGGCGATGCGAGATCTGATCCGACCATCGCTGAATTAGAGCGATATGCTCATACTCCACAAGTGACTATGCGCTTCTCTGAATATGTTGACGTGAAGCGAGGATTTTTCCGCAATATCTACGCGCCTCTGGGCGCGACCGCTACTGCGGGTGAGGATGAAGTCGCATCGTTTCTAGTGAGCGATAGAGACTTAGAAGCCAAGGTGAGCCTTGCGCTGGAGAAAATGATCAATAAATCATTTGCAGCTCGGCACACTGCTTTAGGAGCTTCCACCTTCTATTTGCAAACGACAGATCGCGAAACTGGATTTGTATGTGATCTAGTCAATGAAGGATTTGGAATCAATCAACTGGTCTATCTTCTCGCCAAGGCCCTTAGGCGAGATGTCTGGCTGGTGTGTATCGAAGAACCAGAAACTCACCTACATCCGGAAGCACTCACTAAATTAGCGGAGCAATTGTTGCGGATTACGAAGTCTGAGCCTAAGAGGTTCCTTATTGCTTCACACAGCGAACATTTTGTTGTGTCTCTACTGAATCTTGTAGCTCAAGGCAAAGCGACAACAGATGACATTGGAATTCACTTTGTTGCCAAAGACGAGAATAACCTGACCAAAATTGCAGAGCAAAAAGTGAACGAGAAAGGCCAAATCGAAGGTGGCCTAAGGAGCTTCTATGAGCCCGGCATTCGCGCCCTCGAAGACTTTTTAGGCTCGCACCACGACCCAGAGCATGTTAATCCTGCCAAATGAATGGATTCTCGATTACCTGACTCCCGGCACGAACAAACCTCACATTTCTGAAGCATTCGTGAAGGCCTGTCGTGAGAGAAAAGTCTTTTTCCTGATTCGAAGAGATGGCAACTTCTCAAGAAAGCTCAACCGATATCTGAAGGTCTATTCTCCCCATTTTAATATCGGGCGGTTCATCAGCCTGACATTGCGCGACTCCACTATTGTGCGGCTTGTGGAAGAGCATGAAGTCCGAACCGAAGGTTTGGATCTCAGCACGATTCCCATGGACGACAGGTATCTGGTTGAAGTCCTTCATTCCTTCCCGGAGTCCGTGCTGATAAGCACCGACGCCTTCCTGGTAGAACAGGTGAACCATCTGCATCTCCGGGCTGTCTTGTTCCAGGACGACGTGCATGATGCATTGCGCAAAGCAGAAGAAATGACTTGAGTGTCGCCATATCTAAAGACTGGTAAATGCTTATTTAGAACATTCCAACTCCGTTTTTCACCCAATCGGTTTTTTTAGTTCACAAAATCCCGATCTTCTGCTATTCTGGCTTTGCGTAGGAGAACGCCCTTTACATGAAACACATAACGCAAATCTCGTTGCGTAGGCTAACAGTACCTGGATCAGGTGCTGATAGCTTCTGGGCGTTCGTCAATTATCACAGCTAACCCCAGGCGCTTTTACTCCTACGCAAATCGCTAAAAACAGAATCTTTTAACTATTTTTGCTGGGTGGCGAAGGCTTCGGTTACTTCGACTGACAACCGACTCAACACCGGAGTTGCCTATTCCCCCGGCGCCAAACACGGTCAGTGGCGTAGATTACGGATACTTCTGGTAGATCGCCAAAAGCGACGCGGTTCGAATCCGCAAAAGTCCGTAGTCGCCTGTTCCCTGGCCAATGATTCAGTCGGTGGTGAAGATAAGAGTTACTTCTCTCCAAAGAAGGGCAGTCAGGGCCGAGAACCCTGCGGGATCCGAATACCTGCGGCGACGGAGGCGTAGCCTCGAATCAAAAGGTTGCCGCGACAGTGCGTCCCGATGTCCGAACTCTTGTCGCCTGTTCCCCGACTGGTCTTAATAAGAATGCTAATTGCGTAATTTGGTAATTGGGTAATTTCAGAAGACCTCGTTACGCTTGCAATTCTTTTAACTCATGGTCGCAAGATTCTGTTTTGACTTTTGCCGCTTCAGAGAGCGGCACGCGTAATTGCCGGTGGTGAAGGTTTGGGTTACTTCGCCTATTAAGCGGGAGGACGCAGGTTCGAATCCTGCCACCGAGTTTCTCGGTGTAGCTCAGTGGTAGAGCGCCTACTGTACCTAGATCGCTTGTTCCCCGGCAGTATTTTTCACCTTTTCATCGGTGGTGTAGATGAGGGTTACTTCGATACAGCGGGAATGTGGGTACGAATCCCACCGTCGCTTATTGCGACGTAGTTTAAATAGAACGCCGCTCTAGTCCTTCATCGCCTGGTTCCCCGATGAAATTTCTGCAGCCTGGGGCTGCTTAGAAAAGTTGAGGCTTATGAGCTTACGAAAAGTCTATGGCGGCACGCCCGTTGGCACTGAGTCGCGCTGTGACACCTGTACACATGCGCGAATCATCCAGGGATATGCCGAGAGTGAGAGGATCGTGCTATGCACCAGCCTGTATGATCCGATTCGCATTCCTTTCAAGGTTGCGCAATGCACCGACTATGAAGATCGGCGCTTGCCGAGCTACAAAAACTTGGAAGAGATTGCCTGGCAGATCAGGAGCAAGAGCGCCGGCAGCGTTGCCGGATTCGTGACCGTTCCTGAAGCACCTGAGACAAGTGGTTCGCAAGAAGTAAAGATCCAAGCTGATGAAGATGTTCTGAAAGCTTGAAAACCAGGAGGGAGAAGCAATGGCCCGTACTGAACATCGGTGGTGAAGACGAAGGCACCAATTAGCGTTCCTCGTCGGTCGTTCCCCGGTATTCCTTAGGCCATCTCGCCTGTAACCCCATCCCAACGATTACGAAAAGGAGGCAAACTATGGCCCGCTTGAACATGTTGAATCTTACCGGCATCCCTTGGCTGAAGACCGCGGGAAGCCGGACGCACGAGGGTGCGCCTGCCCGGCATGTCTCGCCTGAGTTGCAGCTCCGCCGTTCGGTTCTGGCCTGCATGTTGTGGGAGGACCAGTTCTATGAGGATGGAGTCGCTATCGCCGGCCGCATCCGCGAACTGGTAAGCAAGTCTCCCGCCGAGAAGGTGGCTGCGTTGGCTATAGAGGCCCGCGAGAAGATGAGGCTGCGTCACGCGCCGCTGTTGCTGGTGCGCGAGATGGCCCGTCTGCAGACGCACCGTCACCTGGTGGCCGAAACCCTGACGCGCGTGATTCAGCGCGCCGACGAACTGGCCGAGTTCGTGGCCCTTTATTGGAGCGAGGGCAAGCAGCCGTTGTCGGCCCAGGTCAAGAAGGGCTTGGCCGCGGCCTTCACCAAGTTTGATGAGTATGCGCTGGCGAAGTACAACCACGCCACGCCCGTCAAGCTGCGTGACGTGCTCTTTCTCTGCCACGCCAAGCCGGTGGATTCCGCCCAGGCGGAGCTGTGGAAGAAGCTGGTGGCCGACACGCTCACCACGCCCGACACCTGGGAAGTAGCGCTTTCCGGAGGAGCGGAGAAGCGCGACGCCTGGGAGCGCCTGCTGCGCGAGAACAAGCTGGGCGCGCTGGCCCTGTTGCGGAACTTGCGCAACATGGCAGAGGCCAAGGTGGATGAGCAGTTGGTCATCCAAGGCCTGGGCCGCATGAAGACGGAGCGTGTTCTGCCCTTCCGTTTTATCGCTGCTGCGCGTTATGCGCCGCAGTGGGAGGCGGAGTTGGAGCAGGCCATGTTCAAGTCGCTGGAGGGGCAGGCCAAGCTGACGGGCAAGACCGTGTTGCTGGTGGACGTCTCCGGCAGCATGGATGCCCTGCTCTCCGGCAGGTCGGAGATGCGCCGTAACGACGCAGCTTACGGACTCGCCGTGCTCTTGCGGGAGATCGCCGAGAAGGTAAGTGTGTACAGCTTCTCGGATGGCCTGGTGCGCATTCCGAACCGTTCGGGGTTCGCGCTGCGCGACGCGATCCACCAGAGCCAGCCGCACAGCGGGACCTACCTGGGCAAGGCCTTGGGCGACATCAAGGAGGATTACGATCGTTTGATCGTGATCACCGATGAGCAGTCGCACGATGCTGTGCCCAATCCCAAGGCGCGGGGCTACGTGATCAACGTGGCCAGCTACAAGAACGGCGTCGGCTACGGTAAGTGGACGCACATCGATGGCTGGAGTGATTCCGTCATCGAGTACATCCGGGCTGCTGAGCCGGTGTTGGGGGGTTAGCTCCTAGCTGCTGGCTTCTAGCTGCTAGCTCTAAACCAAAACCAACGAGTGGCCCCATGCCGCAAATCATGGGGCCACTTTCAAGAGAGACACAAACGAGAGTCCATGGACCGCAGCCGCCCTCGGCTGCGATTTCATGCATGAACGACAGGAAAGAGTTGGGAAGAGACTGTCGGTACAACATGCCACAAACACGCTTCCACTCAGCCCAGCTCCTGGTTTGGCTAGCAGCTAGTGGCCAGAAGCCAGTAGCTCTTCAAGACACAATGCTTTATTGTTATTGAGTGGGGTTGAGCCCTGACTTGCGTCTCCCAATGAAAAAACTCTTTTTACCAATCTTCTTGTTGTTCCTGGTTCCCGTTCTAACAGCCCAAAGCAGCCCCCAGCAAACGCCCCAGCAGCCACCGGTAAAGGCTGATCCTGAGGAGAAAGAACCGGAGCACAGAGTCACGCCCGAAGAAGCCAAGGAACTCTTTCAGTCCGTGGATGAGGTGCTCAAGTTTGCCAGCAAGTCCACCTTGCTTCCCATGAAGCAGCCGGTCAAAAAAGCCATGGTGAGCCGGGAGCAGGTCGAGAAATACATTGATGACAAGTTTAAGGACGACGTGGACCGCATCCGCTTCGAGCGTTCTGAGCTTGTTCTGAAAAAGTTCGGATTACTGCCCCGCACCTTTGATCTGCACAGCTTCCTCATCAAGCTATTGGGTGAACAGGTCGCCGGTTACTACGACGAGAAGTCCAAGACCATCAACCTGCTGGATTGGGTCAGTCTCGACATGCAGAAACCAGTGATGGCCCATGAGTTGACCCATGCCTTGCAAGACCAGAGTTTTGATCTCGGCAAGATGATGAAAAAGGATGAAGAGATCGAGAAGCGCGGGCCGGAGAACTTCAACGCCCTCATCAAAATTGACGAAGAATCAACTTGCCGAACCGCAGTGCTGGAAGGGCAGGCGATGATCGTGCTGGTGGACTACATCCTGGCTCCGGCTGGACGCAGCGTAGAAGACTCTCCCAAATTTGTGGACATGATGCAGGCCTCCATGGACAAGCGTGGAGAGAGTCCGCTCTTCGACAATGCGCCGCTTCTTTTGCGAGAAGAGTTGGTCTTTCCCTATAGCCATGGCATGAAATTCATCCAGGAACTGCTGATGGCCGGAGGGAAAAAGCTGGCTTATACCGGCGTGCTCTCGCGCATGCCGGAAACTACCCGTGAAATTCTTGAACCGAAGGAATATCTTGCCGGACGCCGCGTGCCCGTTCTACTGCTGCCCGATATGGGTTTTCTGAAAAAAGACTTCGAGGCCTTCGATGCCGGAGCCGTGGGTGAATTTGACGTGGATATCCTGCTGAAACAATATGCGGATGAGGACACGGCCAAACGCCTGTCGCCGGAATGGCGCGGTGGCGCCTATTACGCCGCTGGACGCAAGGGGGCCAAGCCCGCGGGGCCCAATTCAACCGCTCACGTCGGCCTGATTTATGTCTCCCGCTGGTCGAGCGATAAGGTGGCCAAGGAGTTCGCCCACCTCTATGCCTCTGCCCTGCCTTCACGCTACAGCAAGCTCGACCATGCCCAGGCCGCATCCGACAACCCTGGCCGAGAAAAATATTTGAGCGGTGATGGCCCCATATTCATCGAGCAGCACGGCGATCTGGTGGTGGTGACGGAGAGCTTTGACGACGCTACAGCCGACCGGCTCATTCAGGCTGCGGAGAAGCAGGTGCAAGAGAGTCCAAAAGCGACAACTCAGGCTGCCTCCACCCAAAAATAATCTTTCCGCAAGCTGAAGCCATGCCCTTTCAAAACCGTTTTTGGGATGGTAGTTTTCCAAATTTATGCCTCGTAACTCCCGTCCCCGGCTCCTTATTTATAATTATCGTTACGTCATTTCAGGAGAACTCATTTGCAGCAAGCGGAAATCGGCATTATCGGCGGCAGTGGCTTATATTCCATGCCCGGACTCACGGATGTTCACGAGGTCAACCTACAAACTCCCTTCGGCAGCCCTTCGGATGCCTACATTCTGGGCACATTGGAAGGACGCAAAGTGGCGTTTCTGGCGCGGCACGGGCGGGGCCATCGCATCCTTCCCACAGAATTGAACTTTCGCGCCAACATCCTGGGCATGAAACAGCTAGGCGTGGAACGGATACTCTCGGTTTCCGCCGTGGGGTCTCTCAAGGAAGAGCACAAACCCACCGACTTTGTGATACCCGACCAGTTTATTGACCGCACCTTTCATCGGACCTCCACATTCTTTGGCGAGGGCGTCGTCGCTCACGTCGGCTTCGGTGATCCCGTATGCCAGGATGTCGCATGCGTCATCGGCAAATCATGTAAAGAGGTGGGCGTGGTGGGAAAACTCGGCGGCACCTACGTTTGCATGGAGGGCCCGCAATTTTCCACCAGAGCAGAGTCGAACCTCTATCGCAGTTGGGGCGCGGACCTGATCGGCATGACCAACCTCCAGGAAGCCAAACTCTCCCGCGAGGCCGAGATCTGCTACGCCACCATGGCCATGGTGACCGATTACGATTGCTGGTATGTCGGTCACGATGAGGTCAGCGTGGAGCAGGTGATCAAGGTCCTGACCACCAACGCCGACAACGCGGCCCGAGTCGTGAAGAAGGCGGTGGCGCTCATGCCCAAGGACCGCAAATGCAAATGTGGCACTGCGTTGCAATACGCCATCATGACCGATCCCGCAAAGATTCCTGTGGCTACGCGCCAGAAGCTCAGCTTGCTGGTGGATAAATACCTCAATAAAGGCCAGGAGGCCAAAGCCTAAGTGTCCCTGCTCGTAGTTGGCTCTGTTGCTTTTGATTCAGTCAAAACTCCCTACGGCAAAGTGGACCGCGTGCTTGCCGGAGCGGCAACCTATTTCTCACTTGCAGCCAGCTTCTTTACCGGCGTTCGCGTGGTCGCAGTGGTGGGTGAGGACTTTACCGGCAAAGAAGAAAAGGTCTTCCACGACCGGGGCATCGATATCAGCGGCATTGCCCGTGAAAAAGGCAAGAGCTTTTTCTGGGCCGGAGAATACGGAGAAAACGTGAACGAGGCCAAGACCCTCGACACGCAGCTAGGAGTATTCGCCGACTTCAATCCTCAGATTCCCGAGAAGCTCAAGAATACCGAGTATGTCTTTCTCGCCAACATCGATCCGGTACTTCAGGTGAACGTAAGAAAGCAGATCAACGGAGCCAAATTCGTGGGCGGCGACACCATGAATTACTGGATCAACGGCAGCCGCCAGCAGCTTGGAGAGATGCTAAAGGTCGTGGATGCCCTGCTGATCAATGACACCGAAGCCAAGATGCTGGCCCAGGAGTTCAGCCTGGTGCGGGCCGCGCAGAAAGTTCTGGCTATGGGCCCTAAGGCGCTAGTGATCAAGCACGGCGAATATGGCGCCACGGTCTTCTTCCAGGACGGTGCCTTCGGTATTGGACGCCATCCATTCCGGGCGCCGACTCTGCCCATCGAGAAAGTTACAGATCCCACCGGAGCGGGTGATTGCTTTGCTGGCGGGTTTATGGGTTACATCGCCTCGCAGGGCAACCTGACCCGTGAAGTTTTCAAGCGTGCCATGTTTTATGGCGGGGTCATGGGCTCGTTTGCCGTCGAAGACTTCGGCACCGCACGCTTGCAGCGGCTCACGCGACCGGAGATCGACGAGCGCTACAGAATTTTTCGCGAACTCACGCACATCGAATGATCATGGCACGACGAAATCGCAACCGAAACCCTATCGCGGATTTACGCAGATGCGCGGGGATTCAGCTTACTGAAGCCCCGCTGACCTGTTCAGCCCTCGTCGCCACCGCAAATTGAATAAAACAAGAAACACCATCGCCACAACGGTAAACCCCTCTGCAAAAACTGACTACTGGCTGCTGGCGGCAATCAGCGTTCTGATCTCAATCATCGCTACAATCTTTTATTTTCGCCACGGCGCGATTCTTCTCTACGGCGACGCTGTGGCACATATCAATATCGCCCGGCGCGTATTCGATTCAAAGACACCCGGCATTTTACAGCTAGGCACGGTCTGGCTGCCGCTGCCCCACCTTCTCGACATCCCTTTTATCACTAGTGACTGGATGTGGCGCACGGGGTTGGGCGCATCGATTCCCTCCATGCTGGCCTATATTGCCGGAAGCCTGGGAATTTTCCGCCTGCTGCGCGGATATGCCTCGCGCGCCACGGCCTGGATCGGTGCGCTCATCTACGCCTTGAATCCCAACCTGATCTACATGCAGACAACAGCCATGACCGAGGTATTGTATCTGGCTTTCTTTATCTGGACAGTGGTCTTTCTGGCTGAGTTCGTGCGCTGCACAAGGGATGATGCGGAATACGCGCGCAAGTCACTCGAACGATGCGCCGTTATGCTCTGCGGAGCCATGCTGGTGCGCTACGATGGCTGGTTTCTGGCTGCGGCCGTTGGCTTGGCAGTCCTGTTGGTCCTTGGGCGATCACGCCCGCTGGCTGTGCAGGTTCGCAGAGGATTCATCAATTTTCTCTTGCTGGCCGCGCTTACTGCGGGCCTATGGCTGGCCTATAACTATGGAAACTTCTACAACGCTTTCGAGTTCGCCACTGGACCTTACTCAACCCGAGCTATTGTCAAGCAATCGCATACCAGCACCATGCCTACCTATCCGGGCGAGAACAGCCCTCGGGCAGCGGCCCTCTACTTCCTGAAAGTTGGGCGGCTGAACATCAGCGAAGGCAGCCTGGAATACCTGTTGTTCAGCATTGCCTTCGTGGCTGCCCTCGCTGTGATTTATTTCTCTCACAGGCATTGGCCCGCGTTGTTGCTGTGGATACCAGTGCCGTTCTATGTCTTGAGCATCGCCTGGGGCAGCGTGCCTGTCTATTTTCCTCAGTGGTGGCCGCATAGTTATTACAACGTCCGCTATGGTTTGCAGATGCTTCCAGCAGTCGCTGCCTTGGGCGCATTAGCATTCGAGTTTCTGGCTAAACTCATGCCTGCACGCATCCCCGGTATTGTGATCGTGCTCGCAGTCGCAGCCAGCTACAGCTCAGCGTGGCAGAAAGGGCCGATGTGTTTGAGGGAAGCCGAGGTCAACGGCAGTGCGCGGATGGCGTTTGAAGAGAAACTTGCGTCGGAGCTGAAAAAGCTACCGCCAGAAGCGACCCTCATGATGGAATCCGGCGCGCATTCTGGCGCTCTTCAAGATGCCGGAATTCATCTCCGCCGCGTTCTGCGTGAGGGGAACCATCCTGCATGGACAGTTGGCCTCAGCGATCCCTCTCATGCCGCCGATTATGTGGTCGCATTCCAGGGAGACGAGGTCAGCTTGGCGGTCCGCGTCTTTCCACAAGGGCTGCGCCCTGTTGCCATAGTAGAGACTCCGGGGCAGCCTAAGGCCACCATCTACCAGGCTATGCACTAAGATAGGCTGGAACCGGCGGTTTTTTCACCATGAGCCTTTCATTCATGAACCATGCCATCATGAACCATGCCATCGTAGCAAGCGCTTTCTCTAACACGCTGCTCGCAGACCTGCTCTCTAAGACCATTCTGCGGCTGGTGCTGGCTGCCTTTCTGGGTGGAATCATTGGCCTGGAGCGAGAAATGAAGCATCGGCCAGCTGGATTGCGGACCAACATGTTCATCTGCTTTGGCGCAGCCATGTTCACCATACTATCGGCGGAGCTTGGGGCGCCGGGCGACCAGGCGCGGATCACGGCACAGATCATTCCTGGAATTGGCTTTATCGGCGCCGGATCGATTCTGCATTCCAAAGGCGGTGTCAGCGGATTAACCACAGCGGCAACTCTGTTTGTGGTGGCGTCGATTGGAATGGCCACCGGCGGCGGGCTCTACCTCCCCGCCATCTTTGCCACCATGTTGATCTTTCTGGCGCTTCATCTGCTGGGGTGGCTGGAAAGGCGTTTGAATCTCAAACCGCTCGTGGTGAACTACAGCATCGTGACTGAGAAGACAGCCGACGAGATTGTCGCCGAAGTCAACGGCGTTCTGGAGGATGCCCAAGTGGAAATGAGTGGTATGAAGCTGTACAAGCTCAACGGCAAAGAACGCATAACTTTCAGCGTAGACGGCACCCGCAGCCTGCACAAGATATTGACGGACCGCTTTCGTCAATCCGACGACCTGCGCAACTTCGAGGCGATTCCCGGCTTTGAGCACGATTAAACAAGCCACAAGGACACCGTGATCCCTTTTACTAAAGCTTCGGCCTGTGGCAACGATTTCATCATCATTGACGGAGCCCACATTCTCCAGGCGATCAACGATAGAGACGCCATATTTGATATCAGCCGCCGCATCTGCGACCGTCACAACGGCGTGGGAGCTGACGGCGTAGAGTGGCTATTCTCCGCACAGGATGCTGACATTCACGCCCGCCTGATCAATGCCGATGGCACCGAAGCCGAGATTTCCGGCAACGGCACGCGTTGCGTAGCTGCCTACCTTGTGGACCGGGACAGAAAAGAAAGACTCACGGTGCATACCGGCGCCGGTATCAAACATTGTGAAATGGTTTCGCGCAACCAGGGCCGCTTCGAATTTGAAATGGATATGGGCATGCCCCGGGTAGGCGATGATTTTTCCATCGCATCCAGCTCCGGCGAAGTGCGTGGAACCCCGGTTTCCATGGGCAATCCTCATTATGTGATTTTTGTGAAAGATTTCGCTCCGGACTGGCGGCATCAGGGCGAAGAGATCGGCCGCAATCAGGTTTTCAAGCAGGGCGTAAACGTGGAATTTGTACAGGTGGAAGGCCACACTGACGTCGCCGTACTTTTTTACGAGCGCGGTGTAGGTGAGACCCAGTCGTCAGGAACTGGCTCTTGCGCCTCGGCGGTCGCTGCCATTGCCCGGGGCCACGCCGCTTCGCCTCTTAATGTCCATGCTCCGGGCGGAACCCAGGTAGTGCGTTGGAGCGGAGCCAATGTCTTCCTGCGCGGCCCGGCCCAACTCATCTGCCGAGGCGAGTTTTTGCTGTGAACACCATTCAACCTCCGGCGCTCCGCCCCGGCGACAAGATTGGCATCATTGCCCCAGCCAGCAATGTGAAGCGAGATTTGCTGGAAGCAGGGTGCGCCCGTCTGCGTCAACTCGGCTACGAGGTAATTTATTCACCAAGCATTCTGGAGCGCGATCTCTACTTCGCGGGCACAGTGGAGCGTCGCGTAAGCGAGATAGAAGAGATGCTGGTTCGCGATGATATCCGCGCTCTGATCTGCGCGCGCGGCGGCTATGGCAGCAACTACCTCCTCGATCGGCTCAACTTCAAGAGCTTTGTGCAGCACCCCAAAATCCTGGTCGGGTACAGTGACAACACTTCGTTGCTGACCGCTATCCATGATGGCACCGGCCTCATCACCTTCCATGGCCCCATGGTCACCAAAGATTTCGCCTCAGCCGATGGTGTCGAGTTAACGAGTTGGAACAATGCAGTACAAGGCGCCCGCGCCTGGAACATTCCCACGACTGGAGTTGAAGTACTGCAACCCGGCCGAGCGCGAGGTCGTCTGTATGGAGGCTGTCTCTCCATCCTGGTCGCCTCGCTCGGCACACCCTTTGAGATCAACACCGACGGCGCGCTGCTCTTCCTCGAAGACATCGCCGCCAAACCCTACCAGGTTGACCGTATGCTGACGCAGTTGCGGCTGGCAGGCAAGCTGCGCGGAGTGCGAGGCATCATCTTCGGAGAGATGCTCGATTGTGTTCAGCCCGGCGGCCAGGACTACACCTTACAGCAGGTCGTCATACGTGCCCTGCAAGGCATGCAAGGAGTGGATGCAGACATCCCGATTATCTACGGACTGAAATCAGGCCACGTCTCCAGCGGCAACATAACGCTTCCGCTCGGAGTGGAAGCTGAACTGACAGCAAGCGAGGCAGGAATCGAGTTGAAAATTGTGGAACAAGCCACGAGGAATCGGGTGATCGGGTGATCGGATCATCGGGTGATCGGGGAATCACCTCGGCGCACTTCACTGCAGGCTATTCATCGGATGATCGAAAAGTAGCTGCAGCTTGTTTGAGGTTTTGTAGTTCGCAAATTACCCACTTACCAAACTACCCAATTACCAAATCCCGAGCGGCTTTTCCGATCACCCGATCATCCGATGAACCGATCACCCAATTCTTTTGGTACTCTTAAACCGTGAGTGACCAGCAGCACATCCATCTGATTGGAATCTGCGGAACGGCTATGGCTTCTCTCGCCGGACTGCTCAAGCAACGAGGCTTTAAAGTTACAGGTTCCGACGCCGCGGCCTATCCGCCCATGTCGGATTTTCTGGCCTCCATCAATATTTCTGTTGCGCAACCGTACGCTGAAACCAACCTGAAACCCCGGCCTGATCTGGTGGTGGTGGGCAACGCCATCTCGCGCGGCAATCCTGAGATCGAGCACGTTCTCGATGAGCGCATCCCGTTTCGTTCTTTGCCAGATGTTCTTTACGAGCATTTCCTTCGTTCTCGCGAGTCCATCGTGGTGGCAGGAACCCACGGCAAGACCACAACGACCTCCATGCTGTCGTGGATTTTTCAGTCGGCGGGCAAAGATCCCTCGTTCCTCATTGGCGGGATCGCAGAAAACTTTAGCAGCAGCTTTGCCTTGAAGCAGGGCAAGCATTTTATTCTTGAAGGCGACGAATACGATACCGCCTTCTTCGACAAAGGCCCCAAGTTTCTGCATTATTTTCCGCAGTCCATCATCCTGACCTCGGTGGAATTTGATCACGCCGATATCTATAAAGACCTGGACGCGGTGAAAACTGCCTTCAAGCGTCTGGTCAACCTGGTTCCCCGGAAAGGGAAGATCGTTGCCTATGACGCCAACGCCAATGTCGATGAGTGCGTTGCCCGTGCCTTCTGCCCGGTAGAGCGCTATGGAATGCAGAGCGGTTCG
>Ga0070730_10003285_pt1 | contig 14571 bp, 19 predicted proteins | sample Coa_R1_3_FD_66447 | JGI IMG/M metagenome (GOLD analysis project Ga0070730, IMG submission 66447) | Surface soil microbial communities from Centralia Pennsylvania, which are recovering from an underground coalmine fire - Coalmine... | ecosystem: Environmental > Terrestrial > Soil > Unclassified ...
CCGATACCTCCGAGTCCACAACGTGGACCACCAAGGCGGCAATCCGCTGATGTGGTGCGAGGAGATCCGTGGCTAACGAGTACGTCAAGTTCAACCACATAGCCGAGGTCGTCAGCCGCGTTGAGAAGTCTGCCCAGGATCTGGGCAACCGATCCTCCAAGCGCATAGCGCAGCGCGCGAGCGAGTTGGCCCCACGCAAGACAGGGCAGGAGGCGGGTGACTTCAAGGTCGAAAAGACCAGCGAAGGCTACGTCATCGGCAACGAATCGCCCCACTTCATGTTCCAAGAGTTGGGAACGCGGCGGAACCGAGCGCACCCTGCGCTTCATCCAGCCGCGCGCGAGGAGGAGAGCAAGTTGAAGGAGGATGCAGAGAAGGCCATAAAGATGGCCGCTGAGCTATGAGTAACCAGAACAGCGCAATGGGGCCTGTACAGGCCACGATCTACACGGTGCTAACCGGCGACTCCACCCTCAAAGGTCTGGTTGGAACCAACATCTTTGACGAGGTTCCACCCAACTACAGTGACTTCCCATACGTCGAGTTGGGAGACGTCACCGAGACGCCAGACAACACGTTCAGTGAAACCGGGCGAATGGTCGAACAGGTGATCCACGTCTACAGTCAAGCGAAGGGCTGGCTGGAGTCGCAGAACATCCTCGAACAGCTGGTTCATCTCATAGACGAGACGCTGCTGCCGAATCCGACCGGCTGGACGACCTACATGAGCCTGTATACGTTCGGCCAGGAGATCCGCGAGCCGGACGGCGTTCGACACATCGTCTCGCGGTTCACCATCAAAGTAAGCAGACCCGGCCACTAACGGCCAAGGAGAGAGTCAAATGGCAGCACTTCAGGGCAAGAACGCGGCCGTCAAGAACGGCGCGAACACCATCGCGGAGATGGACGAGTGGACGTTCACTCCTTCCATCGCCATGCACGAAAAGAGCAAGTTTGGCGACAGCGCCAAGAACTTCCTGACTGGCCTGGTGGACGGCACCATCAGCCTGAAAGGTCGTCACGACCAGACCGACACGCTCGGCCAGGCCGCGCTCTGGACGGCGTTCCTCGCGGGAACCACCGTCACCATCTACATGGAGACGGACGCCACGGGCAACCACGGTTACACCGTGACCGCGCTCATCAAGGATCTCCAGATCAAGGCAGCCGTCGCTGGTCTTGTGGACATCACCATCAACCTCCAGGCTGACGGTCTGCCGGCCTACGCGTAATGGCCGCGCTGCAAGGTCTGCACGCTGACGTCTTTGTTACCTCCACTCCGGGCGTGGCTGTGACGGACGAGGCGATGACCGACATATCAGCCAACGTGCCCGGACAGGCCGTGCGGACGTGCTATGCGGTCACGAACGCGGTCAAGCGATACTTTGACCCCACCGCTACCAACACGTTCACGATCTCTTTGGACGGCGGCACCACATGGAATCCGGTGACCCCGGATCACGTCGAGGCCGGATTCATCCGGTTCAATGCGTCTCAGCAGGCGTCTCCGGCCGCGATGTTCCGGTTCCACTCTGGGAACTATCTGCCGTATGCCCACATGGGTGGCAGCAACGAGTGGACGATGACCCCGAGCGTGGCGATGATTGACGTCACGGAGTTCGGGAGCACAAGCAAGCAGTACAAGATCGGCCTACAGGACGCCACGGTGTCCGTGAAGCGATACTGGTTTGACGACAGCATGCGGTCAACCATGGGCAACCTGTTGATCCTCGCGCTGTACGTGAACGCGGCGTCGCAACCGGCTGGCCCACGGTATGAGTGCCTGGCCTATCTCAAGGATGACGCGCTCAAAGCGGCCGTCGCAGGCGTCATCGAGGAGTCACTCAACTTCCAAGTCCAGGCTCCGTCCGGCGCGACAAACTCCGTCTGGTTCCTGTCCAACTAAGAAGCTGGGCTGAACAAGCTCAGACTGTACTCAGACGGCCGCAAGGCCCAACACCCAACAGTCCGGCTGGCCCGGACAATTCGCCCAGGAGGCAACATGGGAAAACGCGAACAGATCCTTCAGATGGTCGGTGTCCTCAAGGAGGAACCGGCGAAGATGCCTGGGCCGGATGGCCCTGTCGATGTTCTCCTCCGGGAGATGACCGGGAAGGAGGCAGAGGAGTTCGAACAGGCGCTGGACAAGAAGACACCGAACACGCTCGGCCGTCTCCTCCAGACAAGCATCTACGATCCTGAAACCAAGGAGCGGCTGTTCCAGCCAGCGGATCGCGCGGCGCTGGAGGAGTTGGGCATGACCGCCCTCAAGCCCATCCTTGAGAAGATCAAGAAGGTCAGCGCGATCTCGAAGGCTGACGTGGAGAAGCTCAAGGCAAATTTAAAGACCACCCCTACAGAAGGCTGAACTTCATCGTCGCGGAGCGAACCGGCCGGACAGTCGGAGAGCTTCTCAGGACTGTAGGGAACAGTGAACTGCAAGAATGGAAGGCCCACTTGATCCTCGAAGCTGAAGAGCGTGACGAGGCCATCGAGAAGGCGAAAGGTGGAGGATAGGCGTGGGTGTAATCGCTGATCTCGTCGTCAAGGTCTCAACGAACCTCAACGACTTCAAGACCGGGATGGGCGAGGTCAACTCCAAGGTTGACGAGGCCGGTGGCGGCTTCGGCAAGCTCGGCGCGTTTGCTCTCGGAGCAGGCGCGGCGGCTGCCGTAGCTGTCACCGGCATTGTTGCTTTTGGCGTTCACGCGGTGGACGCGGCCACGAACGCAGGCCAGGCAGCGTACGACATGTCCGAGAAGTTCGGGCTGCTCCCCGGCGTAGCCTCCGAGTGGATGGCCGTTGGGGACGCGCTGGGCATCTCGGGAGACACCATCGGGCGCAGCTTCCAGTTCCTCGACAGGAACATGGAGGCCGTCAAGCTTCAGATGGAGACAAGCAAGAAGCACGTCAGCACGCTGGCGCAGCCTTACAAGGATCTCGGAATCAACATCTTCAACGCCAACGGAACGATGAAAGACTCGAACACGATCATGATGGAGGCGGCAGACGTGTTCGCCAAGATGCCGGACGGCCCCGAGAAGGCTGGGTTGGCTATGAAGCTGTTCGGTCGTTCCGGCGCGGAGATGATCCCCATCCTCAATGAGGGAAGCGCGGGCATCCAGAAGCTGATCGACCAGGGCAAGCTCACGGGTGTCGTCATGGGCGGCGACGCGGTTGAGGGCGCTCACAAATACTTCCTCGAACAGCAGCAGCTGAACGAGTCCATGCAAGGTCTGACCATCCAGATTGGGACGTTCCTGATGCCTGCGATGATCCAGGTGACCGGCTGGTTCCTCAACGACCTGATCCCGGCGATCCGCCAGGGCTGGTCGTGGTTCCAGGAGCACCTGTACCCGGCGCTGGTCCAGGTCTATGCTGGCTTCATGCAGCTGATCGGCCCAGCGATCCAGTACATCAAGGATCACTTCAACGACCTGAAGCCTGTCCTCGAAGCTGTCGGCATCGTCGCGCTGGTTGTACTCGGCGTGATCGTCGTGGCTATCGGGCTGGTGATCGCGGCCGTTGTCCTCCTCGTGGCCGGGATAGCATGGCTGACGGGACAGATCAGGACGAACGCGAACGCGTGGGCGGCTGACGTCCAGAACTTCGTCATAGGTGGTATCAACAACTTCCGCAACTTCGTGGCGTTCGTGCAGGCGATCCCGGACAACGTCCGAAGCGCCATTGGTTCAACCGCTCACGGCATGTGGGACGCGATCTGGGCCGAGTTCCGAGGGATGCTCAACCGCATCGTCGGCGCGTGGAACGGCCTCCACTTCACGATAGGTGGCGGAAGTTTCATGGGCCAGAACATACCCTCCATGACGCTTGGGGTTCCACATATCCCCTACTTCCACCAGGGCGGCTCGGTTCCCGGAACTGGCGACATGCTTGCCATGCTACAGGGCGGCGAGCGAGTTCTGAACCGGTCAGAGGCCGCGAGCTACGGCATGACGCATAGTCGGCCGGAGATCCACGTTCACATCGACCAGGGCGCGTACATCGACGGCCCATCCATTGACATCCTCACGAACAAGATAGCCCAGCGGTTGGCGTTCTCAACCGCGCTGTAAGGAGAAGGCTTGGCTACACTCGGGAAGTTCCAGAACACTGACTTTGAGACGGTCAGCCAGTGGTGGTCGCTGCAGGGAGACGCCAACGACACGGCGACTTTCACGACCAACGCGGTGAACGCTCGAAGCGGAAGCACGTACATGCGGCTGGTTGCCTCTGGCACTGGCGCGGCCTACGCGACGGCGATGGCCACCAGCGATCAGGCTGGCACTCAGCAGCTGTACCTTCCTGTCGTGCCCGGACAGATCATCCAGTACGGTGGCTGGTCTTACCGGGAGAGCGGAACCGGCGCGGGGTACATCGCCATAGTGGCTTATGATGCGAACAAGGCCACTCCGGTGTACGCCAACGTGCCAACCAGCGCCACTGTAGGTAGCTGGCAATTCCAGCAAGGCACGTACAAGGTTCCGGCCGGAAAATACTTCATCAGCTTCTACGTTCAGGTGGCTTACGCCACGGCGAGCGCGCAGAGGTTTGATGACGTGTTCTGTATACCTGCGCTTGACGTGCAGGTGACGACCAACGGCCAGATCACCGACCAGACGGCCTACCTCCAGTATCAGTCCACGACGCTGAAGTTCAACACGTTTGACTGCCAGCTGATCGATCCAACGGTGATCCCGAACTTGGGAGACGCGGTGACGGTCATTGACCCGAACCTCGCGCTCAGCTGGTCGGGAACCATCGCCAAGATCCAGCACACCTCCGTCTCGGAGAAGGGTGGCCACACGTTCGTCACCATGTCCGCCACGAACACTAACGTGGCGGTGGCTTCGGTGGCGCCGTTTGACCTGTCTGACAATTCTCAGCCAATGCGGAACTGGTCGCAAGACCCCGGCTTTGAGGACGCTACGCTCACGGCGCTGGAGGCGTACTACAACCTGGGTACTCCGGCCGAATTCAGCCAGGACACTGGTTCGCCACACAGCGGAACCAAAGACCTGATGTGCACCACGACCCGGACGGCCGTGGGTACCAACGCTGTCATCCCGAACATGCCTGGTGGCGTCTCGGGCGGGCAGGCTGGTACAACGTTCTTCCCAGTGGCGCCAGGTATGGCGTACACCTTCACGGTGTGGATGAAAACTTCGGCTGGCGCGAAGGGGAACAGCGTGGAGATTCTGTGGTATCAGGATCAAGGCGTCACCCTGTCCGCGATTACACCGTCAACAGCGTTCACGATCCCGAACGGCGCTAACGCTTGGACTCAGCTGGGAGGCGTCTTGGCGGCGGCTCCGCAGGATGCGCGATACGCCCAAATCCAACTCCTCTGCGGTTACTGGGACGGTGTGACCGGGACAAACGCGACCATCCAGCTGGATGATCTGTTCTTCGGTGGCTTTGCGAAGTTCCGCGAGGCGTCTCACAGCTACAGCAAAGACCAGTCAGGCACTAACAAGACGAGTTCGAGCTACCTGACACAGCAGACCGGCCTGTGGCCGCTTCAGACGGTTGACATCACCAACGCTGATCTCGGACTGATCAACCAAGGCTTCACCGTCACTGACGTCCAGATCACTTGGGACATCGACCACATCACGCCATGGCAGCGCGTGACGGTCGGTGATCCTGTCGTTACCATGTCCGTTTGGCTCAACTCGACCAACGCGGGCATCCTTCCGATCACCACCACCAAGATCACAGACGGCGCGGTCACCACCCCGAAGGTCGCGGCGAACGCGATCACGGCGGCTCAGATCGCGGCCGGAGCGATCACGGCCGACAAGCTGACGTCCACGCTTGTCCTGGCCAGCCTGATCAAGGCCGGTTCCGGGACGGCTCACGTGGAGATGGACCAGAACGGCCTGCGAGCCTATGACGGCTCTGGAAACCTCGTGGTCAACATTCCCACGGACGGCGTCAGCCCTGTGACCATCAACGCAAACGTTCTGGCTCAGTCGCTGATCGTCTCCGGGAATAGCGTGTTCCAGGGCACCAAGAACGAGATTGCGTTGGGCTCCACACTACAACTGGACTCCAGCCTCCAGAATCCAGCCCAGGCTCCGTCTATCGCTCAGACTTGGAACAGCGTCAGCCTGCCAGTCAACGCGACATACGACAAGACCAGCACGACCTACAGCCGGTTGGGCCTACACTACGACAGCGCGGGTGGCGCCGGTGGGGCCACGGCGGTGTTCCTCCAGGTCACCCAGAACGGCGGCTCACCTCACGACTACCTGTTGGAGCTTCTGTACTCCGACAGGACAGTTAACCGCGCTCACGATCTCACGGCTGATGGCTTCCAGACTCCTTTGGGCGTCTGTCGGCTCGGCTCGTACGTCTACGTGTTGGGCATCGACGGCGGCACCGGCTCACCGTCGTCTTGGGGCGGCACCGGCTCAGCCACGTACAGCTGGGATTACTCTGGCCCCAACACCGATAACCAGGTGTCCACCGCGAGCTACTACACGGCTCCGGGCGCGGGAACCATCACGAGCATCACCATACGATGCTCGTCATACTCAGGCTCATCCACGTTCTACTTCTGTCTGTGGGACACGTCAGGGAACCTCCTGGCCAACTCCTCAGGCACCGCGCTCGGGACAACGCTGACCGACCAGACGCTGGGCGTGTCCTATCACTGCTCGGCCGGTCAGGGATTCTACATCGGATTCTGGCGCACTAAGGCCAACTACGGCCAATGGGGCGTCAACTCCTCTGGCAGCTTTTACACCCAGGTCGTCTCGGGCATCAGCAGCTTGTCCGGCCGGACGGCCTGCGCAAGCCCGTACACCTGTGGCGACATGAGAGCGTTCGTCACCTACACCCCGGACACCCGCGTGTGGAAGGTTCGGAGGTACGTCCAGTCCACGCTCGCGCTTGACACCACATACGCCAGCATCAGTCAGCTGGCGGCTCCGAACACGCCCATCATGTGCTCGGACGGTACCAACGTCATCATCGTTGACCGCGCGAGCGGCTCCAACATGAAGTACCAGAAGTACGATGGGAGTATGGCGACTGTTGGTAGCCTTGTGGACACAGGCGTCAACCCAGGCAACCAGGTCATGTCCTGCGCGGCAGGGAGTTTCGACCTAGGCGCATGGCGACTGCTCGTTCAGGTGTACACCGCAGAGGTTTACTCCTTTGACGGCACCACACCCACGCCGGTCAATGAGACGGCGAATGAAGGATTCTACGTTGCAGGCAACTCGGCTGGGGGCTTGACGTACGATGGAACGCGGTTCTTCAGTCTCCCGGCGAACGGAGGCGCGGCAGTCAACTTGACCAGTCACTCCACCTGGGTCTGGACAACGGCATCGAGTGTCTACTGGGTGGCCTACACCTGGTACGACAGCCAGGTGTCTCACATTCATGAGACGATGGTCAGCCCCTACGCTTCCATCACGCTGTCGCGGCGCGCGCAGCTGGTGATCACCGCTCCGTCGATACCGGGCACCGGAGGTCTGGACGACCCCAACAACATACGGTACTACGCGCTGCCCAACGCTACACAACCGGCAACCGGCGCGGCGAAGCAGCAGGCCAGTCAGTCGGCCACGACGCTGACGATGACGACCTACGCCAGCGGAGGCGCAGCTGACCCGAGCAGTAACAACTTCCCTGTGGGGTCTGCTGGCATCATCCAGTCAGAGACTGGTAGCCTGGTCTTGAAAGGAGACGGCACCGGCACCGTACCTGTCCGCATAGGATATAACAGATTGGCGGTGACGGCCGCGAGCGTAACGTTCAGTGGCATACCCCAGAGTTGGACGCATCTCAAAGAGTTCGTGAGTGGTCGCAACACCAGCGCCAACAACTACTCGGCTGGCCTGACGATAGTGAACGGCGACGCCACCGGCGGTCACTATGAAACGGAACGTACCAGCATGGTGAACGGCAGCACCGGCACAGGCGTACACGACAACACCACCGGAGGTTTCTGTCAAGGCCCGTTCTACGCTGGCTCCGCCCAACCGGCTGGAAGCTTCTCGCCAGTTGAGTACACGTTCTATGATTACGCCTACAGCAACGTCAAGACCTGTATCTGGCAGTGGGGGTTGGCGGATGGAACTTCCTTCCCTCAAACCAACCAGTATTCAGGCGTCAACTACGGCGTCTGGAACAGCACGGCGGCTATCACTTCGATCACGAACTACGCCGACGCCACCGGCACTGTCCTGTTTGCCATTGGTTCGCTGTTCACCCTGGAGGCGCATCCGTAATGTTCACAGTACACCCAAACCCGCATCACGTCCTACACCCGAAGCTTGGCTGGTTGCACCCGGACGATGCAGCCGCCCTGGGGCTGGAGGTCGGCAACCAGCTGGGCAAGGCCGGAGCGTTCGGACACACCTGCGAGTGCAGAGACAAGTGCCCGCGCGACTCCAACCACCCCGAGGCTAACCACGGTCACCACGTCGAAATCGACTGTACCACAGGTATGGTCGGATACACGAGGATCTGATGGATACAGGCGCAACAGGTGGCGAGTTCTAACCCAAAGGTCGATGGCCTGACGATCTCCAAAGATCAGTTCTAGGCGGGACGGCTCGACGTTGGAGCTTTACGATGAGCACTAAACCGTCCAACCCGAAAGACTCTGTAGGCGTTCGGAAGGCTCCGCTCAGCACCGTGCCTGCGGAAGTCTTGATGGAGATCGGCGTGGGTATGCTCGAAGGCGCGCGGAAGTACGGCCGCCACAACTACAGGGTTGTCGGCGTCCGGGCGAGCGTGTACTATGACGCCTGTCTACGCCATCTGATGGCCTGGTGGGAAGGTGAGGACGTTGACCCGGATTCGGGCATGTCCCACATCACCAAGCTCCTGACGAGCGCGGTTGTCCTCCGGGACGCCATGCTCAACGAGAAGCTGACTGACGACCGGCCACCGCGACTCGCGGAAGGGTGGGTGCAGCGGCTCAACGAGGCGGCAGCGGCCGTCACGGATCGGCACCCGGAACCGAAGGCAGCCTACACCCACGCTGAGCAAGCTCAGCCAGCCGCAGAACTGTCTGAAACGCATCAGCCAACAGAAGTCCCAGCCTTTGTCCGAAGTGGACGAGGTCACGAGCCTACGCGGTCGCTGGATCACGGTCTGGAGGTCTTGACGCAGTCATGAAGCTATACCTGGCCGGGCCAATGACCGGATACCCTGAGTTCAACTTCCCGGCGTTCCACGAGGGCGCGCGGCGTCTCCGCGAGGCCGGATACACCGTGTTCAGTCCGGCCGAGAAGGACATTGACCGAGTCGGAGACATCTTCACTGGCTCGGACGGCGACGTGCACAAGCTTGAGGCCGAGCACAAGGAGTTCAGTCTGCGCGAGGCTTTGCTGGTGGACGTGACGTACATCTGCAAGGAGGCTGACGGAGTTGCCCTGCTACCGGGATGGGAGGCTAGCAAGGGTGCCAACGCGGAGCGCGCGCTGGCGCTGGCTCTGTACCTCAAGGTTGCTCCCATCGAAGTTTTCCTGGGAGAATGAATGGAGCTTACACATACATCTGCCACCGTCAAGGCGTCCAAGACGCTGCGCCTGTATCCCGTCGGTGACGTCCATCTCGGCGCGACGGCCTGTGACATCAACGACTTCCGGCGCACCGTTCAGATGGTCGCGGAGGATCGGGACGCGCGCTGGCTCGGCTTGGGCGACATGGGTGACTTCATCATGCCGTCCGATCCGCGCTGGAACATGGACGGCCACGACTGGAAGCGGCTTGGCTACCACAAGGGCAGGCCGACCAGCGGCAACCTCGCGGTGGAGCACGTCGCGTTCATCCGGCGCGAGCTTGAGCCGATCCGGGACAAGTGTCTGGGACTTCTGGATGGCAACCACGAGGATGCGTTCAGGAAACACTACTTCAGCGACCCCATGCGAGAGATCGCGGAGGCGTTCAAGGTTCGACACCTTGGTTACACCACGCTGATCCAGCTGGACATCGCCAAGCGTGGCCGACCGGACAACCTCTGGACGGTCAACATCTTCGCGGAGCATGGCGCCACTGGTGGTGGAACCATAGGCAACGCCACGAACAGCATCCAGCGGCGAGCGGCCGAGTGGGAAGCAGACGTGTACCTGAAGGGCCACGTTCACCAGTACGGCGTCACGCAAAAGGTTGCGCTGTCCTATGGTGAGCGCGACGGTGAGCCGAGAATCGCCAAGCGCGATAGGCTGTTCATGCTCACCGGCACGTACCTCCGTGGGTACCAGATCGGCGTACAGGAGACGACCACCTACAGCGAGCGCAAAGGCTACCCACCCAGCGAGATTGGCGGTGGTGTGATCCTGTTCGACCTTGAGGAGCGGAGAATCCACGGAATGAGCACGGCCGCGTACGCGGCGGCTCGGAAGGAGTAACGATGAGCTTTCAGATCTTCTCGCAGCGAGATCCGCGCTGGGCGGGTCACGCGCTCGGAAGTCAAGCAGGCGAGCTTGGGCCATACGGTTGCTTCGAGACTTGTCTCACGATGGTGGCCTATGACGCGTACGGCGACATGCACTACAACCCGGCGACGTTCGATGACGCGCTGTACGCGGCCGGAGACTTCCAAGGCGGCGATCTCCTCCCAGACAACGCGTTGGATCGCGTCTGGCCCGACAGGTTCCAAACCCACACCGAGTCCGGGTGGAACCAGGCCAGCGTGAACGCGGCCGTCGCAAGCTCGGACACCTACGTGATCGTGTGCATGCACGACGCGGCTGTGGGTGTCCCCGGCTACCACTTCATGGTGGTCTACAGCCCCACGACCGTCGCTGACCCCTGGTGGGGCAAGGTGATGGCCGCGAGTGCATGGGGACTTCCTGGCTCAGCGGTCAAGACCATCTTCATCAAGAGCTTGGCGGCTCAGCGAGCGGCGGCAGCGGCTCAAGCGGCGGCAGCTGCACAGGCTAAGGCCGACGCAGCAGCTGCGGCGGCGAAGGCAGCGGCGGATGCCCAGGCGGCTCTGGCAGCGGCGAAGGCGAAGGCCGACGCAGCGGCCCAGGCAGCGGCTGAGGCTCAGGCGGCTGCGGCAGCTGAACAGGCTGCCCAGGACGCGCGCGAGGCGGCTGCTCACGCGGCTGCGGACGCGGCGGCGCGAGCTTCGGTGGCTCAGGCGCATCCGGCGTCTCCGCTCATCAAAGCTCCGATGGATGGTCTGTTGGATCTCCTCTGGACCATCCTCGTGGTGCTCTCGAAGCAGCGGCTGTGAACGAGGAGCACTTCCAAGTCACCGTCCGGGACGGAGTACCGATTACCGCAGGCCGTCTGTCCTACGCCGTTGCGCGACAGGTGGCCGACAACATCAGCGCAGAGCGCAAGCTTGTAGCTGAGATCAAGGATGAGGCCACAGGCGAAGTGGTCTACACGATTCGCCCGTTTGCCGACAACGTGATACCGCTCAGGCCGGGAATACGGCCCCAAGGAGAAGAACATGGCCCCGAACGCTGACCCCGCGACCGTGAACCCAGGCTCGGCTGAGCCGGGATACACCACCACCGAGTTCTGGGCGGTGATGATCTCGAACGCTGTGGCGCTCGGATCGGCTACCCTCGCTGACTTCGGCGTCGTCCATCTCACCCAGGCCCAGGACGCGGACATCACCGGCCTGGCGCTCCTCGCCATCACCATCGGCACCGCAGCCTACGCGCTCGGCCGAAGCATCCGCAAGCACGGCACCGGTGCGTGACCGATGCGCCTCAAGGTGCCTTTCAAGGGCATCCATGTAGGTGATCACTGTGTGGACGGCTCCGAGTTTGGGAAGCGCGTGGAGGCCCACGCCCATCTCGGCCGGGGCAAGTTCGCAGGGTACATCTGCGCCCGCAACAACTACGCCATGATGAAGTACCTCAGACACGAGGTCGCGCACCTCCTGACCGGCGCCACGCACGAGTCAGACGCGGAGGAAGCGCAATGGCGTACCGGCCTGCGGTCGATTGGCGGCCGGATCGCGGCCAAGACTCCTCGTCAACGCTGACATCCACTTCCTTCCTTCTCCGGCGACAGCCCTCAGAGAGATCTGGGGGCTGTTTGCTTTTCCGGGACGGCTCGACGCTGGAGCTATACCAGGGGCGCTACAGTCCCGAGAATACACGGAGGTAACATGGCAAAACCAGGAGTGCCGTCAAGCGGCAACGGTGAGTACGCGGAGCTTCCAGAGATGACTTTCATCCTCTGCAAGATCAACGACAAAGACGACGCGCCATCCATCTCGATGAAGCAGTTCAAGGAAGGCGAGGAGGCCAAGGAGCAGCTGAAGGTTGTCTTTGACGCCATCTACTACCTTGACGACGAGGGCGAGAAGGTGGACGTTCAGGGCAGCCGCATCTGGTTCTTTGGCGGCGTGAGCCTCCACGAGAAGGCCAAGCTGCGCGGTCTGGCCATCGCCACGATGCCCGAGAACACGACGCTGGACGTGCTCACGGACGAGCAGGCAGCCGCGAAGGATCGCGCGCCGAACCTGTACGCTGACTTCGACACCGACGAACTGGCCGGCAAGTACGTCTGGGTCATCGGTGAGTTCAAGGACGCTGAGAAGAAGTACCTCAAGCCCACCGGCTTCAAGCGCGCGAAGGTGAAGGCGCAGGAAGCGGCCAAGGCTCCGGCCGCTCCGAAGGCTGAGAAGGCCAAGAAGGCCGCCAGCGAAGACATCGAGGTCTGAGATGGCGCTTGGGTACATGGCCGAAGCTGAAGCAAACCGCAAGCTGCCGAGCGCGCGAGCGAAGCGGCGAATGGCGGAAGGCGGCGAGACGCGAAGGTACAACCAGCGCCTAGCTGGCATGACCCTGAAGCAGCGTTCAAGACACGAGCGAATCCGACAAGCGCAGCTGTACAACCTGCGCGTCAACGTGATGGGTCGGATGATGATGAACTGGTATCTCTGGGAGGAGCGCGGCGAACCGGAGCGCGGTGAGCAGCTTCTCCCGGAGATCGCCAAGATGCTCAAGACCTTCACCAGCGACGTGGCCGAGCGAATCCGTGGCGCGGCGCAGGAGGCGGCTGAGCAGGTGATCCTGAACGAGCAGAACGAACGCATCATGGCGGAGTACACGCCCATCGAGAAGCGGGAAGGCCCGAAGGCCGCGCCTGTCCCGTTCACCCAGGAGGAGTTGGATGCCTTTGAAGCCGCAGGCGAGTAGGCTGTTCAGGCTCGTTGAGTTGGGCCTGAAGCCAGAGTCAGGGGAGGGCTGGGATCACCCGGCCATCCCCGAGGTCGTGGACGAGGCGAAGGCCAACCTGATTGGCAGCCTCACGAATCGTGGGACGCACATGCCTGTGCTGGACATCGACCGGATTCCAGTCAGGCTCCTCGAATCCTCGACACCCGGCAATTACCACCTCTACATCGACAAGGAGATGGAGTGGCCGGTGTACGTCACGCTCCTCCGCGCGCTGGCTGAGGCCGGTGTCGTGGAGAAGGGTTGGGTGGAGGCGTCCATCAAGCAAGGCTCCACGTTTGTGCGGAAGCCAGGCGTGCCGAAGTGAAGCCAGGCGTTCCGTCCGGCCGGAAGCCAACTGAGGAGAAGTCAGGGTGGTGGCGCGAGGACTTTGGTCAGCGCGTCAAGGCCCACATCAGGTACTTCTATGAGACAGACGAGTTGGCGCCAGACGGCAAGACCAAGATCAAGGTGTTCGTTCCCGGCGTCACGACCGTCCTGAACGAGCTTGGCGGCGATGACTACCTTGTCGGCTGGGCTAACAAGCTCGGACTGGAGGGCATCGACAACCGGCTGTACATGACGGCGGCTGGCCGAGTCGGAACGCTGGCCCACGACCTGATCGAGCGACAGCTGGACGGCAAGGAGTACAGCCTCAAGGAATGGTCTGAGGACGAGCAAGAGCGCGCGACGTACAGCGTCAACGCGTTCCTCGCGTGGAAGCAGGGCAAGACCATCGAACCGATCCTGGTGGAGCACCCGATGGTGAGCCGCAAGCATAAGTTTGGCGGCAAGCTCGACTTCTACGGCATCGTGGACGGCGTCAGGACGCTGTGGGACATCAAGTCCAGTCGGTTCATCGGGCTGAGCCACAAGTGCCAGGTGACGGCGTACAGCGAGCTACTGGAGGAGAACGGCTTTGAGCGGCCGGAGAAGTTCATGCTGATCCGAGTCGGCCGCGAGGAGCAGACGGCTGAGGCTGAGATCCACGAGTTGCAGCAAGCGAAGATGCCGCTGTACTGGCGAATCTTCCTGAACTGCCTCGACAACTACCAGATCAAGAAGGAGTTGAAGGAGCGATGAGCGCAGAAGGTACAAAGCGCGCCAAGAAGGTTGAAGGCCAGACGGCCATCGACGTTCCGGCGACGATGGAAGTGTTCGCGGTGGCCATCAGCGATCTGAAGGCTCACCCGCTGAACGCGAACAAGCACAAGAACCTCGCCAAGATTGTGGAGAGCTTGCAGGCGCACGGCCAGTACGTTCCCATTGTGGTCTGGGCTGAGGACAAGGCAACGATCCTCAAGGGCCACGGCACCGTGAAGGCGGCGCAGATGGCCGAGATGACGACCATCAACGTGGTCTACGCGAATGTGGATGAGGCCGAGGCCGCGCAGATCGTGGCCATCGACAACGCATCCAG
>Ga0070730_10003288_pt1 | contig 14565 bp, 13 predicted proteins | sample Coa_R1_3_FD_66447 | JGI IMG/M metagenome (GOLD analysis project Ga0070730, IMG submission 66447) | Surface soil microbial communities from Centralia Pennsylvania, which are recovering from an underground coalmine fire - Coalmine... | ecosystem: Environmental > Terrestrial > Soil > Unclassified ...
GGCCGATGTTGAAGGAGTGATTGGCGCCGGGCGCTACGAACGCAGCGGCAAGCGTACGACCTGGCGCAATGGTCACCGCGATCGCGTGCTCGATACACGATTGGGATCGCTGCAGCTGCGTATCCCGAAGCTGTGGCGGGCAGCTACTTCCCGCCCTTTCTGGAGGCGCGGAAGGTCTCGGAGAAGGCACTGATCGGAGTGATTCAGGAGGCCTGGATCGGCGGCGATTCGACGCGGCGCGTGGATGAGTTGCTGCAAGCGATGGGGTTGAGCGGGATCAGCAAGCCGCAGGTTTCCAAGCTGTGCAAGGACATCGACGAGCGTGTGCATGCATTCCTTGATTGCCCGCTCGGCGGCGAGTGGCCGTATCTGTGGCTGGACGCGACTTACCTGAAGCAGCGTGAAGGCGGCCGTATCGTCTCGGTGGCGGCGATAATCGCTGTCGCGGTGAACACCGATGGCAAGCGCGAGATCGTCGGGCTGCATATCGATCCGTCGGAGGCCGAGACGTTCTGATCAGGCCTCCTCAAGGGCCTGGCGCGTCGTGGACTGCGTAGCGTGAAGCTGGTGATCTCTGACGCGCACGAGGGGCTGAAGGCGGCGATCCGGCGAGTGTTCGGCGCGACGTGGCAACGCTGTTGCGCTCACTGGATGCGGAATGCGCTATTCTACGTGGCGAAGATCCAGCAGAGCATTGTGGCTGCTGCACTATGCCAGGCATTTATCCAGCCGGATCGCGCCCAAGCGAGCCAGACGCTGCGCCACGTGGCGGATCAGCTGCGGCAGAAATGGCCGAAGCTCGCCGCGTTCATCGATAACAGCGAGACCGGTGTTTTGTCGCATCTCGACTTCCCCGAGCAGCACCGCACGAAGCTACACAGCACCAATCCGCTGGAACGGCTGAACAAGGAGATGAAGCGTCGTACCGATGTCGTCGGCATATTCCCCAACGCCCGATCTGCGGCGTACAGGCATTGTAAGGCTTGTAGAGGCTGGTGCTAACACTCTGCACATAGCGGCCGTCAGCGGCCACTCGGTCGATTACTACCAAGCGTATCATCACACCTACTTACCGCGCCGGACCGAAGTCGCGCTCGAGGGGATTGAGGCGTGGGAGCGCGGCGAGGCGTCTGGTCCCCGAGTGATCCGGTTGGCCGACGTGTCTCGTGATCAATCAGGTCCAGCTTGGATCCGAGTGGTGGAATCCCTTTTTGGAAACTGATTTTCCGAAACAGAAGTAGTTTCAGGAGATTATGGTGAGCCCGGTGGGACTCAAACCCACGACCCCAAGATTAAAAGTTCAGACCTCATTCGCAAAGTCGCAGTATCTATCTATATGTTTCCGAGGGCCGGTTTCCGATTGCCGACCTGGTTGGTCTCTCGCCCTACCGGCGCCAGGGTTTTGGAAACCAGCCCCCTGCCCTCTCCTTGTCTGGATCCCCGCCTGCTAGACGGCTGAAGTCCAGATAAATTCATCGGGTTCTATCCCATTGGCGCGAAGGACGTATACCCGCCGAAGGCCTCGTAATCGAGCCTTGCTCCTGCCTCCTGCGGGCCGGGATGCGCTGGAGCCGGCATTCGGCTCAAGCCGCCTGCCCGATCCGGGAAAGGCGCGCCGGTTATACACCGAACATCAGGTTTGGGCTGAACGGTCGACCGCAGTCGACCCATCCCTACCGTTCGCGCCTACCCAACCCAACGGCATGGTTCGGCAGAGAGAGGATCAAGAAACATGCCGATTACGTGCCGTAGATATGCTCAGTGACACGACCACAACACCGTCGGGCTAAAGCCGGCTGGATCGATCCGGCACTGTGGTGCCGAGCTCGTCGGCGAGATAATCGGAGAAGGCACGAACCTTGGACGAAGGCCGCGGGCCCGCAGGGTACAAGGCGTGCACGTCGACCGCGTCGAGTTCGTAGTCCGGCAGGATCTGACGCACGTCGCCGCGCTCGAGTTCAGCTCGGCACATCCAGCGCGATACGACGGCAATGCCGAGGGCGGCCCTCACACAAGCCATCACGCCTTCAGCCGCCGCGACCTGCACTCGGCCTTCGACGACAACCGAAGTCACGGCGCCCGCTCGCGTAAAGCTCCAGCCGGAGCGGCCCGACAGCCCCGGTCCGACGATGCAATCGTGCTGCGACAGGTCGGCCAGCGTCTCCGGTGCACCCCGCTGCGCCAGATAGGCCGGCGCCGCGATCATCAACCGCGGCGCCGACGCTAGCAGGCGCACCCCAAAGCCGGAATCGGAGAGACGGCCGAGGCGCAGCGCCATGTCGGCTCCAGCGGCCACCAAGTCATCGGTCAGATGAGACACTACAAGCTCGATTCTCAACTGCGGATGACGCGCCAGAAAACTCGGCAGGCGTGGAATCACTTCGCGGGTGCCGAACGCATCAGGCATCACGACCCGCAACACGCCATGGAGGCTGTCGACCCCGCGTGCCGCGTGCGCCGCCTCGTCCAGGTCGCCGAGAACGCGGCGCGCGCGTTCGAGAAACACAGCGCCCGCATCGGTCGGCGTGACCCGTCGGGTGTTCCGCAACAGCAACTTGATGCCGAGCCGCGCCTCCAAGCTCGCGACCATACGCGACACAGAGGGCTGTGACAGGCGGAACTCCAGGGCGGTCTTCGAAAAGCTACCGGTTTCGGCCGCCCGAACGAAGACGGACAATTCCTGAAGCTGATCAGTCATACATGGGCTGTATAAGTGATCTACATGCGATCCGTCTACCGGGCGCACGGCAAACAAGCCATCTCCCTTCGCGTCGGCCAATGGTGCCGCCACAGACCAAACAGGTGCCTCATGGAAGGCCACTGAGGAGGCAGCTATGACACAGGACGCAAGGCTCAGCGGCGCATCGACCAAGCAGCGCGTGTTTGGCGACCAGAAGAATGCACCCGGCGATCCGTTTCTGCGGCCGTTCTTCGAGACCGCCGTTGAGCGCGTCTGGGGTGGAGTGTGGAACCGGTCTGGTCTGGATCTGAAACACCGCAGCCTGGTAGTGGTCTCGGTGCTCGCCGCAAACGGACAGCGCGAGGAGCTCAAGAGGCACTTGCGGGGCGCCCTAAACCTTGGGTGGACCGGGGACAAGTTGCGGGAGGCGCTGCTGCAAATAAGCGGATATGCGGGATATGCGGCGGCTCACGAGGCGCTCCGCGGGTTAAGTGAGATCGTCACGGCGCCCCCCTGAGGTCGCGTCCGTCAACCCACGTCGGGGCGCACCCGCTCCTAAACTGAAGAGAGGTTTCCAGTGGCAAAGCTCGAAGGAAAGGTTGCTGTCGTCACCGGCGGCAGCAGCGGGATCGGTCTCGCCACTGCCAAGCGGTTCGTCGAAGAAGGCGCTTTTGTCTATATCGCCGGGCGCCGCCGGACGGAACTGGACAAGGCAGTATCATTGATCGGCCGCAGCGTCGCCGCAGTGCAGGGCGATGTGTCTAACCTCGCAGATCTCGACCGGCTCTACTCCAAGGTCGCCGAAGAGAAGGGCAAGATCGACATCCTGTTCGCCGGGGCCGGCATCATCGGTCCTCAGCCGCTAACGACCGCGACGGAGGAAAGCTTCGACAAGGTCTTTGCAATCAACGCGCGCGGCCTGGCCTTCACAGTCAAGAAGGCCCTGCCGCTTCTGAGTGACGGCGGCGCCATCATCGTGATCACATCGATCGCCGGGAACAAGGGCATCGCCGGCTTGACCGCGTACAGCGCCACCAAGGCGGCAGTCCGCTCCTTCGTACGCACGTGGACCGCGGAGTTGAAGGATCGTCGCATCCGGGTCAATGCGATCAGCCCGGGCCCCATCAACACGTCGATCTTCGAGCAGCAGGCGCCGACCAAAGAGGAGGCCGACCAGATCCGCGCTCAGTTCGCCGCAGCGGTCCCGTTCGGGCGGCTCGGTCGCCCGGAGGAGATAGCGTCGACCGCCCTGTTTCTTGCTTCTGACGAAGCAAGCTTCATCGCAGGCGTAGACCTCCCGGTCGATGGCGGCATGACCGCGATTTAGAACCGTCCGACCTCGCCCGCGACAATCACTCGTTAGGGGCGGTCTCCGCTACCCGACGCATTCGATGAGACAGCCAGGACCGACCCTTTATCGCGGCGAAGTACGGGCAGCTCGGTCGAAGATATTTTGCCGTACGCCCGTTTGGGCATCCCATTCACCAGGAGGCCAGGATGAGCCTAGGAACTCGAAACATACGCTTCGGGCTTTGGTATGACTTCCGGAATCCGACGCGATGGCGCCAACCCTCCGACCGCCTCTACCGGGAAATCCTCGATCAGATCGCCTGGGGCGAAAAGAACGGTTTCGACGATGTCTGGCTGTCTGAGCACCACTTCATCGAAGACGGCTATCTTCCCTCGATCCTGCCTGCCGCCGCAGCGATCGCCGCCCGCACCAATCGGATTCACATCACATCGGGCGTCCTGCTGATGCCCTTTCATAATCCAATCCGCCTTGCCGAGGATATCGCGACTGTCGATGTGATCTCGGGCGGCCGCTTCGAGCTTGGCGTCGGGATCGGCTTCAAACGCGAAGAGTTTGAAGGCTTCGGCGTGTCCTCCAAGGAGCGCGGTGCACGCACCGACCAATCGCTAGACATCATTCGCCGCGCTCTCTCGGGCGAAAGCGTCACCTTCAAGAGCGAGTTCTTCGATTTCCAGAACGTTAGGGTCACGCCCGAGCCAGTCCAGAAACCACACCCGCCGATCTGGGTCGGCGGCTTTACGCCGGCGGCGATTCGCCGCGCGGTTCGCTTTGGCGATGGCTTCACCATGCCCGAAGCCAATCGGGACGTGTATGACCGCTACGTTGCGGAGCTGAGGAAAACAAATCGGCCGACAGATGATCTCCGCTTCGCAAGCGGCTTCTGGTTCCTGATTGTATCCGAGGATCCCGACAAGACGTTTGCCGAGGCCGCTGACCATGTCATCTATCAGATCAACAACTACTCGGTATGGCTTGAGGCTGGCGGCCTTCAGCCTCTCGCGCCAAAGCTGAATGATCGGGCTGCGCTCAAACAAAGTGGGCTACTGCGGGTGGTTGACCCCGACCGTGCGATAGGCATGATCCGCGACTTCGCGGACGCCGTACCGATCACGCACTTCTACTCCTGGACCTTGCCGCCTGGGCTGCCGGCACGGTGGGCTCAGACGCACCTGGAGCTGTTCGCCTCAAAGGTAATCCCAGCGTTTCGTCAACCCTAAACGTGAGGCTAGTGTGGCCGCTTACGGTGATCAGCGGACCCTTACGAAGCCCGGATTGCGGGAAACCGCGCGCAGTCCACGTGATGAGCCAGAGGTCACCGGATGATGGTGGTGCCTCGGGGGCGCGCCCCCAAGTCCGTTGGCCCAAGCGCACATTTCGTCACTGCCAGTAGCTGAAATAGACTGGCGTTCGAAACTCGTGGCAGTGCCGGTTGAGTAGCAAGGCGCTGAGGAAGTCCGCGACTGCGGATGGACCTTCTGCCATCATTGCACGCGGCAGCGGAAGTGAACGAGTTCATGACGCGCGTCGGATCCCTAGGACATCCCGGCGATCGCATTCGTTGCTGCGGGGCAGTGGGGGACTTGCATGAATAATGAGCCGGTATCGGCTATTCCTGATCACCGTCCGCGAGCAACGCTCGCCGCCGCCTGCCTCGGCATGCTGACCTTGGGCGTGAACGGCACGGCGATCATGGCGGCACTGCCGACCATGCGTCATGCGCTCGGGCTGAGCGCGGGCGAACTCGAATGGGCGATCAACGCTTACCTCATTGTGTCCGCCGCCTGCATCATCCCCGGCGGCAAGCTGTGCGACCGCATTGGCCCACGGCGCATCTGCCTGATCGGGCTCGTCCTTTTCGCCGTCGCCTCGGTCGTGGTGGCGACCGCGCACGGCCCCACGGCGCTGTTGGCTGGCCGTGCCCTACAGGGGCTGGCGGCGGCGCTGAGCGTGCCGGCCACCCTCGCCGCTATCAATGAGGCCAGCCAGCCTGAACGCCGCGCCTCGGCTATCGGCGCCTGGGCTGGCTTTCTGATGCTTGGCTTCAGCCTCGGCCCGCTGATTGGCGGCGCGTTGACGCACTTTATCGGCTGGAGGGTGATCTTCTGGGCCAGCGGTGCGGTGATGCTTGTGGCCGCTGGTGGATTTGCGGGCGCCTCCGTGACCTCAGGGAAACCGCGAGGGGAGCCGTTCGATTGGCCCGGCTTTGTGCTGTTGGCATTGTTCATGGCAGCCCTCCTCTCTGTGTTGCAGGCATTGCCGACGCTGACCAGCGCACCTGCCCATGCACTGGGCTTCGCCGCGCTGGCGGTTGTCGCTTGCATAGCCTTCGTGAAGCTGGAGATCAGCGTCGCTGATCCGCTTATCGATTTGGCACTGCTCCGGCGGTCGGCGTTCGTGCGCGCCGTTGCTTTGGGCGCCATCGCGATGGGCAGCATCCTGTCGCTACTGCTGTATTACAACTTGGATGCCCAAAGCCCTGCTGGCCTCGGATTGACGCCGGTCGGCGCCGGCCTTTCGCTACTGCCACTGAGCGGCGGATTGCTGGTGTTCGCATTGGCTGCGCCTAGTCTGGTCCGCCGCTTCGGTGCCCGACGCGCCTTGAGTAGCGGCACTCTGCTGATCACCCTCGGCAGCCTTGCGATTGCCGGTGGGGTAGCATCACAAAGTTGGACGACATTGTTGGCTGGGCTGTTCGCCATCGGCACCGGCCTGGCATTGCCCTATGCAACTGCGCCACGGCTGGCCTTGGCGCTGTTGACACCAGAAGCGGCTGGCTCTGGGTCCGGGCTGATCAATGCCTGCACCTTCCTTGCCGGTAGTATCGGCGTGAGTGCGGGCGCGATCATGTTCGCCGTCGCCGGGCTATCGGGCGTCATGGGACTGATCGCTGTTATGGGGCTGCTGGGTGCGGCGTTGTGCCGAGCACTGCCGGGCGCGGTATCAAGATGATGGGGAGAGTGCGCTGGGTTTCGGGTAGTCAGAAAGGTTTGTTGCGAGCAGCTGGCGGCACGCGAGGCCGAACATTGGGATCGCCACCATTTGGTTCCCGAGCTTCCCCTGGAACGCGATCAAGGCTCTTGCGACCGCCACACGCACGCCGCGGTGCCGCTCGCAAGGCAGTGCACCAGCAGTTAGGGTGGATCCTCGAAGCCGAGATGGTCGCCCAAACATGACTGAAATTCATCACGTCGCGGTCCCTGAATACCCTGCGCCGCACTCGCCTTATTCGCACGCTGTTGTCGCCAACGGCCTCGTGTTCGTGTCCGGCCAAATCGCCGTGCGGCCGGGTGGCGGCCCCACCGAGATAGTCGGCGAGACCATGCAGGAGCAGACGCGTCAGGCACTGCGCAACGTCGCCACAATCCTGAAGGCTGCCGGCAGTTCGCTGGACCGGGCGGTGAAGATCACCGTGCTGCTCGCGCGACCCGAGTTGTATCCCGAGATGAACGAGGCGTACGCGGAATTCTTCCCCGGCAAGAAGCCGGCACGGACGATGGCGAGATTCGGGGCCGATATTCCCGGTGTGCTCGTCGCTGTTGATGCTATCGCGGTGCTGTAGCCAATCCCACCTAACCGCAGGCGCTGCGGCAGAACATCAGCGCTGTGCAGGTTTCCTGGCCATACACAGGTTCGAGCTGTCAGCCACGCCTGGAGCCGAGACAGACCGCCGCCTTCCAGCCGCTTGATGATGGGCTTGGTGGGCGCGCACTGGTTCTCTCAGATCGATGAGAGAGTGACAATCGCTGGCTCGATATACAGGTTCCGGCTAGTGATCCTGCATCCATCCGCCGGGTTGCCCACGTGCGCGACATCGACGCTAGTCGTGATTGCTGTGACAGCATCCCGCGTGCCAGCATATGTGGATGCGGTTGCCCTGGCTAATTGTGTTTGTGCTCACCAGCTGTGCCGCGCCGCCGCCGCCCCGCGATGGGGACATTGGCCCTTATCACATCACGAACTACGCCCCGAGACCGCTTGCACCCCACAATTGTGGGACGCCCTACAAATTTAGGCCGTGCGTCACATCGTTTCCACGACGGCCACAGGTATACGTCGAACAGCTGGGCGTCGCTCCTGGCAGTAGCGCCGTTGACAACATGCCAACGTTGATTGGCAACAGGCCCTAACACTACTTTGGCAGATCATTGAGAGATAGATTGAGGGGCCTGAAGCAGTGCGGACATCGCATTGTCGAAGTTGCGACGAGATAGCCGATGATTGCCTGGCGGACCGCTGGTAGCGTTGGTTGCGGTGGAGGGCCGATGATTCTTTTTCCCCCCTGCCGCTTGCTTGAGCCTGCGGGATTGAAGGAAGGCGTAGGCGATCATCGTCATCAGGGTATGGCGATGCAGACCTGTCCATGAGCGCCCCTCGAAGTGGTCGAGGCCGAGCTCTTCTTTGAGCTGCTGATGCGCTTGCTCGCAGACCCAGCGCGCCTTGATGGTGCCGGCGAGCACCTTGAGCGGTGTATCCGACGGCAGGTTGGAGAGATAGTATTTACGCTCGCCATTCGAACGGTGCTCTCCGATCAACCAGACTTCTTCACCTGGCATGTGTTGCGCCCCCTTGTCCCGGATGCGCTGTGGTGGTCCGTCGGCGACACGTACACGTATGGCGGCGAAGCGTGCCGCAAGGTGGCCCTTGGTGCCGCGGCGCCAAGTCAGCAACCGCCAGGATGCATCAGCAAGCATCGTCTCTGCGGCAACCGACTTGCTGTCCGGGATGCGCCGCTTCCGCGGCCGGCCCCGGCCCGCAACTGGAAAGACCAGCGCCACGTCAGGGGGATAGACCTTCTGCTTGAACGGAATACCGACTGCCCAGCGCAAGCCGCGCGCACTGAGTGCCTGCCGGAACGGTGCGCTCAGGCCATAGCCGGCATCGGCGAGCACGCAGCCGAACCGCACGCCGGCGCCCCTAATACGGTCGACCTCCTCGATCGCGATCTCTGGCTTGGTGCGGAATGATTGGCGTTCGGCCGGCACGCGTGCCTTCCACATGCGGGCAGCATCGCTCGTCCAACTCTCCGGCAGGAACAAGCGTAGCCCAATCATCAACGGCACCTCAGCGTGCGCCAGTGTCGCGGAGACCAGCGTCTGGCAATTCGCGTTCTTGCCCAAGGCCGAGGCGTATTGCGGGGCGACACCTACCGAGTGGCTGCCCTTCTTCGGCAGTGCCGTGTCGTCGATCACCAGCACCGCGGTCTGCCCACCGACGAGCCGGTCGGCTCCTACAAGCAGTTCCGCTTCCAACGGCGCCGCATCCCAAACGCCAGCAGCAATGAAGTGGTGCAACTGATCGTAGTCGCCGGGCGCGAAGCGCGTCGCCATCGGCTGCACGCTCTTACGATCCCCCGGGCCGATCAGGCCAGCGACATAGAGTGGGCACATCCGTCTGCGCGTCTTGTTGCCCAAGCCAGTCAGAAACGGTTCCAGCCATTGCTCGAGTTCCTCGGTCCAGCCCAATCGTCTGCGCGCCATGGTCGGCTCCACCAATGCCGACCCCTCACGAATCACTCCTCAGCCGATTCGGGAATCCCAAGTTCGCCATATCACACCACTTTCTGCCAAAGTAGTGCTAGGCTGTGTGGACGGAATCCCTGACATGCGTTTCTGACGGATTCCCGAATCGGGTTTGGTTCAAATCACTGTATGACCGACAGAAGGGAGCCGGACATGCTGACAGCAATGACGGAGCACGATTGGTCGATCGTGCCAGACGTGTTTGATGCTGCGCAATCGAACCGTGGCGAGCCTGGGCATGACGACCGTAGATTCCTGGATGCCGTCCACTACTTCACAGTACACAGCATAACCCGGCGTGCGCTCCCCAGCGAATTTGGCAACTGGAACAGCGTATGGAAGCGGTTCTGGCGGCTCAGCCGCTCGGGCGTATTCGAGGCGTTCTTCCAGTTGCTGGCTGAGTGTAGCCAGACGGCACACCTGGTGCAGTTGTTCGACAGCACGACAGCGCGCGCCCATGTCTCGGCCGCCGGGGCGAAAGGGGGCAGCGTCGCCAGGCGTTCGGCCGCTCGCCCGGCGGCTTCTCGACCAAAATCCACCTCAAGACCGATCTCGACGGCAACCCTCTCGACTTCCACCTAACCGGTGATGAAGCCAGCGACAGCATACAGTTCGAGACGTCGCTCGACATCGGCCCGGACATCCGCCCGCGTATTGTGATGACGGACAAGGGATATGACAGCCATACGAACCGAGCAGCGGCACTCGCGCGAGGCATCACACCGGTCATTCCACGCCGGGGAAACTCCAAGCAGAGAGGACGCTTTTTCCGATTTATCGGCTGCTACCAGCGTATTATCGACACCTGCTTACCGCGCTGGACCGAAGTCGCGCTCAGCGGCGTTGATGCGTGGGAGTACGGCGAGGCGGCTGGTCCCGCAGTGATCCGATTGGCCGACGTGTCTCGTGGTCAAACAGGTCCAGCTTGGACCCGAGTTTCGGAAACTGTTTTGGAAACTGAGTTTCCGAAACAGAATGACAGATAGAAGAAAATCAAGTTATTTCAGTAAGTTATGGTGAGCCCGGTGGGACTCGAACCCACGACCCCAAGATTAAAAGTCTCGTGCTCTACCAACTGAGCTACGGGCTCGCACCGTGCGCCTTAGAGCGCCAAGCAGTCGCCGCGGTCAAGCGGCGCACGCCCTCCGGCCACAGCACCGGCTAGTTGTGGTCCGGCTTACGATTTGGCGTCCGACGCCAGTTGCGCTCGGACGATGCGGTCTGGATCGCGGACTGAACCGCTGCCCCCGGCGCCGCGCTTGATCTTGTCAACAACGTCGATGCCCTCCGTCACCTGGCCCCAGATGGTGTACTGGCCGTCCAGATGCGGAGCTGGCGCGAACATGATGAAGAACTGGCTGTTGGCACTGTTCGGATTGGAGGTGCGGGCCATACCACAGGTGCCGCGCAGGAACTTCCGCTGATTTGTGAACTCAGCTTCCAAATCAGGCAGATCGGAGCCACCCGTGCCGGTACCCGTGGGATCACCGCCCTGTGCCATGAAGCCCTCAATCACGCGATGGAACGGCGTGTTGTCGTAAAAGCCCTGACGAACGAGCGTCTTGATGCGCTCCACATGCTTCGGCGCCACATCAGGAAACAACTCGATCACGATACGACCCTGCGCCAGCTCGAACACAAGGCCATTATCATTTGCAGAGGTCTGGTCGCTCATCGCAATTTCACCTTTCAACGGTTGTCAGGGTCCGGGTTCAAATTAAGGACGATCGGTCATTTGCCGGTATAAGAGGCGACGCGCATGCGCACGATGCGATCCGGGTTGGCCACCGTCCCGCCCTCACCTGATCCACGCTTGATCATCTCGACATATTCCATGCCCTGAATCACCTGGCCCCAGATCGTGTACTTGCCATCCAGGCTGGGATAGGGCGCAAACATGATGAAGAACTGGCTGTTGCCGCTGTTCGGATCCTGCGTGCGTGCCATGCCGCAGACGCCCCGCAGGAAGCGGCGTTGGGTGGTGAACTCGGCCGGCAGGTCAGGCAGCTTAGAACCACCTGTGCCGGTTCCGGTCGGATCGCCGCCCTGAGCCATGAAGCCGTCGATCACACGGTGGAACGGCGTGTTGTCGTAAAAGCCCTGATTGGCCAGGGTCTTGATGCGCTCGACGGTCTTGGGCGCAAGATCGGGAAACAGCTCGATCACAACCCGGCCGTTTTTCAGGTCCATGTAGATGGTATTGTCAGGGCTGGGCTTGGTCTGCGCCGCGGCAAAATCCCCCGTGAGGGTGGCGGTCGCGGCGCCCGCGATCAGGCTGCGTCGAAACATTGGCGCTCTCCTCCATGTCCCAGGGGCCTGTCCTGGGGATCAGCAAGCGGCTGGCGTGTGCCCGGGTCAGAATCCGGTAATCAGCCGCGGATACGCTGCAACATACGCTCCAGCGTCAGCGGCGGAACGAAGGACGAAATATCACCGCCCAGCAGCGCCACTTCCTTAACAAGCCGCGAGGCGATGAATTGGTGGCGCTCGCTTGCCATCAGGAACACCGTCTCGATGTCCGGCGCCATCCGATAGTTCATGCCGGCCATCTGAATCTCGTAGTCGTAGTCCGAGACCGCACGCAAACCCCGTACAATCATCGAGGCGCCAACTCTCCGTGCGAAATCGATCAACAATGTGTCAAACGGCCGCACCTCGATCACCATGCCGTTCTCGGTGGCGATGCGGGCAATCTCTGCCTGCACCATCTCGACGCGCTCTTCCAGTGTGAACAGCGGCCCTTTGCCAGTGTTAATGGCAACGCCGACAACCAATTTATCCAGCAGGCGGGCAGCGCGGGCAATCACGTCGAGATGGCCGTTGGTCACCGGATCGAACGTGCCGGGATACAGACCGACACGAAGCTTCTTCACAGGCTGCGCCATCCTACTCTTCGTCCTCCGAACCGCCGCTGTCCTCGACGGTATCTTCCATCACCGGGAACACGCTGGTGACATGCTCGTCGGCGTCAACCCTGAACAGCGTCACACCCATGGCCTGACGCCCGGTTATACGCACCTGGTCGGCGGGAACCCGGATGAGCCGGCCCGCATCGGTCACCAGCATCACGTCGTCCTCATCCACCACCGGCAGCGTCGCCACAACCGCGGTGCCATTACGCGGTGCCAGTGTGGTATTGGCAATCCCTTGCCCTCCCCGGCCAGTCACGCGATATTCGTAGGCCGAGGTTCGCTTGCCGAAGCCGGCATTGGTGACAGTGAGCAGGAATTCTTCGCTCTGCGCCAGTTGAGCGATCCGTGCCTCATCCAATTGCGCATCGGTGACGGGCTCTTCGGCTTCTGCCGATGCGTCCACCTCGTCCTCACCATTGCTCCGGCGCCGGGCATTGGCCTGCTTTACATAGGCCTCGCGCTCCTCGTTGGTTGCCCGAACATGCTGGAGGATCGACAGGCTGATGACTTCATCGCCGTCAGCGAGCCTGATGCCGCGCACGCCAGAGCTGTCACGGCCGGCAAATACCCTTACCGTCTCATCGGACAGCTCAAAGCGAATGCAGCGACCCCTGCGCGTGGCCAGGAAGGCATCCTGCCCCTCACGGCAAGTCGCAACGCCGATGAGCCGATCGCCTTCATCCAATTTCATTGCGATCAGACCCACGGAACGCACGTTGCGGAAATCGGAGAGCCGGTTGCGGCGCACGCTGCCGGATGCCGTCGCGAACAGCAGATGCAAGCTGTCCCACAGTGTTTCGTCCTGCGGCAACGGTAGAACCGTGGTGATCGTGTCGCCGCCAAGCTCCGGTAGCAGGTTGACGAGCGCCCTGCCCTTTGCGGTGGGTCCTGCTTCAGGCAGCCGCCAGACCTTCTCACGGAAGACCTTGCCGCCGAGCGAGAAGAACAGCACCCACTGATGGGTGTGGGCGTGGAAGCTGCGGGTGACGATGTCGTCGCCGCGGGTGGATGCGCCGCTGCGACCACGACCGCCACGGTTCTGCGCGCGGAAAGTTTCCAGCGTTGTGCGCTTGATGAAGCCGTCGCGCGTGATGGTGACCACCATCTGGCCGGGCTCGATCAGGCTTTCGTCTTCCTGATCGGCGAGCGCGTCGATGATGTCTGTCATGCGCGGCGTCGCGAGCGCCTCGCGTGCCTTCAGCAGCTCCTCGCGCATCACTTCCATGCGGCGCGGATGCGAACTCAGGATGGCCAGCAACTCGCGGATTTCGGCGCCGATCTTCTCCAGATCCTGGTGGATCTTCTCGCGCTCCAGGCCAGTCAGGCGCTGCAGGCGGATTTCCAGGATGCCACGGGCCTGTTCTTCGGTCAGGCGCACCGTGTTGTTCTCGCTGATCACGTTGCCCGGTTCGTCAATCAGCGCGAGGAGCGGCGCGATATCGGCGGCCGGCCAATCGCGGCCCATCAAGGCGGCGCGCGCGGCGGCTGCGTCGGGGCTGCCGCGGATCAGGCGTATCACCTCATCAATATCGGCGACGGCGATGGCGAGACCAACGAGATTGTGGGCGGTCTTCCGCGCCTTCTCCAGTTCGAAGCGCGCGCGCCGCTCGATCACCTCCTCGCGAAAGCGGATGAAGCACAGCAGTGCGTCGCGCAGGCCAAGCTGGCGAGGCTGGCCTTTGTCCAGCGCCAGCATGTTGATGCCGAATGTGATCTGCAGCTGCGTGAAGCGATAAAGCTGATTCAGCACCACCTCGGGCGTCGCATCGCGCCGCAGCTCGATGACCACGCGCATGCCTGAGCGGTCGCTTTCGTCGCGCACGCCGCTGATGCCTTCGATCTGCTTTTCGCGCACCAGCTCGCCGATGCGTTCGAGCAGCGTCTTCTTGTTCACCTGATACGGGATCTCGGTGAAGATGATGGCTTCGCGGTCACGCGCCATGTCCTCGAATTCGTGGCGGGCGCGGATCGTGATGGACTCGCGGCCGGTCTCGTAGGCAGCGCGGATGCCGGAACGGCCGACGATAAAGCCGCCGGTCGGAAAATCCGGACCAGGCACGATGCGCATCAGATCTTCGAGCGAAAGATCGGGTTCGGCGATCAGCGCCAGGGTCGCATCGATGACCTCGCCAGGATTGTGCG
>Ga0070730_10003289_pt1 | contig 14557 bp, 10 predicted proteins | sample Coa_R1_3_FD_66447 | JGI IMG/M metagenome (GOLD analysis project Ga0070730, IMG submission 66447) | Surface soil microbial communities from Centralia Pennsylvania, which are recovering from an underground coalmine fire - Coalmine... | ecosystem: Environmental > Terrestrial > Soil > Unclassified ...
GGGCTCGCCCGGCCCGCCGCAGTTGTAGCCCGAGACGATGTTGAGCGCCGCCGCCGTCTCCACGACGGCGAAGAAGGGATTGCTCGGCGGCACGTCGGTGAAGGTGAAGTTGCCGGCGGGCGGCGTCGTGATTGGCTTGTTGTAGCCCAGCACGACGATCTTGACCATCTGCGAGCGGGTCGTATTGTTATACGGGCGGAAGGTGCCATCGGCGTAGCCGCTGACCACGCCATGGCAGGCCAGGTAGAGCACCGGCGTGTAGAAGTAGTCCGTCGCGTGGACGTCGGTGAAGCTCAGCGTGCAGGGCGTCGCGCTCGGGCCGACCGTGTTGGTTGGGCGCACCGTCGCCGTGGGCGGCACCGGGGTGGCGGTCGGCCCGCCCGGGGTCTGCGTCGGCGGGACGCGCGTGGCCGTGGGCGGCACCGGGGTGGCGGTCGGCCCGCCGGGCGTCTGCGTCGGCGGGACCGTGCTGCTCGGCGCCACAGTTACGGTATTGCTCGGCACGACCGTGCTGCTCGGGGCCACCGTGCTGCTCGGCGGGGCCGTCGCGGTCGGCGTGCTCGTCGCGGCGCCCGCGGTCGTGGTGGCGGTGCTCGTGCGCGTGGCGGTCGGCGGGGTGCCGGTCACGGTCGCGGTGGCCGTGCCGCAGCCTATGACCGGCTGTAGCGCCACGTCGTCGACATTCATGGAGGTCAGGTCGCCGAAGCCGTCCTGGTGGACCAGGAACTCGACGCGCACCGTCTGCCCGGCATACGGCGCCATGTTGAAGGTCTGGTTCTCCCAGATGCCATCGTTCGCGCACAGGTGCATGATCGTGGCCAGGATGTTGCCGCTCGTGTCGGTGATATAGGCATCCTGCCAGTCAAACGTGATCGTGTCGGTGGTCAGCGGGAAGTACCAGTAGCTGAGGGTGCCCCCGGCGGCCGGCACGGTGACCTGCTGATAGAGAATACTATCGCCGGTCGGCTCGCCCCCGCTGAGCGTGCCCAGCAAGCCCGAGAAGGTGCCCGTGTGCGCATGCGTGTTGTCGATGGTCGGGTTCGGGTTGCCGCCGGCCGCCACCCAGGGGGCCAGGCTGCCCGTCTCGAAGCCGCCGTTGACGATGGAATTCGCGCCCAGGCAGGGCGTCGGCGTCAGCGTCGGGGTCAAGGTCACCGTCGGCGTGCGCGTGGCGGTCGGCGGGGTGCCGGTCACCGTGGGCGTCGGCGTGCCCTGGTTAATGATACCGCGCACCACGTAAATATCTTCCCCGGTGCCCGAGCGGGTGTCGGTCCAGACGCCATAGACATTGTTGTGGGCGGCGGCGATGTTGATATAGTCGCCTGCGGCGAGGTTATAGCTGCTCGGGATGCCGATGCGCAGGTCGCTGGTCGCGGTGCTGATGCGTACTGCGGTGCTCCAGGTGGCGCCATCGTCCGTCGACTGGCTGTAATCGATATTGAAAATGCTGGTATTCGGGTTGTCGTGGTCGTCGTACCAGATAGCGTGCCAGGTGCCGGCCTCGTCGGCGACCACCCAGGGCTCCACCTGGTAGGTATTGGCCACCGTCGGCGGGGACAACTGGGCCGCGGCACTCCAGGTCGCCCCGTTATCGGTGCTGCGCGAGTAGTAGACCACGGCTTTGCCCGTGCGCCCGTCCGACCAGGTGACCACCGCGTCGCCGTTGGTCGGGTCGATGCCGGTCGCCGGGATGGCGTTGAGCCGCCAGATGCCGCAGCCCGAGTCATCGGGCGGGCAAGGCGGCGAGGTGAGCGAGGAAATACTCTGGAAAGCGCCGAAGCTCACGCCGCCATTAGTCGAGCGCCGGTAGCCGACCGTGCCGCCATCGTAAGTGACGATGACATCCCCATTGGGGAAGACGACCGGCATCGGGAACTGGTTCGCGTTGCCGACGGTGACCATCGCCGACCAGGTGATCCCACGGTCGCTGGAGTAATTGAAGTGGATCACCGAGCCGCTACTGAAGTCCATCCAGGCGGTGTAGAGGCGGTGATAATAGGGACTGCTCGGGAAGTTGTCGATCCAGGTCCACTCTTTGTCGGAGTTCGGGTTGCTGCCGGGCAGCTGGACCCCGGTCGAGAAGGTGATCCCGCCGTCGAGAGAGCGCGCGACCTGCACGCCGTCGTGGGTGCCGCCGCCATAAGGCAGCGCCGTCACGTAGCATTGGCCGTCGTCACTGAAGGTGACCACCGGGTCGCTGGAGAAGGGGGAGGCGGGCGCCAGCAGGGGGAATTGCTGGTTGATCCAGGTCACGCCGCCATCCGTCGAGGTATAAATCCAGACCTGCTTGGTGTTGGTGCCGGCGCGCTCGTCCTTCGCCGCCGCGACGACGTCCAGCACATTCGTCGGGTTGACGGCAATGCTCGGCTCCTGCTGGGCGCGGTTCGGCGATTGGGGATCGGTATTGGCCCGGACATTGGCCCCGAAGTTGGGGATCGTCAGGGGCTGGAACGGCGCCGCCGGCCCCGTGCGTGGGGCGGGGCCGTTCGGCGCCGGGGGGCCCGACTCGCGGCGCACCGGGCCCGTCTGCTGGAAGGGCAGGGCCGGCGGCGCGGCGCCGGTAGCGGACACCGCGGCCGGGGCGGCCTGGAGCAGGGACGCGCCCAGCCCCAGCATGCCACCCAACAACAGCGCCAACATCGCGATGGATATGAGGTATTTCCGCATTCATGAACTCCTTACCTGATCTGAACCTGATTTGAAGTAACAGCCCGTCAATCGACCGCCGGAGGTCTCGGGAATCTGGACAAGTCGCTGGGCGCGATCGGAGTTTCTCCAAGGGCCGGCCTCGCCCGCCAGACAACGGATCTATCTTACCATATAATCGACTTTCCTCCCAGGAGACGGGCCGACGCGCCGACGCGCCGACCGGGGTGCTCGGCAGGATTTTGCCCAGACGGCAGTCCGCCAGCGGGCGGCGCCCGCGGCCATATCAATTCCTGCAATTAATCATCATCTGCTACAATGGATCTATGGATCCGATCCAACGGGAAATGTCTGAGCGGAGGGCGCAAGAAGCCATACGGCGTGATCGGCGTATTGCAGATCTGCGACAGCGGTTGCTTGTGCTAGGCGGTGAAACGGGAGTTTGGGTACCCAACAGTCTTTGGATGGATGCCCTATTAGTCCGAGGCACGGTGTTCAGTGGGGAGTCCCGACTACGCTACGGACAGATGAAACGCTGCCATTTCAACTCGGCGCGGCTGTGGGCGGCGGCCCGGGAACGTCGGCAACTGGTAACGGGGTAGCGGTAAATATCTGGCGAGTTAGGGTTTGTAGATACGGGAGGGCAGGCGGGCAGCCACAGGCACCCAATGCCATAATCATCTGGTACTGGGTCTCCCAGGTACGCGGATCTTGCATTTCACGTTGTAGTGCCGTGAGGAGCAGGGAACCTGCGGAGGCAGCTTGCAACTTCCGTAACATCTTGGCCCCGCGGCGCCGCTTGTCCGAGTGGGGATGCTGGAGTAAAGTGATCGCTGTCTTAATCACAGTGGTGTATTATACTATTATTCCTGATTGCCTGGTAATACCCATCCTGTTACAATAGAAGCAGCCCAAGAAAATACGTTGCTGGTCTGGACCGCCGTGGGCAGTATGGCAGGAGTCTTGTCTTAGATGGCTAGTTGGTCAGGTGCGCGCCTCCAGCAATTTCATAGAGCTTTGCTCGCTGCCTTTCCAAACGAAGTAGCGATGCAAGCATTCGTGCGCTTTCATCTGGATGAATCTTTGCTAACTGTGGCTGGCAGTGGGTCATTGTACGAGGTCGCTTTCAAACTTCTCACCTGGGCCGAAGCTCACCATCAAGTCGATGCGTTGCTTAAAGCAGCATTAGCTGCCAATCCCGACAACCAACTCCTGCAGGAGCTAGTCACCGAACAGATAACTCCACCAGCCCAGCTTACCCAGCAAATTCAACCAGCTCAAGAGAGGGTAAGCGTATTTGATGCTGCACAAGTGAGTAACAAAACAACCGATCCCAATCAACCTGCAAAGCAAGTTGTGTCTACCCAACACCATACAGACAATATGGTTAGTAGTTCAAGTATATACAAGCCCAACCCTTTTCGGAGTGCAGGCCGGGTCACAGATCCCGCAGAGTTCATAGGTCGAGAAACATTGTTGCATGAGTTGTTTGAAGAATTAGGCCGGGGTTGCAGCCGGGCACTGCTGGGAGAGGCCCAAGTGGGCAAGTCCTCTATCTTGGAGATGGTATGCCGCTTAGGTCCCAACCTTTTAGGAATGCCAGCCAACGCCTTTCTTTACCTGGATCTACAACGGGTCTATGATGAGCAGGATTTCTTCGAAGCATTATGTGGTGAGTTAGGGATACCTCCGTGTCGAGGAAGTAAGCTGTCGCGCTATTTGAAAGGTCGTCACTATATCTTGTGTCTGGACGAAATTGAAAAGATGGGGAAAGAACAGTTTTCTGGAGGGGAGCGCGAAGAGCTACGGGGATTGGCAGATGGACAAGATACGCCCTTTACGCTGGTGATTGCTAGCCGCGTACCTCTAGAGGACTTGTTCCCAGATAGATATGGATTCACTTCACCACTAGCGAATATCTGCCCAATATTGACAGTCCCACCCTTTAATTCTGAGGAGGCCCAATATTTTCTCGAACAACGACTGCAAGGTACAGGTGTACATTTCACTACAGATCAGGTGCAATTGTTGATCACTCAGAGTAGTGGTTGTCCTGGGCGCTTACAAAAGGAAGCCACTTCATTATACGACCAAATCATTCGCTCACTCATGTGAGATTCTGCAATGCCGCGATTCCCCAAATACCCGCCATACTTGCCCAGCAGTCTTAGTTTATGGAACTTACGCCATTACATACTGCTAGTGTATTGGGTTTTTTTTCGACCAACGTTGTTGAAATCGTATTTTTATCAAGCTGATCCGAAGTTGTACAAACAAAATACCGGGACTGGGTTTCGGGCGACTTCCACCATCTCTGGATTACGAGTAATCCAAATATTTTGGCAAATCCCTGCGTATCGAAACCCTATTCTAATGATGCCTGGAGCGACCATTCTTTATATTGGTTGGATAGGACTTCCTTTAGCCGTTTTACTAAGTCAAATTCAAGGAAGTACCATAATCTGGAGTGGAGTAGCATGGAGCTTCATATTCGGTATAGTTTGGAGTTTAGCAACGGGAGGGTTTGTAGGTAGTGCTATAGGTATTGCAGGCGGAATAGGAACGGGTGTATCAGGAGGTGTCGCGCTAGGTATTGCAGTATGTATAGCTAGCGGTGTGGGTATAGATACGACATGGGCAATGGTCCTCGGATTAGCATTTGGCTTGGCAACAAGTGTCGCCAGCAGTATCGTAGTTAATGTAGCTTGGGGCACAGGAACAGGCATAATGGGTGGCATAGCATTAGGTACGTTAATTGGGGTAACTTTAGGGCCGATATGGGGTATAGTTTGGGGATTAGTAACAGCACTTGGTGCCGTTAGGTTCCCCTTTTATATAATCCAAGTTTTTTTGGCTATTTGGCCTATCGAACGTACCGGCTATCATCCTATTGAATGGGATGAATTAGGGGTTTTTCCATTACCAAGATCCTATAGAGTACTGATCCAACGCTTATGGCAAAATCTTCATGCTGGATTAGAAATACTTGCGCAAGTAGCAAGTAATCCGTTTCAACGACCAATTGTTCAACGTGCTCTTCATGTATATCTCCATACACACCACAATCCGCTTTATGAATTATACCGATTATTTCTTGATCCTGATTTAGATGATATTCTGGATGCTTATGCTGTTGCCCCTCTAGCCTACCGATTTCAAACCATTCATCCACTGTTGAGAGTTGAATCTGGGAGTGCTTGGCAAACAATTCCTGGTACATTGTTAGCATTGTTAGGTGATCCACGAGAAGATGATTGGCAAGGTGTTCCTACTGTCCGGTTGCTTCTCATAGGAGAACTTGCGGGTCGGTTGGTAGACATGCACCAAACAAGAGATAGAATTGTGTGGTCAACAAGCCTCTGGAGGCGGACACGTAGCAGAACACCTTTAACCCTTTTCATTGGTATGCTATATGAATTGCTCGATGAAGAATACATCCGAAGCGATAAATTTTCTTTAAGTTCTTATCGCTTAATCTACTCAGATTTAATAAGGTATCCCGGAGGACGGGAAATTGCTTTAACCTTTGAATTAATGGCAGAGTTTCTAACTTATTCTACTATTATGGATTTAGGAAAAGGAATAAAATTCGCTAATGAGTTGATTAATATAGTGAGTTCAATCCGACCAATAGTGTTAGATACTCTGAAGTTATTGACAGCGGTCAGTGCAGAAATCACAGTATATCAGGCAGCTACTAGCCGTGTTACACAACAAGCCGCATTGCTTCGAGCTACTGGTGCCTTAGATGGGATCGATGACAAAGTAGTCCGTGTTGTACGCCCTCCAGAGCAGGGTCTGCTGCATAGAATTGTTGCCCAATGGCGGCGTCTAATCAGCGAGGCAGGTAGCATTTTGGGTCGAACTACACTACCAAGTTTGATATCCAATCCTTATGTTCTTAATAACCCTGTTACAGGTGCCTTGTTTGTTGGTCGCGAAGATATCCTTCGCGAACTAGAAGAGCTTTGGTCTCGCCCAGGCCAAGTGCCTTCCGTTGTTATCTACGGGCATCGCCGTATGGGTAAATCCTCGATCCTGCGTAACTTAGGAGCTCGCTTTGGGACCAGCACGCTCGTAGTAGACTTCAATATGCAACGTGTTGGTCAAGTTAATAATACCAGAGAACTGCTTTATAGCTTGGCTCTTGCGATTTACGATCACCTTCCCTCGCCTATGCAAACCAAGATAAGCGAACCTGATGAAAGCAAATTCCTTGCATCCAGTCCCACTCTTGCGTTTGATCGATATCTTAAATCTTTTGATCGAATTCGTTCAGATCAAAGGCTGATTATTGCTGTAGATGAATTCGAACTAATAGAAGAGAGAATTATTGTTGGCCGACTTGATACAGAATTACTTGCCTTTTGGCGAGGATTGATCCAAACGTATTCTTGGTTCGTAACGGCATTTGCTGGACTGCACACACTGGAGGATATGACCAGTGATTATTGGCACCCATTGTTTGGTAGTGTCCAACGAATCCCAGTTAGCTTTTTAGCTCCGAGGGCAGCTAGACAGTTAATCACTCAGCCTACACTAGACTTTCCGTTAGACTACGACGCAACAGCGGTAGATACAATTCTGACGCTGACAGGAGGGCAGCCATATTTGATCCAGTTAATCGGCCATATGCTAGTGACGACCTTTAATCGAACCACATTTGAAACGGGAATAGAAAGAATCTATCGCTTTACCCAAGAGGATGTAGAGGCGGTTATTGCCTCTCCAGAGTTTATACATAATGGCAGCGCGTACTTTCTAGGCATTTGGGGCCAAGCTGAACAAGGTACACCTATAGGGCAAACTGCTGTCTTGTCGGTACTTGCAGCAGGTGATCAGGCATTAGAGGAAATTGTAACGAGTACGGGCCTGCCATCCGACCAGGTACAGGCAGCTTTAGCAACTTTGATTCGCCATGATGTTATAATCGAACGTAATGGTTCTTATGGCTACACGGTTGATCTCATGCGCCGTTGGGTAGCAGGGCACAGCACAAGCTCACCAACCAACCCGAAAGAGCTGAAGCATACATCGGAGGTGCCGCATGATTAGGCTAGATTTTGGTGCGAAACTCGCGTAGGGCACGTAAAGCCCCGCTCTTGTTCCGCGTGGTACTTTCCCTGCCCGCCGTCCTGTGATACCGGCAGCGATTGAGCTTGTGGCGCACCTTCAGCCCGTGGATGCGCCCTTCGATCCCCGCCCGCCAGTGACAGCCCCGTCGGAACCACCCGGCTGCTTCATGTTTCTGGCGGTCGCCGTCCTTGTTGCCATGTTTGGGTAAGCAGATCTTGCTCCACCCCCGCTGCTTGGGCGGCGGCTTCGTTCTCCGGGCTCCAACAGCCCCGATCGGCCGCCAGCAACCACGGGGCGCGCCCAAATAGCTGCTGGTGATGGGCCAGGCTGGGCTGCACTTGGCCTCGTCTTAGCTTTTCAACGAAGGACTACAACGCGCAATATAACTAGGGGTTATCTGGTGCCTCTACTCCTGGATCACATCACGGGGTCGGTCGTTACCTAGCGCTCAGGTACGAATTGTAAGCATCGGCCCGCCCCGCTCCAGGCCCGAATTTGAGCAGGTTTTTGCTAGTTATCTGGCGCATTGAAGTGTTTGGGCAGAATTCGAGCAAGAGACCCATAGGCTGCTGACTAGATTCTAGCCACGCAGATTCGGTGTTGGTGGTAGAGTCTTGCCGGGCGCGCGTAGCACATACGGCAGCACTGCCAGCAACGCCACCAAACCAAATACCACCGGGGCCAGTTTCACAGCCGGAGAAAGGTTATCTAGCCAGGCCACACTCTCATAGCCGAGCAAGATGCCCGCTATAGCCCCTGGCACATAGCCTGTCCGGCGATAGACGATCCCGCCTACTACTAGGCTGGCAATGAACACCCACCCATTCAGGTAAAATAGCAGGGCACAGGCTACGCTGGCTCCTTTACCAGCTCGCCATCCTAAGAATGGTGAGTAGTTGTGCCCCGCCATCGCCATGGCCCCTAGCCACAAAATATCCATCTCACGTAGCCAACCAAAACTGGACATAAAAGCTATAGGTAGTAATGCCTTGAGGACATCGAGCGAGGCTGCTAAGGCACCCCACTGCCGTCCAGCTACCCGTGCCAGGTTGCCCGCTCCAACATTGCCATACCGCCGTAAATCACCATCGCCATGCATCTCGGCAATGATCTGCGCGAACGGAATTGCACCAATTAAAAAAACTAGCAGAGCCATGAGAATATAGCTCCACATATTCAACTCTCCTCTATCGTAACTACGCCGCTTGATCCATCAATGCGAACCACTTGACCAGTCCTCAACCGTTGGGTGGCATCGCCAGTACCCATGACTGCGGGCAGCCCGTATTCACGGATGAGAATACTGGAATGCGAAAGCATCCCGCCAATGTCAGTGATTAAACCGGCGATCTTTGAGAATACTGGTACCCAGGCAGGAGTTACCAATCGTGTGACCAAGATGACATCCTCGTCGTCCGTGGGGGCGTAAGCAGATAATTCATCCACTGTGCGTGCTATTAGCACACGGCCAATGGCTTGGCCGCGGCTTACTCCGATTCCATATAAAATTTTCCCTCTGTTGAGGTGAATATGCTCCGCTACAGGTAGGCGGTGCTGGCGCACCTTGGCTGCTGATGCTTCGATCACCGGCAGATAGTAAGGAGTGGCGAGCAAACCTAGTGCAGCAAGCGATTCACGCCGGTAGCCGACAAGTGCGTTGTACAGATGGGCATATTCCGATGTGTAGTGAGGATCCAAGATCTCTCTTTTAGTTAGAAAGAAAACATCGTCTAGTACTAGCAGCAATCCACGTTCGCGCATTCTACGAGCGATCTCCATAACGGTGCGATGGGCTGGTTTCCAGGCTATCCCTAAGCGGGCCAAGCCGATTTCACGAAGTCGGGCGCGGAACTGAGCTCCTCGCGCTAAACGCAGCAGGATCTTACCTCGCAGGGGATGCCGCTTGATAATATCGACTTCGAGCATGTCCCGTTCAGCCATTAACCGCGCGTCCGGAGGGCTATAAGTCTGAGCATCCTCTCGCCAGGTATAATAGAAGTCAAGATCGAGCATTTGGCTGCCGTGAAGGTAGCTGCTAAGTTGCTCGTGTGCTAGCTGCCCATCCTTGTCAGACCATAAACCCTGGAAAAGCATATTGCTTTGTGCCTGCGGATCTTCCAATGCCACCAGTCGGGGTAACAGCCAGCGGACCACTGCCTCGTTTGTGTAGCTCGTCCCAAGAATGCTGAACTGGAGATGAAAGTAATAACGGCCAGCAGCAGCCATAAGTTGCTCAACCAGCAACAAAAGATCGGGGTTAGATAGCTGTGCCAACTCGGCAGATGTTAGCTCGATGACGCTCTCCTCATAACGATGTGCTTCTTCCTCAAACTGTGATCGCTCATATAGTAGCAGCCCATTGAGGGCTTTGGGCACAAGACTCAGCACTCGCAGTTTGGTACTCAGTGGAAAGTTGTTGCGCATATAGAGGTAACCATTGATGGTTGAGAAAAGTGGCTCAGTCAGGATCAAAGCGTTGCTCCACTCGTTAACAATGTAGCTATAACCCAGCTCTAAAGCAGGCAAGCCAAGCGTCCTGAATAAAGGAGTAAGTGGTCCGCCAGCTAACTCGGCTAGACTACGACGGAAACCCTCAAACCCCTCCACAACCTCCCATGTTGGTCTGACAATGGCTCGACCTGTCGTTATAGGCCGAGCTTGCACAATCTGCCAGCCCGCTACCGAGTCAAACAACCATTCGATGTCCTGCGGACAGCCAAACAGATCCTCTGCACGAACCCCAAATGCCAGGAGTAGATGCAACTGATCAAGTAGTCGCTGTAGCAGTAGCGACGGTTTCACTGGCACACCTGTTATCCGGCCATAAAGTTTGTCTATTCGCAACGCGAGAGGCGTGATACGACCCTGCATGAGGTCTTCCAGCGATCCATCCGTCATGTCCAGCACCATTTCTCCAGTGTGGCCAGATACCGGATCAATAGTCATGGCTACCCCTCCCATCTCACCTTCAACTTGGCGTTGAATGACGAGCGCAAGCGGTAGATCGGCGGGATCAATATGTCGTTCTCGGCACCAAGCCATCACATGTGGCTCAAACTTGGCAAGCCAGCATTGCTCGATAGCGATTAGCAGTTTGTCTAGGGAGTCGATGCCAGCGATCGAACGGAACAGGCCAGCCGCCGACGATCCCAGCCCATCCTCGCAATAAGCCGAAGAGCGCACAATCAGCCTTGGCAAGCCACTAGGCCAGATAGTACTACTGACGTACTCGAACTCACTCCGGAACCCGGTCGATTCAAGAAAGCGTTGGATATCTGTCCCAGTGTGAGCTGCGGAGAGTGAATCAGTGGCTAGTGGACGCAGCCCAGCGAGGCACCCAGATATAATAACCAAGCCCTCGGGCACTGGCAGACCGACAGCCATCAGCCGCGCCAGATTAGAGGCCTTGCTACCAACCGCACTTAAAGGTAGGGAATGAGCCTGAGCCAATAATATGATATCATCAGTGGATTTCCCACCGTCTGCTCCTTGCACAGGATGATGCATCTTATCGGCCATATCCTCAGCCCTCTCATCTATCGACTACAGCCCTTATCCTCTGGTTTCTATAATCACGAACAAGTTCGGTTACATACAAAAGGTTCTCAGATGCATATGCGATACTTGTTGTATTTCATTGGCTGTACCGTCGGCAGCCACATCAGACGGAAGGCTAATTGTAGGGCAGGCGAATGGATGCAGGTGTAATGCTCGTACAGTGCTTGGGAACAGCGCCCAAAGGTGTTGGGAGCATACTTCATCCACCATGAACGGGCAGTGTCTTCATGTATGGATAGGGCGGTCAGTATCCGTGCTCGCTCAACCGGGAAATCACGAGAAGCTGCATAGACCAGGTTAGGGCACTTTCCTGCGATGTCATGTTTAAGATCGAGTAAATCGTCAGCGATCCGGCGGATGATGCCCAGAGCATAAAACTCGGCACGCAGGTTCTCGCTCTCAGGATGGCAGTTGAAAAGTCGAATTGCTTCCATCAATGTCGATAACTGGATGCTTGAAGACATCTTCTCCAGCTTCAAACACTCCTCCCAACTCAGACCTTCGGCATCAATAGCTGCATGGCTGGTATAGGTGCAGAAGTAACACTGAAGAAGCTCATATAAGAAGCGCCGTACCTTAAAGGCCCGATTGTTGGCTAACAGGAACTTAGTCATCCGATCCTCCTCCAACACTACAAGTGGATGTTGGAAGAGGTCGCCCAGTTCAAACGAACCGCCAACCCTGCTGTGCGCCAAACAAACTTCGTTGACTTGGCTGATCAGGTCGTGCAACAAACAAAGAAAGCTGCTCGTTGCCCGGCTGACTTTTAACCCGCTGACTTGATCATATCCGTAAAGGAGTAGACTGTACATGGCGTCACAGAGAGCCGCATTAAGCTTTTGCACACGGGTGGGTGGCGCTCCAATAGGATAACCGCTACTAGGCAACAAGCGTCTAGCGGGGGCAAAAGTGCGGTGCCAATTGCGTCTGATGACGATGTTGAGTTGAATGGCGATCTGATCCAAGGTACTGAATCTGAAATCAGACTTGAAGCGGTCACGCACCTCAACCGCTGACAGTAAGCGCGTAGGATAATTATTGGGCGGCGGTTGCACTCTTTCCAACCAGATCGCCTTCCACGCTCTCATACTCAAACCACCTTCCGTAGGTCGTTGGCCTGTATTCGCGATCATAATCGGCCATACATTATGCGGCGCCTATGTGCGCAAGCCTCGATCGGGATTCATTATGCCCCTGCTATACGACTTACCAAGATGCTCCTCACTATGCAGAATCATATTCAACGCCAAGTACGGCCGGGAGTAGCATCAGATCGCATGCGGATCTAAGCTTGGGGGATGTGATATGGTCATAGTACTCTGCCATATGCACACAGTACTTATGAAGCGTGCTAGGACAGTACCTATTCCACCACCTTGCATTCAGGCGTCCTTTGTGCCGGCTGGCCTGCTGCCAAATCTGCCACTCACGACTATTTTCCAAAAGCAAGGTGTGTAGCAGGTTGGGACGATCATTACGCACATCGCGGGCTAGGTCCACCAAGTCGTCAGCGAACTTGCCTGCTATTCCAAATAAATAGAAATTATGTCTTGTATCGGCGGGTAGTACATGACCATTAAAAAGCGCAACCACCTCTACTAAGACTCCTGTGAGCTCACCAGAATCAAGTTCTACCGTGTGGAGTACATCAGTGAAGCACAAGCTGCCTTTAGCTTGATCCAGCAAATCGATATATGTATCATAATGTGCGGCAAAGCATGCGCGTAGCTGGGCAAGGACAGGGTCGACTATTCCGAAGAATTGAAGGTATTCCCGCAATGCTCCGAGCTTCTGTGCAAGTGCAGGCTCATTGAGTAACTCCGCCCTCACAAGTGAGCCGCCAACAGCAACCTGCTTCTCAAAATGCGCATCAAAACTCTGGGCCAAGTCCATCAATAGAACAAACACCGCTCCCGTTGTGGAGGATATTTTCAGATTCGTTTGCTCCGTATAAGCATCTAGTACAATGTTGAAGAAAGCATCGCGTAAGGCTTGCTTTTGTCGCAGTGCCAGGCTCAACCTTATGTTTCGGCTTCCACTCATCACAAGATCCCGACGATAGGGTCTTTGCAAATGGCGCATGTAGTAGGTACCATAACGTAGGATCAGGCGGCCAACATACGATGGAGTGAGATGCAGCGGATGTGGTATCGACATAGTGTTATTCACCTTATCCAGCTAAATAGTCAACTAGCGTTGCGAAATCGGCTGTTAACTCAGCAGGAACAGGTAGCTCTCTAGCCTGGTTCGCTAAAGCGACAGCTCTGATCTCCATTTCTTGACGCACGCTTTCCACGCTTTGGGTGGAGATAAGAACGTCTAGACACCAGCGTAGCTGATTATCGTTCAACGCGCCGCTCTTTAGCAGCTCCTTGAAACGTTCAGCCGTTTGTACTTCGCCTGCATTGGTTAGGCTCTTGATAGCGCGGATAACGAATATGGTTCTCTTACCCTCCCGTAAATCATCATAAAGAGGGCGCCCAGCCGCATTAGCGATACCAAAGAGATCAAGATAGTCATTTTTCAATTGAAAGAGGCTTCCGAAGGCGGTGCCAAAATCGCGTAGAGCGGCAATTGTACTGGAACCTGCACCAGCCGAATACGCTCCCAACTCAGTGCAGGCGGCAAAGAGCGCGCCAGTCTTGCCTTGGATCATCTCCAGATACTCCTCCTCTTGAATATCCCAACGATCTTGATAGCCCCACAAAGCTTCTATACCTTGGCCGATAGTCACGCGCGTACAAACTGTGTCTAAAATACCATGTATATGAGCGCGCTCTACCATGTCAAGCGCAGAACAATGTAAGATAGGGTGATACATCAGTGTGCGTATCCAACCGCCAAGGCTCATTGCCACGCTGAGATTGGTCGAGATATGGATCGAAGGTCGCCCACGCCTCATCGGTGAGTTATCCTGAATGTCATCGTAGATCAAAGTGGCGTTATGGTAGAGTTCGACCGCAGCGCCACAAGCGCAGGCTTTGTTTAAATCGCCTTCGAAACGATCACAGATTAGTACAACTAAGAACGGTCGGAGGAGCTTTGCGGGCCTGGACAGGAAGCTTACCCCTTGGTCATAGAAAAACTCGGTATAAGGTGAGCGCCAACGCTCCAATTCAACTTGGATCAGTTGTCGAACAATAGCGAGCGGTTCTGCATAGTTCTCGAAGCGGGGACTGAACATTGACTAGCTCCCTCCTCTGAAAAATAACCCCCGGCAGTTGGCGGTGGAGGGAGGGGGTTATTTTCATCTCCAGTGCGGCCCCGCCGCATGGTG
>Ga0070730_10003290_pt1 | contig 14553 bp, 12 predicted proteins | sample Coa_R1_3_FD_66447 | JGI IMG/M metagenome (GOLD analysis project Ga0070730, IMG submission 66447) | Surface soil microbial communities from Centralia Pennsylvania, which are recovering from an underground coalmine fire - Coalmine... | ecosystem: Environmental > Terrestrial > Soil > Unclassified ...
CAAAGCAGCTTCTTGTATGTATCGTTCAGGGCGGCAAGCTCTTCGCTCAACTGCCGGCGCGATTCGGGAGTAAGCATCTCAGGGGTCTTTTCTCCCAATTGCGGGGTATAGGTGCTTACCCAGATCCGGTCAATCTCGGGCCGTGAGCTCCAGAAGCGCACATATTCCTCACGGTAGGTGGGGCGCACCATATTGTTCTGCACAATGGTCCAGTGAATATTGACCCTGCGTCCTTCGATGTTCTTCAGGATACGTTCGTAGGTCGCGGGCTTGCGGCGGATATCGTGGTGTTCGGGCAGGCCATCCACCGAGACCGCAACTGTGACTCTGGGAAGTTTCATCCATTCTGGGGGAATCGGAATGACCGCGCTGGTGACGATGAGGGTATAAACCCCCATCTCGCTCAATTGCGGTAGAATGCGGCTGAGCTCGCGATGCCGCACCAGTGGCTCGCCCCCCACGAGAGAGACGTGCAAGGGCTTATGTTTACGTACCAGGTCAATCACACCATCTACGAGTTGGTCCCCTCGGAAATCGGAAACCTGGGTCAGCGTTACTTCGCCCCCCAAGTGGTCAGCCCCATAGGCATAGCATCCCGGACAGCTTAGTGGGCACTCGCGGGTAATTTCAATCGACAGCATAGGAGCACTGCCCGCAAGAATTCGACCCCAAGAACTCATCAAATCTTTCCGGCGCATCTTCTAACTACCTTTCTTGCCTCAAACAACCGGCTAAGTCTGTAGATTCTGTGAATTAGGGTTAACCTATAAGTTTACGATAAATCAGCTTTTTACGGAAAAAAACAGTAAGCTAAAATATAACCTACATGTCCGAGACTGCCGAGCTCAAGACCCATACCCCCACGCGGCGCGCTGATGAAGTTGTGCGCACGGCCCAGGTCGCCCAGGCGCCCAATGGAATTTGCTACAGTTCGTTAGGCGAAACCGCGCTGGCGCCCACCGACCTGGAGCGCATGATTCTGGCCGTACCACGCACGGTGGCGGCGGCCCTCGACAAGAAGGCCTACTACTTTGTGCCCCTCACGGTTGGCGAGGGTGACGAAACCCTGATCGCCGAACGCTATGACGTGGCCTTGAGCGACAAGGCGGTTTGCCATCGCAACCTGGCCAGCGGCGACGCGCAATGCATCTTTATCTCCACCCGCCTGATGGACGACAAATTTTCAGTCGCCTTCGAGTTTTATATCAATGTAGGCCATGCTTTCGTGGACCGCGCCGGGGTCTCGCAGGAGTTCGCCGACCTGGCGTGGAAGCAGGTGCAGGAGAAGGCGCGGGGCGAGACCAGCCTCGACGCCAGCGAGTTCCGCAAGGTGGCAACCTCGACCGCGCCAGGGGCGGAGAAGGCAAAGAACGACTACTTTGCCGCAACCTTCTCCGACGCCATCGCCATTTATATGCTCACCCTACTGATTGACGTGGATTACTACGAGCTGCGCGAGCGTGAATATCCGCTGCTTGCGCCCACGGCACTGGCCGAGCGCCTGCGCAAGATCCATGAACTGTTCCCACCCAATCCGGGATTCGAATTCAATATCTTCTTCCGCCGGCGGCAGTAAAACGAGCTAACCACAGAGGACGCTGAGATTCGCAGAGGAAATCCGATTCTTAAGATTAGTCTTTCCCCGCGTACCTCAGCGCCCTCTGCGGTTAAAATGTTCCACTAATGATTGCCCATCTGCGCGGAAAGCTGATTGCTAAAACTCCCAGCCACGCCGTTGTCGAAGCCGGAGGCGTGGGATACGAACTCGCCATCAGCATTACTACTTATTCCCATCTTCCAGGCCTGGAGCAGGAGGTCGCGCTTTTTGTTTACACCCACGTGCGCGAAGATGCTCTGGCCCTGTTTGGCTTCTTGCAGCGTGAAGAAAAGCAGCTCTTTGAAAAATTAATTGCCGTCAGCGGCATCGGCCCCAAGCTGGCGGTTACGATCTTGAGCGGCATGTCTGCCGAGGCTGTGGTAACGGCCATCCGTGGAAACGACGTGGTTGCGCTGACTCGCATTCCTGGTATCGGCAAAAAGACCGGTGAGCGCATGGTGCTGGAGCTGCGCGACAAGCTCGATCAATTTGCCGCTCCGCCGGCAGTCCCGGCGGCGACAGCCATCGAAGAAGACGTAATCTCGGCCCTGGTCAACCTGGGATATCCCCGCTCCCAGGCCGAGCGCGCCCTGAGCCGGATTTCTTCGGGAAAAAATGGCGAGAAACAATCTTTCGAAGTCCTCTTTCGCGAAGCCCTGGCCGCCATGGCCAGATAGCATCCTGGTTGTGAATCTTTGTACACGTCCATTTATCGGCAACCAAAGTGGGTTATAGTTGCGCCATGCGTTGTATCCGCTGGACCCGGCCATTTGCCGTCGCAGTGATGGTGGTAGGGCTGTGCATGCCATCGTTTGCCGTGATTCCGGTTTCCCCGCTGGTCATGGCCAAGATCGGCAAGTTAATTTGGGACATCCTGACGTTCCGGCATACGACCACTCCATTGCCGCGTCCTGACGTCAAACTTAATCCCGATCAAAGCGTGGATATCGCGGGCTTAGCCAGCGCGACGGCGAGCCAGAAATGCGAGAACTGGGCGTGGGCCGCGGGCCTGGAAACCATTCTGCGCACTCAAGGCGTGGACCTTAAGCAGAAATTCTGGATCATCAAGGCCGATGGCGGCGAGGTCTGCAAAGACAGCGTTGATCTGGATTCACTGCCGCACTACATCAATGGAGAATATGTGCTTGATGACGGCCGTCATGTGCGCCTGGAAGCCACGACGGTCAGTGGATTGCCGCAGGGAATCGATCCTTTCATTTTGGCGCCGCAGGCAGGGCGTCCGCTGATGCTGGTTTGGAAAGGGCACCCCTATCTCTACGTCGGCATGAATTACGAAGAGCTGAAGTTCGCCGATGGCCAACGTGAGTTTTCAGTTACCAAGCTAAAGTTTCTGGATCCCTTCGCCTCCGACCCGGCAAAACAGGTAGTGTACTTCGACCGCGAAAAAGACGATCTGGCCGACATTAACGGCATGATGGACGTGATTGCCTCGCCTGTGGAGGGCACTGACTGGCTGCATCCGGAAAAAGAGCTGGATCACCCGACGGAAGTCTATTTTCCGAAATAAAATAACACTCAACAGAAGGCTCTTAGCTTTTAGCTCTTAGCCATTAGCTTGTTGTCGTAGTCATCGTGGCCTCTTCACCACAAAGCAAGAAGCAAGTAGGTCATTTCAATTTTCTGAATTCTCTAATATTCAATGAATCAATGACCCAATCACGCAATGACTCAGTTCTCTGTGCCTCTACGACAGCTAAGAGCTAAAAGCTAAGAGCTACTTCCCTATACAAAAGCTGCTGAAGATCAAATTCAGAATGTCGTCGGTGGTTGTGGCCCCGGTGATGGCATCCAGCGGCCGCAGTGCGTTATAAAGATCAAGCAGAATCATCTCGTGGGGAATGGAATTTTCCGCTGCGATCACGGCGGCATCGAGCCCAGAAAGGGAATCACGCACCAGGCCCTGATGGCGAACGTTGGTCAGCATGCCACTTTCCTGTTGCGCGCCACGCTCACCCGCAATTTGCTTCAGGATTGCCTCGCGCAATTCGCTCATGCCTTCGCCGGTCAGAGCGGAGGTGGGCAACGTCAGGGAATCTCCGGCGAGAGACGCACTATGAGAAGTTTTCACCAAATCTGACTTGTTGCGCACGAAAATGATGGCGCGGTCTTGCAGGCGGCTTTCGAGCGCGGCATCTTCCTCAGGATGCGGACTGCTGGCATCAAAAACCACCAGCACCAAATCGGCTTCGGCCAGCGCCTCGTAGGATTTTTGTATGCCCATGCTCTCTGCTTCGTCGGCAGCGGTGCGAATTCCGGCGGTATCAACCAGACGCACGGGAATGCCGCCAATAGCAACGGTTTCGCTTACCAGGTCGCGCGTAGTGCCGGGCGCGGCGGTCACGATGGCGCGCTCCCGTTCGACCAGGCGGTTGAAGAGGCTGGATTTGCCCACATTCGGCCGCCCCACAATGGCCAGGGTCAAACCTTCATGAACAATCTTGCCGTAGGCAAACGACTGCGCCAGCTCCTCCAGGGGGGCGCGCACGGCAGCGATGCGTTCAAGAATCTCTTTTCCCGGCAAAACGGAAACGTCATCTTCGGCAAAATCCACTCCGGCTTCGAGCACGGCAATTAAATCCACCAATTTTTGTTTGATCGGCTTAAGCCGTTTGGAGAGCGCCCCCTCAAGCTGCTGGGCCGCTACTTTTGCCTGAAACAAAGTTTGGGATTCAATCAGGTCGCGGACCGCCTCCGCCTGGGTAAGATCAAGCCTTCCGTTCAGGAAGGCGCGCATGGTGAACTCCCCCGGCTCGGCCAGCCGCGCGCCACGCTGCAGGGAGATGGCGACAATGTGCTGCAGAACCACGGGGGCGCCGTGCGCGGAAATTTCTACAATGTCATCGGTGGTGTAGGAGTGGGGCTTGGCAAAGTATGTGGCCACAACTTCGTCAATATGCTCGCCGCTTGCGGGGTCAATCAGCTCGCCGAACAAGGCGCGTCCGGGGGCAAGTTCGTGACGCAGGCATAGCATGGGGGCGGCGATGGCGCGCGCTTCAGGTCCCGCCAGCCGCACTATGCCGATGCCGCCGCGCCCGGGCGGCGTAGCAACGGCGACGATGGTATCGTCGAGGTTCACGGCTTTGATTGTAAATAAGAACTACGCAGGTAGAGTCAGACCTTGGTTCCGCGGTGATTATCAGTAGAAGTTCCGTTCGTTTTGTGCAGGCGGGCGAAATGCGCCTGCATCTCTTCGTACACTCTATCCATTTTATTGTGGAGCTGCGCTATTTCCAGCTCAGCCTTCAGGTTTACTTCATAATCCAGGTCGCCCTTGAGCCGGTCTTTCGCGGACTGGCGGTTTTGCGACATCATGATCACCGGCGCCTGCAGCGCCGCCAGCATAGAGAGCACCAGATTGAGCAAAATAAAGGGATATGGATCGAATGTCGCCTTTTCGGGCGGCAGCCCATGTTGAGCTCCACGTACGGCCAGGAAGACGTTTAATCCCACCCAGGCCAGAAGTACGACGCCGAAGGTGATGATGAAGGTCCATGATCCGCCGAAAGAAGCTACACGGTCGGCAATGCGCTGGCCCAGGGTAAGGCGCTCTTCTTCTTCCTGGTTCAGGTTGCGCGAAACGTGGGTGCGCAGCAGCTCATCGGTCGAGCGCAGGCGGCGGCCCATGACGCTCAGCAGATCCATGGCGGCATGCGGATGCCGGGTAATCAGCTCGAGCAAATCTCCGCGATCCATGACCAGGGTTTCGGTTTCATCGGTAGCCACGGCGTTTGCGGTGCGGGGACCGCCATCGAGCAGGGAAATTTCGCCAAAGACATCGCCACTCAGGTTTTCGGAAAGAATAATGGTCTCGCCCATGCAGTCTTCCACGTAAACCTGCACGCTGCCGCGGCTGACAATGTAAAGCGCGTCGCCGGCGTCGCCGTAAGAAAAAACGATCTCACCCTTGCTAAAGGCGCGAATATCGAGCAGCTCGGCAAGGGTCTTGCGTTCCTCATTGTCGAGCAGTTGGAATAAGGGCACCTCCGCCAGGAGGGCCAGATCGGCAGCCATAGATAAACCTCACCGGCCATCATGCCAAACTTCCGTGGCAGAGTTCAATCGAGAAATCGACGAGGGTATTGCAGAGGCGTTTGTACAACTTTGGCAACCTGCCCATGCGATAGGGACACACCGGGACGCCTAATCAGTGGCATGAGTAAGTCCTGCACCCTACTTGATCTGGCTGCTATGGAAATGTACGGCCTGCCACTTGCCATTGCGTTTCACGAATACTTGCGACACGCGATAGCTGCCGCTCATGTCATGGCCTTGGCTTGTGCCCTTAATGTCAGCAGCACTTGTGGTCACGGCGGTATTTCCAAAGACCTGGATCTTGGAGTCTTTCACCTCGATGGACTGATATTTCAGGCGGCCGCTTTTTATTGCATCCAGATACTCAGACTTGTTCATGACCCCGCCGTCCGGGTTTATGCGCACATAATCATCCGCTGTGGTCGCTTCCAGTGCGGATGCATCTCCTTTAATCGCGGCCTGTCTGCGTTCATCCAGCAGAGCCTGGACCTGCTGCTCGGCGCCTGATCCCTTGCCGGTTGCACTCGTGCCGGTTTGCGCAAGGCAAGATAGAGAAACCAGCAGCAACAGCGCCATCATCAAACTGATGTATTTCATAACTTCTCCTTTCAAGTCATTCCTGGCTCTAATCGCGGCAGCAATTGTACTCCTCAATGAGTTCTGAATCGGAGTGCTGACGTAGTTCGAATCTGAGGCGCGGCATCATGAAAAAACTCCTTAGACGATTTGTATTGATGCAAGATGGCTTGCCAATTGTTTCCCACCATCTTTGCGTTCCCTGCTCCCCAAGCCTCTTGACAGCTACGCTCACACGTGTCACGGTATTGCTGTGACACTGCTTCGATTCCAGCTCAAGCCTGGGCAATCCATCTTTGACCAGGTTGTTTTCGCCGCCAAGAAAGCCTTCATCAGCGGCGAGTTCCAGCCCGGGCAGGCGTTTCCTTCGGTGCGGACCCTGGCTGCCGAGCTGAAGATTCATCCCAACACGGCGCACAAGGTGGTGCAGTACCTGATCCAGGAAGGATGGCTCGAGTCCAGGCCGGGAATCGGCACAGTTGTGGCCGAGCCTCCGGAGGCGCGGGCCGGCGAGCGGCGGCGGATCTTGCAGCAGGAAGTAGAGCAATTGGTGGTGGAGGCGAAGCGGGTAGGACTGGAACTGGAAGAGATCAAAGAAGCCATTGAAGCACAGTGGACACGGTTGGAGAAGCCAGCGGAGGTAACTCGAAAATGATTCAAGTCAACAAACTATGGAAAAAATTCGGACGCACCGATGCGGTGCAGGATTTGAGCTTTGCCGTGCCAGAAGGCAGCGCATTCGCCCTGATTGGGGCCAATGGCGCCGGCAAGACGACCACGATCAAAGTGCTCATGAACATTCTGGAGCCCACCTGTGGCAACGCGATGGTCTTAGGAGTGGATTCGCGCAAGATTTCGCCGCGCGAGCTGGCGCAGATCGGCTACGTATCGGAGAACCAGGATATGCCCGAGAAGCTCACCGTCGCGCAGTTTCTGGCCTATCTGCGGCCCTTCTATCCGACGTGGGACGCGGACCTGGAAAAATCTCTGCTGGGCCAGTTGCGGCTGCCGCTGGAGCGCCGCATCGGCAACCTCTCGCACGGCATGCGCATGAAGATGTCGCTGGCCTGCGCGCTGCCGTTCCGTCCCAAGCTATTGGTGCTCGATGAACCCTTCAGTGGTCTTGACCCTCTGGTGCGCGATGAGTTCATGGAAGGCTTGCTGGGGCAGGCGGGTGAGATGACCATCCTGATTTCGTCGCACGAGCTGGGTGAGATTGACGGCGTGGCGACGCATGTGGCTTTCCTGGATGAAGGCAAGCTGCTCTTTCAGGAATCCATGAGCGACCTGGTTGCACGCTTTCGCGAGGTGCACGTGACGCTGGATCGAATTGGAGACCGGAATGGGAATCGGAGCAGCGATGAGGTGGTAACTGCTCCTTTTCCCAAATGCTGGCTGCGAGTGCGGACGGTAGGGAATGTGCTGAGCTTCGTGGACACGCAGTTTTCCGAGGGCGATGTTGACGAGCAACTTCGGTCATTGGTCGGCAACGTAAAAACCATTGATGCCCAACCCATGGCGCTGCGCACTATTTTTACAACCTTGGCCCGAGCGGCAAGAGAAGGAGCCATCCAATGAAATCAACCATCAACATGGTCTGGCACATCTTCAAAAAGGATTGCAGGCTGCTTTGGCCGTTCATTCTCGGCGCGGCGGGCATCCAGTTCGCCTCGGCAGGGGTGCAGTACTGGATGGACCACAATTCCGTGCCCGAGGAATCGCCGCTGTTTGTGATATTTCGTTTATTGGGGGAGGCGACGTCCCTGGCGGTTGCCTTTTTGATTGCGGCGGCGGTCTACCAGGATGCCATTCCTGGCGTGCGCCAGGATTGGCTGGTGCGCCCGGTCAGGCGAAGGGATTTGCTGCTGGCCAAATTGCTTTTTATTCTGGTCATGGTGCAGGGCCCGATCTTGCTGGCGGATACGATCCAAAGTCTGGTGAACGGCTTTTCCCTCACCCAGTCCCTGGCAGCCGCGGTCACCCGCGGCTTATTATTGTTAACCTCCATTAGTTTGCCCGCGCTGGCCTTTGCCTCCCTTACGCGAAACATGACGGATGCAGTCGTTGGCGGTGTTATGGTTTTTGTTGGCGTCACAGTATTGACCCAGATCCTCGCCATCAGACGCGCACTTCAGTCGCCCACGCAGGGGACAGGATTGCAGTGGGTTGCACATTCCGCACTGTTCGCGATGCTTTTGCTGGGAGCAGGCGCCATCCTCGCGGTGCAGTATTTTCGAAGGAAAACAGTATTCGCGCGCTGGCTGACCGTGGGCGTGGTCTCTTTAGCTTTCCTGGCACAGTTCGTGCCTTGGCAATTCGCCTTTGCTGTGCAACAACGGCTATCCCCGGTTCCCGGCTCGGGCCGTCCCATCGTGGCGACCTACGAACCCAGCTTGGGGAAATTTCGGCTGCCCGAGGGAGTGAGCCGTAACGCAGTCTTCCAGGGTAGTCAGAGAGGCGCAAGGGACGAAGCTTCCACCGTGTATTTACCCATGCATGTCGCCGGTCTTCCCGACGACGGGATGCTGAATGCAGATAGATCAGAGGTCCGCTTGCTTGCTGCGGATGGCAAGGTGCTCTATCGCGGTCCCGGAGATGATCTTCTGATTCGCAAAGAAGGTCATCAGGGGCCTGTGCACTTTACCTTCGGTTCTCGTAACTTTGGATTTGTGAGAGGCGTTGCGACAAAAGATCTTTCTGTGCCGCAGGATGGTGAGGCGTGGATTTACCAGGGCGTCGCTCTTCCCCGCGGTCTCTATGAACACATCAAGAACCAGCCCCTGCATGTTGAAATTGATTATTCGCTGACGCTATTGCAGGGCGCCTCGTACGCCATCCCCGCGCTGGGCGGCGACCAGCGAATACCGGGCATGGGGCACTGCACAACCAAGATGGATGACGATGGAGATGATATAGACCTTCAGTGCATGCAGTTGGGTGTCGCGCCGTCTTGCGGCATGGCTTTTTTGGAGCATGTGCCCAGTGGACGAAGAAATCCTGCGGCAATTAGCTGCCAGCCGTATTACGCGCCGTATTGGGATAATTTGGGCCGGGATGCCATCGTCCGTTTCGGGATAGGAATCCGCTATCACGACCTCTCCGGCTTGGCCAAGTATCCTGTGGATGCCTCGCAGCTTCCGGAGTCGCGGGTGGTGATACGCCCGTATCAGCCCCAAGACCACTTCACTCGTCGGCTGGTCATCCCCAACATCCGATTGAGCGATTGGGAGTCGGTGGAGAAATAGCCGTCATGACCTCACCATCTTTCCCCTGTTGAGGGGCGCTAGCCGCTTCTCAGGAATTACATGTCAGGAGATCACGAATGAGAAGACGATGCTGGGGGCAAGGCCTTCTAGTGCTCATGTTCTGTCTGCTGGCTACTGGCGTCTTTGCCCAGAAAAAGAAAGAGGATCCACCGAAGCCGGCGCAATCGATCGCGCAGCTTCGTCAACAGTTGGAGAAAATCCTTCAGGACACACATACGCCGGGCGTATCGGTGGCCATCGTGCACCGCGATGGTCCCGAATGGGTTGCAGGGCTTGGCAAATCCAACGTAGCCACGAATCAGGCCGCCACGGACGAAACGCTGTTCCCAATCGCCTCCGTCGGTAAGGGCTTTGTTTCGTTATCGATCCTCAAGTTGGTGAACGAGGGTAAGCTTTCGCTGAACGACCCGGTGCACAAACTGGCTCCCGAGGTGTGGTTTGAAAACCGATGGGAAGCTACTGATCCGGTGCGCGTGGTTGACCTGCTGGAAGACACCACCGGCTGGGACGACTGGCACTGGCGTGAATATGCCAAGGATGCAACGGGCATGAGCCGGCTCGAGGGACTCGACTATGACCATCATTCGCGTACTTCTCGTTGGCGGCCAGGAACACGTATGGCATATTGCAACTCCGGGTCAGCGGTTGCCGCCTATATTGTGGAGAAGCTCACCAGCCAGCGTTTTAACGATTACTTCACGCAGAATTTCTCTCTGCCGATTGGCATGAAGACGGCCACCTACTTCGAACAGGATTCGCCACAGTTGACGACCACTTATGAAGCGGACGGTAAGACGCCAGTTCCCCACAAGAACATCTTGGAATTTGGTGCAATCAAAGGTTATTCTGCGAAAGACATGGCGGCGTATGTGCAGTTTTACCTCAATCGTGGTGCAGTCGCCGGGACGCGGGTCATGCCGGCAGTCTCCATTGATCGCATGGAAACTCCGACCCGTAGCTGGGAAGCACAGGAGGGTCTGAAAGCTGGATATGGTTTGAATAATTTCACATCCGTTCGCGATGGCTTCGTGTATCACGGGCACGATGGCGGCGGGATCGGCGTAAGAACGGACATGGCGTATATGCCGGAATATGGCGTAGGCTACTTCTACGGTATCAACGCCCAGAATGAGTGGGCCTTCCAAAAGATTGGCGATGCGATCCGCGCATACATAACGCGCGGACTCACCAGGCCGCCCGTGCCGCCCGCGGCCCAACTGCCCGCCAATGCCCAGCAGTATGCCGGCTGGTATGAGCCCGCCGCGCCGCGCAGCGACTTCACTCGCTTCTTCGATCGGTTTCGCTTGCAGCGCGTCCATTTTGAGCGCGGCAATCTGGTGCTTTCAAATATGTTCGGGATGAATGCGACCTTCGTGCCTGTGGGTGGCGAGCAGTTCCGCTACCTTCCAAGGCAGGGACCAGCTCCGCCGATTGCAACCGCGGCGCTGCTAGGACCGAATGCCGAGGGGCGATTTTTCTTCGTCCTCCGCGGCGGGGAGTGGAAGCGGCTCCCCACATGGTTTGCCATCGTCGAGGCCGTTCTCGTTAGCTGGTTCCTGCTTGCGTTGGTCTCGATCCTGCTCTATGCGCCGTTCTGGATCTTCGGCGGCCTCATCAAAAAGCGCCGCCGGCCGGCCGAGCGCGCCATGCGCCTGTGGCCGCTGATCGCGGCGCTGAGCTTGCTCGCTGCTTATGGCCTCTACATGCGGGCTGCCAATGCACCAAGCCTGGGGAACCTGACCATTTGGTCGTTTGGTATCTTTCTCACTACATTGATCTTTGGCGTGGCCTCTACAGCCAGCGTCCTGGTTTTGTGGCTGGCACGGAAGCATGAGATACGCAGCAGCGTTCGCTGGTTTTCGATCGTGGTAACCTCGGCACTGCTCATAGCCACCGCGTACCTGGCCTATTGGGGAGTCATTGGAATTCGCACCTGGTCCTGACTGCGTGCCGGCCGGTATGACAGAGCTCAGTGTCGGCGGTAGGCCGCAACGTCGAGTTTGAACCACTACACGATTCTGTCATTCGCGTACAATTATTATCTTACGAAAATGCTAGTTGTTGCTGTGCTGTTTGCCGTCATGCGGGCAATCTAGGCCACTACCGGATTTTCAATAAGCCTGTTGGCTATGGCGGTTCCACAATTACTGTATCCACCACCGTAGAAGAGCATGGCTTTCAGAGGTTGCGGAAAAACTCAATTCCTTGTCATTCCGAACACGCAGTGGAGGAATCCCTGTTGTGTCGAGTACTTATGGTGTACCACCCATAAACCCTGAAAGCTCATAGGGATTCCTCCCCTCGGCTTCGCTCGGGGCAGGCTAAGAACGCGTTGCTCCTCGGAATGACAATGCAGCAGGATCGTGAAACTCATGTTTTTTCGCAGTCATGGGTTTTTTCCGCAGCCTCTTTCAGCCGTGCGTTGAGTGTCTTTTGATTATTTTTGGGCTTCAGCCCCGGTGCGCGCGGATACACCAATTGTGGAATTGCTCTAGGACCGAGCCCACCGGTTGATCCACATTTGCCGAGCATGGAAAGCAAGATTCAGAATGCAGACGATTACCGCTGCAATCGTCAGGACGATTGGGGAAATATTCGGATACACCAGCTTATCCAGATAGTGGAGCGGGAACGGGCCTTGTGCCGGCTCGATTCCGGCACTGCGTTCAAGCCAGTCCTCCAGAAGAGTCAGGGGACACGGCCAAGGAAGGAGTTCCGTAGCGATTCCCCACAAAAGCGAAACGATATGCAACCACCGGAGAATCGGACGGGAACGCGCCAGCAGAGCGCCGAAGACTACCCACAAGATAAAGAGTACATGCACGAAAAGGACGAAAGCTGCGAACGCAGGATAGTTCATCAAGAAGACCTAATAATCATGATTTCGGGCGTTAACTACTACGTCGCGAACTCCCCGGGGTCTGGGACCTTTCAGCAGCCAACTTCCTTAGCCATGTTGGTTGCTCAATCATGGTCTTCGTCTTCCAGTGCTTGTCAGCAGGGGTTCAGAGCTTTCGACGATCGTGATGCCCTGCAATTCCTGAGCCTTCCGGTCTTTTCGTCATATTCATATTTGTTCCTGCGCGGTGGGGTGTCCACAATCATCTGCAGGGTGTGGCCCTGGTTTGGATCGCCAGGCACTTTGGCGCGATTTTCAGATTGCTTCTGTCTCATGCGACCAGCGCAGAGGTAGCGGAGATGACCGTCGGTTTCAGATGCGCACCCGGCATCCGTTGCGGGTGCCGCTTGTCAGCAGGCTCCTGCAAGTACTCGTGCCGCATACGGTTGGCCAGCGAGAGGGCATGATTGAATTTCATCTTGGCAGTCGAGCGGATCAACTTCAGTATCTCGCACCTTGGGCCATGATCCAGCACCTGTTCGGCGATTCCACCCAACTCCTGCCAGTCGTGCCACTCGCCGATGGCGTCTTTTACTTCACCGAGGATTTTCACAAAGCCGGTGTCGGCGTGGTCTGCCAAAAGCAGAACGTAACGCAGCTCTTTGACCTTCAGCCGGTAAGCGTGCAAATTGCGGGCATCGAGGCGCGGCCATTGCGCCAACTCACCAGAAAGCTCAAGCGCCAGGGCTGCTGCATCGGCCGACCATTCACTTGCTTTGTCCAGTTGTTGCCCCGGCTTTTTTGCCCGTTCAAAAACTTTGCCGACAAACCTTGAAGCGCGCTTCAGGCGCCGGCGTATGGGAGGGCCATCCTGGAGCACGCGGCTGTTGAGTTTGCGAGAGAGTTGGTCACGCTGGGCCCCCAGGTGCTCGAACAATTCCACGAGGCACTCTTGTTCGCCCTCGGGCTGCAGCTTTGTGGCCAGGCCGGTCAGCACGTCCATGTCACGCACTGCGCCCGCCCTTCGGCGGATAGGCTTCACCGCCTTCAGCAGTCGCTGCTCGTTCGGCTTCGCGTCAAGCCTTAAAGCCCGCAACATCGCCTCAATACGCCGCGTGCGTGTGCGCAGATCATGCACTGTCTCCGGAGGAGGGCTCTGGGGAAATGCTTTCAGTATTTTTCGCAACCTGCGCAACGGCGTCTGCAGATTGTCAGGATTGAGCGGCATTCCTATTTGGATGTTGCCCCGGGTGGTGGGGTTGAAAGGCAATCCGTAAAACCGACTCAGCGTCCAGTCTCAGGTTCAAGCACAGGATAGAATTGTTGAGAGCATGCCGCTCTCCTTTCAAATCGAAGCTACCTGTGGCGAGGCGCGCGCCGGGCGGATCATTACTCCTCACGGCGAGATAGAGACCCCGGTGTTCATGCCCTGCGGCACACTGGGCTCGGTCAAAGGAGTGCCGCAGGAAATCCTGGAAGAGCTGGGCGTCGAAATTCTCCTGGGCAATACCTATCATCTTTATCTTCGTCCGGGGGCAACGCAGGTGCGCCAGCTTGGCGGGCTGCACAAGTTCATGTCGTGGGAGCGGGCCCTGCTGACCGATTCCGGCGGATTCCAGGTCTTCAGCTTGAGCCAACTCAGGAAGGTAAGTGAAGAGGGTGTGCAGTTCCGCTCTCACCTGGATGGCTCAACTCACATGTTTACTCCTGAGAGCACGATGGAGGCGCAGGTTTCTCTCGGAGCCGACATTGTTATGGCGTTCGATGAATGCACGGAATTTCCGGCCGAACGCAGCCGGGCGCAGCAATCCATGGAACTGACCTTGCGCTGGGCTGAGCGCAGCAAGCGGCATTTTGATGCCCACAAGCACGAGGTTCCGTGGGATCTCGCTCAAACGCGAGTGCTGAGAGCGTGTGGGCAGGATGCCCACACGACAGCCGGCGAGGACGCCGGTGCTACGGCTCGAAACTCGAAACTTGAAACTCGAAACTCTTCTGAGAACCGAGAACTGAGAACCGAGAACGCTGCGAAGAAGACCGGGAGATGCTCACAATCTTTATTCGGCATCGTGCAAGGGGGCATGTACCCCGATCTGCGGAAAGAATCGGCCGAGCGCACCGTGGCCATGGATTTCCCCGGCTACGCCATCGGCGGCCTGAGCGTAGGCGAGCCGCGGGCGCTGACGGAAGAGGTGCTGCATTCTACTCTGCCTTGCCTGCCC
>Ga0070730_10003291_pt1 | contig 14552 bp, 11 predicted proteins | sample Coa_R1_3_FD_66447 | JGI IMG/M metagenome (GOLD analysis project Ga0070730, IMG submission 66447) | Surface soil microbial communities from Centralia Pennsylvania, which are recovering from an underground coalmine fire - Coalmine... | ecosystem: Environmental > Terrestrial > Soil > Unclassified ...
CAGATTCGAATGGTCTTGTCGAGACCGCCGGCCGCTACAAATTTCCCGGTCGGATCGAGCGCGATTGTGTTCAGCCCGTCCTGCGGCTCACTCATCGTGTAAAGCCGCTCGCCGGTCCCAACATCCCAGACCTTCACCGTGCGGTCGGCGGCGCCCGAAATGAGGCGCTGTCCATCGGGTGTGAACGCCAGCGCATAGATGGCATCGATGTGGTCCTTCAGCGTGCGAATCTCTTGACCGGTCTCGACGTTCCATAGCTTGATCAGCTTGTCGTAGCTCGATGTGGCGACGCTCTGGCCGTCAGGCGAAAATGCAACCGCGTAGATGCAGTCGCTGTGCCCTTTGATCGTGCGCAGCTCTTTGCGGGCTTCGACGTCCCAGAGTTTGACTTCTCCCGAGCGCGCCGGCAAGCCGCCTGCCACGGCGAGCAGCTTTCCGTCCGGAGAGAACGCAAGCGCGCGAATGGCCTCGGCATGCCCGGTGAGCGTGGCCAGGGTCGAGCCCGTCGCAGGATCCGCCAGCCGCACCTCTTTATATGTCCCGAGCGCCAGCAATTTTCCGTCAGGCCGGTAAGCCAGCGCGCCAATCTGTGGCTTGATGGCTGTCTTTGGTTTGATGTCGGGAATGACAGGTTGCGCCAGGCGAGCGGCGAGTTCCTGCGCTTCCGCCGGCGTGGGCGGCTTAGCGCCGGCATCGATCCATTTCCCGATCAGTTCGATATCGCCCTCGGCGAGCGGCTTGCCGCTCAGCGGCATGGCGGGCGCGAGTTTGCCAGTGATCATCAGGTAGAGGCGGCTCTCCGCGCTCTTGCCCGGCTCGATAACTTTGCCATGAGTACCGCCTTTCTCGACGCCTTCGTAAGTATCGAGACTGAGGCTGCCCATCCGCACATTGGCGCCGTGGCAACCGGCGCAGTTGGCCGCGAAGATAGGTGCGACGTCTTTCGCAAAGGAGGGTAAGTCCTGCGCCTGCAAAAGCACGCAAGCCAAAAGAGCGGTTCCGCCGGCAATGAATAAGCGCCGCATCAGTAATTGAACAGAAATTCTTTGCTCGTCAGCGCGGCCCACATCATATCTTCGAGCGCCTGTCGCCGTGTTTCGCGTTGCACGTCCACTGAGCCCGGCGCCTCCCGCGCTTTGCGCAGCGCCGCCAGCATAGGCTGCTTCTCTGCGTCGGTCGGATAACGGCTGTAAGCCGAAAGATACAGGTGGTCGAGAGTCTTTGAATCAGAGAGTCCCAGCTTGATCGCCAGCGCCGGGTACGCATCCGGCGCCATCAGCTTCCGGTTCAGCGTATCACCGTTGATGACGTGCAGCGCCTGAGCGACGCTAGGCGCACTCGATCGCTCCGCCGCATCGCACACAATCCGCGGCGGCCGCCCGAATGAAGCCAGAAACTCCGACTTCACCTGCGTGTCTGGCAGCTCAAGCGCGCGCGTCCCGGCCGGATATCCGCTGAACGGCGTTGGCACGCCGGACACCTGGGACATCGCATCCAGCAGCACTTCCGCCGGCAGCCGCTTCACGATGTACTTGGAATAGTACTTGTTATCGTTCTGATTGGTCGCGTTCGCTTCCGACGCCAGTTGATACACCGCCGAATTCATAATCGTGCGGATCAGGTGCTTTACGTCGAAGCCGTGATCCACAAAATCTTTGCACAGCGCATCCAGCAGCTCCTGGTTTGACGCCGGATTCGTCGCGCGCACGTCGTCCACCGGGTCCACAATTCCCCGGCCCATGAAGTTGCCCCAGATCCGGTTGACGATCGCGCGCTGGAAGTAGACGTTGTCTTTGCTCGTGAGCCATTGCGCAAACGGCAGACGCCGGTCGACGGGCGAGTCAAGCGCGATCGGCGTGCCATCCAGCGGCGTCGGCGGCAGCGGCTTCAGCAGCCGCGGATGATTGATATTCCCTGATGCCTTGGCGAAGATCACGATATCGCCCGGCTCATCCCCGTTCTTCTCGCCCACGCGCGAAAACAGATTGGCGAATTGGTAATACTGCTTCTGCGTCCACTTTTCGAGCGGATGATTGTGGCAGCGCGCGCACGTCAGGTGCTGGCTCAGAAACGCCTGCGTGGCGTTTTCGGCGATGTCGATCGGGTCCTTATGAATTACGTAATAATTGAGCGCGCCATTCTGCCGCGTGTTGCCGGATGACGTGAAAATCTCGCGCGCAAACTGGTCCCACGGCTTGTCATCCTTCACACTGTCGCGGATCCAGTAGTAAAACGACCACATCGCGTTCGATCGCAGCTTGCGGCTCGACACCAGCAGCAGATCCGACCACTTGTACGCCCAGTAATCGACATACTCGTCGCGCTTCAATAAGCCGTCGATGAGCTTCTGCCGCTTATCCGGTGATTTGTCGCCAAGAAAGTCCTCCACTTCTTCCGCCGTAGGCAAAATACCGGCGGCGTCGAGATACGCGCGTCGAATGAACGTGGAATCGTCGCAAACGGGCGACGGCGCGATGTTCAGCGTCTTCAGCTTGTCGATTACCAGATCGTCGATGTAATTGTGGCGCGGAAATTTCTCGTATACCGCCGCATCCACCTTGTTCGCATAAGGCACGGTCACGCGCGCATAGAGCACGCGGCTCGAATACCAAAGTGTGATGGCAGCCTCGCCGGTGCCGTTCATCTTCACGTGCCCCAAGTCGTCCACCGACGCTACGCCTTCATCGCTTGAACTGAATTTCACCCATCGCGTGACGTCGCGCACCTGGCTGTCCGAATACTTGGCGCGCACCACCAGCTGCTGCTCCGCGCCCGGAGCCAGCCGCGCGGCGGCAGGCAGGACTTCGAGACCGATCACCTGTGCATCGTCGTCGCGCGGCCGCGGCATTCCTTCAGCGATCCATCCCGACAGAATCTGGTACTCGAGCGACTTGCTGTCGAAACGCCGCCCGCCGCCATGCGGAACCATCATCGTCGGCTTCAGCAGCATCAGGCTGCGCGCCGGCTCTTCGGGATCGATGCGTCGCCCCACCGACTGCCGCGTGAGCGTGTCGTAATCCAGATCCGGGTCGTAGCCGCGCAGCGTGAGCTTAAGGCCGTTCTTACCAGAAAGCGCGCCATGACACGCACCCTGATTGCAGCCCACTTTGGTCATCACCGGAATCACATCGTTGCGGAAATTCCATGTGTAAGGCGTCTGCGAATTCTTCACGCGCACCGTGGCAGTGGCGCTGCGCCCCTCGGCGGATGCCGTGATCGTCGCCTCGCCATCGGCCATGGGCCGCACTTCACCGCCGGCGTCGACAATCGCGATTTTTGGATTCGACGATCGCCACTGGGCCTTGCGCGTCCAGTCTTCCTGATGATCGCCCAGCGCCGCTTCCGCCAGCAGATGGTGGCGCGCTTCCGGACCGTTGAGCTCGATAGCGCTGGGGAGAATGGTCAGGTTCCCTGCGGCCGTGAGCATACCGCATGCTGCAACGAGGAGCACTAACAGTTTACGCATGAGTTCGAAATCCCTGAGTAATGGACAGCCAAGAACGTCCACCCCTATACAAACAATTCCTTGATTGGCTCGACGCCGCGATCCACCAGCGGAATCGGGCGGCTCTGCGCTCCCGGCAACTCGAGCTCGAGCGGCACTCCCAGTGTTTTGTAAATGGTCGCCGCGATCTGCGCGGGCGTCACGGGCCGGTCCTTAGGCATGGCGCCGATCTCGTCCGATGCGCCCACCGCCTGCCCGCCCTTGATGCCGCCGCCCGCCATAACGATCGACCAGCACTGCGGCCAGTGGTCGCGCCCGCCCGCCGGATTCACTTTCGGCGTCCGCCCGAATTCGCCCATAGCGACGATCATGGTGTTGTCCAGCATGCGGCGATTCTGCAGATCTTCGACCAGCGAGCTGAACGCGTTGTCGAACATCGGGCCTACCAATTCGCGATAGCAACTGATTGGGCTGAACGGCTTCGAGCCGTGAATGTCCCATGTGATTTCGTCGAACACCGTCTCGAACATATTCACGGTCACAAAGCGCACGCCCGCTTCAATCAGCCGCCGCGCCAGTAAGCAGCTCTGCCCGAAACGGTTTTGCCCGTAACGCCGGCGCGTATCTTCCGGCTCCTTGGCTAGTTCGAATGCCTCGCGCGCTTTTTGTGAGGACATCAGCGTGTAGGCCTGGTGGAACGTCGCGTCCAGCAGCCGCGCATCCTGCGACGTTTCGAACTTGCTCACCGTGCGGTCGATCATCTCGCGCCAGTTGCGGCGCCGGTCCACGCGCAGCGCTGATAGATAATCCGGCGGCAACAGATCGGGAACCTTGAAATTCGGATCGGACGGATCCGCATTTAGCACGAACGGATCAAAAGTTTTTCCCAGAAAACCGGCGGTTTGTCCGTGCGGCATGTTGCCCCCGGTATTGCCGATCGGATGCGGCATCAGCACATGCGGCGGCACGTCGCCTTTGGGTCCGCGCAATTTGGCCAGCACGCAGCCGATATGCGGATATTCGATCCCGCCCTGAAACAGCCGCCCGGTCTGCATCATCTGGTGGCCGGTATCATGGACCGCGGCAGCCGTGTGATACACGCTGCGGATCAGCGCGTACTTGTCCGCATGCTTCGCCATGCGCGGAAAATTTTCGGAAATTTCTATACCCGCGACGTTCGTCTTGATCGGCTTATACGGCCCGCGGATTTCGACCGGGGCGTTCGGCTTCATGTCCCAGGTGTCCAGCTGGGAAGGACCGCCAACGAGCATGAGCATGATGCAGTTCATGTCGTTTTTGGAATTGTCCACCGCCCCCAGCGCTTTGAGACCGGCCAGTTGCGTCAGCCCGAGTCCCAGGCATGAGAGCGATCCGGCATGCAGGAAATCACGGCGCCGCAGGCCATCGCAGAACTCAACCGGCTTGTCGGCGTCCAGTCGGAACATAGCGGCAGTACTCCTTCAGGAATGAAAAGCTGTCAAGATTTTACCGAACCGGAGCCTCTGCTGCAAATACAGGCGGGAAGGTATATATAGGTTCGACAGGCGCCGGAATGTGCCAAATGTATCAAATTCGCCGTGTTTGGGTCAATGGCATAATGAGAGCGCCATGCCCAAGGACGATCCCAAGTGCGATTTCTATTGCCCGAACTGCGCCAAACCCGTCCGCGAGCCGCTGGTGTGCGGCGATTGCCGCGCGCTGATCTGCCGGGATTGTGGGACGCCGCTCGAGAGGGTGGACGACTTGGGAATCGGTTAGGCGCCGAACAGCACTGCGGCGCCGTACCCCAGTGCTGTGCCCAAACCGCAGCCGGCCACCACGTCGCTCAGGAAGTGCATGCCCAACAAGACGCGGGAAGCCGCGATGCTGACCGCGCAGAATAGCAGAACTGGCATCGCCAGCGGGTAGAAAGTACCGAGCGAGATCGCGACCGCGAACGCCGTGATCGAATGCCCTGACGGAAACGAGAACTGATCCGGCGGCAGTAGATTTGCCCAGCAATGCGGCGCGATCGCGCATGGCCGCTTACGGCCCACCGAGTGTTTCAATATCTTGAACGCAACGATTCCCGCCGCTACGGCCAGTAGCGCCGCCGCCAGCGCCTGATCCTTGGCGGCGTTGCCCGAGTACTCCACCGCCATGCCGCAGCACCACCACAGCCAGCCGTCGCCGGCGCGCGTGGCTGCCAGCATCCAGACGCGGATCCAGCGCGGCGGGCGCCAGCGGTTGACGCGGTGCATCAGAAAATAATCCGGCGCAGACAGACTCGCCGCGGCCCGGGAGAGAGTCATGACCCGGCCTCAGATGATTCTGGTGGCTCATACCAGCCGGAGGCTCGAACCAACCCTGACCGCCGCTTGACCGTGCGCGATGACCACCGATACACGAACGCCAGCTCTCGGAAGTAGTTAGCTAGAGTAACTGCCGGAACCAGCAAGAATAAAGGAGCGAGCGTAAGCGTCCACGCCTTTTCGCGCATCATGAAGGAGGCAAGTTTCATTACGGCGCCAGTCAACTTCCAGTAATTGCCGGACTCGCCTAGCAGAGTTGCCTGCCCGTACCGCAAACCAGCGATGAATTCGTCCTTGGTCCGAGCGCCAGATACCGCGGTGTAAGTGCGCCCCAGTGCAGCCATCGTGTGCGCGTCGCTACCGCCCATTACGGCTTTGTTGAGAGTTGCAGCTAAGTCGGATGCCCGGCGATTGCAGATTTCGGGAATCTGTCCGTTCAGAGCTTCGATCCCCGGAAAATATCGGGCAAAGAGTGTGAAATCGGACTCCGTCCGTGGCCCCGTCAGGCTCGAATACACGTGATTGATCGTGAAGAAGAGCTGTTGCTCGCCCAAGTAAGCGATTAACGACGGCAGATCGTCACGCCGCCGCTGGATCTCCCGATGATGATACTCGCGGATATCGTAGACACCGATGTGCAGTCGAGTGCCGCTTGGTGACACAGCGCTGACTTCTTCACTTAGGAAAAAATCCGGGTACTTACGGAGGGATTCGACGGCGTCGATAGAATCGTGATCGGTAATCGTAACCAGGCCCATCCCCCTATGTTTCAGGGTTTCATAAACGGCGCCTGGATCGTTGTAACTCTCACGGCAAATCCGGTCCAGCAGCGGTACTGTACACATACCCGAGTGCCGGGTATGCACGTGCAGATCGCATCGCATACTAACTTCTTACCGGATTTCCTGTTGCGTTTTGATTACATCCTGAAGACGTTCTTGAGAAGAATACGGGCTTTCCGGTAACAGGATTACTACTTGTAACTCGACTTATACATCAGGCTCTAAATGATGCCGCACATCCACCCCCTTGACCAGGAATAACGTGTCTTCGGCGATGTTAGTCGCGTGGTCGGCAATGCGCTCCAGGTGCCGCGCCACCAATATCAGGTCGATGGCTTGCGGGATAACGGACGGATCCTTTTGCATGAATGACACCAGCTCATCGTGAATCTCGTCCTTCAGACGATCCACGATGTCGTCCGAGAGCAAGACGCTGCGCGCCAAATCCGGCTCCCGCTTAACAAAAGCATCCAGGCTCTTGCGGACCATGGACTCGACCGTTTGCGCCATCCGTGGAATATCGATCAGCGGCTTGATTTGCGGACGCTGGATCAATGCGGAAGCGCGTTCCACGATATTGACGGCCAGGTCGCCCATGCGCTCCAGGTCTGTGTTGATCTTGATGGCCGCCGTAATGAACCGCAGGTCCCTGGCCATCGGTTGCTGCAGCGCCAGCAGACGCACCGCCAACTCGTCAATCTCGACCTCCAGGTGATTGATCCGATCTTCGTTTCGCAGTACCTGGTGAGCCAGCTCTTCGCTGCGCTCCACCAGCGCCAGTACAGCGTGATGGATGGCTGACTCAACGAGAGTGCCCATCTCAAGGAGCCGTGTCTGTAATTCTTCCAATTCTTCGATAAAGTGCCGCAACTTGATCCCCAGCCGTTATCCGAACCGGCCCGTAATGTAATCTTCCGTCTCTTTCTTCGAGGGCGTCTTAAAGATTTTCTCCGTTCTATCAAACTCGATCAGATTGCCCAGAAGAAAGAAACCTGTGTCGTCCGCGATTCTTGCCGCCTGCTGCATGTTATGCGTCACGATGACGATAGTACAGATATTTTTCAGGTGAAAGAGAAGTTCTTCGATCTTCGCGGTGGCGATTGGATCGAGGGCGGAGCTCGGCTCGTCAAGCAGCAACACCTCGGGATCCACTGCCAGCGCCCGCGCGATGCATAATCTCTGCTGCTGCCCGCCGGAGATCGCATAGGCTGACTTGTGCAGCTTGTCCTTGACTTCATCCCAGAGCGCGGCTCGTTGCAAACTGTGCTCAACAGCCTCATTGAGGCGGGCACTGCCTCCAATACCGTTCACCCGCAGGCCGTAAGCGACGTTCTCGAAAATCGATTTCGGGAACGGGTTCGGTTTCTGGAACACCATGCCCACGCGGCGCCGGAGCCGGGACACGTCCATGGCCAGCGCGTCCTCGCCATCGAGCAGTACTTCGCCGGAAACGCGCGCGCCACGCACCGTTTCATACATCCGATTCAATACCCGTAGGAATGTCGATTTTCCGCAGCCGGATGGGCCAATCAGCGCCGTAATCCGGTTGGCGGTGATCGTCAGTTCCACGTCGTGCAGCGCCTGATAACCTCCATAAAAAAAGTTGAGGCGCGAAATCTTGAGCTTGGGCGCAATGCCCGGCGCAGCATCACCCGGGACTGCGGCGGGCGGGCCGGAAAGAGTGGAACGCTCGAGTGTGCCCATCATCTTAGGTTTTGTGAGCCGCCCCGGGCGCCAGCACCACGCGGGCCCCCATATTAAGCAGCAGCATGACGGCGAGTAAGACCAGTCCCGCCGCCCACGCCTGCCGGTGCCAATCGGCGTATGGCGAGATCGCGTACGTGAAAATCATGACGGGCAGCGACGCAGTAGGGTTGCCAAGGCTCGTGCTCCAATACTGATTTCCGAAACTGGTGAAGAGCAGCGGCGCCGATTCTCCGGCGATCCGCGCGATCCCTAGAATCATGCCGGTGGCGACTCCCCGGATCGCGGCTGGAACGACGATCGTCGCGATCGATTTCCACTTGCTCGCGCCCAGCGCCAGCGCACCCTCGCGCAATGTCCGCGGAACCGCGCGCAGGAACTGCTCGGTGGTCCGGATTGTGGTTGGAATAAGGATGACGCTCAGCGCCACGCCGCCGGCAAGCGCCGAGAACCGGTGCAAGGGCCGCACCACGATGGCGTAGGCAAAAATGCCCATCACGATGGAGGGCACGCCGTTCAAAAGGTCGGCCGTGTAGCGAACAAAAAAAGGAAACGAACCCATTCCGAACTCGGCCAGGTAAACCCCGACCAGAAAACCTATAGGGATGCCGATGACGGCGGCGACGAGCACGATTTGCGCGCTTCCCACGATGGCATTGGCCATGCCGCCCCCGAGCTCGCCCGGCGGTTTGGGAAGCTGCGTGAAAAAGTCGAGGTTCAGCGCCCTCCCGCCGTTCCAAACCAGAAATCCGAGAATCCAGAAGAGCACGCAGACGGCGGTAAGGGCGCATGCCGCCGTCAGGCTGAACATCAGCCCGTTTACCAGCTTTCTCCAATAATGGTGCGTCATGGGTGAGTTATGGATGCGTCGTTCCACGCTTGGTCGTGGCCAGTACCATCAGGCGTGCGAATGCATTGATCACAATGGTCAAAAGAAAAAGCACGAGTCCTAACTCAATCAAAGCACTCAGGTGGATGTCGGAGGTCGCCTCCGTGAATTCGTTGGCAATGACGGCCGGAATGGTATAACCGGGAGCAAATAGGGAAGCCGCGATCTGCGGCGTGTTCCCGATCACCATTGTAACCGCCATGGTTTCGCCCAAAGCCCGGGCTAATGCCAGAAAGATAGACCCGATAATGCCCAAGCGCGCATATGGAACAACCACGTGCCAGGTGGATTCCCAGCGCGTGGCTCCCAGTGCCAGCGCCGCTTCCCGTTGTTCGGTGGGAACGGCCAGCAGCGACTCGCGCGAAATCGAAATGATGAACGGCACGACCATAATGGCCAGAATGATGCCGGCCGCCAGGAAGCCGACGCCGTACGACGGTCCCTGAAAAATCGGAACGAACCCAAATACGCGCCCCAGAAACGGCTGAATCGGATCGCGCAGCAGCGGCACCAGAGCGAATACCGCCAGTAGCCCGTAAATCACGCTGGGCACTGCGGCGAGCAATTCGATGATGAAGGTGAGCGCGTCGGATATGCGTGGCGGAGCGAGTTCGGAAAGGAAAATCGCGGCGCCCAGCCCCAGCGGAACCGATAACACCAGCGCGACCACGGACGTGATCAAGGTGCCGTAAATAAACGGCAGCGCGCCAAACTGGCCGGCGACGGGATCCCACTTGCTGGTCAATAGGAAGTCGAGGCCGAATTTGCGCCGGGCGTCGACAGAGTTACTGAAGAGCTCCCAAACGAGAAGTCCCGCGATTAGAAGGATGCTGGCGGCAAAACCGAGCGTGAGCAGGTGCGCGGCTTCGTCACCAGTGCGCAACCGCGCGAGGAGCGTATCAGCGGTGCGCTCTGGCGCCCCGCTTTCCGACAGTGCGGCGCTAACGGCCATATTATTGAATGCGCGAGATGGCGCCGGTCTCTTTCATCACTACTTCTTTGGGCAGCGGCGCGTAGGACAGCGCGCCAGTCATTTTCTGCCCATCGGCCAGCATCCACTGTAAAAACCCCGTGATCGCCGATTTTCTCACCGGATCGCCGATCGTGCCCGGAATCAGCAGCCACGTAAAGCTGGCGATCGGATAGGCGTCTTTGCCCGGGGGATTCGTGATCGACACACGAAAATCGTCGGGCATGTTTTTCGCGACGGCCGCGGCAGCCGCGGTTACGCTGGCGAGGTCGGCCTTCACGTCTGTGCCGGACGAGTTACGGACGCTGCCGTAAGCCATTTTGTTTTGCACTGCATAGATCAGCTCGACATACCCGAACGAATAGGGCGTCTGCTGCACGAAGCCGGCCACACCTTCATTTCCCTTGGCTCCAATACCCGTAGGCCAGTTGACGGAGGCCCCCGACCCCACCTTGGCCTTCCATTCTGGACTGACTCTTGAGAGATAGTCAGTCCAGACGAATGTGGTCCCGCTACCCTCCGACCGGTGCACAGACACGATTTCGTTCGCAGGCAACTTCACGCCCTTGTTGGCTTTCGCCAGCACGTCGTCGTTCCACTTCTTCACGGTTCCAAGCTGGATGGCGGCGAGCGCCTCTGGCGTAAATTTCAGCTCCTTGCTGACTCCCGGAAGATTGTACGTGGGGACCACCGCTCCAAGCACGGTGGGAAAGTGCAGTACCTTGGTTTTCGATTGCTTCAACTGCTCATCGGTCATAGGGACGTCGGAGGCGCCGAAATCCACTGTGCCTGCCAGAAGCTGGCGGATGCCGCCGCCCGATCCGATCGACTGATAATTAATCTGGATATCCGGGTGCAGCCGGTGATACTCGCTGAACCACTTCGCGTAGATCGGAAAGGGAAAAGTCGCACCGGCGCCGTTGATCAAGATGGTCCCCGCCGCTTCAGCCGGCGACATTGTCGGCAGGCTCCACGCCAACAGGCCCATGGCCAGCACACTACCGGCAACGAGGCGCTTTTGTTTCTTCATGGCTATCTCCATTGTCCGTATCTGTACTTACAGTGCTGTTACGTCTGGGTTAAGAGCCGGTTAAAATAATCGGCCCGTCTTATTTTTCAATATGCGGCGCCGACCCGGGCAGCGAATATCGCAGGTTCAAAAAGACCATGCTGGCATGTGCGTCCCTGGGCGCGCCGGTAGCGACGAACCACGGATAACGGAGCACATATGAATACTGCAGCATCAGTTGCAGCGCCCCGTATCTGGGGTCCCTCCAGAACGTCTGCGTGAGGCCGAACGTCGGCTCATGAATCGACCGGTTTTGGCTGTTAGAGGAGCCAGTGTAACCATAGCCGATCGGCTTGCCGGTGGCGTCGATAGCCAAGTCTTTCCGGATGAAGGTGCCTCCGTAATAGGCATATAGAAGCGTGTTCTTGGCCTGCAGCTCAAATCCATCCACTGTAGAACCGGCGTGAACCGGGGAAAGACTGCCATCCGGACGGACAATCAGGTCCGGAGCAAGACCGAAAATCCAGCGGCCGCCGCCATCGCTCCAATAGTTGTTGCTGACCACGCGGAAGCCTTTGGCGAGCTCGAAGTTGACGTTGGCGGAACCGCCGTAACCGTGGCTGGTGTAGTGGTTGTTGTCGAGCGGGTCGTAGACCCTGAAGGTGCGGAACAGGCCGGCCACTTCGAGATGCGCACGACTGCTCGGATCGACCGCCACCTTGGCGATTACATCCGGATGCGCGTCCGGCACCGAGAGCGTCGTGGTCCCATCATTCAACTGCTTGGCGTAGGGTGTGGCCAGCGCCGCGGGCAGAGTCACCAGGCCGCCGCCGCCGGAACCGCCAATGTATTGCTCGGCGTTTTCGAGTGACAATCCCATGGCGATCTTCTCAGTGGGATGGACAATGAAGCGAAACTGCGGATTCCGGCTCCACACCAATCCGTTTTGATAGTTCACGTCAATGTCCTGGCTATAGAACAGATCGCCGGGCAGCGCCGACAAGCCCTTGCGATTGGGCGTGAGCATGCTCCAGGACTGGCCGGCAAAAAGCTCGACTTTGTCTTTTTGCACGTCTACCCAGTAAAGGCGCATACGGAGACTGTCGCTGTTGCTGGTGACGGCGGCGTTGACAGGCACGAATCCGAGAAAATCGGACTCGAAATAGCCCAGGACATTGGCTCCGTGCACCTTGGCATCCACGCGCATCCCGATGCGAGAGTTTTGCGCGCTCAGGCGAAACTCGCTGATGTTTCCAGTCGCGCCGGTGTTGTAGGGAACGCTGCCGAAGTTCGTGCCGATCCCGCTGCCCGTATTCGTCGAGCGGAATACGGCGGTAAAGTCCATGAAGCCGACGGGCGTAATCGAGGCGGAACCGATGTGAAGCTGCAACGGAGGCTCGGGCTGCGCTACGTTCTCCTGGGCGCCAGCTACACGGGCGGGCAGGGGCAATGCAAGCGGCGCCCTCACCGCCGGAGCTACCGGAATTACTGGAGTCGTGCTGGCCACCTGGCCGAGCTGCGGCATACCGGGCGAAGAGTGCTGAACGCCGGCGGGCACCGTTGTCTCGTTCGAACCGGCGGGCCGAGCGTTGATCAAATCTCTCTGTTCCTTAAGCGCGGCGCGCAGTTCCGCGATCTGGCGCTGCTGGTCCGCAAGCAGAGCCCTGAGCTCGCTGATTTCCTGGCTGGGGCTCGCCGCCGGCCGGCTCTCTGCTTCATCAGCCGCTACCGCAAGAGCCGTGCCGGTGACGGCGAGGACGAGAATCCGGCTTACCGCGCGATATGTTCTTTTGGTCATAGGTTGATCCTGTCCAGACGGGATGGAACCCGACCGGTGTGAGAATTTACGCTTCTAAATGAACTGTCAGGATATCTATCCCAATGTTATGACTTGATGACTCGATTGTTACGAGAGCGTTAATTCGTGTGGCAGGCTGGTACCGTAAGGCTGAAAACGGTTCCCTTTCCCAGCTCGCTCGAAACCGTGATTTTTCCGTTCATGCGCTCGACGACGTGCTTTACGATCGAGAGTCCCAGGCCGGTGCCGCCAACTGCGCGCGAGTGGGCTTTATCGACCCGGTAGAAACGTTCAAAGATTCGCGACAGGTCCTCGGATGCGATGCCAATGCCCGTATCGGCGACCGTGATGGTTACCGGTCCTCCGGGGATACCCTTCGCCTCGATGCGAACTTCCCCGGATGGACGATTGAATTTGACCGCGTTGTCCAACAAGTTGACCAGCGCCTGCTCCAGCCGGATCTTGGAACCCACAACGCACACATCATCCACCTTGGTGCAATCGATCCGAATGCCGGCCACGCGCGCCGCCGATTCAACCGTGCGCAGCGCGCTATCGAGAATGACGCGGACCCTGAGCGGCTCCGGCTCCGTCGTATCGGGCTTTCCGGACTCGAGTTCCGAGAGCACCAGCAAGTCCGATGCAATGTTGTTGAGCCGCGTGGCCTGGGCCTTGATGATCTCGAGGAACTTCCGATTGTTCGCGGGATCCTCCAGCGCACCTTCGAGCAGCGTCTCCGCATATCCGCGAATAGCGGTGAGCGGCGTGCGCAGCTCGTGTGAGACATTGGCGACGAAATCCTTGCGGACGCGCTCGAGGCGCTCGAGATCCGTGATATCGTGCAGCACGGCGATGGCGCCCCAACGGGACGAAGCGGATGGGGAGACCGACAAGGGCGCCGCCTGTATCTCGAATGAACGGCCGTCGGCGGCCGGAAGCTCGAGCCGTTGCTTGAGCGGTGTTCGGGACGCCAGCACCTGGCGGAACATGTCGCGCAGACCTGCGTCGCGCACGATTTCAAGCAGAGGAGTGCGCTCCGCAATGGCCGCGGGCGCGCCGATGACGCGCGCAAAAGAGTCGTTGCAGAACGTGATGCGCATCTCATGGTCCACCGCCAACACGCCCTCCACCATGGCGGAGAGGATGGCCTCGCGGCGCGCCGATTCCAGGCTCAACCGGTCGAGCGAGTCACGCAACTGCGCCGCCATGCGGTTGAGTGAGCGGGCCAGCTCACCCAGCTCATCATCCGCATCGGGCGCCAGGTTTTGCGACGCGCGCGTGGCCACCAGGTTTTCGGCGAACGATTGAAGCCGGCGAATGCGGCCTGTGAAACGGACGGAAAAGAAGTAGGCGATGGCCATCGCCAGAGCGAGTGCGATCAGGGACGCCTCGAACATCCACCAGCGCACCGCCGCCACGGCGGTATCCAGCTCGTGAAGCGGAACCGCGAGGCGCAAGATGAATGGGGCGCCCTCCTGATATGGAAACGTGATGGCGACGTAGCAGAGATCGCGATCGAGCGTGGCGCTGTGCCGGATCGACACGCCAACCTGCCCCGTATATGCCTGGCGAATTTCAGGGCGGCCGGCGTGATTCTCCATGGTCTCGGGATCGTGCTCGGAATCGGCCAGCACGGCGCCTTTCGGGTCGACAATGGTAACGCG
>Ga0070730_10003293_pt1 | contig 14546 bp, 5 predicted proteins | sample Coa_R1_3_FD_66447 | JGI IMG/M metagenome (GOLD analysis project Ga0070730, IMG submission 66447) | Surface soil microbial communities from Centralia Pennsylvania, which are recovering from an underground coalmine fire - Coalmine... | ecosystem: Environmental > Terrestrial > Soil > Unclassified ...
CGAGGGGGGCGCTTCGCCCCGATTTTTCAGGCAACCGCCGCCGCTGGCGGCCGATGGGTGTGCAAGAGGGAGAGAGAGGCATCATGATCGCCGCTCACGAAACTGTCACACACGTTCCCGCGCCTTGCGTGCCCCCCTGCACCGGTGAAGCCATTCGCCGCCGCCCGTTGACCGCCCGCGATCTCGCGCGCTAGCGTGCGGAGCCGCACAGGGTCTCCACCATGGCGCTTGCTTTCGGCGGTCGACCAGTCGGGGAGCTCGGCACGGGGTATCGCGTGGACGTCGACCGGCGCACGGGGACGGCTACCTTGCGTGTCCCCGTCCCCGCGCCCGCCGGACGGAACGGCCTCGCCCCATCGTTCGCGCTCGTCTACTCGTCGGGCGGCGGAAATTCGCCGTTCGGCACCGGGTGGAATCTCGAGGGCCTGCCTGCGATCACCCTCGACACTCGCTTCCACGTGCCTCGCTGGGACGGCACGGACGGATACCAGCTGGCTGGCGACGAGCTCGTGCCCTGGCTCGACGAGGCGGCAGGCTGGGCCCCGCGGGGCTACGTCAGCGGCGTCTGGTCGGTAGCCTTCCTCCGCGGCCGTCGGGGCAGCGGAAAGACGCGGGTCGAGAAGTGGGTGCACGTCCCTACCGGGCGCGTGCATTTCCGAACGCGCGACGCGCGCAACGTCGTCACGGTGTACGGGGCGCGCGCCTCGGCCGCGGCGCGCATTGCCGATCCGGCCGACGAGTCGCGCACCTTCGCCTGGCTGCCCGAGGTCCAGATCGATCCCACGGGAAACGCCCTCTGGTTCGAGTACGCCGCCGAGACACTGGATGGCGTCGATCGAAGCGCGCCCTTCGAGCAGCGAAGCCCTTCGCTGGCGCAGCGTTACTTGAAGCGCGTCCGCTACGGGAACCTCGCGCCGCTCGCGCTCGACGACGCCCTCGCTTCCGGCGCCCTGCCCGAGGGCACGACCTTCTGCTTCCAGCTCGTCCTCGACTACGGCGACCACGCCGATCCGAGCCTGCCGTCCGCGACGCCCGATCGCCCGTGGCTCGCGCGGAGCGATCCGTTCTCGAGCTACCGCAATGGCTTCGAGGCCCGTACCTATCGGCTCTGCCGGCGCTTCCTCGCGTTTCATCAGTTCACGGAGCTCGGCGATGCTCCCGTCCTCGTCGGGTCCCTCGCCCTCACCTTCGCGGATGACGTAGCGGGTTCCACTCTCACGTCCGTCACGTACACGGGCACACGATGGGACGCGGGAGTCGCGACGTCGAAGGCGATCCCGCCGCTCGTGATGACGTATGCCCCCGCGGCGACGGACACGTCGTTCGCGGACTTGCCCGCCGTTGCGCAGGAGAACCTGCCGGCGGGCCTCCTCGGGCGGCGACTCAGCTTCGTCGATCTGCGCGGCGAGGGCCTCGCAGGCATCCTCACGGAGGACGACCGCGCCTGGTACTACAAGCGGAACCTCGGGGGAGGGCAGTTCGCGGCGCAGGCCACGGTGCTCGAGCGACCCGCGACGCGGCCGGGCGCCTTCAGCGTGGGCGACGTCGACCGCGACGGAGACACGGACCTGTCGCAGCTCGCGGGGCGACTGGCGGGTCTCTACGAGCTGGATCGCGAGGACGAGGTCTGGCGGTCCTTCCGGCCGTTCCTCGCGTTCCCACACGTCGAGGCCCTGGGTGGGCGCGCGCAGTGGGTCGATCTCAACGGCGACGGCCGCGCGGACATCCTCGTCGCCAAGGAAGGCTCGTTCGTCTGGTTCGCCTCCGACGGCGACTCCTTCCTTCCTCCGGTCGAGGTCCCGCGGCCGGCCGGAGCGCACGCACCGCCGGCCGCCGTCGCCAACCCGATGCTCGACTTCTTCTTCCTCGACATGACCGGCGACGGGCTCCCGGACCTCGTGCGCGTGCAGAACGGGCGCGTCGAGTACTGGCCGTCGCTCGGCAACGGATACTTCGGCGACGCCGTCGTGATGGACGGCGTGCCCAAGTTCGCGCCCGACGGCGAGTACGATGCGTCGCGGCTGCGCTTCGTCGACCTGGACGGGAGCGGCACGACGGACATCGTCTACTTGAGCCCGGGCGAAGTCGCCTGTTACATCAACGCGGCCGGCAACCAGCTCGTCCCCGGGCCCAGGCTCGATGGCCTGCCCTACTTGGACAACGTCTCGAGCGCGCGGGTGCTCGATCTGCTCGGCGATGGCCGCTCGTGCCTCGTCTGGTCGTCGCCGTTACCGGGACGCGAGAGCCCGCTCGAGTACCTTCCCCTGACGCCGGCCGTGACGCCACGGCTGCTCGTCGCCGTCGACGACTCCCTCGGGCGCCAGACGTCGCTCACGTACTCCTCCTCCGCGGCTCACTACCTTCGCGACGTGGCCTCGGGCCGCGGCTGGTCGACGAAGCTGCCGTCGCACCACCCGGTGGTCGATCGGCGCGAGGTACGCGACCAGATCGGCAGCACGCTCGCCGTGCAGCGGTTCGAGTACCACGACGGCTTCTACGACGGAGAGGAGCGAGAGCAGCGCGGATTCGGGCAGGTCGACGTGTACGACGCGGAAGCGGTCGACGGGACCACACCGGGCCCCACGGCGGCGGCGTTCACTGCACCTTCCCTTGTCCGCACCTGGTTTCACCTCGGTACGCAGATGGTCGGCCACCGCCGGCTGAAGGATGCCTACTCGGGCGACGCGGCGCTTCCGTCGCTCCCAGCGCACGCGGTGGATGGAGCCGATGCGCTCGGCTTGACCGTTCTGGAGATCGAGCAGGGGCTGCGCGCGCTTGCCGGACAGGTGGTGCGCCGCGAGGTCTACGCGGTGGGAGCGAACGACGCGCCAGCCTCCGACCCATTCGAGGTGTTCCAGGCGAGCTTCCGGCTGCGCTGTCTCCAGCCCGCGTCCGCGGGCGGCAAGCCCGCGTTTTCGGTCGTACCGCTGGAGGACGCGACGTGGTGCTACGAGCAGGTCGCCGGCGATCCGCGCGTGAGCCACCGGATCGTCGTGGCGACCGACGCGTACGACGGTCCGACTCGAAGCGCCACCATCGGTTACGCCCGGCGGGCAGGCCACACCGTGGACGTTGCCGCGCAGGCGCGGAGCTGGGTTCGCATCGACGATCGCGCGCTCGTCAATTTCGACGACCCGCAGCGCTACGAGCTCGGGATCTATTCGGAGGGTAAGAGCGCGGAGCTGGTCGGCGTCGTCGCGGGCACGAACGGGCTGCTGTCACGCGATCAACTGCAGGGCGCGACCGTGACGGCGGCGCTCGCGGCGCCGGGCCCGCACTACGTGTATCCGCCGGACGACCCGAGCCAGGGCCCGGTCGCGCGCCTCGTCTCGTGGGTCCAATCCTTCTTCTGGGACGACGCGCGGTCCGCCGCGCTTCCCCTCGGGCAGGTCGGAAGCCTGACGCTCCTGCATCACGAAGACGTCGCGTGCTTCGCGCCCACCTTCGCGTTGAATGCGCTGGGCGCTCACGTTCCTACCGACCCGCAGATCGCGGCCCTGGGGTTCGTGCAGCGGAGCGCGCTGTGGTGGCAGCCCGGCGCGGTCCAGAGCTACGTGTCGCCCGCGGGGTTCTCGATGCCCTCGTCGCTGGCGCGCGGCGACGGTGCGACCACGCAGCTCGTCTACGACGCGTACCAGGTCGCGCTCGAGCAGGTGACCGATCCGCTGGGGAACACGACGGCTGCGGAGATCGACTACTGCGTGGTCGCGCCGTGGCGGTTGACGGATCCGAACGGGAATGTCCGCGAGGTTCGCTACGACCCGCTCGGCGTCGTGGTCGCGAGCACCAGCTACGGACACGCTGGGACGCAGCCGTGGGGCTTCGATCCGCTCGCGAGTGTGCCGATGGCCACACCGACGTCTCTGGCCAACGCGCTCGCCAACCCGGGGCAGTACTTGCAGGGTGCCGCCAGCTACCGCTGGTACGACCTCGAAGCCTGGTCGGGGAGCGGCGTCCCGACGACCGTCCTGACCCTCGCGGCCGAGGAGCTCTTGAACGACGGCGCGGGCGGAGGCAACCGCGCGGGCCGGATCCAGGTCGGCGTCGAGTACCTGGACGGCCTGGGTCGAGCGCTGCAAACCAAGGCGCTCGTCGAACCCGGACCGGCGATTCAGCGCGACGCGCAAGCGGGCGTCGTCGTCGACGGGAACGGGAACCCGGTTCTCGCGCAAGCCCAGACGCGGTGGCGGGTCTCGGGCCACGTCGTCTACGACACGAAAGAGCACCCGGGGCGCGTATACGAGCCGTTCTTCTCTCCCAGCCCGAGCTACGAGGGCGACGCCGTCCTTCAGCACATCGGTGTCTCGCTCGTCACCCTCTACGATGCGGCCGGGCGCGCGGTTGGACAGGACTTCCCCAACGGCACGTTCTCGACGACGACGTTCGGTGCGTGGACGATTCAGCAGGCGGACCCGAACGACAACGTCGTCGCCTCGGCGTACGGCGCCCTTCGGAAGAACCTACCGGCCGGCGACCCCGAGCTCCAAGCCTACCTCGAGGCAGTCCCCCACGCCGACACGCCGGTGCTGACGTACCTCGATCCCTTGGGCCGTCCCAGCGGGAGCCTCGCTCGGGGCGGGTCGACGGCGGCGGACCGCCGCACCGAGTCCGTGCTCGACATCGCGGGACCCGCTCGTCAAGTCACCGATCCGCGTGGTCTTGCCGCGTTCATCTACCAGCGCGACATGCTGGGTCGAGCGTTCTCCGAGCAGAGCATCGACGCCGGCACGGCCTGGGCACTGCCCGACGGCTACGGTCGGCAGTCGACCACCTGGGATCAGCGCGGGTTCCAGACGGTGCACGGCTACGATCTCGGCGACCGCCCGCACTTCTCGCACGTCCTCGGCGGCGACGGCGCGACACCGCTCGACGCCTACGTCGAGCAACGGACTTACGGCGAGTCACTCGCGAACCGGGCCGACGCAGCCCAGCGAAATCTGCTCGGGCGCGTCGTGACCATCAGCGACAGCGCGGGCGAGGTGGCGATCAACCACTACGACCCCGCCGGACGGGTGATGGCGTCGCAGCGCACGCTGCGCGCGTACGTCGACCCTGGACCCACGGGCATCCCGGAGCCGGACTGGCGCACCCAGGTCGCCCTCGAACCAGTCGGGTTCACGACGACGGCCGTCTACGACGCCCTGGGCCGACCGGTGACCGACACGCTGCCGGACGGCGCGACGCGCGCGTTCGCGTATCTGCAAAGCGGGCCGCTGTCGCAGGTCCTGTTGACGACCCCCGACGGCAGCCTGACCAGCGCGCCGATCCTCGCGTCCACGAGCTACGGAGCGCGCAGCGAGCAGCTCACGCTCGGCCTCGGCAACGGCGTGCAGGTGCTCTACGGCTACGACGCGCAGAGCCACCGCCTCGCGACGCAGACGGCGACGCTGGGCGCGACGCCGCTCCAGAGCCTGCAGCACACGTGGGATCCGGTCGGCAACCTCGTGCGCCTCGTCGACGGCGCGCAGCAGGGTCCGAGCCCGCTCATCAGCGGGCTGACCGTGCCCGCTCGACGCGACTACACCTACGACGCGCACTACCGCGTGCTCTCGGCCACCGGCCGCGTGCACCAGGCGCTGCTCCAGTACGACTACGTCCCCGGCGCCGCCGGCACGTTCATGGGCACGCGCCGCATCAACCTGAACGACGGCGCCGCGATCGAGCAGTTCACTCAGACCTACGCGTACGACGCGTCAGGCAACCTCACGACCCTCAAGCACGTCGGCCAGAGCCAGAGCTGGACGACGAACATGTGGGTGTCGCCGACCTCGAACCGCGGGATGCCCGCGCTCGATCAGAACGGGATCCCCGTTGCGAAGCCGGAGACTCGATTCGACTTGGCAGGCAACCTGACCCAGGTCTCGCACCTGCGGCTCATGGAGTGGACGTGCCGCGGCGCACTCGGACACGCCGTGGTCATCCAGCGCCCGGGCGGGACCGACGACGCCGAGCGCTACGTGTACGGCGCCGACGGCATGCGGGTCCGCAAGGTCACCACGCAGGTCGTCAACGGCGGACAAGTGCAGGTCACCGAGAAGGTTTACCTCGGGGATTCGGAGCGCAAGCGCATCACCGTCGGCGGTGTGCAGATCCTCGAGCGGTGGACGACGCACGTCGGCGACGGGGGACAACGGGTCGCCCTCGTCCACAGGTGGACGCAGGACGACCAAGCCCGCGAGGTGGACGACGTCACCAAGCCGCACCTGCACTACCAGCTCAACACGCACCAAGGGTCGGCGGCGCTCGAGCTCGACGGCAGCGGACAGATCATCTCGTACGAGGAGTACTTCCCGTACGGCGGCACGTCGTTCGTCGCGGGGACCGACGGACGGGAGGTGGGGATCAAGGAGTACCGCTACAGCGGCCAGGAGTGCGACGGGCTCACGGGGCTGTACTACTACGGGCACAGGTATTATGCGCCGTGGGCGGCGAGGTGGTTGTCGCCCGATCCGATAGGACCGCGGGACGGGTTGAACCTGTACCAGTTCGTGCTGGGCAACCCGACGAGCGCAGTGGACGAGCTGGGCCTGGGCTTGCCAAGCGTTCTCGAGCGCCAAGATGAGCCGCCCGGAGATCCCCACCGGAGCGGGTTCCTGAAGGACGACGACACGGTCCTCTACTCGCAGGTGCGGCGTGACGAGGGAGGAGGCTGGCAAGCCTTCGACGTCGTGCGGCAGGCCAACGGAGCAAGATACACCCTTGAGGGCCACCGCGACCCGGAGAGCGGTACGGAGGAGTGGACCAAGCGAGAATTCTTCGGAATGCAACGGGCCGGGCCAGCGCGGCATGCTGATGCCGCAACCCGCGCCGCCGCCAGCCATCCTCCGGCGCCGGTCGCGCCAGCTGCGCCCGCGCCCGCCACGCCAGCGGCCCCTGCAGCCCCAGCGCCATCAGCACCACCGCCGCCCGTGATCACCCCCTCGGTGACTTCAGCCGTCATACCTCCGCCCGCGGACACACCCCAACCTGCGCAGGCAGGTGGCCCGCCTGCGCCCGACCCCGAAGATGTGGCTCAGCGACAGGAAGACGACAAGACGTTGCAAGCCGCGGGGCTCACGCGGGACCAGGTGCGGGACGACCTGTCGATGACCCGGGGTGATCTCATCGACAAGTACGGGTTCTTCGAGTGGCGCGACCTTGCGAAGCGCGTGCGAGAGATGCCTCCCGCGCTCCTCGCTCGCGTGTCGCCCACGGATCAGACCGAATACATCTTCGCGAGCGGTCGCACGGGCACCCTCGCCGACGAACGGGCCAATCGAGCAGCGGAGTTCAACCCAGGCACCCCGTTGGGTGGCGTTGCCTACGTGGGGGCCCGGGCCGCCTTCGGAGCGGCCGAGCTGGCGGGGCATCCGGTGGATGACCCTCACAAGTGGGCGCAGTTCGCACAAGCATGGGGCGACCTAGGTCAAGCAGCCCTGCCTATCCGCCTCGACGAGCCAAGCGCTTTGGTCCCTGCTAGAGGAGGCGCGGCGTGGGGTAGGCCCAATATTGTCAACGTGGCGCCTGAGGTGACCGTGTCCGAGCCGGCACTGAGCGGTGGCTCGCCGCTCCCCTTCGAGCACACGGGACCCCGACTCGGTGCGCGAATTCAATCGAACGAAATCAGTCCTTCTGCCGGAGAGGAGCTCGTGGGCGCGGCGAGCCGTTCTCGCTTCGACGGCACCTGCCGGCCCAATCCCCCCGGAACACCTACGCGGACCCTGGCGGACCAGCGAGCGCGCGTAATTGCCCTCGGCGTCGACTTCCCCGACTGGATCGAGCTCAGGCCAGATCCTAAGATCAAGAATCCCGCAGAGTACTCGCTGGGTCTTGGCAGGATTCGACCTGGGGACCCCATCAAATGGGCCGAGCTCGCGCCCAATGGCAAGGTCATCGTCCGCGTGCATCCCGATGCCTTGCGCAGTGACGAATTGAGCGTTGCCGCGCTCGTTCACGAGGTGTACGAGCTTCGAAGGGTACGCGCGTTCGTCGAACAGACCGGGATCGCCGACCGGGACTTCATCCAGCGCCAAATTGAAACCAACTCCGACACGAATTTCCACGGACAGGCATGGGAGATCGCGGACCTGTATATCCAACTGATGCGCGCCCAAAGCGACACGGACAGGGCAGCCGTACGAGCTCAAATTCAAGAGCTGACCGCGCGCTTTGCGCAACAAAATAGGCTGGGGTTTTGAAAACAATAGAAGAAATCAACGCGGACGTCGAGTCGGGGGAGATTGCCCCCATCGTTTCGCTTTACGATTTTCTAGAGCTTGCTACGCACGAAAACTTCGATGCCCTGTTCGCCCTAGCGCACCCGAAGTTGCGACGGCACCTGATTGAACACGCAATCGACGCTCGCGAGCGCTTCGATCGCATCATTGCTGGTTTCGGACCGCACGAAGACTCGCGCCATTGGATTGCCTATCGAGACTGGGCGCTTCGGCAGGATGAGGTACGGCTGGCCCCGCCTCGACCGCGCGGGATCACGGCCGGCGAGCTACGTGCCTTGCAGGAACGGCTGCACGACCAAGGGAACGTCATCGCCGACAACCGCGTCGCATTCATGCGCGCTCAAACGCCGGAAGAGCGCGAGCACCTCGACAAACGCCGAAAAGAGCTCGAAGAGCGCTTCGCTCGCCAGAACGCAATGTTCCTGGCCAACCGCGTTGCCCACACGGACGCCACGACACAAGAGGAACGGGATCGTCTCGAAAAGGAGCGCGAGGAGCTCGAGAAGCAGTTCGCTCGCGAGAATGCGATCGACGAGAACTAGCCGTCAATCGTGCGGCCCGAGAAAGACAGACGACTTTGCTACGGGAAGCGAGTGGGTATTCGAACCTGGCGCGAGGGACATTGTCTTGCGGCGCGGATGGATACTTTCACTTCCCCCAGGAACGCTGTGAGGACCGATGCATGGCACCATAACCTCCGTCAGAATCGATGTGCCTCTGCGAACAGCTCACGCGTACATGTTCGTCGCACCGGGCGACTTTGCCGAGGAGCCCTGGTGGAACTCTCTCTACGTCTACCTGAAGGGCCTCGCACATCCAGACCTCGAGTGGACGTGGGACCCCGTACAGGAGCTTTTCTTGGCCAGACCAGTCGTGTCGGACGAACAACTAGTCGGACTCGCAACATTTTTGCGCACGGCATTGATGCGCATGATCGCGAATCACAAGACCTTGAGGAACGCGACGGAGTTGTCACCCGAGGCAGCGCTGCGCTTGAGAATCGTGTTTTTTTCCGAGGAGCGGAAATGAGCATCGAGACGTGTGGAAGGGCTCGGTCGGAACTTTGCCGGCGCGTTGGCCGTCGCCTCGCCCTCCGAGGCTGCATTGCGCGAAAGAATGAACGACGTTCTCGTCTGAAGACGCAACCTCGAGGCTGCCCGAAAGGGAATCATCACGCAAGAAGAGCTGATTCAACTCGTGCTCGCGCACATTCACACGCTGCTAGTGTCAAGCGCAGGTGTGCCATTGCCTGGCACGGACGAGCTGCTCGGCGCAGTCGAGCGCGCTCTTTTCACGTAGTGTCACTCAATGAAATGGTTGGCATGCACACTGTTGGACAGTGCCCCAACTGCGGCCGGAGCGTGGACTGGCGAGTCGGTCAGTCCATCGGAGTTCGAGATCAGCTGGTGTGGTCCCGCTCGATGAGGTGCCAGTCCTGCGGCCAGCAGTTGGAGGAGGACTATGAAGGTATGCCTCCGGCGTGGGCGCGCGAAGCCCTCCTAGCCAGAAATGGCACATGGAGGATCGTGCTCGCGCAGGATGCGGACCGACTGAGGGCGGCGGCAGCGCTCAGAGCTCTCCTGGGACTGGGCCTCAAAGAGACCACGGGACTAGCCCGGTCAAAGTCTTCAACGCTCTGGTCCGGCACTCAGGTGGAGTGCATGTGGCTCGCAAAACATCTGCGCGCGCTTGGCATCGAGACCGTGGTGGAGAAGCTACAGGATCCGAAATGATAGTCGAGCGGCAAGTACACGACGTCTCCGTCGCGGAACAGGTGGCCTGTGAGCCACTTGCCTATCCGCTGCTTGCCAGCGAAGTCGCGGCCAAGGTCTTCGGATCTCCGGCAATACTTGTCACGACCGTCGGGGTAGTCGGAGCGGGGTCGGCCGGCACCATCTACCACTTCAGGTGAAGATTCTGGCGATGCACCAACACGCAAGAATGATGTTTTCAATTAGAAGCACCACGGCAGCCACGCCGGGTAGCAATCCAGGCATCGGTCGCGGGCCAATGATGAGCCACAGCGCGACGCAGCTGATAGCGGCCGCCAATCCTTGCCACGCCCCCCAACGAGACGCGACAACCGGACCCACAAGGCAGATGACGAACAAGAGACTGCGTAGCCATAAGAGGCCTGTGTGGCGAGCCGGCACGCTCATCGTTCGTCCCTTCCGCCTGGCCGGTCAGCGTCGCGTACGGCGGGGCCGAACGCGAGGAGGGGGTCGCGGGTCGCGTCAACGGCGGAGTCATGCAACGTGCCTGAGGCGGACGACACGTGCCAACATACACCTGCTTGCCGCCGCGATCCATGCGGCAGCGCCTCGGATTGCAGCCGCGAGACGACGAGTTACTCGTACGACGCTTGAAAGTAGGAGCCGTTGACCACTCCCACGCACCGCGCCCTTCTGGACGTCAAGCACCTATCTCTCGACGACGTTCGCGCCAAGGATCCCGCCTTGGCCGACCACATCGTCGACGTCGTTCGCAAGGCGGCCGCCGCCCGCCTCAAGGCGCTTCTGGACGATCTCCCCGCTGACCTGCGCGCCAAAGTTGCTTCCGTCGACCTCGCGAAGACCCGGGGTGACGTCCTCGATGACCTCCTCGCCGAGCTGCGCAAGCTCGACGTGGAGGAGAAACACCTCAAGGAGATCCTGAAGCGCGCGAAGCGGCACAGGGTCGGCCATCGACCGCCGAAGACACCGGTCGGAGGGCTTCCCGATGTCGCGGGTCAGGTCGCGGCGGCACAGGTGCACGACGTCGCGACTCTCGCGGGTCTGACGGCGGCCGCGGCCCGGGCTCTCGCGGCCGCGGCCACCTCCACGGTAGCGATCGACGACACGACGCTTGGAAACCTTGTGTCCAGCGGTAGCCTCACTGACGCGCAGGCGAGGGCGGTCGGCTTCTCCGCCGCGCTCTACGCGCTCACGGACCAAACGAGCAACGTCGCTTCCGCGATCCAAGCCGCTTCCTTTCAGCAACTCGGCGGCAAGCCACCCGCCTCCGTGGCGGATCTGGCGAAGCTCGCGCCCACGGATTGGGCGGCCTTCTTCACCTCGAACAATGTCCCGCTTCCGGCAGGAGCGACGGCGCAGAGCGCGGGAGTCGCCCTCGCCAAGCGACTCGCCGTCCTCGAACCGAACGCCGCGACCTTCGGTCGGCTACCACAGCCGACTGCCACCGAGCTCACCTCGGCGGTGACGTCCGGCACGCAGACGCAGCTCCAGCAGCTATCGAATGCGTACCCGGGCCTTGGTCTCGCGGCGGTCTTCGCTGACACCACGGCCGCCGTCGCGGCCAAGGTGAGCACGGCCACACGGCTCATCGGCCTCGTGCAGCAGGTCGGCGCGCAGCTCGGAACGACGCAAGCGCTGATGCTCGATCTCACCGCCGGGAGCGGCGACCTCCCCAAGCTCGGCCTCGACAAGCTGGGCGCCACGGCGGACGAGCAGACGAAGGTCCTCGAGACCCTCAAGGCCTACCAGCGCGTGCAGGCCGTGACGAAGGACGTCGACGTCATGCACGCGGTCGTCGGGGCCGGGTTCACGTCCGCTATCTCCATCGCCAAGCTGCCCCTCGGAGCGTTCACGTCGAAGTACGGCCTCGACGTGGGTCAGGCGGCACTTGCGTGGGCGTCCGCGCGCTCGGCGATGGCGGACGCGTCGCTCTCCGGAGCGGCCATCGTGGACCTGACCAACCGCGTTTACCGGAACTTCCCACCGATCAACATCGGCCCCTCGGTGCAGCAGTACCTCATGCAGCTGCCGGGGTATGCCACGCTCTTCGGCGACAACTCGTTCTGCGACTGCGCGGAGTGCCAGTCGATCCTGGGGCCCGCGGCGTACTTCGTCGATCTGATGAAGTTCATCGAGGACAACCTCCTCAGCCAGTTCACGGCCTCGGGCAATCCGCTCGATCTTCGCGTCCGGCGACCCGATCTGTGGACCCTCCTTCTGAGCTGTGACAACACGAACAACCGGGTTCCGACGCTCGACATCGTGAACCTGGTCCTCGAGAACTTCATCGCGCAGCAGCTCCAGTCCGGGGTGGACACCACACAGCGAGCCGCGGTCTGGCAGCTCGTCTACGAGACGACGCTCGCCCAGGTGGGCCGTTCGGGCGCCCCGACCGTGCAGTCGTTCGCGCAGCCGTTCTACCTGCCGCTCGCGCGCGTTCGCGCGTACCTCGCCGCGCTCGGGAGCTCGCTCTCCGCCGTCGCCGGCGTGTTCTCGCCTCCGGCGTCGAGCACCGCCGCCGCGCAGAAGTTCGCGTCGACGGTGCCGGCCCAGGCCGAGCTCGGGCTGTCGGCCGACGAGCTCACGGTCGTCACCACCCCGATCACCCAGCTCGCGCTCCTCGCCGGCGTCTACGGCGTCGACTTCACGCAGGTCGGCTCGACGATCGTCCAGACCAACGCGACCGCGGGCACCCCGGGTGTCGACGCTGCCGTCCTTGGGGCCGCCATGGGGCTCCCGAGAGCAGAGCTGGGCGCAACCGTGGCCACGAGCTTCGTCGCTGCGGGGGGGGCCACGGTGACGATCTACGGCGGCCAGAAGACCCCGACCAGCGTCCAGAACGACGTCGAGTGGGTCGCGGGGCTGACGGTGGACGCGCTCGATCGCATGCATCGATTGACGCGCATGGTCCGCAAGACCGGCTGGACCGTCGGGGACCTCGATCTCGTCATGAGCGCGCTGCTCGATACGACCCTCGGCGTGGGCGGCGTGGAGAGCGTCGCCCAGCTCCACGCGATCCAGACCCAGTTCGGCCTCAGCATCGGCGAGCTGTGCTCGCTGGTCGGCGCGATCCCGGGAGTGACCACGCAGACTCCGGCCGGCACGTCGTTCTTCGACAGCCTGTTCAACCAACCGGCGTACGCCGCCGGCAACAACTTGTTGCCGGTGCTCCCGGCGGGCACGCAGAGCTACACGCTGCCGTGGGGCATCCAGACCAACCCGGCGCCCGGCAACGCACAATCCACGAACCCACGCTCGATGACCGTGCGCCTGCTCACGGGGCTCGGCGTGAAGCTCGCGGAGCTGGAGGCCCTCGTCACCCACCTATCGACGGTCCCGGGCACGCCGCTCGCGGTGACGAACGGTGGCTTCCTCATGTCCGCGGCGAACCTGACGCTGCTCTATCGCCATGCGCGGTTGGCGCGCCTCCTCGGGCTCGGGATCGACGAGCTCTTCCAGCTCCTCGGTCTGCTCGGGATCCCGTTCATCGACACGCCTCAGGCGCCCGCCTCCTCGGGCGAGATGCCCGTGTCGCTCGCGAATTTGATCGGCGTCTTCGACTTCTGGAGCTGGCAGCAGCAGAGCGGGTACAGCCTGGACGACATCGCAATGGCGACGGGTGCGACCCCGCTCGTGCGGACCGCCTATCCGGACCCGGTGGCGGTCGCGACCCAGGTAGTCGCCGCCGCAGAGACGGCGCTGCGGTTCACCGACACCATGTTCTCGGTGGCGCTGGGAGTGTCCGAGCAAAGCTCGGCCGTCCTGCTCGCCGGTCTGGCGGTGGGCGCCAACGCCGTGGTCGTGCAGTCTCCGAATGACGGAACATGGAGCCTGGTCGCAGGGGTAGACCTGAGCACCGTCGCTCCGGCGTCGATCGCGATCCCGCCGACTGCAACGGTCAGCACGGCCGCGACCGCGAGTACCCCGGCGACGACATCGTTAGTCACGGGCGCTCAGGTCCTCGGCGCGCTCGAGCCCTATCTACCCTCCGAGGTGCTGGCCCGTGGCCTCGCCACCGCGCTCGGCTTCACGGTCGACAAGCTTCGGTCTCTCGTAACGCTGGCAGGTCAGTCCCTCACCGCGAAGGCGCTGTCGCCCGTCCTGAGCGGGGCGACGACGGTGTCCGGATCACCGAACCCCGACGCGCTGACCGCGCTGGTCTCGACGCTGCTTCCGCTCGCGGTGGTGTTCTCGCCTGCGACGTGGAATTCGTTGCCCGCTCCCGCGGCCGGCGCTCCTACCCAACCGCTGCCGCCGCCGGTGAGCCCGATCGACTTCGTGCACCAGAACCAGAAAGCCTTCGGCGCGGGACCGCTGCCCGCGCAAGGAACGTCGCCGGCTCCCGGGTTTCCGCCGTCGCCGTGCGTGAGCGTTGCTCAGCTCCGGGCCTTGACGGCCTACTCGACGTTCTCGCAGGCGTTGGCCAGCGTGCCGGCCGGGTCGGCCGTGACACTCTCCGATTTGCAGCAGCTGCTTCCGACGTACAACGGGACGGCGACGCCCCCGGGCTTCCCCAGCGATCCGGCGACCGCGAAGGTGCTCGGCGTCCCGGCAAGCGTGATCAACGCGCTCGACGGCAAGCTCTCGCTCTCCGCGA
>Ga0070730_10003295_pt1 | contig 14544 bp, 12 predicted proteins | sample Coa_R1_3_FD_66447 | JGI IMG/M metagenome (GOLD analysis project Ga0070730, IMG submission 66447) | Surface soil microbial communities from Centralia Pennsylvania, which are recovering from an underground coalmine fire - Coalmine... | ecosystem: Environmental > Terrestrial > Soil > Unclassified ...
AGTTTTCTCCAATGTATTGTATCGCATCACAGCATGTCCTTTCCCCTTTGAGAAAAGAAGAACGACAGCGCTTACGGGGCTTTGGCCCATCTGCATATCCTGGGCGAGATGCTGGAAGCCATCCCTGATCAAGGCGGCAAACACGGGTTGCGCTATGATCTCTCATTTTTGTTGACCTGTCTGATCGCTGCTTTGCGGATGTCAACTGTAATAGCAGGCGCGCCTGGAGGCACTTTGATACCTTCACGGAGCAGGACCAGGGATCGCTGCGCCGCTGGCTCTATACGATTGCGACCAACACCAGTCTGGATATTCTCAAGAAACGCGCGCCGCGCACGCTCCCGACCGCGGCCTCTGCTGTTTGGGACCCAACGAAGCCGATTGCCCCGAGAAGTGCTGAGATTCCCTGGCTTGAGCCCTGCCTTGATAGTTGGCTGGCAGAGGCAACAGAGAACCCTGAAGCACGCTATACCAGGTACGAGAGCGTTTCATTGGCTTTCCTCACCGTCCTCCAGGTCCTTCCCCCTCGCCAGCGGGCCATCTTGCTCCTCTCGGATGTCCTGGACTGGCGGGCAAACGAGGTCGCACACCTGCTTGAGATCTCGGTTTCAGCGGTCAATAACGCTCTCCACCGTGCCAGAGTGACGCTGGAGAAAAACTATCAACGCGAGCACAATGAGAAGGTGCAGCCCGGTCACAGAGGTATCGCCATCGACACTGTTCTGACCCGCTATCTCCAGGCGTGGGAAACCGATGATGTGGATGGACTCGTAGCGTTGTTGAAAGAAGACGCCACGTTCTCGATGCCACCGGTTCCTTCGTGGTATCAAGGACGGGAGGCGATTCGCAACATCCTCACCTTACTTCTCCCTCTCCCTGGTGTGCAGAAGCGGTGGCGTTTAGTTCCGACGCGTGCCAATGGACAATCAGCATTTGTGGTGTATCGAGCTGACGAAGGAACAAGGTCTTATCGAGCATTCGCGATCCAAGTCGTCACCCTCGATGCAACGCTCCGCGACCTGCCACAGGTCGCCTCTCTGACAGTCTTCCTTAAGCCAGAACTTGTCACCTCCTTCGGTTTCCCGCTTCAACTCTGCCAATAAAGATATGACCCCATGCTTGCACCTCATCGGTTTCCCGAACACAGCATTTCTTGACTGGTGCTCTAGGCCAGTCCTCCGTCGACGCGAATCTCTTCGCCCGTAATGAATGAAGCGTCGGACGATGCCAGGAAGGCCACCACGCTCGCCACTTCTTCCGGCTTCCCAAGCCGCGAAAGCGGCACCGCAGCGCTCATCTGATCCAGGCGTTCCTTTATCTTCTCCTTCGGCAAACCGTCTTGCTGGTAAATTGGGGTCAGGATCGGACCTGGGCTGACGACGTTAACACGAATGCGACGTTCCGCCAACTCAACGGCTGCCGTCTGTGCCACTGCCCGTAACGCCGCCTTGGCTGCACTGTATGCGCTCGTCCCAGGCCGACGCCAGGGTGGGTTGATGGGAGCCAAAGCGATCAGGACGATAGAAGCCCTGTCGTTCAGATAGGGAATCGCCTTCGCGAGGGTGAAGTACGCCCCTTTCGTGTTGATCGCGAACAGCTCGTCATACAAGCTCTCCGACGTATCTAAGAGGGTTGCAAACTTGCCCACACCAGCATTGACGAACAGCACGTCAATCCGCCCAAGTTCCTGCGCGACCGTTTGATACAGCCGGTCGATATCCGAGAGCACAGCCACATCTGCCTGCACAGCAAGCACACCCTTGCCCATTGACTGCGCGGCTTCCTGGAGGGTTTGTGCGTTGCGTCCAGTGATGGCCAGTCTGGCTCCTTCTTCTTGAAGCCGTTTCGCTGTTGCTAGCCCAATGCCGCTGTTCCCTCCCGTCACCACTGCCACTTTGTCTTCGAGTCTCTTCATTGTGCGTCTCCTTCATGCGGATCCCAAGCCATCATCAATCGATGACTCTTCCATTTGATGCGTTCACAATAATAAGGCCCACATTCCGCAATTATTTTTGGATACCGGATCCGAGGCTGGTTTACATTGCAGAGATTGCGACCATCTCTGCAATGTAAACCAGCCTCGGATGGCATTTCAGATTCAAACTGCGGAATGTGGGATAAGGGAGGTTCTATCCTTTCCTTTTCTCTTCGCGTGTTGCGTTCGCTTCTGCGGTGCGTCTGCTCAAACAGACGCGGCAATCCGATCCAGGACCACGACCGGGATGACGCGCGTCGTGTGGCGCTGGTACTCAACGAAGTTGGTCATGATGGTCGCGTGCGCATTGAACAAACGGTCGCGCTCGCTTCCTTCCGCAACCGATGCTCTGGCCTGGAAGCGCTCTGGTCCGACTTCGACGGTCACGATCGGATTGGCGACCAGGTTGTGATACCAGGCAGGATGCTCCGGCGCCCCCAGTTTCGAGGCCACCACGACATAGCGGTTGCCATCGCGCGTATAGTTCATCGGGTTGACACGGACCTTGCCACTGCGCGCCCCAGTGGTGGTCAAGAGGAGAACTGGTGCTCCTTTGAACAAGCCCTCAACTATCGTCCCATAGCCGGCGCGGAACTGGTCAATCTGCTCCTGATTGAGGGCGTTCCATTCCTCACGTGAGAAACGCTTCCCTGCGAAACTCGTCCACTGGTCGATCTGTGCCTGGTTGAGAGTGTTGGCTTCCCTGGTTGAGTCATGCTCAGCCATGTCTTCGAATCTCTTCATCGTCTGTCTCCTTCATGAATCGCTTCCTTCAGGCTGCCTCGTTCATCCGCATCAAGGCCGCCTCGACGGCTGGCTTGATCGCTTCGCGTGAAAACGAGAGCAACGAGGTCCTCGTCGTCGTCTCAGCGCTGCGCGGTTCGGCGGGATCAGCGCGGCCCGCAACCTGCTCGGTGTACATCTCCATGACGTACTCGGCAAAAGAACCTGGCACACCGGCATCGAGGAGCCCCTGCTTGAGTTGATCGAGCGGCACCTGGACGTACTTCACGGGCCGCCCGATCCCTTCGCCAATGACGCGCGCTGCGCTTGAGAAGTCGAGATCTTCTGGTCCGTGGACGCCGATGATGCGGAACCCGCTCCAGCGCGTATCCAGCAGAGCTTCGATTGCCTTCTCTCCGACGTCGCGCGTGGCGACCATCGGGATCTTCTTGGCGGGATCGAACGGACCAAAGATCGTACCCCGAGCGGCGATCGCGCTAATATGATTCAACGCGCTAGGTATGGTGACGAAGTCCTCCATAAAAAAGGCCGAGCGCAGGATGGTCACCTGTGGGGCCGCTGCTTTGAACGCTGTCTCAATAGCGAGATGAACCCCAACTGGCCCGGCTCCCGGTCCGTGTTGTGCGCCCCAACTGGAGATGACCACAACACGCTGCACTTCATTGCGCTTGACCGCGTCTGCTGCGGTCTGCGCCGCCCGTGGTGACCAGTCATCGTAATTCGGATGAGGCGTTGTCGGGATCGCCCAATACAGAGCATCGGCGCCGCCCAGCGCGCGGTCGAGCACCAGAGGGTCGTCAAACGATCCCTCCACCAGGGATGCGCCGCGTGTGACCAGGTCGGCCACCTTTTCTGGGTGACGGCTGATGATCACCACCTCTTCTTTCGCCTGGAGCAACTGATTGGTGAGTCCCCGTCCGACGTTTCCTGCCGGTGTGTTGATGACGATTTTCATTCCTCTTTATCTCCTCTTTCTAGCCGTGCATCGGATAGGAGTGACCAGTGAGACCCTTCTGCTTACTCACTTGCGTCAAGTGATTTTCTCGATACACCTGCTTTCCCTATTGTATCTTTCCGTTTTGAGGCAATCTATGATAGAATATCCTGAATATGTATGTGATCATCCAAATTGTGTGGAGGAGCGTATGGATGTCTTAACCGATGTGCTCAATACACTTGAACTGAAAGGATGGCTCCAGGCGGGCATGGAGATGACCCCTCCCTGGCGCGTTGACTTTCTGGCCAGTCACGATAGCATTTTTCACCTGTTCAGCTCTGGTTGTGGATACCTCTCTGTGGAAGGAGAAGCGACCCCGAGGCTGGTTGAGAGCGGGGATGTCGTCGTGTTTCCTTTCGGGCATGCTCACTCGATCTGCGATGAACGCTCGTCTCCTCTGACCAGAACGGTGCAACTGGCGTATTCCGCACATTGCGAATACCAACCTTTTCCTTATGAAGGCGAAAGGCAAAAGATGGTGATGCTCTGTGGCGCGTTCCATTTTGAAAGTCCCGGCGCTTCCCCCTTGCTCCAATGCTTGCCGAACGTCATTCATATTTCTGGAGAACAGGGACGCATGGCACAGGGCTTCTCCGAGATTGTGCGTTTCATTGCGCGCGAATCAGCTTCGCAGCAGGTTGGGACGGAGGCCGTATTGCGACGGCTGACCGAACTGCTTTTCATTCAAGTGATCCGAGTCTGGATTGGCCAGCAAGCAGGGGCCTCCACAGGATGGGTAGCGGCGCTGCGCGACCAGCCCATTAGCACCGCTCTCGGCTTGATTCATCAGTTTCCCGAGCGTGGATGGAAAGTTGAGGAACTGGCATCCTCTGTGGCCCTCTCCCGCTCAGCGTTCTCCGCTCGCTTCACCCAGTTGGTGGGTGAGTCGCCCATCAAGTATCTCACCCGCTGGCGCATGCATAGGGCGAGAAGCTTACTTAAGAACGATGTCAAGGTAGAAACGATCGCCAGGCTTCTGGGCTATGAGTCGGAAGTGGCCTTTCGCCAGGCCTTCAAGCGAGAAGTCGGCATTCCCCCGGCCAGATACCGCAAGCTTGGGTAACCAGTCATGGACAGCTCACCCGATAGTCGTTGTCTTGTTATCAACAATGAGAGCCATATTTTCCTTCTCGATTGGCATACCGGCGAAGTGATCAGTCGCCACTTCTCTAATGGGTATGCGACCAGCGGTCTCGCTTTTGATCCAACTTCCACCTTCGTCGCAGGTTTATCTTTCGCTGACGGCGGCGGCGTTCTGAATCTCTGGCGGCTCGATCCTGTGGAGAGATTTGTTTCGCGACCAGTGAGAGAAGAATGGCCATCACGCAAGTATCTTCCGCTGATCCGCAGAGTGGTGACCTTCTTCTCGCTTGTGTCCCAGCCAGGTGATGAGCGACCACTTCCACTGAAAGGTGTCTGCTAAAACCTCGATCATCATCCGCATACGCAGAGCGCGTATTTGCTCCTGGGTCAGGACTTCATGCTGCAAAAGGAAAAGGCTGTTGAGATCAAAGACGCTGATGATGCTCTCGCACCAGGTTTTGTATGCCGAGGAGTCGGAGGCAATATCCAACATCTCTAACGATTGATCTACTGAGGCACATCCCGCCAATGTGAGTTGGTGAGCCATGCCGTAAATAATCTCGGTAGAATATCCGGCTCGGATCGCAGCCTGGCCCAAGGCGTACATCCACTGATAACAGGCGTCGCTGTTGGTCTGCGCAATGTTCCACTCCTTCAAAAGAACCATGCCACCTGGCACCCCTATAGATTTGCCACCAGTCACACCAGGTTGCGCATCGCGGTGGGGTTTTGATAGAATCAACAGTGTAAAGGGCAGAAAGAAAACTACAGGAGTAGCAATGGACTGGATAGAACCATTTTATACAAAAAGAAGCGAGTGGATGGGTCCCACTGGTATATTCGCTTCTCATCGGGCAAGGGCCGCCTCCATTGAGCGCTACAGCGGCGCAGGCAAGAAACGCATTCTGGAGTTAGGTGCAGGGGCTGGTGGCACGGCAGCAGCTATGGCTGACCTTGGACATAGTGTCATTGCCGTCGAGTTAAGCCCGCTCCGTGCCTCCTTTGCTCGAGAGCTTGCTCAGGAATCACGGCAGGGTCAACTTACCATCATCGAAGGCGATTACTATGCACTCGATTTCCCTGAACCATTTGATCTGATCTGCCACTGGGACAGCTTTGGCATGGGTACTGATGCAGACAATCGACGACTCCTCCGACGTATGGCAGAAGATTGGTTAGGGCCTTCAGGATGCGTGCTCATGGATGTCTTCAGTCCGTGGTGGTGGATACGCCAAGCAGGAACAGAAGAACGGGATGAAGAACGTGGGCTGATGCGAGGATATGACTTCGATCCCATCGGCGGCCGCCTTCTTGATCAGTGGTGGCCAATTGGAGACAAAAGTCAGTTCATTACTCAAACCGCCCGTTGCTACACCCCTGCCGATTTCATACTGCTGATTGAGGGAACAGGGCTCGCTGTAGAGATATTTGCAGTTGATGGAAACACCTTCCGAGCGGATGAGAGGAGCACGGTAGCTCATCCTCTTTGGGATGCGTTGAGTTACGTGGTCAAGTTGGTGAGGGCTCGCTAGAGAATTTCCATATTCAACATGTCAACCGTATTACGTGCCAAGCCCATTTCTTCTCCGATCTTGCGCAAACTCATCCCTTGCTCATAGAGTTCTTTGACACGCTGGTACAACTTCCACTTCCTCATGAGGCGTGCCTGGCTGCGGCCTTGTTGTGCAGGAGTGGCCGAGTAGGAGGTTCGCCCTGAACCTGAATACCTTCGTTTTGTTAAGAATTGCTCACTGGCTTCCCGCCATATATTCTATGCTGTTATCTTTAAATATTGATTCTCTTCCTCGTCCACGCTACCACCTCTTTCGGACTTACTCTGCTCTAGACTTATGCTCTCTGTCTGATAGGAAGATGGCAGCGTTCAAATGCCCATTGCAGAGCCTGTTCAGGATCGCCTGTTGGGAGAAACTCGTGGCCGATATAGCCCTGATAGCCGGTAGCCGCAATGGTTTGGAAAATAGGCTCATACTGTAATTCTTGGGTCTGGTCAAACTCATGGCGTCCAGGATTACCCGCTGTGTGATAATGGGCAAAAAGAGCATGATGACGACGAATAGTCTGGATGATATCGCCTTCCATGATCTGCATATGATAGATATCATAGAGCAGTTTCACCGCTAGCGAATCGACCAGGTGGCATACTTGCAGACCCCAGTTGACCTTGTCTGCCTGATAGTCTGGATGATCCACCTTGCTATTGAGCAACTCCAGGATCAAGGTAATTCCTGCATCCCGGGCGAGGGGGGCTACGCGTCTTAAGCCTTCTGCCGTGATCTCTGCTCCTTTCTGATCAGAGAGGCCGGCGCGATTGCCACTAAAGACAATCAGATTGGGGATGCCCCACTGCACTGCCAGGGCGATACGATCACGAACTTCTTGCTCGAGGCGTGCATGGTGCTCTCGACGATTGAAGCCTGCTTCGATGGAGGATTGCCCATTGATCGAGGCAATGGTCAGCCCGTGGGCTTTGATCAGTGGCCAGTATTCTTGCCCAACCAGTTCGACGGCTTCATAGCCTATCTCTGCCGTCAGGCGGACCAGCCTCTCCGCTGTCATATCACCTCTGGCAAAACACCACCAGGCAAATGATTGTTTCAGATACTTCATGATTTGTTCCCCTTCCGCTTGAGAGTATTGTATCACCTCTGTTTCAGGCAGGAGGAGATCATCCTCCACCATGACGAAAAGCGAGCCATCTTCTCTATGGGCAAAATGATCTGCTGTTTTATCTTGCCATAGATTTGAGTCTCCATTTACTGCTACACCTCTCTTCCGCTATTTCTTTTCTCAATAAGAATAGATGTTCGATATCTTCTCCTATTGAACCTCTATGAGACCAGGAAGGAGCAAATTCTATGGTCACAAAAAGCGATCACTTTATTACCCAGATGAAATTGCGCGAGCTACGAGAACAGCGAACGAAGCTCCTGCAGACCTACCAAACTTTACGCCAGCAGGTGAGCCAACAAGCCTCGGAGACAGGGCAACTTCGGGTCCTGTATGATGGATTGCGTCAGATCACCTTAGCTCATCATCCCCTTCATCCTGATATCGCCAATCTGGAGCCGCTTCTGAGCAACCTTCCAATCGATCAAGCAGCGTTAGAGACACTCTCCTTCTGGCGCAGCCGGTTGGAGCAGGAACTGGCAAACGGTCAATTGCGCGCGGAGATTGTCTACACCTTTGGCGCTCTTTTAGAAGAATGGACGCACTATCAGAGCGAGCCTCCTCTGGCAGCTCACGAGCAAACGGAGCAGCAGGCCGCACTTATTGCCCCCATGCTACAGGCAGCCCATGAGGGGGCCGATAGCGCTTTGTTCGATCCTCTCTTCTCAATCTTGCGGTTGATCGAGCCGAACTTTCCAGCTACTATGCAGAAACTGGTTACTGAGAGTATGGCCCGGCCCATCCAGCAAGCGGAGGTGCGAACAGCGCTCCAATGGATTACTGCCGATGAGGATCGCTCGATTTCTACTCGTCAACATGCTCAAGCATTTCTAGATGATACCATTATTCTGAAAGAATTTACTGATGCACTGGCAATCCAGCTTGCGCATATCGAGGAATGGCAGTGGGCGCGCCATGGGATCTCCACGCATATCGCGCAGAGGAATCAGAAATGGCGTCTCTTCCTGGATGAAGATCTGCCTACCACCTGTTTTCTGGAAGTGCTGGGGTTGCGCTGGCAGCAGCTTTTCAAACAGTTTTTTGCAGCCATCAATGCCAAAGCGGCCGAGCAGATCAGGCAGTCCTTTCCCCATGAAAATGTCGTTGCCTCTCAGGCCATGCATAGCTTTCAGCAGTCCTTTCCCCAGACACCGTCTCTCAACCAGGAGGCGCTGCAACAGATGTTCCGCGCCTGGAGTGGGGCAACCCATCGCCTGGCCTCTAGCTGGTTCGCATCAGCATTAGAACAGCCGGAAGAGGTGGATATCTGGGGTCAGGAACAAGAACGCCGAATCTTCTCCCTGGAGAACCCTCGCTTGATCCGCTATACCTCTATTACTGCCATACGTGCTCGTTACAAGCAAAGCCTGAGGGAAATACAGCGTGCGGCCTCAGGTTATGGAATGCATCAGAGACAGCAAACCCCCAATGCTATGTCTACCACACTTCTGCTGATCAATGCGGAAATCATGCTTGCCAGAGCCGCCTTTGCTGATCAACCGCTGTACATTCTCAAAGTGGACTTGAAAGACTACTATCCCAGCATCTCTCATGAGCTGATAGTCACGCTCCTACAGCACTGTGGTATTTCTCAAACCCATCTCAATTTCTTCCGCACCTTTTTAGCGCAGCCACTTCAGCATGACGGGCAGGTAGTCCAGGTGCAGCGAGGTGTACCCAATGCGCGTCTGCTCTCAGATCTGCTGGGCGAACTGGTACTCCGCCTGCTCGATTATACCATCCATCGCGCGGCCCGGGTCCAGGTGATACGTCTCTTCGACGATATCTGTATTCTCGCTCCTTCGGCTCAGGAAGCGCGCAAAGCGTGGCAAGCTATCCAGCACTTCTGCCAGACCAGTGGGCTGACCATCAACCAGGAAAAATGCGGGTCGATCTGCATCAACGGGGAGACGCTGCCGGATCTCCCTACCGCACAACCGAGATGGTCGATGGTGATGCTTGACCCGGATGGACATTGGAATATCAACCAGACAGCCTTCACCAACTACGTAGAGCAGGCTCGCCAGGAGATGGCTCAGATCCCCTCACTGCTCGCGCAGATCGAGCGCTATAATAATCATCTTCAGTATCTGATCAAAGCTCTGGCCGTCCAGCTTCCTCTAGGAGAGCGGCATCGTCAGCATGTGGATGCTGCCATCCAGAGCTTCCACATGCTGATCTTTGGCGAAGAGGGTATGGTAGGGGCACTACGCCAGACGATCCGCGAACGCTTTTTGGGCCAGACCTCTTCAATCCGCCTTCCTGAAGCCTGGTTTTACTGGCCGATCACTGCCGGAGGGACCGGGGTCTATCAGGCCAACGTGCTCACATCAAACTATGATCACCAGTTTACCAATCGTCGCCAACCGGAGTCACCCCAGACACGCCAGGCTGATTGGCAGGATCAAAGCGAGGAGTGGGGCCGCTTTTATGATGCATTCTTCTCCCACCTGGAGTTGCGTGAACCAGCCTCCAATCAGGTGATGGAAACCCTGGTAGCCGATTTTATTCACCGGGGGGCAGAGTTGAGCGCGGGTAGACAAACGAGCCTGGCTTCATACTGGCGCTGGATTCTGTATCTCTATGGGCCGCAGATGCTTGCTCAGCTAGGCACCTTCCGTTTTCTCATCACTGAACTGGTTCCGCTGCAACTCATCATGAAGCGCTATCGCCAAAGCGGGATAGGTGATCTGGATAACAATGAAGGTCAGTTGATAGAGGGATAGCTGAAAAAGGGAAAAAGCGAAGGCCAGGACAGCCTTCGCTTTTTCCCTGCGTGAATATGGAACCGAACAGATAAGGAAAAAACCAGAATCCCAAATTCCTGTCAGAAGGTGACAGTATTTCCAGGTTATACTTACCTTCACGAAGAAAAGTGGTGATCCCAGTGAGAGAAGTGGAGGTATCCCATCATGTCCGAAACCAGTATCCCGCCAACGCTAGAGGAGGTGAGGCGTCGCTATGACCATGCCCTGGCCTCGTTCGTTGCCAAAGTTCAGCGGGACTACTACATCGTTGCTGCCATCCTCTACGGCAGCCTGGCCTATGATACCGTGTGGGAGAAGTCTGATATCGATATCATGCTTATCAGTAAAGAGCGAACCCTACGCAGAACAGCATTTCATCTGGTCGAGGATGGCATCAACTTTTCGGTCTCTATGGAGACCCATAGCAACTTCAAGGCTCGTATCGAGCGCTCTCTGCAAGGTAGCTTTGAGCACTCGTCCCTCTCGCTGAGTCAGCTGCTCTTTACCACCGACGAGAGCATCAGAGGTTTCTACCACCACCTGAACCAGCTTGGAAATAGGGACAGACAGTTTCAATTGTTCAATGCTCTCGCCAATAGCTTCCCTACCCTTTTGAAGGCTGAGAAGTGGCTGGTGACGAGGCACGATCCCGTCTATAGCTTCCTCTGGTTCAGTTGGACTATCTATCATCTGGCAGAAATTGAAGTGTTCTGGAATGGCGGCATCGCCAGGCGCGAGGTCATTCAGCAAGCGTTGATCTACAATCCTGTCTTCTTCACCCGCATCTATACAGATCTCACTCAGCAGCCTAAAGATGAGGAGGTGATGCGTCAGGCCATTGAGAGCGTCTATGGCTATCTGGATGAGAAGATGCCCGTGATCTGCAAACCTCTGCTGGATTATCTGGCAGAGGCCGATGGTAGTCGCTCGATTACAGAGATCAATGAGTACTTCAGCAAGAGAATGCAGGGAGCCCATATGGGGAGTGTGTGCGAATGGCTGGCCTACAAAGGCGTTCTGCGCCAGGTCTCTGCACCCATTCGCCTCACCGAGAAGAGTCAGGTCACCCTGGATGAGGCAGCGTATTACTACGATCCCCATGACGTCTCTGTTTAGCAACTCCTCGCAGGAAAACAAGGAGCCAGATATGTTACGAAAGACCAATTGTGTCATGATCCGGGTGGAGCATCGTCCTCTCCATCTTGTTAAGTCATAACTGAGAAAGGGGAAAAATCTGTGCGACAAACCATCTCTATTCTAGGTGCTCATGAACATAATCTCAAACATCTTTCAGTAGACATTCCTCGCGATCAGTTAGTAGTGGTTACCGGACTCAGCGGCTCCGGCAAGTCTTCCCTGGCCTTTGATACCCTCTATGCCGAGGGGCAGCGGCTCTTGTTAGAATCGCTTTCAGCATTCAATAAACGCTTCATTACCCAACTGAAGAAGCCAGCTGTCGATACCGTGCTGGGTCTTTCCCCTGTCATCTCCATTGGCCAGAAAACGCTGGCCAATAACAACCCACGCTCAACAGTGGGCACGATGACGGATATCTACGACTACCTGCGAATGCTCTTCTCCACCATCGGCGTTGGTCATTGCCCCTACTGTCGGCGCGAGATCCCAATCAAGACGCCGCTACAGATCGTTGAGCATCTGCTCTCCCTGCCCGGCGGATCCCGAGTCGAGATAGCCGCGCCTGTCAATAAGATCTACGGCGAGGACTACAGCTACCTCTTCGGCGAGATCCGTATGAAGGGAGTGCGTTTTGTACGCATCGATGGCGAACTGCACGATCTGAGCGAGGAGATCGAATTAGATGAGGGGCGCAACTACGACATTCAGGCCATCATCGATACACCAGGCATCAAGAAGGGCAGCGATAAGCATCTGCTGGCTCTGGTCACCAATGGGCTGCGTCTTGGTGAAGCGCTGCTCCGCTTTCGCATCCTGAGCGTGCCCGATGGCCAGCCTAAGACCCAGGCGTTCGCCGAAGATTTTGCCTGTCCCGAACACGTCGTCACGATGGGTGAGTTGTTACCGTACTACTTCTCATTCAACGAGGCTGATAGCGCCTGCGTGACCTGTCTGGGTCTGGGAACCTATATGCAGGTGCACCCCGATCTCCTCGTTCCCGATAAGCAGCGCAGCATCAAGCAAGGCGCTTTTATCCCTGATGTGTTCGTCTATGACAAAAATGCGTGGATGAGCCGACTCATCTACAGCATGGCACAGCACTACGGCTTCAGCCTGGAGGTTCCCTTCAGCGACCTGCCTCCGCACGCCGTTGATCTGCTCTTCTACGGGACCAGGGGCGAGAAGTTTCCACTTGTGATTCCAGAGGGTGCTACGAAGGGTGATGTGCACAGTGGCAAGCCGTTCCGCTTCGATGGTATCATCAGCATCATCGAGCGGCGCTACCGGCACTATCGCAAGGAGCAGGTCGCGCACACCCACATGGAGACCTACCTGCGCAAAGTCACGGTGGAGTACGATTGCTCCGATTGTAAGGGCAAACGTCTCAAGCCATCGCGCTTCCTGGTCACGCTCAACGAGCGCACTATCCACGAACTGGGCGAGATGAGCCTGGCCGACCTCTACAGCTTCCTGAGCAGCCTCCCCCCTGGCTGGCGCAATCAGCAAGCAGGGAAGCAGATTTTGACTGAGCTTTGCTCGCGGGTGTACCTGCTACAGGAGATCGGGCTTGACTACCTCAGCCTGAACCGCAAGGCCGCGACCATCTCGGGCGGCGAATCGCAGCGCTTGCGGCTCTCGACACAGATCAGTTCGGGTCTGATGGGAATGCTCTATGTGCTGGACGAACCGAGTATTGGCCTGCACCCGCGCGACAACCTCAAGATGATTGCCACGCTCAAAAGGCTGCGCGACATCGGCAATACCGTCATCGTCGTCGAGCATGATGAGGATACCATTCGTGCCGCCGATCACATCATCGAACTTGGCCCTGGCCCCGGCGTTCATGGTGGAGAACTGGTTGCGCAGGGCGACATCGATACGATTCTGCAGCATCCCGTTTCGCTCACCGGGCAGTTTCTCAGCGGGCGGAAGCAGATTGCTATTCCAGCGGAGCGCAGGCCATCCAAAGGGCACATCCTCACCATTCGCGGGGCTCGCCAGAACAACCTCAAGGATATCGATGTGCATATCCCACTCAGCATCTTCACCTGCATCACTGGCGTCTCCGGCTCCGGCAAGAGTACGCTCATCAACGAGATCCTGTACAAGAAGCTCTATTCCGTGTTTCATGATAGTCGTGTGCTCTCAGGCAGGCATGACGGCATCGATGGGATCGAACATGTGCGCGACATCATCAACATCGACCAGTCGCCGATTGGACGCACACCAACGTCTAATCCCGCCACCTATATTGGCATCTACGACGACATTCGCCAGTTGTTCGCCTCGACACCTGAAGCAGTGATACGTGGCTATACCCCTTCGCGCTTCAGTTTCAACGTCAAAGGCGGGCGTTGTGAAGAGTGCAGCGGCCAGGGCACGGTCACCACACACCTGCACTTCCTCCCCGATGTCGAAGTGCTCTGTCATACGTGTAAGGGCGCGCGCTACACCCAGGAGACGCTGGAGATCACCTATCATGGCAAGAACATTGCTGAGATCCTTGATCTCACCGTCGAAGAGGCTGTCAGTTTCTTCGCGGATCAATCGCTGATTGCCCACAAGCTTGACATGCTGGAGCAATTGGGACTGGGATACCTCAAACTGGGGCAGTCCTCCAAGACCATCTCAGGCGGTGAGGCGCAACGTGTCAAGCTCGCCTACGAACTGGGGAAGGTCAAGCGCGGCGGCAACAATCTCTACATCCTCGACGAGCCAACGACGGGCCTGCACCTGGCCGATGTTTCGCGCCTGCTCGACAGCCTCAACCGCCTCGTCGAAGCCGGCAATACCGTCATCGTCATCGAACATCACCTGGACGTCATCAAAACCGCCGACTACATCATTGACCTGGGCCCCGATGGTGGTAGAGACGGCGGACAAATCGTCTGCGAAGGCACGCCCGAGCAAGTTGCGATGTGTGCACACTCGCACACAGGTCAGGTCTTGAAACGCGTGCCAGGTTTTCACGTTGAGACTTGCTCATGATACAGGTACTGCGCCGCAGTACCTGTATCATGAGCAAGTCTCAACGTCATAATATAGGTAAGTTTCTTTTCTGAAAGCTTGCCACTTTCTCAGCAGTGCGAGAGAATAGAGAGGAAGGAAGATCATCAAAAGAATGGGGAATATTTTGTATGGATGCGCCCTACCTCCTCTCACAAATCGACATC
>Ga0070730_10003296_pt1 | contig 14540 bp, 11 predicted proteins | sample Coa_R1_3_FD_66447 | JGI IMG/M metagenome (GOLD analysis project Ga0070730, IMG submission 66447) | Surface soil microbial communities from Centralia Pennsylvania, which are recovering from an underground coalmine fire - Coalmine... | ecosystem: Environmental > Terrestrial > Soil > Unclassified ...
CCTTCTCCCGTAAGATCTCCTGCGCGCGCTCGAAGTCGCCGTCGGCTTCCTGCAAGGCTTTTTTGCAATCCATGACTCCCGCGCCCGTTTTCTCGCGTAGCTCTTTCACCGCAGTGGACGAAATCTCCACAGATCCATACCTCCCGTAAGCGTAAGTATAGGGCAGCCGTCAGGCCGCCGTCAGAGTCTGAGGGCGGATCGCTGACGGCTGGCCGCGCGTTATTCCTCGTCCGGCTCGAAAACGCCACCCTCCGCCAGGCCGGCGTACTCCAGATCCTGCGCCGCTTCGGCATCGGCCCGCGCGCTCTCGCGCCGCGCCATCCCGTCGTTGATCGCATCGGCGATCTTGGCGCTGACGATCCGGACGGCCCGAATGGCGTCGTCGTTGGCCGGGATCACATAGTCGACCTCGTCCGGATCGCAATTCGTATCGACCATGGCCATCACGGGGATGCCCAGCTTCAGGGCCTCCGTAATGGCGATCCGCTCCCGGTGCGGGTCGACGATAAAGACGGCGGCGGGCAGATCGCGCATATCCTTGATCCCGCCGAGCGTTTCGTTCAGCTTGGTGATCTGCTCGGTCAGCTTCCCGGCCTCCGCCTTGGGCAGCAGCTCAAACTCGCCCCGCTCGCGGCGGGACTCCAGATCGTGGAGGTAGCGGAGCCGGGCTTTCATCGTCACGAAGTTGGTGAGCATGCCGCCCAGCCAGCGCTTGTTCACGTAGAACATGCCGCAGCGCTCGGCTTCTTCGCGCACCGTGTCCTGGGCCTGCTTCTTGGTGCCGACGAAGACGACCTTGCCGCCGGCGGCGGCCACATCCGCGGCGTAATGCATGGCCTTTTGCAGGCCCTGCACGGTCTGCTGGAGGTCGATAATATGGATGCCGTTGCGCTCCGTAAAAATATAGGGGCGCATCTTCGGGTTCCAGCGCTTCGTCTGGTGGCCAAAATGCACACCGGCCTCCAGGAGGCCTTTCATCGAAACACCATACACCCCGTCGCGGTTGGCGTCGCGCACTTCACGGGGCGCGCGCTCGACGGGGAGGGCGGGGGCCGGAGCCGGGATTGCTGCTACATTCACCAAAGGTTGTCTTCGCCTCCTGATCGTTGGGTTACGTCCGCGCCCGTCGTCCCGCGCCGGAACTCCCTTCACTGGAAGAGGAGCACGACCGCCGCAGTCGGAGCGCGTGTATCATTCCAAGCCGTCCGCCCCCCGCAGACCCCGCCCCTGGCACGCCGCCGGCCGGATGAATCGCTGAGGGTGGATCGACACATATGGGTACGCCTGCTGCCAGACGCACCACTCGCTAGTATACCACAAAGGCCCGGGCGCGCGCAACCTGGGCCCGCCCCCGCGCCCCCTGTCCGGGGGCAAAAAAAGAGGCCCCGTTAAGGGGCCTCTTCTCTATTGGGTAGCGGAGGCAGGATTCGAACCTGCGACCTTTGGGTTATGAGCCCAACGAGCTGCCACTGCTCCACTCCGCGTCGCTACCATTGCTTTGGTATTATACGCCATCGATTCGCCGATGTCAAGGCTTTGCGGACCTATTTGACCCCCAATTTGGGGGCCAAATGCGGACCGGTCCGGCCTTTAGGGCCCCGGGCGGCGAAACAGGCTAAACCAGCGGTCCCAATTGCGCGCCGCCGACTCCGCGGCGACGTTCGGCGGCGGCACGATGCCGCGCGGCGCCGTCACGGAGTCGGGCGGCGCGGCGCCGGACGGCGCGGCCCCATTCGGATCGGCCGGCAGCACCGGCAGCACGATTTGCTCGTCGGGGCGCCGCATGTTCAGATCGGTCCGCGCTCGGAGCTCGACGTAGGCATCGGATTGGTAATATTGGAGGTCGCGGGCCAGCTTTCGATTCTCGGCCGCGATCCGCTCGTTGGCTTGCCGGCCCAGCTCAGCCTGGTTGGCCAGCCGCTGCGCCTGCACCACCTCGCGCGCGAAGCTATAGCCGAAATAGAGCCCGGTCAGAATGACCAGGACCATGAGCAATTGCGCGCCCAGGTGGCGGGGTGCTGCAGGCATGGGCTGCTCCAGTACGCCATAAACCGATGGCCGAATATGCCTCCATTATACCATAGATTTTATATTATGTAAAGATCTCGCGCGAACCAGGTTCGGGCTTTGGCCTGGTCCCTTTGGGCCCGTCACGGCGCCTGGCCGTGGCCGGTGCCCCGCTTGAAGACATCGCGCCAGGGCGCGTAGCGGCTGAAGAACCGATCTCGCCGGATCACCCGGCCCGTCTGCCGGTCGGTCAGCACCCGGTAGACGGTGACGTCGAGGCCGTCCTTGGCATGCTCGACCTGCGTGACCGTGCCGGCCGGCCGCGTCGGATCGTCTTCGTAGAGCGCGGGGCCGTGCGGGATGCGATGGGCTGTGTACGGCCCATCCAGGCTCACCGTGAAGGATTGGCGGGCCCTACTGTAGACCTGGACCGTCAGCGTCCCGGCCCGCCGGTCGATGATCGTATGGAGCAGCACGGGGGCCGCCAGGTTGTTGCGCCAGCGCAGATCGACCCCTTCATCCCGGTAGACGGTCGCGTCGATGCCAACCGGGGGCTCGTACCAGGAGACGCGATAACTGTGCGGGTGCCGCTCCAAGATATCAAAGCCGGAGAAGAAGGCGGCACGAAAGAAAGTGCTGGCCACCTGGCAAATCCCCCCCCCGACCCCGGGGATGGTGTGGCCATTGTAGATAATCAAGCCTTCGACGAACCCGGCTTTCTCGCTGTCGTCGCCCAGGCTGCGGTTGAACGAGAACACGCCGCCGGCGGGGACCGTCACGCCGTCCAGCTTCTTCGCGGCCACGACAATGTTCGTGATGCGGGCCGGGCTGGAGCCCTGGAAGCGGCTTTGCCCTTCAGCCACCAGGGCCCAGCCGGCCGGCACCGCAAAGCTCCCGGCCGGCTTCGCCGGCGTTAGCGTGGTGGTCACCGTGACGGTGGGACTCAAGCCGGCGGTCGCGGTAACCGGGATGGCGGGAGTCAGGGTAGGCCCGGGCGCCGCCGGGGTGCTGCTGGGCGGCGGCGCCTGCAGCAGGGCCAGGGGCGGCACGCTATGCCCGGTCATCCAATCGCGGCCGAGCGCCTCGACCTGGATCAGTGCCCCAGCCGGGCGGGCGGTAGTATAGGAGAGCTTGGCCGCCGTGAAATACTGCACGGTCAGCCCATTCTCCAGCACTTCGTCGGTGAGCGGCGCGCCCAGGCTCGGCCCGCCCCCCAGGGCGCCATAGATTTCGCGGAAGCCACCGCCGATGCTATGCCCGGTGGCGGCGATGAAGAGCGCGGCGGGGTCGCGCGGCCCGGCGGTGGGGGCGAAAGGCGAGCCGGGGCGGCGGACATTGTCCTGCAACTGCTCGCGAATCCCCCCCGGCGCGCCCGCGTCGACCGTGAGGCGGGCAAACTCGAAATACTGCACCGTGTGCCCCCACTCATCCTGCTGCTCGGTGATCGGATTGCCCAGCCGCGCGGCACCGTCCGGCCCTTGCCAGGCCGCCAGGAAAGCCGGGCCGACCACGTGCCCGGTCGCGGCCACGAAGAGGCCGCTCCCATTCCCCGGGAGGACCGGCGGCGCCGGGGCGTGCCCGGCCACCAGATCGGCGCCGAGCGGGCGCGGCGTGACGGTGCCGGCCTGGCGGTCCCATTGCAGCGCCCCGCGCTCGAACACCTGGGCGACGATCCCGCCCTCGTCATATGCTTCCGTCAGCGGCGCCCCGAAGCGCGCGAACCCCCCGGCCCGCCGGTAAAAGTCGAGCAGGGGGCCGCCGACCTGGTGCCCGGTCTGCGGAAAATATTGCGCCGGGGTCGGGGGGCCGCCCGGTAGTTGCGGCGCCGAAGCGGCCACCGATCCCGGCCGGCCGGCGAGCGCGAGCAGGGTGAGCAGCGCAGACCCCAGGATCAGGGCGGCGCCATAGCGCAGAACGCGGGGCGATAACACGCAATCGGGCATAGGGAAGATCAACTTTCTTGTAGGGGCTCCAGCCGCGCAGAAGGTAAGACGGGCAGGGCCGGGTGGCGCAAGTGCCACGCGGTCGCCTGCTCGTAGGCGTGGGCCGCGCGCAACACTGTTGCTTCGCCGAACGGGCGGCCCAGGATCTGTAAGCCGATCGGCAGGTCGCCGGCAAAGCCGCAGGGCACTGAGATGCCACAGATACCCGCGAGATTGGCCGGAATCGTATAGATGTCCATCAGGTACATCTGCAAGGGATCGTCCACTTCGCCCACGCGAAAGGCGACCGTCGGCGAGGTGGGGCCCACTACAAGGTCGACCTCGGCGAAGGCGCGGCTGAAGTCCTGGGCGACGAGCGTGCGCACCTGTTGCGCTTTCTTGTAATAGGCGTCGTAATAGCCGGAGCTCAGGCCATAGGTGCCGAGCATGATGCGGCGCTTGACTTCAGGGCCAAAGCCCAGGCCACGCGTGCGCGACATCAGGTCGACGCCGGCGCTGTCGGCCCCGCTGCCGGTCACCGCCGCCCGGAAGCCGTATTTGACCCCGTCGTAGCGCGCCAGGTTGGCGCTGGCCTCGGCCGGGGCAATGATGTAGTAGGCCGCCAGGGCATATTGGGAGTAGGGCAGGGTCACTTCCTGCAGGGTCGCGCCGAGGGACTCGAGCTGGGCGATGGCCGCCCGCACGGCGGTCCCGACCTCGCCGGCCAGCGTGCCCAGGCCGTACTCCCGCGGGATGCCCACCCGCACGCCGCGCAGATCGGGGGTCAGGGCCGCCGCGTAATCGTCGACCGGCACCGGCTGCGCGGTCGAGTCGAGCGGGTCCGAGCCGGCGATCACCTGCAGCACGAGGGCCACATCCCGGGTGCTGCGAGCCAGGGGGCCGATCTGGTCCAGCGAGCTGGCGAAGGCGATCACGCCCGAGCGGGAGACGCGGCCATACGTGGGCTTGAGCCCGGCGACGCCGCAGAGTGCGGCCGGCTGGCGGATACTGCCGCCGGTATCCGTCCCCAGGCTGAAGTAGCCCAGACCCGCAGCGACCGCGGCGGCCGATCCGCCGCTGCTGCCGCCCGGCACGCGCGCCGGGTCCCAGGGGTTGCGCGTCGGCCCGAAGGCCGAGTGCTCGGTGCTGGAGCCCATGGCAAACTCATCCTGGTTGACCTTGCCCAGCAGCACGGCGCCAGCGTCCAACAGGCGCTGCACGACCGTGCCGTTATAGGGCGGCACAAAATTCTCCAGCATGCGCGAGCCCGCGGTGGTGCGGATACCGGCGGTCACCAGCACATCCTTGAGGCTCATGGGGATGCCGTCGAGCGGGCTGAGCACCTGGCCGGTGGCCCGACGGGCGTCGGACGCCTGGGCCTGAGCGCGGGCCAGGTCCGCGGTGACCGTCAGGAAAGCATGGAGGGTGCCGTCGACGGCGGCGATGCGGGCCAGGCACGCCTCGGTCAGCGCGAGACTGGACACCGTGCCGGCGTCGAGCAGGGCGCGGGCTTCATGGAGCGCGAGGTAACACAAATCGCGGTCGGCCACGGGCTCAGCCCTCCCCGTCCAGCACCGCGGGCACCTTGAAGCAGCCATCCGCGGCGGCCGGGGCATTGGCCAGCATGGCGGCAGCGGGATACGGCGGCCGCGACACATCCGGCCGCAGGATATCCCGCAGGGGGAAAATCTGCGCCGTCGGCGGGATGGCCGAGGTATCGACGGCGTTCAGCTGGTCAATATGCTCCAGCACGGACGACAGCTGCCGGCGCATCGTGGCGAGCTCATCCGGCGCCAGGTCGAGCCGGGCCAGCCGCGCAACATGCGCGACTTCTTCGGGGGTCAGCATCCAGGTCCTTTCGTGATATGCGGTCGCCGCATGGGGCGCAGAAGGCCGTATGGTCCTTTCGTTATACGCGGTTGCCGCATTGGGCGCAGAAGGCCGCATTCGGGCGCAGCTGGGCGCCGCATGTCGGGCAATAATCCGGCCCGCTCGTGGCCGCCGGCACTCGCCGGGTGCCCTGGTCGTCCAGCTTGTGCGGCGGCGCGGGCGGGTAGGCGGGCGGGGCGGACGGCGGCGGATAGGCCGGGGGCGGCGCGGGCGGGTAGCTCGGCGGCGTATAGCTCGGCGCGGGCGGGGTACTGCTCCCGTGGGCGGGATGCGCCGGCGGGTCAGCCGGCTCCACCCACCCTTCCGCCTGGATGGCGGTCGCCTCGTCCTCCTTTTGCTGCACCCGGTCCTGCAGGTCGACGATCTCGCGGGCCAGGACCTGGAGATCGGCATCGCGTAGCGTGCCGGCTTTGTACAGCGTGAGGACTTTTTCGCCCAGCAGCCGGACCTGATCGCCCGCTTGCTGTTGGAGCCGGCCGGCCTCGCTGCGCACCCGGTTATAGCGCATCAGCTTATCGGCCTCGAATCCCGCCCGATCCAGCCCCTTGCGCAACGAATCCATAAAATTCATGCCGGACATCCTTGCCCACCTCCCGCCGGCCCCCGCCGGACGTGCGTCACTCGAATCGGACTTTGCGCGAGCGCAGCGCGATACTCTGGAGCAGCCCCTGCGCAATCAACAGGCTGAGCATTTGCGATCCGCCATAGCTGATGAACGGCAACGGGATGCCCGCGACCGGCATCAAGCTCAGATTCATGCCGACGTTGATGAAGATATGCATGCCCAGCCAGGCCGCCAGGCCGACGGCGATCAGCATGCCGTAGGTATCCGGCGCATGCAGGCCGATATACAGGTAACGCAAGACGATCACATAGAGCAAGGCCACCAGGGCCAGGGCGCCGACCAGGCCGAACTCTTCGGCCACGACCGAGAAAATAAAGTCGGCGTACTGGACTTTGAGAAAATGCAGCTGGCTCTGCGTGCCGGCCAGAAAGCCTTTGCCGAACAGCCCGCCGGCGCCGATGCTGATCCGCGCCTGCAAGATATTATAGCCCTGGCCGTACAGGTCGCTCTCGGGGTGTAAAAAGATCAGCAGCCGGTCCGCCATATACTGGAATGTCTGCGAATTGGTCCGGACCAGGTAATTCCAGCCGGCCCAGCCGCCGACCGCCCCCAGCAGCCCCGTGGCGGCCAGGAAGATCCAGCGCAGGCGGGCGGCCACGACCATCGCCAGCCAGATACACCCACAGACGGCCGCCGTGGTCAGGTCGGGCTGGCTGAAAATCAGCGCCATCGGCACGCCGGCGATGACCAGGCTGCCCAGGTAGACGCTGAGGCGGTCCGCGCGCTTCTCGTTATCGCTGAGGTATTTGGCCAGCGTCAGCGCGAGCACCAGCTTGGTCATCTCGCTCGGCTGGATCGGCAAGAAGCCCAGGTTCAGCCAGCGGGTCGCGCCCCCCGAGGTGTGGCCGAGCAGCGTGGTGATGCCCAGCAGGCCGATCGTGCCGGCATAGAGCGGCCAGACAAAGCTGGCCAGCATATGGTACTCGACCCGCGTGAGCAGCAGCATCAGGCTGAAGCCGACGAGGGCATAAAAGGTGTGCCGCACCGCGGTATTGTCCCAGGTAATGCGATCCGGGACGAGCCCATGCGTGGCGCTATAGACCATCGCCACCCCGAAGCCACAGGCGGCGACCGTCGCCAGCAGGAGCACGAAGTCAAAAGTGGCCCATTGGCGTGTGAAGCTCCGGGCGCCGAGACTGATTTGTGATGCGGTGACGCGGTACATAAGCGATCAGCTTTCAGCGGTCAGCGAGTACGTTTTACTTAGGGCAAGCCTGGCAGCTGGCGGCTAAACCGGATTCCGGCTCCGTTGGCGGGCAAGCCCCCACGATTATACACGATGCGGCTACTGTTCGGCTAGCTGGTATCGGCAACGGCATATTTGGCGGCCAGTTTTTGGACTGTCGTGGAGTTGCGCAGCGTCGCCGGCTGGCCGATCGTCTTTTCCAGCAGCGCCCCGGAAAACACCGATTCGCTCATCCGGGTCCGGCATAGCCAGTAAATTTCCCGGTCCTGGATCCGAAAATCGTCGGCGGGCGTGCGCAAGGCCAGCAACTTCTGCCGCGCCAGGTCGCTGGGGGGCGTGGCCAGGAAGGCAATGTATAGCGCGGTGCTGTCGCCGGCCAAGTCTGCAGGGAGGAAGGGCTGGTAATGCGCAATCGCGGTGAGCTCGGACGCGGAGCGGATAAAGGTGCCGACCGCGTAGCCGAGGGCCTGCTGTAGGTGGCGCGCGATCCGCGTCTCCAGCGTGGGGATCGGCGCGGCAGGGGCGTCAAAGATGACATTGCCGCTGGCGATGAAGGTCGCGACGTTGGCAAACCCCAGCTCCGCGACGAGCGTGCGCAGGGCATCCATCTTGACCGTGTGGCCCCCCACGTTGATGGCGCGGAGAAACGCGATATAGCGGATGGGCGGGGACACGTCTAGCTCCACAAAAGCCCTCCTGAAGCCTACTGGCGGATCCGCTGGCGCTGCCTACGTGGAACTACGGCGTAATTCCTGACTGCTGATCCGGATCCTGCGTGCATTCTACCCCGGCCCACGGCGGCGCGCAAGATGGCCCCGTGACCCGGGCGGGGGCAGCCCCGGCGACAAGATCGCGGCGACCGGGGCCGGATATCGCGGCCGGAGCTTGTCCCCGGCCCGCCGTTTGCGGTACAATGCGCCATAGCCACAGCGCTACCGATTCGACCCACGGACCACCGACCACGCAGGAGGACCCCTATGCCCGCCGCCGAGAGCACGTCTGCCGCCCCCGCCGCCCCCGCATCCGACTCGCCCACGGCGCCGCTCACACTCCATGTCGTCAGCCACACGCACTGGGACCGGGAGTGGTATCTGCCCTTCCAGCTCTTCCGCATCAAGCTCGTGCGGCTGGTCGACAAGCTCCTGGCCATCCTGGCCGCGGACCCGGCCTATACTTATTTTACGCTGGATGGCCAGACGGTGGTGCTCGAAGATTACCTGGAGGTGCGCCCGGAGCGGGCGGCCGAATTGCGGGCGCACGTGGCCAGCGGGCGGCTCCTGGTGGGCCCCTGGTATATCTTGCCCGACGAGTTCCTCGTCAGCGGCGAGTCGCTCATCCGCAACTTCCTGCGCGGCCACCAGATCGCGGCCAGTTTCGGGGCGACGATGGAGGTGGGCTATATCCCGGACCCCTTCGGCCACATCAGCCAGATGCCCCAGATCCTGCGCGGGTTCGGCATCGACTGGGCCGTCTTCTGGCGGGGCATCGGCACAGACGTACCCGGCACCGAGTTTTTCTGGCAGGCCCCGGACGGCAGCACGGTCCTGGCTACCCGCCTGCTCAGCGGCTACGCGAACGGCCTGCCATTCTCCTTCTCGCTGGCGGCCGCCCGGCGCCAGGTGGGCTGGCTGCGCGAGGTGCAGGCTCCCCTGCGCACGACCGAGGCCCTGCTGGTGCTGAACGGCGACGACCATATCGCCCCGAGCGAAGAGCTGCCGGCCATCCTCGCCACCCTGAACGCCGAGCTGGCCGAGCAAGACGTCACGTTGGTCCACAGCACCCTGCCGGAATACTGGGCGGCGATAACGGCGCAGCTGCAGCCGGACACGCTACCCACCCACCGCGGCGAGTTCCGGGAAGCCGCCACCGCCAATCTGCTGCCGGGGGTGCTCTCGACCCGCATGTGGATCAAGCAGGCCAACTACGCCGCCGAAACGCTGCTGGAGCGCTGGGTCGAGCCCTGGGAGGCTCTCCATTGGGCAACCGACCAGGCCCAGGGTAGCCCCGATCCCGGGCGCGCCCTGCAGATCGAATCGGCCGCGCCGTTGCGGCAGACGGCCTGGAAATATCTCCTGCAGAACCAGCCACACGACAGCGTCTGCGGCTGCTCGGTCGATCAGGTCCACGACGAGATGAAAACCCGCTACGCCAACGTCGAGCAGATCGGCGGGGCCTTGCGCGACGAGGCCCTGCAGGGCCTGAGCCGGTTCGTCAATACGGAGACCGTGGCGCCCGGGGGCCAGCAGGCGGTGGTCGTCTTCAATCCGCATGGGGGGCCCTGCACGGACCTGGTCCAGGTCACCGTGGAAGTCACCGCCAGCCTCCATCACTTCCGCTTGCTGGACGATACAGGCGCCGAGGTGCCGTATGAGATCATGGAGCGCCGCACCCGCCAGGTCGCGACCTTTGATCTCGACCCGCTGGCCGTCGAAACCGTCCTGGCCATGGCGACCGACGGCCGCGTCATGGATATGGCCGTGCTCGACGTCTATATGCACCGGGCGACGGAAGCCGGGGTCATCGACGTCGACATCACGATCGCGGAGAATGGCGAACCCAATCTGCTGGCGGTGCAAACGGTCGCCGACGCGGCCCGCCGGCTCGTGGCGGCGGGGCAGGTCCAGATCTTCCGCTTGCGCGGCCAGCACGCCGCGCAGGTGGTCGCCCGGTTCCTGGCGCGCGCGATCCCCAGCCTCGGCTACCGGACCTATACCCTGGCCCCGGCGCCGGGAATCGCCGTCCCCGCCGACGATAGCGGCATTGCCGTCGACGCGGCCCCGGCCGGGCCGGCCGCCAGCGAGCCGGCGCCGCGCCCCGCGGCCGTCTACCAGCCCGATCCCCCGCCCGCGCCCGAGTTGCCGGAGGCCCGGCCAGGGCTGGGCGCCCTGCACCCGGCGCTGATGACCGCGACCAGCACCAGTTCGCGCGAATACGTGATCGAAAACGAATGGTTGCGGGTGCAGGTCGACTCCAGCAGCGGCCTGTTGAGCGTCAGCGACAAACAGGCGGGCGTGGTGGTGCGCCACGGCAATGTCTTTGTCGATTCGGGCGACGCCGGGGACGAGTATAATTACTGCCCGCCGCCCCAGGACGCGGTGATCGAGGGCTTCGACCGCCCGCCGCGCATCGACTTGCGCCGCGACCGGCTCGGCAGCCTGATCGTCGTCGAGGGCGAGCTGGCCCTGCCGGCCTGGCTGAGCGAAGATCGCCAGAGTCGCAGCCTGGCGCTGGCCCAGTGCGCCGTGCGCTCGGTGATCCGGCTGCTGGACGGCGTCCGCCGCGTCGACATCCAGACGACGATCGACAACCGCGCCGGCGACCATCGCCTGCGGGTCTTGTTCGAGGTGCCGGTCGCGGCCCCGTATTCGGATGCCGAGGGTACCTTCGACGTCGTCCGCCGACCGGCCGGGCCGCTCCCCGGCAGCGAGTCCTGGCTGGAGCGGGCGGTGGCCACCTACCCGCAGAAAGCGTTCGTCGCGGTCGGCGACGGGAAGCGGGGCCTGCTCCTGGCCAACCGCGGCCTGCCCGAATTCGAGGTCCAGCCGAGCGGCGCGGGCACCGTCGTGGCCCTGACCCTGCTGCGGTCGGTCGGCTGGTTGTCCCGCGACGACATGGCTGTCCGCCCGGGCCATGCCGGGCCAGGCGTGCCGACCCCCGGCGGCCAGACTTTCGGGGTGCATACTTTCGAGTACGCCCTGGTGCCGTTTGTCGAGAATTGGCTGGCCGCCCGCGCTTACCAGCTGGCCCACCAGTTCGCCGTGCCGCTCCACGCCCTGGCCGACTCGATCCACGATGGGCCCCTGCCGGCCGCCGGGAGCCTCCTGCACTGCGATCCGCCGGAGCTCGTGCTGAGCGCGCTCAAGCGCAGCGAGGACGGCACGCGCCTGATTGTCCGGGCCTGGAACATCGCCGCCCACCCGATCGATGCGCGAGTCACGCTGCCCGCCCTGGTGCGGGATGCCCGTCTGGTGCGCCTGGACGAGAGTCCGATCGCGGCGGATGATCCCGCGGAGCCCCAGCTGATCTGGGCGGCCGGCCCGCCGCCCGCCGTGGCCCTCACTGTGGCGCCGCGCGAGATCGTGACGCTCAGCCTGGGCCTGTAGGCATGGCCCGCGGCACCAGTCCGACGTCCGGGCTCTGGCGGCCCGTGCAGTTCCCCTCCAGCGCGGCCGGGGGCGAGTCCCCGGTGATGCTGGAGGGCAAACTCGCCGGCTTCGCGGACGGCCCCCGCCCCGCGGTGGTGCTGCATCACCCCAACCCGGCGGGCGGCGGCTCGATGGACAGCAAGATCCTGCGGGCCGTCGCCGACGCCCTCTACCCGCTCGGCGTCGGCGCCCTGCGCTATAATTCGCGCGGCGTGGGCCGGAGCGGCGGCGAGTATCGCCTGGTGCCGGAATCGCGCGGCTGGGTCGAGGGCTCGCGCGAGACCGCGGACGTCGGCGCCGCGCTCCACTTCCTCTCCGCCCAGCCCTGGGTCGACGGGGGGCGCCTGGCCCTGGTCGGCTTCAGCTTCGGCGCGCGCATGGTCCTCAGCTACCTGCGCCAGCACCCCACCGACCAGCGCGTCCGCGCCGCGGTGCTGATCGGCTTCCCGGTCGCCGCCTGGGACCTGTCCCATCTCGGCTACTGGTTCGGCCCCAAGCTGTTCATCACCGCTAGCGGCGACACCTACGCCCCGCCCGAACAGCTGGCGTTGTTTGTCGATCGCCTCCCGCCCCCGGTGCGCCTGGCCGTGATCGCGGGCAGCACCCACTTCCTGCCCGGCCGCGAAGACGAAGCGGGCGCCCTCGCCGCCGCCTTCCTCGCCCCGCTCCTCGGCGCCGGCTGATCCGCGCCGGACTCCGATCCGATCCACGAAGGACACGAAGGACACGAAGAATGCGCAAGAGACAGGATCAGATGAGCTTGGGCCGAGAGGGGATAGAAGAGGAGATGACTGTGCATCGCTTGAAAGCGTGGTTAAAGCTGCCGTTCGCCGCGCTGTTTATCGTTAGCGGGATCGGCCACTTCGTCCAGAGTAGCAGCTATCTGCGCCTGATGCCGCCGGCCCTGCCCTATCCCTTAGCGCTGGTCTATGTGAGCGGTGTCATTGAAGGTGGGCTCGGGGTGCTCCTGCTCATCCCGCGCACCCAGCGCTGGGCGGCCGGGGCGCTGATCCCCACCCTGCTGGCGATCTTTCCGGCCAATATCTATGCGGCCACCACCGCGGGGACCGCGCATGAAGCGATGCCGGGCGTGCCGGTCTGGCTGGCCTGGCTTCGGCTGCCCGTGCAGTTCGTGCTCATCGCCTGGGCGTATTGGTATACCCGGGCCGAGTAGGCCGCCCTCACCGGGCGTCCGGGCCGGGCGCCGCCGCGGCCAGGATCTGGTCGAGCGGCAGCGCCCGCCCGGACGCCCAGGCGGCGTCGAAGGCCGCGGCGTCCAGCTGCGCCCGCGCCGCCGTGAGCGTCCGCGCCTGGATCGCCCGATCGAGCCGATCCATCTGGGCGGCATTGGCCTGGAATAGACGGGCCACCGCGGCCGCCAGGCGGACCGCCCGCGCCGCCTGCCCCTGGGCGGCGGCCACGGCGGCCAGGCCGTGCAGCACACAGGCTATTTCTAACTGGTGGCCGAGGTCCTGGACCAGCTGCAGGCTGGCCCCACAGTGGTGCTCCGCCGCCGGGAGGTCGCCTTGGGCCAGCGCGACCAAGCCCTGGACCAGGAAGACACTGGCGACTCCGTCCGCGCTGCCCACCTCCTGGTAGAGGGCTAAGGCCTCTGCGGCAAGCATGGGGATCGGGGGGTAGGACTCCTGCGCGATCAGCGCCATGCACTGAGAGACCAGGCCCTGCGCGATCGGGGCTTTGGCGCCGAGCTGGCGGAAGAGGGCCAGGGCTTCATCGTAGATCCGCAACGCCCGCCCATAATCACCCTGGATAAAGCCCACAGCGCCGGCGAGATTCTGCAACGTGTGGGCGATGCCCCAGCGATCGCCCAGGTCCTGGTACAGGATCAGGGCCTCCTCGCTCAAGGCGACCACCCGCGGGCCATCGCCGCGCTGCAACGCGACCCGGGCCAGGCTGCGCAGGGCACTGGCCGTACCCCAGCCGTCCGCCGCCTGCCGGAACAGCTGCAGGCTGGCTTCGTATAAGGCGATCCCCTCCTCCCGGCGGCCCTGGTCGCAGGCGGCCGCGCCCAGGCGCGCGATCACCTGGGCGCGCCCGCGCACATCGCCGGTCGCGGCGAACAGGTCGCGGCTTTCGGCCAGCCAGGTCTCGGCCTGGGGGAAATCCGCCTGGGCCAGGGCCAGGGTGCCCGCGGCCTGGAGCACACGGGCGCGCAGGGGCCGTGCCAGGGGGGCGCCCGTCGCCAGGAGCTGTTCTAACCAGCGGCGCCCCTCGCTCCAATAACCGCGCACAATCCAGAACCGGCCCAGGGCGCCCGCCAACCGGGCCGCGCCCTCATAGTCCGCCTGCTCCAGGGCCCAGGCGAGCGCGGCCTGCATATTGTCATGGTCTTGCTCCAGCCGGCGGAGCGCGCTCGCCTGCTGTGGCCCCAGCAGTGCCGGCTCGGCGGCTTCGGCCAGCGCGATAAACACATCCAGGTGCCGGCGCTGCACGGTCGCCAGCTCGCCCTGCGCCGCCAGCTGCTCCCAGCCATACTCGCGGATCGTTTCCAGCATGCGGAAGCGGGGCTCCTCGGCCCCGGCCTCCTCGCGCAGCAGGCTTTTGTTCACTAGCGCGGCCAGCAGGCCGAGGGCGGCGGGCGGATTTTGGATTTTGGATTTTGGATTTTGGATTGGAGACGACTCGTCCTCACTGCCGACTGCATACTGCCGATTACCTACTCGTTCGTCCGACCCCCGCCCCCCAACCCCCAACCCCTCGTCGTCACTGACGACTGACGACTGACGACTGACGACTGATTCGTC
>Ga0070730_10003297_pt1 | contig 14539 bp, 13 predicted proteins | sample Coa_R1_3_FD_66447 | JGI IMG/M metagenome (GOLD analysis project Ga0070730, IMG submission 66447) | Surface soil microbial communities from Centralia Pennsylvania, which are recovering from an underground coalmine fire - Coalmine... | ecosystem: Environmental > Terrestrial > Soil > Unclassified ...
AGGGATGTTGTTAGAGCTGGTTGGTGTGCCTTGATGCTGCGCTGGCGGATTTGCCTGTGGTGGCGCTGGTGGTGGTGGGCTGGCTTGGCCGCCGTTCCCGCTACCGTTGACCAGCCGCCGCGCGACGTAGTAGTGAGAAACCCAGTAAGGGTCATTGAGGTTGTTGATGGCAACCCCAATCTGGGGGTTGTCTGCGCCAATCGTCTGGCCGTTGCCAATGTAAATCTCCACATGGCTTGGCCCACGTATATAGGTATTGGCGTAGATAATCATATCGCCCGGTTGCAGATTGGCGCGGCTGACATACTGGCCCAGCCCCACGTAGCCAGCAGCGCTGCTGCGCTGGAAGTTGATGCCCGCCTGGCGATAGACCCACCAGGCAAAGCCTGAACAGTCAAACCCGGTAGAGGGGTTTGACCCTGCATTGACATACCGATAGCCACGATAGGAGAGCGCAATCTGCACGATACGCTGCTGAATGGACGTGGCGGCACTGTTTGTCGTGCTAGCGGTGTTCGTATCGGCGCTGGCGACGCTTTGACCGATGAACAACGAAAGTCCGAGCAACAGGCCGAAGGCAAGGGCTGTTGCCCTCACCAGCCGTGACGGCTGAATCAAAGGAAACCTCCTTAAACAGTGCGCGGTCTCCCATACCGCGCTGCTACCTCCTTCGGGTCAACCGCCAAATCCGTTTCAACGGCTGCCCTCAAGTTCACTTGTTCGCTGTTTTTGTCAGCGGACGAACAACCCTGCCACGCAATCTTAGTGACACGAAGGCTAGTATACTCAACTCATCTTGTGCAATACGGGCGCAAGCTCCTCCGACATAGTACTAAAGTACTAGCGAGAGCAGGGGAAGAGACGGCGGAAAGCGCAGCAGTAGAACCTATCGTACGAGTGGCCTCCAGCCAGTTCGGTAGGTTGCATTTCTCACCAAAAAACGCTCCCTCAGCCAAGGAGCGTTTTTTGGGGTGAGAAGCACTTTCGGGCTGGAAAAACTTACCGACGTGCCCGCCAGAGTCTGCCGAGAAGAATCAGCGTGTTGAGGAGTATCCAGAGGCTCAAGAGCCAGGCGCCCCAGTAGCCAAAGCTGGTTCCCATATTGCCGAAGCTCCCTATGGCGTAGCCGCTGGTGGTGACATTGGCGCTGGTTGCCGAGGCTCGCGTGCTATCTGCGTGCCCCTGCACAAGTGTCCGCCCCTGAGCAGTTTGTTTCCAATCAACCCCGGCGCTCAGGATGGAGGTGATCAGCCCTTCGGAGTTTTTCACGTAATGGCTATTGCATGTCTGCTGATCGGGAGGGCAGAGGTAAAGCTGCGCGGCGTTAGGGTCAAAGCTTCGTATGCCCTGATTCGCCTCAATCGTAGCCTGATCGTTACTCCACTCAACGCGCTGATTGTTCCCCATCAACTGACCCAGTTCGATGGGGAAGCCCAGGCCAACGATCAACCCCAACGCCAGCACCAGCCAGGCGATCCTGCTTTGCGCAAAGTGCGTTTGTCGCCAGTAGATGACTGATCCGAGCAAGAGGGCTGCCAGGAGAAACAAGCCAAGCAGCGGCCAGAAGTTGTGGGTGAGTAATTCAACCCCGCGCACACTCAGGTTGACAACCTCATCTTTGCCAAATTCGATGACGCTACCAAATTCAACCCTTTGCACAGCCTGGGTGGCATTGGGGTAATAAACATGGACCCAGGGGAGCAGCAGCGTCAGGAGCAGCCCCCCTGCGCCGATAGCCAACGTGAGCCAGAGAATGAAGCCGCTCTCGCGCTCCAGTATCTCACGACGGCCGAGTGGCCTTGCTAGCTCCGGCTCCTCGGTCATCGGTGCAACCGGCGCCAGGTCCGCGTCGGATTCGCGGGGGGCGCTGGTTACTGCCAGAGAGCTGGTCTGATCTGCTGGCTCCGATGCGCCCCCTGGCTCAGATGATGCAGCGCCAGAGGAAGCCTTCTCTGTCTCGGTATGGAATGTTTCTTGCTCCTGAGCAGCCTCAGGCTCGCGTGATTCGTGTTCAGGGGTGTGTTCGGCAGATGGCATAGTGTTGTAAACCTCAGAGAAGCGACATTCTCGTTGACTATACCATGCTCGTCAATGGTTGAGATTACCAAAACTACCAGGAGGTGAGTCAATGCTGCTCTATCTGATGCAGCACGCGGAGGCTGTGCCTGAGGAGGTCGATCCACAGCGTCCACTGTCTGAAGATGGGCGCGCTGCTATTGAACGGGTCGCGGCCCGCGCGGCGCGCCATGCTTTGCCTATCGAGCATATCTATCATAGCAATAAGCTGCGTGCCCGCCAGACAGCGGAGCTATTGGGCAAGGCGCTCCATCTAGAAAGCCAGGTAGAGACACTTGAGGGGCTGAATCCCAAAGATCGCGCCGAGCCTCTGGCGCGCTGGCTGCGCGTGGAGACGCAAAAGGCCGCAAATACTGGTCTCGCGCTGGTCAGCCACCAGCCTCTGCTCGACCGCCTGGCCTCGCTGCTGCTGACTGGCGATGAGGAGATGGGCGTTATTGCCTTTCACTATGCAGCGCTGGTGGCGCTGACGCCGAAAGGCGATGGCAAACGTTTCGCCGTCCAATGGATACTGACGCCTGAGTGGGCGTGATGGAGGCAAAGCAAGCGGGACGGCGCGCCATTGAGCCGTCCCGTTCGTCTATTGGGGAGATTTGCGTGGGCCGATTTAGTATTCGGGCATCGCCGGAGCTGGGGCCTTGTCCTTCTCCGGGATGTCGGTGATCAGCGCCTCGGTGGTCAGAATCATCGACGCAATCGAGGCCGCGTTCTGGATCGCCGAGCGCGTCACCTTGGCCGGGTCGATGATGCCAGCATCGACCATATCCTCGTAGCGGTCCTCGAGAACGTTGTAGCCGACCTTTTTGTTGTTCGTCTCGTTCTGCCGACGGCGGACGGTCTCGACGACCACCGCGCCATCCTGGCCGCCGTTCTGAGCCAACGTGCGCAGCGGCTCTTCGAGCGCGCGGCGCAGGATCGTTACGCCGGTCGCCACGTCACCCTTCACATCCAGATTCTTCAGCGCCTCAGTCGCGTTCAGTAGCGCCACGCCGCCGCCCGGCACGATGCCTTCCTCAACGCCCGCGCGGGTCGCGGACAGAGCATCCTCCACGCGGGTCTTGCGGAACTTGAGTTCGACCTCGGTGCCCGCGCCGACCTTGATCAGACCCACGCCGCCGGAGAGCTTCGCCAGCCGCTCTTGCAGCTTCTCGCGGTCATAGTCGCTGGTGGTCTCGTCGATCTGGGCCTTGATCTGCTTGATGCGCGCCTGGATGTCCTTCGCCTCGCCCTTGCCCTCAACGATGGTGGTGTCGTCCTTGCGGGAAACGACGCGGCGCGCCTGACCGAGATCGGACAACGTAGCGTTCTCCAGGCGGCGGCCCATCTCTTCGCTGATGACCTGGCCGCCGGTCAGCGAGGCGATGTCGCGGAGCATATCCTTGCGGCGATCCCCGAAGCCCGGCGCCTTGACCGCCAGGACGTTGAGGATGCCGCGCAGCTTGTTGACGACCAGGGTCGCCAGCGCCTCGCCGTCCACATCCTCAGCGATGATGACGATATTGCGGCTGCCCGTCTGGGTCAGCTTCTCCAGCACCGGCAGGATGTCGGCCACCGCGCTGATCTTCTTGTCGGTAATCAGGATGTTGGCATCCTCAACCACCGCTTCCATCCGGTCAGAGTTGGTGACGAAATAGGCGGAGAGATAGCCTTTATCGATCTGCATGCCTTCGACGTACTCCGTCTCGAAGGTCGTGCCCCGGCTCTCTTCAACCGTGATCACGCCGTCCTTGCCAACGTGTTCCATCACCTCGGCGATCAGTTCGCCGATCTGGTCATCCGCCGCCGAGATGGCCGCAATCTGCGCGATTTCCTTCTTGCCCTCGACTGGGATGGCGATGCTCTTAATATACTCGACCACTGCGGCGGTAGCCTTCTCAATGCCCGTGCGAAGCTGCATGGGGTTGGCGCCCGCGGCCAGGTTCTTCAGACCCTCATTGACAATGGACTGGGCCAGCACGGTGGCAGTCGTTGTACCATCGCCGGCCACATCATTGGTTTTGGTCGCGGCTTCCTTAAGAAGCTGCGCGCCCATGTTCTCAAAGGGGTCTTCCAACTGAATCTCTTTGGCAACCGTCACGCCGTCGTGGGTGACGGTGGGGGCGCCGAACTTTTTGTCGAGCGCCACGTTGCGGCCCTTGGGGCCAAGGGTGGTCTTCACCGCGCCTGCCAGGACATCAATGCCCCGCTTTAGGGAGCGGCGCGCCTGCTCGTCAAATACCAGTTGCTTTGCCATGCTTTACTCTACTCCTTCACCAGCACTGCGAGAACATCGCTCTCGCGGAGCACCAGATACTCTTCGCCATCCAGCTTAAACTCGGTGCCGCCGTACTTGGCGTACAGCACGCGGTCGCCCTCTTTGATCTCCAGAGGAACCCGGTCGCCGTTGTCCAACAGCTTGCCGCTGCCAACAGCGATCACGATGCCCTCCTGGGGCTTCTCTTTGGCGGTATCAGGAATGACGATCCCGCTGCGAGTGACTTCTTCCTTCGCGGCGGGCTTGACGACCACACGGTCGCCCACGGGACGAATCTTACTAGCCACGCTGCATGCTCCCTTCTGTAGACAGGTGTTGTTTGATACGTGAGAGAGAGAGGGGTGTTAGACCCTGGAGTCCATGCGTTGATGCTCAGCATAGTCGCACGAACATGGGCCGCCCTGGGCGCACCCCGAACAACAGTAGGTCAGGCCGTTGGAGATGACAGGAATCCAGGTGATCTCGATGTCACAGTTAGCGCATCGAGGCGCCGAGCGAGGGCGCTGCGCATGCGTAGGCGCTTTTGTCGCGCCGGATGATACGCCTGCTCGTTCATGGTAGGCGAAATACGTGGTGTTCATGATCCCTGCTTATCAGCCCCTGCCATACTCTGCCCAACGCGCCTGCTGCGTCGAACACGTTTCTCTTTCGGTCCGAGAGAAAGTATCGCATACGGGTATTAGAGGGACATATGAGAAGTGTTAGAGGTATGTAGGAAATGTGCTAGAGAAGCGTTAGAGTTGTCATCTTGCTCCTGATTGGCTGAGTGTGCGCCCGGATTGTTGGGCCACTTCTTCTACATCAGCAAATTGCTCGTTTAGCCATGCCTCCAGGTCTTCCTGCTCAATCAGCGCGCGTATCTGCTGGGCGCGTCGCTGTCGTTCTTCCTGGGGCATCTCCATCGCGTGGATCAGCGCGCGCATCGTCTCCTCCACATCGGTAGGGACGATAGTCAGGCTGCCCTCACTAAGCTGCTGGGCAGTTCCGGCAGTTTCGGAGAGGATCAGGACTCCGTCGCACTCGTTGACGATAGGCCCCTCCTTTGCCACCAGATTCATGCCATCCATGATCGGGTTGACCAGCAAGGCGTTGTAGTGGCGCATGGCCTCCATTGCTTTGGCGCGATTGTTCTCGAAGAAGGCTTCGATAGGCTTCCAGCCATCATGGCTATAGGTCTCGTTGATTTTTTGGACGATTTTACGGACCTCGCGCTCGTAGCGCCGATAGGAGGGCAATCCCTGGCGTGAGGGCACGAGAAACGCCAGGAATTTGACTTTGCCAATCAGGTCCGAGCGATGTTTCAGCAAGTTCTCAAACGCATGGAAGCCGCGCACAATATTCTTGGTCGGCTCGACACGATCTACGCGCACGATGGTGAATTCGCCCAGCAACTTGCGCACCTCGCTCTCGTGCTGGCGTTTGCCACGCGCCGCTTCCTGGCGCACCTCGTTGACATCAATCGAGATCGGATAGTCGCGCACCAGGGTGGTATGCTTACGCCAGGCGATGTGTCCCCTGCCACGTCGATCCTCTGTCACTTTGGCGTCTTCGACCAGAAACCGCGTGGCATACAGGAAGTTGGCGGCGTCTCGGCTAGTCTGGAAGCCTACGATGTCGTTTGCCAGGAGGCTGTGATAGATGCCCATGAGCATTTCACGTGGCAGCAATTGCCAGTAACGCAGGCTCGGCCAGGGGATGTGGATGAAGTGATGGATGATGCTATGCTCGGTGAGTCCTGCTTGTTCCAGTTGCTCGCGGAGCATGCCCGGCGTCAGGTAGAGATGATAATCCTGGAGCATGATCAGCGTTGGAGAGGGATCACGAGCAACCTCTTCATAGACAGCTTGGGCAATAGCCTGGTTGACCAGTTTATAGCCCTGCTCCCAGAGATGATAGGTCTGGGCTGTGAAGGTTGGCTCTTCAGCCGTATTCCAGAGATAGTGCTGCAAGAACCAGAGAATGCGGTTGCTGATGCCGTCATAGTGGCGCTGGTAGACCGTTGGGGGCACGTTAACAAAGCGCGTTGGAGGTAACTCCGGCTCTGCGCGGCGGCGTCTGGAACGCTGGCGCCCGTTCGTGCTGGCGCCATCTGGAGAGAAAGCGGTCGTGTCAGCGCCAGTTCTGGCGGCTTCCTGCTGCTCGGCAACGATCCGGTCGGCGTCTGTCATGGCGACAGCGATCCAGGTGAAGCCGCCCGTTGGGGCATAGCGCACTGCCGGTTGCAGCGCCGTGACCATACCGCCCGCGCCGCGCTTCGTCCTGATGGCGCCGTTTTTATCGATACTATGCTCGACTGGTCCGCGATTGCTGGCGATAATCAACCGGCGTTTTGGTTCTGATCCTGTGTTCATGATCTTGGCCCTTCTGTGTCATGACGGCATCCTGGCTGCCAATCAAACTGCCCCTTGCGTTTCCCAATGGTTGGCGCGCAAGTCGTATGCCAGCAAGACACAAGATGTGCCTGCTGCCCTTGCGTTCTCCTGGCTTGTGGCCTACAATGGCGTGGGGAATCTTGTAGTGCTGTAGTGTTATTATAACTGATTACATGGAAAAAACACTGGTTGCTGTCATCATGGGCAGCAGTTCGGATTGGGAGACCATGCGCCACGCTGATGAGATGCTGGCGCGCTTTGGCGTGCCGCATGAATGCCGCATCGTTTCGGCGCACCGCACGCCGGGCAGGATGGCCGAGTTTGCCTCTGGGGCCGAGGCGCGCGGCATTGAAGTGATAATTGCGGGCGCGGGCGGCGCGGCGCACCTGCCAGGGATGACCGCTGCCTATACTACCCTGCCGGTGCTGGGCGTGCCGATTGAGAGCCGGTCGCTCAAAGGGATGGATTCGCTGCTCTCCATCGTGCAGATGCCCGCGGGTGTGCCCGTCGGGACGTTGGCTATCGGCCAGGCGGGCGCGACCAACGCCGCGCTGCTGGCCGTCGCTATCCTTGCCAACACGCGCCCGGAGCTGCGCGAGAAGCTGCGCCAGTTTCGCGCTGAGCAGACTGAAAAAGTGATGAAGGATACCTTGCCATGAGCCAGCCTATTCTTCCCGGCGCAGCCATCGGCGTGCTGGGCAGCGGCCAGCTTGGCAGGATGCTGGCGATTGCGGCGCGGCGCATGGGCTATCGCATTCATACCTTCTCGCCAGAGCAGGATACGCCCACCGGCCAGGTGGCCGATCTGGAGGTTGCTGCATCCTATGACGATCTCGATGCGGTGCGGGGCTTTGCGCGCCAGGTTGCAGTCGTGACGTTTGAGTTTGAGAATGTCTCTGCCGCTGCTGCTCAGGCGGCGGCGGAATACGCGCCGGTGCGCCCGGCAGGCGCGGTGCTGCACGCGACGCAGCATCGCCTGCGCGAAAAGACGTTTCTTGCCCACGCGGGCTTTCCGGTCACGCCGTTTCGGGCTGTCCGCTCGCTGGATGATCTGCACGCCGCTTTGCGCGATCTGGGCTATCCGGCGGTGCTGAAGACGGCAGGCTTTGGCTATGATGGCAAGGGGCAGGTGAAGATTGCTGTGCCCGACGAGGCAGAGAGCGCGTGGCAATCGCTGGGGGGCCAGGAGGCGCTGCTGGAAGCGTTTGTCGATTTCCAGCGCGAGGTATCCGTCGTCGCAGCGCGTGGGCTGGATGGCGCGTTCGCGCACTATGGGGTGATTGAGAACAGCCATCGCAACCATATTCTGGATGTTTCGCTGGCGCCGCCCGCGCTCCCGCCAGAGCTAATCGCCGAGGCGGTGGAGATTGCGCGTGGGATTCTGGAGGCGCTGGATGTGATCGGGGTGCTGTGCGTGGAGTTTTTCCTGACCCGTGCCGGGAAGCTGCTGGTCAATGAACTGGCGCCGCGCCCGCATAACTCCGGCCACCTGACCTTTGACGCCTGCGTGACCAGCCAGTTCGAGCAGCAATTGCGGGCGGTCTGTGGCCTGCCGCTGGGTTCGACGGAGCAACTGCGGCCTGCGGCGATGGCGAACCTGCTGGGCGATCTCTGGCAGCAAGGCGAGCCAGCCTGGGCGGCGGCCTGCGCCTTTCCTAACGTCAAGCTGCACCTGTATGGAAAACACGAGCCACGCCCTGGCCGCAAGATGGGCCATCTGACCGCCCTGGCCGCAAGCGCAACCGAGGCGGCGCAAACTGTCCGTGCCGCCCGCGCTGCGTTAGCCCCTGCCCATGCCGCAACGCAGCGGTAATCATCTGGGGTTCGGCGCCTGGCAGCAAATGCCAGGCGCTCAAATATTACGCTGAGGAGGCGCAATCGTGGTCATCGACGAGATTCTGGCGGCCAACGAAACCTTTGTGGGCAAGCATCAACCGGCGCACCTGAGCCACCTGCCGCGCAGGCGTATTGCCATTGTTACCTGCATGGACACGCGCCTGACGCATCTGTTTGAGGAGGCGCTGGGTCTGCATCGTGGGGATGTGCTTCAGATTCGCACAGCGGGCGCGACGATTTCGGAGGGGCAGGAAGTCAATGGCGATCTGATTCGCTCGCTGGCGGGGGCAATCTACCTGCTGGGGGTGCGCGAGGTGGCCGTCGTGGGGCATACCGATTGTGGCCTCTCGCACGGCGATCTGGCGCGGGTAACGGCAGCCATGCAGGCATTGGGCGTGGACCCGGAGACGCTGCCGGAGAAGGGTGCTGATCTGCTGCGCTGGCTAGGAACCTTCCAGGATGTGCGCGAGAACACGGCCCGCACCGCCCGTGCCATCCGCACCAGCCCTTATCTGCCGCGCGGCATTCCCGTGCATGCACTGGTGATCGATGTGCAGAGCGGGAAGCTGGAGATGATTGAACGCGGCGAGTAAATAGGCGATCATTCTCCAAACGACCAGGATTTAGGGCAAGCTAGCTTGAATATGGCGATAGCATCTTCGCTATCGCCGTGTCTCTGTCCGGCGTCGGGTCTGTCCTGTGGATGAGGGGCGGTTGCCCATCTGGTCGAAGTTCTTGCCCATGCGCAAGGCGACCATCAAGAACCCCACCGAGAGGAATCCGATGCTGGCGATCAGCAGAATGATAATAAACGTTCCAAGCATGCTGGCTCCTGAGCCTTTCGGGTGAGCTTGAGTTGAGATGCTGCCGCCTCATTATACCCCATCATGTTGAAGCGTCGCTGGTGCTTGTAGTGCCAGCCACCGTGCTGGCGAAGTGGTTCGCCACGCCGTGCCGACAGTTCTACAAAGAAAACTGGCATGTGCCAGAGCAAAGGGCGGAGAGGCGGAGAAGGTGGAGACGTGGAGAAAAAGGAAGAAATCCTCTCCACCTTGATCGTAATGTTGAGCGCGCTATTCGCTGAAAGCGCTTCACCAGGTATGCTACAATGCGGCCAAAGAGAGAATGCGTTGAGTACTCTCATTGCCCGGCATCTTGCTAATCTGGAGGAATGAACGCATGGCTGCCAGCCCAACCAGCGACCTGGAGCGCTTGACTGAAGAACTCAACCGTTTGTATGGCGAACTGCGCGCGACGCTCGCGGAGATTCCGCCTGCCCGGCTCTATGTTCAGCCAGCATCTGGTGGCTGGACGCCGATGGAAGACCTGGCGCATGTGGCCGAGATGCTAAACTTCTGGTCGGAACAGATTGAGCGCTTTCAGCGCCAGCCGGGCGCGTCATTTGGGCGCGTGGCGAGCAATCCTGAGCGCATCCGCTACATCGAGGAGCATGCGCGCGCTACGCTGGAACAGGTGACTGCGCTGCTTGACCAGGGCCACGCGACGGCGCTGGCGCTGCTTCAGCAGTTGCGCCTCGCCGATCTGGAGATTACGGGCCAGCATGTCAAATTTGGCCCACAGACCGTGCGCCATGCGATTCAGGAGTGGCTGATCGATCACCTGGCTGAGCATGTCCAACAACTGAAAGACATTGCTGCCGAAGTGGCGCAGTGAGACGCTCAGAGGAGCGCGGAACTGGCGCAGGCCGGTTTTGCCTGCCAATCCTGGATGCTTTATCCTGCGCCGAGAGACTTTTCAAGCGTTCGCCCGTCAGGTATAATAAGCGAAATACCGTCGAGTAAAAAGATCTAGAGGTGGCCCGGCCAGCACAGGCGGGCCATTTTAGGAACAGGGAGCGTGCAGAGGAGCAAGCGCGCGTGGTAACGCGGCTCTCCTCTCGATCCTTTTAAGTTGCTCCCTGTATCCCTTTAACAGGAGGAAAAGTAACGTGGCAGAGTATAACCTTTCGCGCAGACCAGGCGGCGAGCGTAATCAGGGCGGCCAGAGCGATGGGATGGAGATGAACTCGCTGGAGAGCGGGGAGGCCAGGCACGAGGCGGGCAAGCGCGAAGTCGAGATGTATATTCGCACCTTCCATACGCTCTTGCGTAGCTCCGGGGAGGTGGGCCTGAAGGCATTGGTCCAGGCGCATTACAATATTGATTCCGCCTTGCACCCGGATGCTCGTTCGACGAAGCCGGATATGTCAGCCTTTATCTACAGCGTGCTGCGCCTACCCGATGCCGTGCTGAATTGTAACCGCATTCTGCTGGGCCAGTCGGAAGAGGTCTTCAAGCAGCAGGGCTATGAAGTGGATACATGGGAGTCGGTGACGGCTTCCGCGCGGCGGCGCAAGTGGTTTTATGATGGCAAGAACACCCTGGCTGCCTATGTTGCCAGCGTCAGCGATACCGAAGATATTGTGCCCGTCCTGGTGGCAATGCAGATTGAGTGGAATAAGTTTAACTGGCTGCTCAACGCGGACCCCACGACGATGCAGCTTTTGGAGAGCCGGGTTGATAAAGCCTCTCCCGTCTTTGCCGAGATTACCAAGGTGCTGCGCGAGCGCTTGCAGGTCTCGCCGGATGATTGGCGACGCCTGGAGGTGATCTGGGGCGACCAGATGTGGGCGAACCTGCTGACTATTGGCCGCGAGCGCAAGAACTTCACGCTGCGCATGCTGGGTGGCTCGCATGTAGGCTATGTGCGGGCAACGCGCAAATGGTGGGCGCCGGTGGGCAAGCTCCTGGATGATCTGGGACTGGCTGATCGCCCGATGTATTTTGTCTCCAGCAATACTCACAGCCTGGTGAACCTGCTTTCTGGCGCTGTGCTGCGGCGCGAGGCGGAGTTGACGCGCTTTGCGCTCAGCGGCAAAGACCCGATGCTGGCTGATGAGTGCCGCAAGCTTCAGGAGGGGCGCGTCCCCGGCAACTGGCAGAACTTCCTCTACTATGCTGCCCGCGAGTATATCAAGACCCCCGACGGTCAGGATTTCATTCGCAGCCGCCCGGCTGAAGATCAAGAGCGCGGCATCTGGAATGTCACGGCGCGTCAGGGGGTGGAAGTGGATGCGCAGATTATTGATCTCTCGAAGGTGCGCGCCGATGATACTGATCCTCGGTGCCGCATGCCTGGATTGGAGCGCCTGGCCCGCAGCCGCGCCATTATCCTGAATATCGATTACCCGCTGGGCATGGCGGCGTATCGGATGCTGCGCGAAGTGATGGAGAATCTTTCGCAGACGCGCGGCATCTACGTTCTGGGGAAGGCGGCGACCCTCAACGGCAGTATCGGCGATGTGATGATCTCCGATGTGGTGCTGGATGAGCATAGCCAGAATGTCTACTGGTTGGAAAACTGCTTCACGGCTGGGGATGTTGGCCCGCAACTGGTCTATGGATCGGTGCTGGATAACCAGAAGGCGGTGTCGTCCAAGGGCACCTTCTTGCAGAACCGCCAGTACCTGGATTTCTACTATCGCGCCAATTATACCGTTGTGGAGATGGAGAGCGGCCCCTATCTCAACGCGGTCTATGAAGCGCTCTATACGACGCGCTATCCCACCGGGGAGAATATCAATTTTGCGCGTCTGCCTTTTGACCTGGGCATCCTCCACTATGCCTCAGATACACCCTATACGCGCGGCAAGAACTTGGGCGCGGGGAGTCTATCGTACTTTGGGATGGATTCTACTTATGGCGCGGCTATGGCTATTGCGCGTCGCATCCTGAGCAATGAACTGAGTATCGTTGCGCCGGGGCAATCAACGGTGGCCGCGCCAACGCCCGTCGGTACGGGTGCGCTCAGCGGCGCTTCGACATTTAATAATCTGACCGGCAGTGTTACCAACGGGAGCGCCGCGCCGATCCCTGCTGGCGCTTCTGGCGGGGTGAGTGCGGCTGCTGCTAAGGCGACTGGACCGCTCGCCAGTGGCAGCGGAGCCAGTTCTAGCTTCCTTTTCCGCCCTTTTGGCAAGGAACGCAAGGACAACGCCGAGGGCGAGCAATCAACGACAGGCAAGAGTGAATCTACTAGCCAGTAATGGAGCCAGGCGCAACAGCCCTGTATCCTGGAGGATAGCCAGGGATGCAGGGCTGTTTTGGTCTTGCTTGGGGTCGATTGATTCTCTTGTCGTTATACAAGAAATCTTATCTCGATTTTGGGTGAGAAACTACTTGACATCCATTTGCTTAGCCTCTATACTCTGCTCATGTAGGAAATATGCCTCTAGGGGCAGTAAAGGGGAAGAAACGATATGATGATGAATCAACAGCCGATGGGGGTGGCGCCAGTAGTTGTGATGAAGCCACCAAAGAGCGTCGGGGTGGCAATCGTTCTCGCGTTTTTCTTCGGGCCATTGGGAATGTTCTACGCGACGGTTACAGGGGCCCTGGTCATGCTGCTTTTGGACGTTATCGTCATTCCTATTATCGGTGTCCTCACGCTTGGCCTCGGCTTCGGCCTGTATTTCTTCACTGGTATAGGTGGCATTATCTGGGCTGCTGTTGCGGCCAGTAATTCCAACAAGGCCGTCGCTGTCGCGGCGGTTCCGATGGCTGCTGCGGTCATGCCGGGCGTGGTAATGCCTGGCTCGATGCCAATGGGCAATCAAATGCAGTCCGGTCCCTACCAGCAGCCTGGCTCGATGCCCAACCCCTACCAGCAGCCAGGTTCGATGCCCGATCCGTATCAAGGGCAGTCTGGCCCGTATCAACAGCCCGGCTCTGCGCCCAGCCCCTACCAGCAGCCACCGCAATATCCCGGCTGATCTCTTCTTGTAGGTTACTCAGCGGATCAGGCAAAAAACCGGCGCGCCTGCCCCTGGCATCAAGGGCGGGTGCGCCGGTGGTGTTATTCACGCCAATCGATGAATGATGGCGAGTAGTTCTTCAAGCTCAAAAGGCTTTTGGAGAACGCCTTTCACCAGGCGCTTCTCGATTACCCCTGGGCTGACCGGACGCACAAAGCCGGTGGCAGAAATGACCACGACCACGTTCTCGCGCAGGAGCTGGGGATCGGCGTCCATGCGATCCAGAATGTCGTAGCCGCTAATATCGGGCATCATCAAATCAAGCAGCACCAGATAGCGGCCCTGGCCGCCCTGGAGCAACGCCAGGGCTTCCCGGCCATTGCGCGCCGTATCGACGCTAAAACCCTCACCCTCGATGGCTTCGACCAGCAATTCTCGGATGCCATCATCATCCTCGCAGACCAGAATGGTGCGGTGAGGCGCTGACTCACTGCGCCCATTTTTCTGGTCGAGTGGATTCAGCCCTGGAGAATGCGTGGTTTGCTGATTATCAGACACGCTGTTTCCTGTGATTTCTGGTTTTGCTGATTCCCTCTGGCGCCCCAGCGCCGCAGCCCTGCAATGTCAGCGATTCGTCAGGCTCCAGCCGACGAATCATGCGGGCATCAGGGAGAACCAGGCTAAAGACTGATTGATCCCAGCTATAGAGAGCCGTTACTATGATGTCCCTGTCGCCCAGGCGGCAGGAGAACATCCAATTATCCTGGCAGTTGGCATAGACCGCTATGGCGCCATCCGCCATCAGCGCGAGCAAGTTTGCGCGCCCACCCAGGGCCGCATAGACCCTGCGTAGGGCGTCCTCCTCTCGCGTTGCGCCCGTTGCGCGGTCCAGTTCTTCTTCAAAGAGGCGAAATCCTACCTCACTATCTGCCTTCCCTTTCAGCAACCCTCGTTCCAGGTACCTGGGGCGTAGCGCTTCATGGTGGGCAAAGTCGCCATTATGGGCAAAAGCGCAGCCATGCTGCTCGCTATAAAAGGGTTGTGTATCGGCCATGCCAACCGTGCTGAGTTGATTTGGGCGGCGCAGGTGGATCAGAGCGGCGTCCGCTCGCTCGGCTCCTAGCGCTGCCTGTGCGGCTGCCAGGTCACGGTGCAGCGCGCCAACCTGGATCGTATGGCGCACGCGCCCGGCCACCGGATCATGCCAGGCAATTCCCCAGCCAAACCCGGCGATACCTAATCGCTCCA
>Ga0070730_10003298_pt1 | contig 14538 bp, 13 predicted proteins | sample Coa_R1_3_FD_66447 | JGI IMG/M metagenome (GOLD analysis project Ga0070730, IMG submission 66447) | Surface soil microbial communities from Centralia Pennsylvania, which are recovering from an underground coalmine fire - Coalmine... | ecosystem: Environmental > Terrestrial > Soil > Unclassified ...
AACGGCTGGCCCACCGGCGTCGCCGTGGTCGCCGCCCAGCACCACGGCGGCCCCTGGCCTGCGACCACGATGCCCGCGTACACCTCGGTGGGGACAGCAGCGATCCGGCGCTGGCTGGTCCCTGTCGCCTACCAGAACTTCCCCCCCGAGCTCCTGCCCCCGACGCTTCGCTAAACCCTCCGCCCCCTCTGTCCCCTCCGTCCCCTCCGCCCCCTAATATCCTCCGTCCCTTGAGTCACTCTACCCCCCAGCTTCCCTCTGTTCACATCACTTATGACCCTCGAGCCCCGCCGTCCATGATCACGAAGACTATTCAGTCCGCCGAGACTCAAAGGTCTTCGTGATCATGAAAAGCCCCTCGGTACGATCGGCGCATGGTCTACGGAGCGGCGGGAGCCCGGTGACGGCCCGGCTTACCCGGCGGCCCGGAGGGGCGGCTCGGCTGCGGGCGCTGCTGGAGTCCGGCGGCCTGATCGTGGCGCCGGGAGCGTTTGATCCGCTGTCGGCCCGGCTGGTGGAGGAGGCCGGGTTTCCGGCCGTGTACATGACCGGGTTCGGGACTTCGGCGGCGTTCCTCGGGCGGCCGGACGTGGGGCTGCTGACCATGACCGAGATGGTCGGCAACGCCGGGCGGATCGCGGCCTGCGTGGATATCCCGGTCATCGCCGACGCGGACACCGGCTACGGCAACCCGCTGAACGTAATCCGGACGGTCGGGGCCTACGAGGCGGCCGGGGTCGCCGGCCTGCATATCGAGGACCAGGTGGCCCCGAAGAAGTGCGGGCACATGGAGGGCAAGCTGGTCATCCCGGCAGAGGAGATGGCCGCGAAGGTCCGGGCGGCGGTCGAGGCCCGCGCGCAGCCCGAGTTCGTGATCATCGCCCGGACCGACGCGCGGGCGGTGGAAGGCCTGGAGCGGGCCTTGCAGCGCGGGAAGATCTACCGCGAAGCCGGGGCCGACGTGCTGTTCATCGAGGCGCTGACCAGCGAGGCGGAAGCCGAGGAGGCGGTGCGGGCCCTTCCCGGCGTGCCGCTGCTGTTCAACTGGGCCGAAGGCGGCAAGACGCCGCCGATCGGCCTGGACCGCCTGAAGGAGCTTGGCTACCGGATCGTGATCTTCCCGATCGGCACGCTGCTGGCGGCCACCGGGGCCATGCGGCGGATACTGCGGGAGATCGCCCGGGCGGGCACGCCCGCCGCGGCGATGCACGAGTTGCCCACGTTCGCAGAGTTCGTGGATTTCATCGGACTGCCCGAGGTGCACCAGGCCGAACAGCGGTACGCGGTCAAGCCTGCTGCGCCCGGGCCAGAGACCGGAGGTATCGATGGCAGCGACGTTTGACCGGGCCAGCGTGAGCGCGGAACTGGCCAAGGCCATGATCGAGGCGGCGGAGCGGAAGGCCACCCAGATGGGCCATCCCTTCGTGATCGCGATCGTCGACGACAGCGGGGTGCTGAAGGCGTTCAGCCGGATGGACGGCGCAGCGCTGCTGTCCGTCCAGGTGGCTCAGGACAAGGCCTACACGGCGGTCGGCTTCGGCCTGGCCACCGACGCCTGGCACGACTTCGTCAAGGAGGACCCGCCGCTGGCCATGGGCGCGGCGCCCGGGATCGATCGCCTGATCGTGTTCGGTGGCGGGTACCCGATCAAGCTCGGGGGCGCGGTCGTCGGTGGGATCGGCGTCAGCGGCGGCCACTACAGCCAGGACATGGAGGTCGCCCAGGCCGGGCTGTCGGCTCTCGACTCCTGAGCTTCCCTGGTCACGACGCTGGCGGGCTGGGAGCGGCCGCCTGCGTCTCGTTGGCCTTCCACCAGGTGTCGAGTTCGGACCATGACGTGCCGGCGTTGCCGAGGACCCACATGAACGTGTCTTCGGTGGGGAACGACCAGGCGTACGCCGGGAAGGGCGTGCCGCCGCTGTAGTACGTCCCGCACTCCAGCGACTGGCCGTTCCGCTGGGGGAAGTACTTGTTGCTCCATGGCACGGTCCCTTGCCCACTGCTGCCCGGCGGGCAGGTCGAGCCCGCCGAAGAGGGCTGATGGCCTATCCACTTGTTGAAGTTCTGCAAGGTCGTGGCGTAGTCGGCGGAACTGTCCATCTGGAAGGCCACGACCGACCAGTTGCCTTTCTGGCAGGACAGCACTTGCTTAGAGCCGACTATCGCAAAGTTGTAACTCGTGGGATTGGCGTCAGAGCACGCGCTCGCGGGGATCCCGGCCGGCAGCAACTGCGTTAGAGTGGCGATGCCGCTGGCCGGGGACGTGGCGGGCGTGCTGGCCGGGGAACTGGCGGGCGTGGTCTGCTGAATGGGCGTGACTGGGATAGTCTGCTGGACGATCGGGTGAGCCGGTTTCGCAAACGGGAACGCGTGTGCGGCCGCGGCGATCACCAGATAGGCGACCACGACCGCCGCGGCCGCGGCGCCCGCAACGAGCCAGCGCCGGGGAACGCCTGGACCCCCGGGCTCCCCTGGGGTCGCAACGCCGTCCGACCCGCCCGGTCCGGTCCGCGCGGCCGCGGGGCCCGGGTCTGACCGCCCCCGCGTCGGCGTCGTCAGATGGGCCTGCGGCGGCCACGCCGCTACTGTCTGGGTCTGCTCAGCCGGGATGGCCACCGCCGGATAGGACGGTTCTGGCGGGGCTGGCGTCGAGCCGGCCAGCCAGGGGGGCCGTGGCTCGGGTTGTTGGGCGTCCGGCGGCTCCGATACCGGGATCACTCGGTGGGCGTACGGGGCCAGGCCGAGCGCCCCGCGTAGCGACTCGGCGAAGTCCGCGCACCGCGGGTAACGGTCCGCGGGAGCCTTGGCCAGGGCCCGGGCGAATACCTCATCCGCCCCCGCCGGCAGTCCCGGCCGCAGGGAAGCTAGCGACGGGGGCGGCACCGACAGGTGCGACCAGATCACCGCCCTGGCCTCGTCGCGCCGGAACGGCGCCTGCCCGGTGAGCAGCTCGAAGGCCGCGCACGCCAGCGCGTACTGATCGACCTGCCCGGTCACCGGCTTGCCCTCGATCTGCTCCGGCGCGACGTAGTCGGGGGTGCCCAGGAACATCCCCAGCCCGGTCAGCGTCGTGGACGATAGCAGCCCCCTGCTTAGCCCGAAATCCGACAGGTACACGTGATCAGGCCGGTCCGGCCGCGCGTCAAGCAGCATGTTCGTCGGCTTGACGTCCCGGTGCACCAGCCCGGCCGCGTGCGCGGCGTCCAGCGCCGACGCCACCGGGGAGACGATCGCCGCGACCCGGTCCGGCTGCAACGGGCCTTCCCGGCGCAGCAGGGCGTGGACATCGCCGCCCGCCACGTACCGCATCGCGATGAACAGGACGCCATCGGCCTCGCCGGCTTCGTAAACCGGGACGATGTGCGGATCGTCGACCGCGGCCGCCGCCCGCGACTCCCGGATGAACCGGCGCCGGAACTCCTCGTCCGAGGCCAGCGCGGGGGCCAGGACCTTGAGGGCCACCTGGCGGCCGAGCCGCTCGTCCTCCGCCCGGAACACCACCGCCATCCCGCCGGCGCCGACCTTCTCCTCCAGCAGGTACCCGGCCACACGGGAACCCGGAGCCAGCCCGCCCGGCAACACACTGCCACCGCTTACCACCGCTCCTCCAGCCGCGAGCCAGACCTGGCGACCAGATGAAGGTCCGGGCAGTGCTCCCGAGGCAGGCGCGCGGTCCGATTATCCAGGCTTCACCGTGCGTTATCAACGCGCCCTGAGGGCCCCACGGGCTGGCCCGCTGCCGCTGCTTCCACGGCGCAGCCGCCGACTCCGAGGCCATGGCCGCCCGCCTCCGCCTCCTGGGCCGGAAGTCGGCGCTGATGGCCCAGGGCACGGGCTCAGGCTGATTGCGGGTCCCGGCTGAAGCGTGGTACAACGAGCCGAATGATCACCGTTCCGGGCCCTGCGCAGCCCGCCGCCGCAGGTAATCAGGCCGAGGCGGCGGCAGCCGTTCATGTCACCGGCCTGCTGAAGCGGTACGGCGACGTGGTTGCTCTGGCGGGGGTCGAACTTACCGTGCGGTCGGGTGAGTTCTTCACCCTCCTCGGCCCTTCGGGGTCGGGGAAGACCACGTTGCTGCGGCTGATCGCGGGGTTCGAGCGCCCGGACGGCGGCCGGATCGAACTCGGCGGCCGCGACGTCACGCAGGTCCCGCCTTACCTGCGGGACGTCAACACGGTGTTCCAGGACTACGCGCTGTTCCCGCATATGACGGTGGCGCAGAACATCGAATACGGCCTTCGTGTGCGGCGCGTCCCGAAGGCCGAACGGCGCGAGAAGGTAGGCAACGCGCTGGAGATGGTCCGCCTGCCCGGGCTCGGCTCGCGCAAGCCGGCCCAGCTGTCGGGCGGTCAGCGCCAGCGCGTCGCGCTCGCGCGGGCCATCGTCAACGAGCCCGAGGTCCTGCTCCTCGACGAGCCGCTGGGCGCGCTCGACCTCAAGCTCCGCCAGGAGATGCAGCTGGAGCTACTGCGGGTCCAGCGCGAGGTGGGCATCACGTTCATCTACGTCACGCACGACCAGGACGAAGCCCTGACGATGAGCGACCGCATCGCCGTGCTGAACCACGGCCACATCGAGCAGATCGGCGGACCGGTCGAGGTGTACGAGCGGCCGCGGACGGCGTTCGTCGCGGGATTCATCGGCGTGTCCAACCTGATCGAGCGCGACGGCCACCGGATCACCGTGCGGCCGGAGAAGATCACCCTGCTCGAGGAGGGTCAGCCCGACCCGTCAGGTACGCATTCCGAACCCGGCCGGATCCGGGACGTCATCTACGCCGGAGTGCTCACCCGCTACATCGTGGACCTCGATGCGGGCGGTGAGCTGGTCGTCAGCCGGCAGAACGCGGAGGCACCGGCCCCGGCTCACGGCGCGCACGGCGCCGGGAGCCTGGCCCGGGGAGGACAGGTTCGCCTGGCCTGGCGGCCCGAGCAGGCATTCACAATCCCTCAGGACCCGAGTTCAGGGGAGGCAGAGCAATGATGACAATGAGGGCGCGGATCTCGCGTCCCATGAAGATAGCGCTGGCGCTGGGCGTCACCTCACTCGTCGCCGCCGCGTGCAGTAGCAGCGCGAGCACTAACAGCAGCTCACCGAGCACGTCCTCGGCCGGCACGTCCGGGCTGACGGTGCCCACGGCGAACCTCCCGGTCCTGCAGACGATCGGGAAGGGCGAGGGTCAGCTCAACCTCATCGCCTGGGAAGGCTACCTGCAGCCCCAGTGGGTGAAACCGTTTCAGCAGCAGACCGGATGCCAGGTGAACGCGAAGTACGCCGGCAGCTCCGACGAGATGGTCGCGCTCATGAAGAACGGCGGCGGCGGCCAGTACGACATGGTGTCCTCATCGGGCGACGCCGACCTGCGCATCCTGTACGCGGGAGACGCCCATCCGGTGAACGTCAACCTGATCCCGAGCTGGAAGCAGTTCTTCCCCGCCTTCCAGTCCCCGCCGTTCAACACCATCAACGGAGTGCACTACGGGATCTCGCTGCAGTGGGGCCCGAACGTGCTCATGTACAACATCAAGGACTTCCCGACGGCCCCGACGTCCTGGGACGTCATCTACAACCCGAAGTACAAGGGACAGGTGACCGTCCCGGACAACCCGATCCAGATCGCCGACGCGGCGCTCTACCTCAAGACCCACAACCCGGCGCTGGGGATCACCGACCCGTACGAACTGACCCAGACCCAGTTCCAGGCCTCGGTGAACCTGCTGGCCGGGCAGCGTCCCCTGATCGAGAAGTACTGGAGCCTCGCCTCCCAGGAGATCTTCGACTTCAAGAACGGCAACGCGATCATCGGCGCAGGGTGGCCTTACCAGGTCAGCGCCCTTAAGGCCGACAAGTTCCCGATCGGCAGCGAGGTCCCGAGCGAGGGCGCGACCGGCTGGGCGGACACCTGGATGCTCGCGGCGAAGGCGCCGCACCCCAACTGCGCCTACCTGTGGATGCAGTACATCAGCACCCCGAAGGTCCAGGCCGAGCAGGCCATCAACTACGGCGAGACGCCGGACAACAGCCAGGCCTGCGCGTACATGAACCAGATGCAGGCGGGGTCGTGCGCGGAATTCCACGCCAACGCGCCGCTCAGCTACCTGGCCTCGATCTCGCTGTGGAAGACGCCGATCGCGACCTGCGACAACGGCAAGACCGACTGCGTGCCCTACTCCGGGTGGGTGTCCGCGTGGAACACCGAGGTCAAGTGACGTTGCCTGGCGGGCCGGACCGGGCCGGGTGCGGATGACGGCCACGGTGGTCTCGGCCCCCGGGGGTCCCCCGGGGAGTGCCCCGGGGGACCAGGCCAGGCGGGACGGGTGGTTGACCCGCGTCTCGGCGGTGCTGTGGCGCCGGCCGTGGGCGCGGGCCACCATCCTGCTCACCCCGCCGCTGGCCTGGTTCGTCCTGATCTACCTGGCCTCGCTCGTGGTGCTCCTGATCACGGCGTTCTGGCAGATCAACCCGTTCACGACGAACATCGAACGGATCTGGAGCCTGGGCAACTTCACGTCGATCTTCACGAGCTCGGCTTACCGGGGCATCATCGTGCGCACCGTGGGCATGGCGGCGGCGGTAACCGTCGTCGACGCCGTCGTCGCCTTCCCGTTCGCCTACTTCATGGCCAGGGTCGCCTCACCCAGGACCAGGACCGGCCTGTTCGTGGCGATCCTGCTTCCGCTGTGGGCAAGCTACCTGGCCAAGATCTACTCCTGGCTGGTGATCTTCACCCACAACGGGATCCTGGACTGGAGCCTGGGCAAGATCGGCCTGAGCCAGATCCACCTGATCTACACGAACTGGGCGGTATTCACCGTCTTCTGCTATCTCTGGCTGCCGTTCATGATCATCCCGGTGTATGCGGCGCTCGAGCGCATCCCGCCCTCGCAGATCGAGGCCTCCCAGGACCTCGGCGGACGGACCTGGCGGACCACCCGCGAGATCTTGCTTCCGCTCGCCCTGCCCGGGATCGTGGCCGGGTCGATCTTCACGTTCTCGCTGACCCTGGGGGACTACATCACGCCGCTGCTGGTCGGCGGGACGAGCGCGCAGTTCATGGGGAACGTCATCTACTCGAACATCGGGATCGCGAACAACGTGCCGTTCGCCGCCGCCATGGCCTGCATCCCCGTCGTCATCATGGCCGCCTACCTGCTCGGCGCCCGGTCGCTGGGCGCGTTCGAGGCGATCTGAGCCATGGAACCGAAGGCCTTGCGCGTCGGGCTGCGGATCTGGGTCGTGCTCGTGCTGGCGTTCCTGTTCATCCCGATCATCCTCATCGTGCTGTACTCGTTCAACCGGTCCAACATCGAGAGCTGGCCCATCGCGGGCTTCTCCTGGCACTGGTACAACGTGGCCTGGCACGATCCCCAGGTGCGCAGCGCGTTCCTGCTATCGCTCCGGGTCGCGCTGTTCGCGACCGTGCTGGCCGTACTGCTCGGCTCCTCGGTCGCCTTCGCGCTGTCCAAGTACAAGTTCTTCGGCAGCGAGGCCATCTCGTTCCTGCTCGTCCTGCCGCTCGCGCTGCCCGGCATCATCACCGGGATCGCGCTGAACTCGTTCTTCTCCTTCACCGGAATTCAGCTTGGCACCCTGACCATCGTGATCGGGCATACGACGTTCTGCATCGTGGTGGTCTTCAACAACGTGATCGCAAGGCTCCGCCGGACGTCGGGATCGCTGGCCGAGGCGTCCAGTGACCTCGGCGCGCGCGGCTGGCAGACGCTGAGCTTCGTCACGCTGCCCCTGTCGGCGACCGCGCTGGTCTCCGGCGCCCTGCTGGCCTTCGGCCTGTCGTTCGACGAGGTCATCGTCACGGTGTTCACCGCGGGCGCGCAGAACACCCTGCCGCTGTGGATCTTCGGCGCGATACGCCTGGGGCAGCAGCTCCCCGAGGTGAACGCCGTCGTGTCGATCGTGATCCTGCTGACGATCATTCCCGTGGTCCTGGCGGCGCGGCTCGCCGGCGCGGGGGCGGTCACCAGATCCGCGCGCAACGTCCCGGTCGGCGAGGCTGGCGGCTAGTGGGGCCGGAGGAGTTCCGGGCCGCCGGCCACGAGCTGATCGACTGGATCGCGGACTACCGGGCCAGGATCCCGCAACTGCCGGTGCAGGCGCAGGTGGAACCGGGTGAGGTAGCGGGCAAGCTGCCGGGCCGGGCCCCCGAGGAGGCCGAACCGTTCAGCAGATTGCTAGCCGACCTCGACGCCGTCGTCGTCCCCGGGGTGACCCAGGTTCAGCACCCGCGCTACTTCGGCTGGTTCCCCTCCAACGCCTCCCTCCCTTCCGTGCTGGGCGACCTGGCCGCCTCCGGGCTCGGCGCGCTCGGGATCACCTGGCAGTCGGCCCCCGCGCTGACGGAGGTCGAGGAAGTGGTGGTCGAGTGGCTGCGCGAGCTGACGGCGCTGCCCGCCTCGTGGAGGGGCGTCATCCAGGACACGGCTTCCAGCGCGTGCCTGGTCGCCCTGCTCGCGGCCCGCGAGCGCGCGACCGGCTACTCCGAGGCCCGCGGCGGGATGCAGGCCGAGGGCGCGCCGCTGACCGTCTACACCACCGAGCACGCGCACTCCTCGATCGCCAAGGCCGTCGCCCTGGCCGGGTACGGGCGGGACAACCTCAGGCTCGTCGGCGTCGATCCGGTCACGTACGCCATGCGGCCCGAGGCGCTGGCCTCGGCCCTGGAGGCCGACGTGGCGGCCGGCCGGCGCCCCGCCGCCGTGGTCGTCAACGTCGGCACTACCGGCACCACGGCCGTGGATCCGCTCGCGCAGATCGTCCCGCTGGCGCGCCAGTACGGGATGTGGGTGCACGTCGACGCGGCCATGGCGGGTTCGGCCCTGCTGCTGCCGGAGATGCGCTGGCTGATCGACGGGGTGGAGGGCGCGGACTCCCTGGCCTGGAACCCGCACAAGTGGCTGGGCACCGTGCTGGACTGCGCGCTGCTGTACGTCGCCGACCCTGGCCACCTGATCCGGGTCATGTCGACCAACCCGTCCTACCTGCGTTCCGCCGTCGACGGTGAGGTGACTCAGTTCAAGGACTGGGGGATCCCGCTCGGCCGGCGGTTCCGGGCCCTGAAGCTATGGTTCCACCTGCGGCTCGACGGGGCCGACGCCATCCGGGCCCGGCTGCGGCGGGACCTGGACAACGCCCGCTGGCTCGCCGGGCAGGTTTCGTCCACCCCGGGCTGGCGGGTCCTGGCCCCGGTCAACCTGCAGACCGTCGTGCTCAGGCACGAGCCGCCGGGTTCGGTCTCCGGCACCGGAGCGGTGCTGGACGCCGGGGCGCTGAACGCGCACACGCTGTCCTGGGCGGACTCGGTCAACCGGTCGGGGGCCGCCCTGGTCACGCCATCCCTGCTGGACGGCACCTGGTCCGTCCGGGTCTCGATCGGAGCCGAGGCCACCGAGCGCGAGGACGTCGAGGAGCTGTGGAACCTGGTGAGGAGGGCCGCCGAGAGCGCGGATGGCAGACTTTCGGCATGACCGGATCTGACCCGAAGGAGACCCTTCACCATTACCTGCAGGGAGCCCGCGACGCCGTGCTATGGAAGCTTGACGGGCTCTCCGAGTACGACATCCGCCGCCCGCTGGTGCCCACGGGCACGAACCTGCTTGGACTGGTCAAGCACCTGGCCAGCGTGGAGTTCGAGTATTTCGGCGACGTCTTCGGCCGGCCTTCAGGCGAGCCGCTGCCGTGGATGGCCGAAGGCGCCGAGGTCAACGCGGACATGTGGGCGACGCCCGAACAGTCACGCGAGGAGATCGTCGGGCTGTACCGGAGGGCGTGGGCGCATTCGGACGCGACGATCAGCGCGCTGGCCATGGACGCCATCGGCCACGTGCCCTGGTGGGGGCCGGACCATAGCGAGGTGACGTTGCACCAGATCCTGGTCCACATGATGGCCGAGACACAGCGGCACGCCGGGCACGCCGACGTCATCCGCGAGCTCATCGACGGGTCCGCCGGGCTGCTCCCCGGTAACGATAACTTGCCGTCTGGCGACCGGGCCTGGTGGGAGAGCTACCGGACCGTGCTGGAACGTGCGGCGCAGGAGGCCGGCCAGCGGTGATGTCCCGTTAGGCGGGCAGGGTCTTCTCGAACCAGTAGTGGGCGTAGGGCTCGTCGTTGAAGGGCGCGACTTCGCGGTAGCCGGCCGTCCGGTACAGGCTGATGGCCTCGTCCAGGGCACGGTTGGTTTCCAGGCGGAGGGTGCGGACGCCTCGGGCCGCGGCGTGAGCCTCTAGCTCGGCGAGGAGTCGGCGGCCCTGGCCGAGACCGCGGACTGCGGGGGAGACCCACATCCGCTTGACCTCGGTCGGAGCGTCGTCGTGGAACTTGAGCGCCCCGCACCCGACCACGTCCGAGTACAGGGTCGCGATCAGGAACAACCCCGCGGGCGGGGTGAGCTCTTCGTCAGCGGCGGAGATGCTCAGGGCGGGATCCCAGCCACCCTCGAACCGGTCCGCTAGCTCGGCGATGTAGGCCTGCACCGCCCGGCGGGCGTCCGGGTGCCGCGGGTCGCACACGGCGACCTGGACCGCCGAGGCCAGCAGCAGACGCTCCACCTCGGCCATCGCCGTGATCAGCCGGTCGCGTTGCCGCACGCCGAGCGGTTGGAGTATGGCGGCGGCAGCGTCGTCGGCGCGCCGGTCAAGCTCGGCTCGCTCGGCCAGTCCGCGGCTGGTCAGGCGGGCCGTGCGGACCCGCGCGTCCGCGTGGCTCGGCTCGACGACCACCATCCCGTCGCCCTCGAGCGACCGTAGCAGCCGGCTCAGGTACCCGGAATCCAGGTCGAGCCGGGAGCGCAGTCCTCTTACGTCGCTACCGTCCGCGCCGATCTCCCACAGCAAGCGCGCCTGCCCCAGCGGCCGGTCGCGGGACAGGAACGTGTCGTCGAGTGCGCCGACTCTCTGCGTGACGGTCCGGTTGAATCTCCGGACCTGATCGATCATGTGGCGATCCATTCTCTGACTTTAGTCAGAGAATGGAACGCGGTCACGCCAGGGCGGGTACTAGGCCGCGGGATCGACGGGCCAGCGAGCCTGCCACAACTGGCGCTTGGTCGCGCAGTACGCCACCCCGGCGGCCTCGACGGCCGCCAGGGTCAGCATCGCGGCCTGGGCGGGCAGGTACTGCAGGAGCAGCCCGCAGCCGGCCAATCCGACCGGCATGCCCAGGCCGATCAGCGTCATGAGCGCGGCGACGACCCGTCCGCGCTGCTCGGGCGGTGCCTGCCTGATGACCAGGATGTCGACCAGCACCCGGATCGCGGGGACGCCGAGCATGATGATGAACAGCAGGCCGGCCACCCACCACGGGCCGAATGGCACGGCCAGCAGCGCCAGGATCAGCACGTCGAGCAGGCACATCCCTAGCATGAGCACGCCTGGCCGCAGCCGGTGCAAGATCCCGACCAGCGGCGCCCCGGCCAGGCCGCCGGCCGCGCCTGCGCCGAGGGCCAGCCCGATCATGCCCGGCGGCACCGCCTGGTGGCGCAGGATCACGATGATGACCAGTTCGAGCCCGGCGCCGATCGTGTTCACGAACATGATCAGCATCGTGGCCGCCCGCAGCATGGGCTGATCCCACAGCGTGCGCAGGCCCGCCAGCATGCCCCCCGACGGGGCGGTGCTCCCTGGTGGGGCGGTGCTCTCGGGTGGGGCAGTGCTCCCTGGCCGGTCGGCCGGCGGGACCCGAACCCGGACGTCCCGCGTCTGGCTGGGGACAATCGTCATCAGCGCCGCGGCGGCCAGCGCCACCAGGAAGGAGCCCGCGGTGAACACGAACGGCAGGGCGTGCGCCAGCGCGTGGACCCCGTAGAGCGCGCCGCCGAGAGCAGGCCCGGCCAGCGCCGCGCCGTTCATCCTCACCTCGTCCTGGGTGAGCGCGCGGGTCAGCTGTTCGGGCGCCACCATCGAGCGCATCAGCAGGAGGCCGGCCGCGCCCTTGACCGCCTGCCCGATGCCGAGCAGCGCGGCGGCGGCGAACAGCAGCGGCAGCGACAGCCAGCCGGCCATCAGCGCCACCACGACCCCCGCGGTCACGGCCGCCCGGGCGGCCTCCGTTGCGATCACGATCGTGCGGCTGTCGTACCGGTCGGCCAGCGAGCCGGCCGGAAGGCCCGCGGCCAGCATCCCGATGGCCTGCACCGCTCCGAACAGTCCCGCCTTGGCCGGGGAACCGGTCAGGGCCAGGATGATCAGCGGGTAGGCCACGTCCGCGACCGAGACGCCGATGGTGGAAGCGGTCATCCCGATCCACAGCGTCTGGAACCGCAGGTTCCGCCGCAGCGGCGGCGGCCCGCTCGCAGTCCCCGGCGCAGCCCGCCCGGTCATGATCCCGGGCCGGGCCTGCCCGTCCCGCCCGGCCACGATTCCCGGCACGGCGTCCCCGGTATGCCCGGTCGCGGTCCCCGGCACGGCGTCCCCGGTATGCCCGGTCGCGGTCCCCGGCACGGCGTCCCCGGTGTGCCCAGCTTGCCCGGTCGCGGTCTCCGGCCCAGGGTCCCCTGTGTGCCCATGTTGCTCGGTCACGGTAGCCGCCGTGGTCGTCTCCATCGCCTCTCCCGACTCTTTCACTCATCCATAATCATTCACGCTTACGTGAATGATGGCATGATCGTGAGTATGTGGCAAGATGTCTTCATGGAGCAGCCCGCAGTGGAGGCGGAGCCGTCAGCGGTCAGGACCGTGAACGACGTTGAGGTGCTCAAGGCGCTGGCGGACCCGACGCGGCTGGCCATCCTGGCGGCGCTGATGAAGTCGGGCCGCGACCTGCCGGTCATGTCGGTCAAGGAACTCGCCGCTGAACTCGGTGAGCCGCAGACCAAGCTCTACCGGCACGTCCGGCAGTTGGAAGCGGTCGGCCTGATCAGGGTGGCGGGGACCCGCCTGGTGTCAGGCATCCTTGAACAGCGCTATCAGGCCTGTCAGCGGGACCTGACGCTCGACCGCGGATTCCTGCGCGAGCACGCCGATGAATCCGAGATGGCGATGCAAGCGGTGCTCGACTTGTTCCGCGAGGGCTTCTTCGCGGCGTTCCGGGCTGATCAGCTGCCGGCCGACGGGGTTCCGGCCGAGGAGGCCTACCGCAGGCCGCTGATGTTCCTGTCCGACCTGAAGGTCTCGCCCGCCAGGGCCGCCGAGTTGCGCGGCAAGCTCGAAGAGATCATAGACAGTCTGAAGGATGACCAGGCGGAGGACCCGGACGGCGTCGCGCTGAACCTGCTGATCGGCTGCTACGTCCCGGTTGACGCGGGCGGCAGCTGACCGTCTCAGGGCTGAAACTGGACGTATCCGTACTCCGGCAGCGCGGTGGTGCTGGCGATGACCCGGCCCGCGGCGTCGAGCCAGGTCAGGCGGGACAGCCGGAGGGGCGAAGGGACGATGAACGCCACGTACTTCCGGCCGTCGACGACCCGCGGCGCGGCCAGCTCGGAGGTGCCGTTGGAAAAGACCGCCCGCAGGTGTGCGGTGGCCGGGCTCACCTGAACGGCGTAGCCGACGGCACCGGCGCCGTTGGGGAAGCCCAGGGGGAGGGCCATGATCGTTTCTGGTCCGTCCGGCGTGGCTACCGGACCGCACGAGCCCATCTGGTAACCGTTCCCGTTGAAGGCGTAGCAGTCGCCGCCCGGGCCGAACTGGAGCTGGATGGACCACGGCTGGCCGGAGAGGTGGCCTGAGGCCAGGAGGCCCGACGCCGTCTCGCCTCGGACAGAGTAGGTATTGATCCACAGGCCGTCGCCCTGCGGGGTGATGCCCTTGGGCAGAGGCTGGGTGATGGGGAAGACGGTCGGCCAGCCGGGCGGAGGATGGCTCACGGTGATCTGGACCGCTTGCTCCAGTGAGTAGGCGAAGCCGGCGACGTGGTAGCGGTATCCGCAGGCGGATGCGGTGACGGCCGGGACGCGCAGTCGGGCATTGACGGTAATCCCGCTAATACTGGCGGGCAATTGGATGAACCCGAAGCCGACCCCGCGAAACGCGGGGCCGAAGGTCACGACGCCGGCGTTTTCCGGGTTGGGGTACACGGGATCGGCGTCCGTGCCGTTGATAGTAATCGCGGGCAGGCACCGGTAGCCCGGGTCGGCGATGTTCTGCACCGCGAGCTTCCACGCGTGCCCGTCCGCGGTGCCGCTGGCGATGACCCCGCCCGGTGCCACCGGGCCGGAGGGAGCCGTGGCCGGAGGGGTCGGCGGGCGGCCGACGTGCAGCCCCAGAATCGTCGAAGCGATGATCACGGCCAGGCCCACGCCGGCTGCGGCGGCCCCCGCGCGCCGCAGGCGGATGCCGTTGCCGCGCCGGATGATCTGATCAAGCCGAACGGCGGGCGGCTGGAGGCCCCCCAGCAGGTCGTCCACGCGCCGCCGGAGTTCGGTGTCGTCGGTGGAGGTCACGGCTCATCACCTTCTCCCAAGACCGGGTTGGCCCGCAGCGTGGCCAGCGCGCGCGACAGCTGGCTGCGCACCGTGCCCGGCGAGCAGCCCAGGGCGGCGGCGATCTGCGCGTCGGACAGGTCCTCCCAGTAGCGGAGCACGAC
>Ga0070730_10003299_pt1 | contig 14538 bp, 11 predicted proteins | sample Coa_R1_3_FD_66447 | JGI IMG/M metagenome (GOLD analysis project Ga0070730, IMG submission 66447) | Surface soil microbial communities from Centralia Pennsylvania, which are recovering from an underground coalmine fire - Coalmine... | ecosystem: Environmental > Terrestrial > Soil > Unclassified ...
GAAGGCCAGCGACAACAACATCCAGCGGTGGCTGCCGATGGCTACTCGCGGCGCAACTAGCACACTGGCAGAGAGCACGGCCAGAATCAGCGCGTAGCGCGCCAGCGCCGTTTTGTTCTCGGCCAGCCAATCGCTGGTTGCCCGGACAACATCCAGATGGACTAGGGAACGCATGATCTCACCGATGAATTAGGCCAACAACGGGCGCCTTCTGGTCGAGTTCGAAGATGCGATCAACGTATCAACCAGCTCGACGAACCGGGGCATTACAATTGACCAGTCATACATATTCTGAACAAGTTGAAAGGCGTTGCTGGCCAGTTGCTGCCGGGTCTCAGGTTCCTGCAGCAATCTCACCACGCACCTTGAGAACTCGTCGGGTGAGTCGGCAATCAGGATCTGTGCGCCATGTGTCAACCGCAATCCCTCGGCGCCCTTGTTCGTAGAAACTACGGCAGTGCGCAACGCCATGGCCTCCAATAGCTTTAGCCGGGTGCCACCTCCCGACTGCATCGGGACGATGCTGATGGCCGCGCCGGTGATGAGCGGCCGCACATCCTCTACAAAACCCGTGCAGAGGACGTCGGCCGCAGTAGGCAGCGGGCGATTCAGATGGTCCCCAGTAATGACGAGGCGCGTGGCTGGCCTGCGAGCCTTGATCTGCGGATATACCTTGTCCAGGAACCACAACATCGCTTCGTAATTTGGCTCGTAGCCAAACGAGCCGGTGAAAATCAGGGTCTCCTGCTGGGACTGGCCCTGGATGGTCCGGTAGTCAGAGAGATCAATGCAGTTCGGTATGACTTCAATCGCAAGCCCTCGCGGGGCAATTCCCAGTAACAAACTTCGCTCTTGCTCCGAGACCACCGTGCATTTTTGGAATCGCCTGAGCGTATGAGCCAGCAATTGCTTGTGTTTCAACCAGGTCAGACCGTGCCGGGCCGCATCCCATCGGGACCCCGCGTCAGTATAGCGCTCATACAGCAAGCCTATTTCAACCTCCTCAAACAGAGCCGGCTTCGCGCCAAAATACGGGTGATACACTGCAGTTCCCAATTCAGATGCGATAATCAAGTCCGGTTTGCGTGTACCTACGACTTCGCGCACGCACCGTGCCATCTGACTAGAGTACGTGTCCCTGACCGAACGGGGCGTCAGGCTGAGGTAGCCAAGCCGCGCCTTCAGGCTGTCCGGGTTGTATGGCTTGAACGGGACCACGTATGTTTCATTGCAGATTGACCGAGCCTCCGAAACATCCCGATGAACCTTCGCCTTATCGTCGAAGCTAATCAAAATGACTTCGTGTTTCTTCGCCAGGCCCGACAGCAGGCTACGGACCCGCAGCTTCGATCCATTGTCTGCCGGGAAAGGAAACCATTGGGACAGAAACAGGATCCGTCCAGCGCTGTGCGCGGGGGCCGTCACGGCATCGGGCCCCACCGGCCGCGGACAAAGTCAATCATGCCCCGCCACATGGCTTTGCGATGCTCGACTTTGGACCGCCATTTCGGTCGCAACGTCCAACTGGCCAGGGTTCGCAGCAGTTGGGCCCAGGTGACCATCCAGGCCGGCAGGCTGGCGTGGTGTTTGAGCAGCAACAACAGCCGGTTGCGGGTGGCATAGTAGGTGACACTAGGCTTGGGCTGGTAGTCGCGGGTAACGCCCTTGTGCCAGAGCTTGGCCTCAGGCACGTGCACCACCTTCCAGCCGGCTTCCCGGGCGCGAAGACACCATTCTAGCTCTTCGGCGTAGTAAAAGAAGCGTGCGTCAATCGCACCCACCTGCTCGATCAGGGCGCGGCGCACCAGGATCCCGCAGCCGGATATCCAATCTGCCGGATGCGGCTCCTGGAACTGCCCCCGGTCTGGCTCATTGCGATCCATGTGCCACTCGCGATAGTAGGCGTCCATTCGTCCACCAGCGGACTGGATGATGGTAGGTTCGCTGGCGTGATAAACCATCGGTCCCAGTATGCCGATCTTCACATCGCTCTCACCGACTGCAATCAGCCGTGAAATACAATCTGGCGCCTGCCAGGTATCCTCATTCAAGACAAAGACCCATTCGGCTCCCTGCGCGATGGCGGCCTCGATCCCCACGTTATTGTTTCCAGCGTAGCCCAGGTTCTCTTTCAGTTCGATCACTTGGACCGCTGGCCAACGGCCCTTTACTGCTGCCACCGTGCCATCGGTGGAGGCATTGTCCAGCAGCAGCGTGCGCTGATTCGGATAGTCGCTCTGCTCCAGCGATGCCAAACACTGGAGCGTGTCATCGCGGTGATTGGTGTTGAGAATGACGGAAATGACAAGCGGCGCTGCCATGGGGCGCAACTCTATGGATGGCGTTTGGCCTGAGCCAACCGCTGCAGAAAGCCTTCGAGCGTCTGTGTCGATTGCTCCCAGGTCCAGTGTTGTGCCACATGCTCGCGGCCATTTTGTCCCAGCCGGGCCGCGAGGCCCTCATCACACAGCAAACGCCCGACGGCTTGGCCGAATTGCGCAGCGTCCCGGTCCACCAATAGGCCTGTGACATCCGGTACCACGCTCTCTGCCACACCGCCTTCTCGCACGCCGACGATCGGCCTGCCGCAGGCCATTGCCTCCAGCGGAACCAATCCAAACGGCTCTTGGTAAGGGGCGTAAACACACATCCTGGCCGTGTTATACAGCCGCCTGAGCGCCTCGGCGCTTTGCTCGGTGAACACTTGCAGCCGGACGCCGTGGCGTTGAGCCAGGGACTCAATGAAGGCGCGTTCTTGCGGCTCTACGCGGTTGCACGCCAATTTCAAGGTCGGCCGCACCTCAGCCGGGATCCGGCCCAGGCTCTCGATGATGAAGTCAAACCCTTTGCGCGGCGACAGCTCGCCGACGGAAACGACACAATGCTCTTGTTGAACGCCGCTCATGGGTTGGAACTGTGACAGGTTCACTCCCAGCCGGCAGAACTCGGTGCGGTGCTGCGTCGCCTCCGGCATTGACTCACAGGTAAAGCGCGAGTTGGCCAGGAAAAGCCGGGTTGCGCGCAGGCTTCGCTCTTGATCAGTCGCCAGGCGTCGCCGGTAGCCGCTGATAAAAGGATCCATTCGGTCCAGTGCGTTGCGCCAGGCGCTGGTCTGCGTGTAGGGGCGCGGGATGTATCGTGCGGCACCGACCCCGATGGGCTCATGCAAGTAGTAGACGGATGGCACCTGCGTGTACTGCAAAACGCCGGGGATGACCGCCAGCAGGCAGGTGTGCGCAAACAGCACGTCGTAGTGGCCAGTGTCTAGGTCGGCCGCGATCGAGCGGCTGAGCCGATCCAGGTCGGCCAGGTCGCGCCAGTGCTGCAATTGGTTGAGGCGCCCCCAAGGTCGGTGAAACAATCGGCGCGGGGTGAATGGATAGACGTGGTGTGCGTGGGCGAGCGGACGAATGTCACAATAGTCCTGGTTGGCGGTGCTGAGCGTGTAGACATCGAGCGTGTGCTTGCCAGCCAGCCGCGCCGCCCACTCGTAAATCGCCCGCTTGGCACCGCCGCTGGGCGCATTGTGATACAAGGCAATTCGCATGTGTGGCAGGTACCGACTCAGGCTGACCGGCTAAACGCGATAGCCACGGCTCACAACTGCCCGAAGGACCGCTTGTTCGCCTTGAGTCTGCTCATCAGGCGTGGCGCAACGAACGACTTTAGAATGTCACCCATGACCAGCTGATTGTGGCTGAGCTCAGGCCGATAGCGGACTGCCCGAAGCAGGTAGCGCCGGCACAACGCCGGCTGGCCAGTGTTGTACGCAACCAGACCAAGCCCCAAATACGCTGTTCCATATGCCGCGCGGCGCAGATGGTTGCTGGCCGGCGTTGTCATTGTCTCGAAAACTCCGCGCAGCGTTCGAAACAATTCAGCGGCATTCGCGGCCAGATCCAGTTGTAATTCGGTGAGCCGATAGCCTAATGGCTGCGGCCCCATCGCCAAGTCAAAAAAAAGATCCTGATCTCGGGTCAAGGTTGGGTCGACTTCGAAAGCGCGCAGCAAGTGCTGGGTGCAGGCATTCCAATCGTTTTTTCGCAACACGGCCGACAGAGCCTGGTACCGGTAGAGGCCCCCATAGGCCCTTCGTTTATCCATCGACCAATGCTGCGGCTGTTCGTCATCGTCGCCGAAGTGCTTGCGGATAACCATCTGCGCCGCTCCGTGCATGTTGTGCAGGTCCGCGGACAGGCTGTTGCCATGCACGCGGTACCTGACCAGACATTCCCTCGAACCGACAAAGTTGTGCCGAGGTGATAGACGAAGCCAAAGGTCCCAGTCCTCGCAAGACCTTAAGAACGGATCAAATAGACCCGCCTCAATGGCAGCGGAACGCAGCATGAAAACTGTGCTGGGAATCAAGAAGTCGTACCTTAACAGGGTCTGATAGATGCTCTGGCGCGGCTCGATGGGGCTACCGAGTACCTGACGGAGTTCAATGCCATTGGCATCCATGCAGCGCGCCCGACAGTAGAAAACGGCCGCCTCCGGGCTCACGCCGGCCAGGTCGATCATTGTATCCAGATAAGTGGGTAACCACTCGTCATCGCTGTCCAGCAAGGCGATGTACTGCCCCGCAGCATTGCAGATACCAGTGTTCCGCGCGGCTGCTAATCCCTGGTTGTCTTGTCGAATGTAGCGAAGGCGGCCGCCAAATTGGTCTGCCACCGCGCAGGTATCGTCAGTGGAGCCGTCGTCGATCACCAGGATCTCATAGTTTCGATAGGTCTGGGACAGGGCGCTTTCGATGGCGCCTCCTAGGTAACGCCCCTGGTTGTAGGCCGGGATGATGACCGACACGGTCGGCCCGCTCAGGTTAGTGTACTGTGCCACAAACAGTGTCCAGTGGCTGCATGACTTTGTGCCAAGAGAACATGGGCACGCGAGCTCGCGACTTCTCAGACCGCCGAAGAGCGGTCGCATGGGGCCAGCTTATGGGCGACGACCGCTGCACACACACGCTCCAGACGCGAGAGATAATGTTCCCACGAATATTTGCGTACGGCTTCGTCCCGGGCATACCGGCCCAACTGCGACCGAAGGCCTTCATTCTCAATCAACCTTCTTAGAGCAGCCGTCATGGCTGTAGCATCTCCGGGCGGTACTAATAACCCGCTTTGACCATCGCTAATGACCTTGTTGAGTTGTCCGACTGCCGAGGCTACAACCGCTTTTCCCGATGCCATATATTCAAAGACTTTAATTGGCGATAACCACATCTCATGCTGCATTTGTGGATAGGGCGCTACTGCAATATCGGCTGCGGCCAGCCAACGAGGAATCTCAGCGTGTGGTACCGAGCCGGTAAACCGCACGGCCCGGCCAATGTCAAGGCTGGCGCTGAGTTGCATCATGTCCTGGCGCTGTTCCCCATCTCCTATAAGGACCAGGCGAGTCTCCGGATATACCCTTACGATCTGCGCAAATGAAGTTATCAGCGTCGCTACGTCGTGCCATTTGTAGAAACTGCCGACAAACATGACAATCGGATTGTTGTCCATGCCTAGCGCGGCGCGAATTTGCTGGCCTATTTCGGAAGCGGGCTGGAATCGTCGAACGTCAGCCGCGTTAGGGAGCACGACGATCTTTTGTGGCGACGCGTCCCAGGCGGCAATCAGATGCTGTCTGGCCGGTTCGGAGACGCAGATCACGCAATTGGCGACGCTAAGGTTGAAGCGCAGCGCCTTGCTCAGGCGCCAACGTAACAATCCCGTGACAGGGCGGCCCATGACGTCATGTTCTAGGATGTCGTCAGCTTCAAAATACAAAACATATGGCAGCCTGAGTCGCTTGCAGGCCATCGCTACACCGAAGCGGTACATGCTGTTCCGTTCATACACAACGTCATGGCCTGGTAGGCATTGAAGGCAAGCATCCAAGAGGCGGTAGTTTGAAAACATGTTCAAATACGGAACCCTGAGCCGCCGTTGCAACCACCAAGCCGCACGGCTGGAAAACTCGAACCAAGCGCTGCCTGACCAGGTTCGCGGCGCGAGCGCAGGCTGCGAGACGACCTGGGTGGAGACAACCTCAGTCAAGCTGCGCGGCGCAATGAACGTCAAGCTGTGACCATGAGCTAGCAAGCCTTGTGCGATGTAGCTTTGGATCAGGTAGGTCGCATCGGTGGACTCGCCATTCATTGCTTGCAGAAGTGGCTGGAATTCGGGCGGGCAGATGGCGATCCGCAGGGGGCTTGAGGATGCAGTATCTATTTGAAGATCCGGTTGTGCTAGGTGGTTATCGAACCCCGTTCCGTAGTCCATAGACATATTGGTTTCGTTGCACTGAGTACCGCAGATGCTATTGATTGGCGGCTTCTGTCATGCAGCTACAATCGGGTGGCTCGTCCGAGTGCCGTTTCGTAGACTGTGACAAAGTAGGTGCAAACGGATACAGGCTGAAAGGGCCCGTGCTCATACGAGACTCGCGCTGCGCGTCCCAGTCTTTGCCTTAGAGAAGGTTCTTCGATCAAAAGTCGAATGTTGCGGGCTAGACAGTCCGAATCACCCGGCGGACATAAGAGACCGTTCACTCCGTCCTGTATCAATTCTGGTATTCCGCCGACAGAAGTGGCGACGATAGGGCATCCATATGCCATGGCTTCAACCAGGCTCAGGGGTTGCCCCTCCAATATCGAAGACATCACGAATATATCAGTCTGCGCCATGATAGTCGACAGTTCATCGCGGTGGGTAAAGGCGCCCACAAATATCTCGGGTCCATTCAACCCAAGGCTGCTGGCATGAGCCAGCAACTCCTCACGGAGCGGTCCGTCGCCGTACACCTTGAACTGTGTCTGCGGCTGCACTGTCTTGACCTTGGCGATTGCGTCGACAAGGTGGTTTAGCCCCTTGGTCACATAGAGGCGCGCGACCGTTGTTACAACAAGCGAATCGGTGTTGCTTCGTGTTTGATGGTCCTTTGGCTGACCCGAAACCAGTGGATCCGGCAGAAGAGGTGATCTAACGGCTATTGGCTTTACGACACGGCAGACCGTGCGCAGCGCCTCTGCACTCTTCTCCGAAACAGCTACTACAATTGCTGCCTTGTTGATGCTGTGTTGGAAAGTTTGCCACCAATCGAACTGAGTGTCCGGCGTCTGGTGTTCTTCGTAGATAACGGGCACCGCATTCGCAAACGCCCAATCTATGACAAACAGAAGGCTGCTGGTATACCCCTGGATGTGAAGGACGTCAGGACGCCAACAAAAATGCCACCAACCCAACAGCAATACTGCCAACGGCTTACGCCGATCAGGCACGAAGATCTGGTCCCACAATTGCCTATGCAGCCATCCATATGCACTGGCCTGCGATTCCCGCAAGGAGCGTCTCTTGAACAAGAAGAGCCCCCAAGTCAGTAGAAAAGTGAGCGGGCTCAGTAGCCACATGATCTTAGCCAATATCTCTTTCTGCGTGGGGCGGTGCCATACGGGCAGTGACATCCATTTCGGCAACTGCACAAATGGCACCTGGTTTTCGTGCAATCGGCGATAGTATTGGTTCTCAGGCGGCGTCCAGGAGATAGAGAGCACGCTGATCTGGTGACCTTGGTGCCTCAGACCGACTGCCAACGTCGTTGCATATTCCTCTAGGCCGCCAAATTCCTGCGGTTCGAACAGAACCATACAAATGCGCATCGACGATGACCTCGTTCACGCCATGCTAAGCGCTCGTGGGCGACAGGTTAGTAGCAACAGTCTACCAGCTACGGTTGACAACTGAAGTAATGTTCAACATCCTGTACTGAGGACCGTGCGCGGCTGCGTAATCACGATTGCTTTTCCGAAGCCAGGATTTGATCATAGACTTCAAGCATACGGTGGGCTATCTTGTGCCAATCATATTTCAGCGCCTGATTGCGCGAAGCCATTGCTAGATACCTTCGTTCTTGTGGGGCATCCATCAATTGTACAATCGCTGCTAGCATTTCTTCTGGGTTAAATGGTTGGATAAAACGCGCACAATTCTCGTCTAGATAATCTCGGACTGCTCCAATATCTGTGACAACTATCGGCAAACCACATGACAGCCCTTCTAGCAGAACAGTGTTGGCCGTAGCATCCCGCAAAGGTTGAATGAGAAGTGAGGCTTGCTGGTACAGCTGTAGCAGCTCGCCATCTGTGAGCTGACTGTAAACAGTGTAATTCCCTACGACATTCTTGAATCGAGCCAGATCCTGTGGCAGTACAATAAGTGCAAACTCCAATTGAGGAGCAAGAATTCGGGCGTCTTCGATAATTTGACAAAGGGTTGCAAAATCGCGCAAATGGGATCCTGCAAATAGACATAAATTTGCTTCGCGATTTGAATAAGCTGGTGGCGGTCTGAAAAACGAAGTATCCACCGCGTATGGAACATGCAGGATGCGTTCTTTCGGTAATGCGTCTTCGAAGAAAGAGCGTTGATTTGTTCCTACTATGATGGCCGCTGAAAGACGCCTTATTGGGTCTTTATTGCTTATCAACTCTGCCAACCTGCTAACAGGATAGTGATACGAAACGACAACTCGATGATTTCGCCATCCATTTAAGCGACCCAAATAGTTGTAACAGTTGTCCCCATATAGCACATGGTAAATACATCCGCGATGGCTTGCCATATGCCATACAGCTGACAATTCTAAGGCAACTCCCGCTCGATCGTACCCGAGCATACCGCGGTTCAGCCGCCAAAAGTGTCGGTCGGGCAGTAGGAAACGTGGAATAGGTTTAGCAACAAGAGAATTACCAACAAATTTGCCTAGAGAATCATATCCAGAAGGACCGGCATGATGAGGCCACCGCCTGGATATTAGGACTACTTTGTCAGTTGTGTGGGAGTTGCGCACTTGGCACCCCGTCGGGCATTTCGGGCGCGGACAACCACGATAGCTCGCCCAATTCCAGCTTTGAATCTGAAACTGTACCAAGGATAATTACGGTTCAATCTCTCATTTTCCTAATTGCATAACTGAGATTTCGATCGTATTCATGTGTCAAATAGACGAACTCCCACTTATTCCTTTTACAGAATTCGTTCACGGCATCGATAACGCCGTATCTATGCCTGTCGGGCCAAGAGCCAATGGTGTAGCCGCAGCCTGAAATAAGACCGTTCTCCTTCACTTTCATTCGGCATATTTCAAGTTCTGCCGAAAGACACTCATAGGCACGACTCGCATTCAAAAATACCCAATCGAAATATCCATCGCCAAAACCACTTAGCACCTCAATGGAAGGGCCCCTCTTTATCGTGACAATTCCTAGATTTGTTTCGCTCCGAAACTTGTTTGCCACGATATCCATAACAGCACTAAAGTCGCTTGGCCAAGAATCGATCAAGTACAATTTCGCCGGTCTGCTTATCGAAATTATCTGAGAGGAAAAGTCACCTTCTTGAGCCCCAATTTCCGCGACGACTGAACTTCTCGGCAAAGCGTTCAGGAGGGCAAATTTATCAATTACAACTCTTAGATTAGCGATATATATCGGGCTTAGGTCCACATGAGGAAGTGTTTCTTCGATCCGCCTAAGGTTTTCGATCTCTTCATTTACAATTTGCCGTTTGTAGTATTTATAAAGTTGCCTCCTGATATTTCCCGGGATAAGAAGCTTAAAGAGTACTTGTTTCACCTGCCTAAACCCTCCACCACGTGTCTGCCGGACAACTTGCGCGCCTTGTTGGTTCTCAACGGTTACAATCGATCTGCTAGCGCTTCGGCCAGCCCGATGTCTTGTGGCTATCAACGAGCATCAATGGTCAGAAATCGTCATAACGGAGGGGCTTACGGGGACGTCAGGCCGAATTCAGTGAGTGTATCTTCTTGAATGCCACCTCTGCACCTAGATCCACGAGCCCCTTAGCGCCATTTGTAGAAATGATGGAGAAACCCATGGCACTTTCTAGTCGATCATAAAAGTGGGTTAAGTCGCGGGGGGTGACGTCTACTCCTAAGTCATAATATCCCTCAAGCAAAGGCAAGGCAATCTTAAATTCCACGCGGCAACGTTCTCCGGCGTAGAAGTCTGGTGTTTGGATTCCCATCCAGTTTGTGGTTATGTTGTAGACCAGGTTGCCCTCCGGGGTTCGGATAGTAAAGGCAAATATAGGTTCGTGCACATCCTTGTTAAAACAGACTTGCATCACAACCAAGGCAGCAGCTCCAGACTGGAGCACGGTAACTGGTCGACTTTCTGCATCTAATAGACTAACGCTCTCCACCTCGGCATCAAAAGTCATTACTCGCTGAGATAGACCTTCTTCCAACGGCACACTCACCTGTGACTCGCGTGCTTTCCGGCGTAACGCATCTGAGTAGGCCGTAATCGCTTCGGCGGCCGTTCCCTGAAAGATCGCCTCTCCACGATACATTACCAGCCCACGCTTGCACACCCGGCGGACGGACTCGAGATTGTGAGAGACGAAGATCAGCGATGTCCCTTTAGCACGCAGTTCATCCATGCGAGCGTAGCACTTCATTTGGAAGGCGTAGTCGCCAACCGCCAGCACCTCATCTACGAGCAGGATTTGCGGATCGACATGCGCTGCAATTGCGAACCCAAGACGAGCGAACATGCCCGACGAGTAGCGCTTGACGGGTGTGTCGAGGTATTCATCGATCCCAGCAAATGCGACAATTGCGTCAAAGCGAGCTTTTATCTCGTCCCGGTGCATCCCAAGGATGGCACCGTTGAGAAAGATGTTCTCTCGTCCAGTCAAGTCGGGGTGAAATCCTGCCCCAAGCTCAATCAGGGCAGAAAATCGCCCTTTCAAACGGATTTCACCGCTTGTGGGTTGAGTCACCTGGGACAGCAACTTAAGGATGGTCGTCTTGCCGGCTCCATTGGGACCGATAATAGCCATCGATTCCCCTGGCTCAAGATTAAAACTGACATCCCGAACTGCCCAATGATGCTGTTGGGGGCTAGACTCTTTGCGAAGGACGAACAATTCGCGCAGATTTGTTAGCCCTCTTCCGATCCGGTATCGTTTAGAAATTTGGTCAACCATTATCGAATATGCCACAGTTCACCTAAACTATATCCGCGAACTGGAATTCCACCCGCTTGAAAAACCAATAGCCGAATACGAGGATAACAATTGCTGCACCAGCCGAGTAGAAGATGTCAGGGCTAGGCACGCTTTGGTATAGAAGAACCGCTCGGTAAGCTTCGACGACTCCTACCATGGGATTGAGTAAGTAGAAAGGGCGTAGGCGGTCTGGTACGGAAGACACTGGATAAATAACAGGAGATGCATAGAACCAGAGTTGCAGGCCCAGGGTGAAGATAGGTCTTATATCCCGGTAGAACACGTTTAGCGCCGCTCCGATCAGACCAACACCAAGTGCAAGAGCCATTTGAGTCAGAAGTACAGCGGGCAAAATTAGCCAACCCGAAATGGCAATATGCATGCGATAGTATGCGATTAGCGGGACAATAATTGCGAAAGCAACCAGAAAATCAAACGCACGTGCAAACAAGGCTGAGACGGGTAGCACCTCACGAGGAAAGTATATCTTTGTGACCAGATTCATATTTCCAACTATGGATTCCACCATGTCTGCAATGGATGAAGCATGTAAGGTCCATGGCACCATGGCCACAAAAGAGAATACTACATATGGAACCCCTCCTGTATTTACAGGGACGAAATAGGTGAAAATGATGCTGAATATTATCGCTGTTGCCGCGGGTTGGGCAATTGCCCACAGGCCCCCCAGGATAGATTGTTGATACCTGCCACGAATGGTACGCATCGTCCATGCCATAAGTAGGTCCCGGCGCACAAATAAGGCCCCAAAATTCCTAGTCAGCATAACCTTTTCCCACACACAGACGTTTATATTCGGTTCGAACGATACCAGATGAATGCGATGATCGCCAAAATCAGGACGACGACCGGCACAATGCCTACGAGCAATTCGGAAATTGGATTATTGAGATCGGTGACAAAGTTCTGCGGTGATAAGGGTGCGCTCTTAGTTGCTACCGACGTCGTTTCTGATGAGCCAGTTGGCACCACTTTGGCGGAGCCGACAGTTGGCGCAGCTGTGATATTCGGGTTGGCTTGAGGTGCCACTGTTGCCAATGGCAGCTCCGGCGTTTGTAATATTGAGTATGAATACCAAACGCCGTTTCCCTTTAGACCAAAGTCAGAACGCCAGGTAACCAGCATCACATTTCCTTGACTTACAATTGCTTGGGCTGCCGTGGGATCGAACGCTTTGTCCCCAGTATGATCGCTAACAAGTGGTCCGGAAACGATCGCCTCTGGCTCAGACCAATGACCGCTTTGCCAGATACTGTGCCACATACCATGAATATCAGGATTTCCAGTAATACGTTGTCCCCAGAATAGATGTAGATTGTCACTGGAATCCACCGCAAAGGATCCCGCACCATTGTTCCCAACGTGAATAAAGGGTGCAATTGGATCGGTCCAGGTCACTCCATTATCGCTCGACGTACGCAAAAAGATCTTAGGAGGAAAATAGTACATGGCAATGAGTTGGCCGCGATTTTCTACAATAGCTGGCTCTTGTGTGCCATAGCCTGAGTCTGTCCTGGCAAGCTCAATTGGCTGACTCCATTGCTCTTGGCCCAGTTTCAGCCTCGCATAGTACGTACCTCTGCCCTGGCCTTCTGTGCTGTAAGTGCTCCATACGGCATGCAACCAGCCTGTCGCGCTAGAGTATACTTGCAGGTTATAAGGGAACAAGTCATCACTGTCAGCTAGGAACATTGCAGCTGGTTGCGTCCAGCTGCTTCCACTGTCTGAGGAATATGCAGCGTAGAATCCATGCCCAGTTTCTGTTCCGTTAAAGACGATGACCAGGTTACCTTTATCATCACCAGCGATAGAGCCGCTCTCCGGATTCAGCGCTTTGTCTCCAACCAGGACGGGTTCGGACCAAGCAGCCGCACTTGCAGCCGAAGCCAGTGGAGCCCTGACGTAGTAAATACTGGCTCCGGTATTATCGCCGCCAAAGAACACAAGATGCACAATGCCCCCTTGATCCAGAAAGGCACCGAGTAAACCGGCCTCATGCTTTTGTGGCGACAGAATAATGTCAACCGGGTTGGTCCAACCTTGCCCCAAGGTCCATTGGCTATAGACAATGGCAATCTCTTTCCCGGCGGTGCCAACCTGCTGATAAGCAAACGCGTGGACAGTGCGGTTTTGGTCGGCTATCAAAATGGGCGGTGATGTGGTGTCAGCGTAACCGGGCACGCGTTGTGGTAGCGACCAGGTGAAAGCACTCTCAGGTAAGGCTGGCGCCGCGCCCAATAGTAATACAAGGATTGCCAACATTGCGGCGACGGAGATGATCTGGCTTTTCAGCAGTTGTCCCATGCGGACCAATGGCGGCCTCACATCTGATCGTTCGAGCTTGGCAAGCACAGCGTTAAGTGTCGATTCAACCAGTCTCTAGTCGCCTGGACGGCTGGCTTGTGTCCCAAGACCGTGCCCTGGTATGCATTCGCTATCGCGGACCAGCAAAGTTGTGCGACCTGCACATGTTAAGGGTCACGCGCTGCTGCGAGAGCACCCCCGCGTCATCCGTAGCAGGCTGTAATATATACAGGTCGGCAACCGGAGCTTATTTCGGAATTCGTCCACCGCCACATGCCGTTATGTCGTCCTGCGGTCAGGTGGATCGCTGATTTCGGGCTCACAGCGGTCTGTGCCATATGCATAACGTCCTCAGGCACATTTAGACGGCTGTTATTGCGCACTGCATTATGCTGCGGCTGGAGTTTGGTACCTAAGCAATATGGCCAGTGATCAGCCATTGGCCTATACTAAGCGCTTAGTGCAATTCTAGTTATTTTATAGTTTCAGGTAAGCATAATCCAAGCGAGCAATCCCAGGAAGGGTGATGGATGGGCGCTCGACTTGGCGCGGTAACTTCAAGGATTGCTCTAGCTCGCTTGGCACGAAGGAGCTGATATTTTATGCAAATACTACTTGCTAAGTGGATATTCGAGTGCTGGCAAAGCCTGACGGTTCGCTGGTCAGTTACCATCAGGCAGATGTGGACTAACCAGCGTGCGTCTCAGTTCATTGTTATGATTGTGCTCATTAGCGGGTTGCTATCCATTACTGGTGCGTCAAGCGCAGCGACCGGTGCGTTGCAGCCACAGAATACTGAAAAACCTCTGAGCGTTGTCGCCAGCAGTCAGGTCTTCCTGCCGCTGGTTACTAAACCAGGTTTCGCGACCGGCGGATTAGGTTGGGCCATGGTAGCGGCCAATCCCCAACGAACGTCGTGGATCCCCGAAGAAGTAAGAGGCCCTTTCGGAGTGGACTGGTATCATCCGATCGAGCCGTATATCCCTAACAATGTTCAACCGATTGCCGCCAACGGCGCCATTTACGTGTCGACGGCTCGCGGTTTATACACGTTCCGCGCAAGTGACGGCACGTTGTTGTGGGTTTATCCCACGGAGCTGCCCTTAGGCAATTCTCCGACTATTGCTATTGTCAACGGCGCAAATATTGCGTATGTGGGTGGTTATGACCACCAGATTCGCGCGATAGACGCGAC
>Ga0070730_10003300_pt1 | contig 14537 bp, 14 predicted proteins | sample Coa_R1_3_FD_66447 | JGI IMG/M metagenome (GOLD analysis project Ga0070730, IMG submission 66447) | Surface soil microbial communities from Centralia Pennsylvania, which are recovering from an underground coalmine fire - Coalmine... | ecosystem: Environmental > Terrestrial > Soil > Unclassified ...
CGCACCGAGACCGGGCGGCTCGAGGCAACTCTCACCGAGCTGCGAGCCGAACACGAGGAGGAGTTGAGCGTCCTGCGGGAGCAGCACGACGGCGCCCGGGCCGAGATGGAGCGCCTGCAGGCGACGCTCGCCGAGACACAGTCCGCAGCCGAGGAACAGGAGCGCCGCCGGACAGAGGAGCAGGAGCGGCACGCCGCCGAGCGGGGCCAGCTGACCGACCAGCGCGAGCGGCTCCAGCAGGAGCTCGACGCCGCCCTGGAGCGACTCGCCGTCCTCGGTTCCGCTGCCGAAGAGCGCGACGAGCTGCGCGCAGAGATCGAGCGGCTCGAGGCTTCGCTCGCCGAGATGCAGGAGAGCTGTGCGCTGGAGCTTCGCCGCGTGGCCGAGGAGCGCGACACGCTCGCGGCCGAGCTCGAGGAGGCGCGCGAGGTGCTCCGCAAGGCCGAGCGGGTGCGCGAGTCACAGATCGCCCTCACCGCGGAGCGTGACCGTGCCATCGCCGAGACCGACCGTTTGCAGGCCGTCGTCGCCGACGCGCAGGCGACCGCCGAGGAGCAGTCCCGTCTGCTCGTCGAGGAGCAGGAGCGCCACCTCGAGGAGCGGGAGTCGCTCACGGCCCAGCGGACGCTGCTCGAGGAGGAGCTCGGCTCGGCGATCGAACGGCTCGCCGCTGCGACCGCCGCGGCCGACGAGCGAGAGCGGCGGCTCCAGCTCGCCGCGGAACGGCTTCACGACGCGCTCGACCATGCGCAGGCGGCTGCGGCGGCGGGCGCGGACCGGCTCGAGACCGTCCGTCGCGCCGCAGCCGAGCTCGTGTTCCCGGCCGAGGAGCTCCTCGAGAAACCCGAGACGGGGGACGAGCACGCTGATCTCGAGACCGAGGCAGCGACCGCGCCCGAGGAAGACAGCCTCGCTGTCGAGACCGAGGCGGCCGCTCCCGCGACCGGCCCGTCCGAGCGCGGCAGCGAGCCCGAGCCCGGCGGCTACTCGCTCTTCGTCCCAGGGCCGGACGGATACGACCTGATCACGCAGGCCGGCGTCCCTCCCCGGGCGGGCGAGACCGTGGAGCTCGTCCCGCCGAACGGAGACGAGCCGGTCCGGTTCGAGGTCGTGCGCAGCGGCCGCACGCATCCGGGCGGCGAGCTCTGCATCTACCTCTCGCAGGTGTAAGTCGCTCCGCACCTAAAGACGGGGGTCGGAAAGGCCGATAACTGCCCGGAGACACGAACTGGAGGCCTGTCATGGATGAACATTTCGAGAGTGAGACGGTGTACGGAGAGCAGCGCGTCGAGCCGGGGGACGAGCGCAGCGCGGCGATCGAGACCGCGCGCAGCTGGGAGCTCCCCTTCCTCGACGACGAGCCCCTGATCATCGATGGCGAATCCGCCGCGCGTGTCGGGGGCGAGGAGCTCGCACGCATCGGGGCCGCGCCGGTCCGCTGTGGCGACGGCAGTGTCCGCGTCGTCCTCGCCGACGCGACTCCCGACCGCATCGCGGGGATCCGGGAGCATTTCTCCGGCGCCACGCACATCGGGGTCGTCACGTCCTCGACGCTCGCTTCCCTCCTCGACGCGGCGTCGATGAGCGTTGCCTCGCCCGCGGAGCCAACCGACGCCGTGACCTCGGGCGCGGCAGCGGCGGCGCCCGTCTGGGGCAGGACGCTCGAGCGCGTCCTCGGCCTGTTCGACACGGAGGCGACGCGGCTGCAGGAACTGCGTGGAAAGCTGCAGGAGCTCGGCGGAGAGATGGCCGCGCGAGAGCAGCGCGTGCAGGAGCTAGAGACCGAGCTCCAGCGGATCCGCGTCGAGCGCCTTCGCGACCAGGAGGCCGTCGACCGTCTCAAGCACGAACTGGCCGACCGCAACAGCCGGCTCGAGCGTGCGCTCACGAAGACGCAGGAGCTCGCCGCGATCATCCAGGGCGGGCATCTGCGGTGAGAGGCGCGTCGGCACGGACGCTCGCTGGAGCGGGCATCACCGGCACGGGTGCCGCGGCGGCCGTGGCCGCCTACCTGCTCGTGGGCGGGCTTCCCGGCATGCTCTACTCGGCCGGGATCTGCCTCGCGGCCGTCGTCGGTGCGGTCACGATCGTCAGGGGCCGAGCTGCGCAGGCGGTAGACGTCCTCGAGCTGCCGACCACCGCCACCGTGCGAGCTCCGCGCTGGGGCCGCAAGGCCCGTCTGGTCGCGGAGCTGCAGCTCGAGCTCGCGGCAACCGGCGCCGAGCTCGAGGAGCACCGGCAAGCCTGCGCGAACCTCGCGGCGCAGCTCACGCGGGAGTCGGATGCCGCGCGCCAGAACGCCGAGCAGCTCGAGGAGCAGATCCGCGGTCTCGAGGCCGAGCGGGACAGCCTGCTCGGGCTCCTCACCGACGAGCGGCAGCGGTTCGAGCAGACGCTCGAGGCTCTCGGCGGGGGAATCGGGCGGCACGGAACCGAGCTCGCAGAGCTCGAGCGGGAGCTCGAGGCGCTGATTGCCCGCTAGCCGTCGTTCGTCCGAAGGAGGGATCCGCGCGGCCACAGCTGCTGCCGACTCAGACGGGCGAAGAGGTTAGGAGAGACGATGCTCTTGAAGATCTTCATCGTCGGCGCCATCGCGATCGGGATCATGGCCGCGATCAAGGACGGACGCGTGCTGAGGGACGCCGGGCTGCTGAGCCGCTGCAGCGCCGTGAGCGCGAGCAACCGCTCCGAGCTGAGTTGCACGAAGGGCCGACTCGACGGCTTTCCGAACCTGACCAACCAGTCGTGCGAGCTGGTTTCGGCCAGTGCGAGCCGTCAGGTCTGGCGCTGCGCCGCGCCGGTCGTCTCCTCGCAGTCGCCAAACGGATGACCCGACGCTAAAGCCGGTGGGCCGCCCGGCCGATTGAGGAGGTTGCCATGGATCTCGAAGTCGTTCTACGCCGTGCCGTCGAGCTCGGCGCCAGTGACATCCACCTCAAGGTGGACCGGCCTCCCATTCTGCGCCGCGATGGGCGTGTCGGCGAGCTCGAAGACGAAGCCGAGCTGACTGAGCGCGACCTCGAGCTCGCGCTCGAGCAGATCTGCGCCAGCACGCCGAAGCGTCTTCAGACCTTCCTCGAGACGGGCGAGCTCGACAGCGCCTACGCACCCGAGGGCCTCCCGCGCTTCCGCGTCAACGGCTTCCGGCAGCGCGGGTCGATCTCGATCGCCTTCCGCGTCATTCCGCGCGAGGTTCCGAACTTCGCCGATCTCTCGCTGCCGGCAGGCGTCAGGCGCCTCGCAGAGGAGCACCGCGGCCTGATCCTCGTGACGGGCGCAACCGGGTCCGGGAAGACGACGACGCTCGCGGCGATCATCGACCACATCAATCGCTCCCGGAAGCAGCACATCGTGACGATCGAGGATCCGATCGAGATCGTCCACGGAGACCACGCCTGCATCGTCAACCAGCGCGAAGTCGGCCTCGACACGGCCTCCTTCGCCCAGGCCCTGAGGCGCGGACTCCGCCAGGATCCCGACGTGATCCTCATCGGCGAGCTGCGCGACGCCGAGACCGCCGAGACTGCGCTGAACGCGGCGGAATCGGGTCACCTCGTCCTCTCGACGTTGCACACGGTCGACGCGGCGGAGACGATCGGGCGGATGGTCGAGTTCTTCCCGGCCGTCAAGCAGCAGCTGATCCGATCGATCATCGCCGGCGTTCTCCGCGGCGTGATCAGCCAGCGCCTCCTCCCCCAGGTCGACGGCGGCCGCGTCCCTGCCGTCGAGGTCATGGTCAACAACTCGCGCATCGCGGACCTCATCCGCGACAACAAGCCGGACGAGATCACCGAGGCGATCGCGGACGGCGACTTCTTCCAGATGCAGACCTTCAGTGCGGCGCTCATCGAGCTCGTGCTGGCAGAGAAGGTCGACCGCGAGGTCGCGGCCAATGCCGCGTCGAACCGCCACGACTTCCTGATCGCGCTCGACCGCGCCATGAAGGAGCGGTCGGTCGGCGCCGTCACCGAGCTGGAGCCCGTGCCGGATCTCGAGCCCGAGGACAGCCCGGAGCCGGATCCGCCGGCGGACGAGACGACCGAGGCGCCCGCTGCTCCCGCGGCGGAGAAGATGCCGAAGCTTCGCATCGCCGGCACCTAGCGATGAGACGCCTCATTCCGATCCTCCTGGCCGCGTCGGCACTGGCCTTCTCGGGCACTGCGGGGGCGGACACCTTCCGCGTCGCCCAGCCGCACGAGACCGCCGGCAGCCCGATCGCGTTCGCCCCGGCGGCGAGCGGCCCGACGAGCTTCGCCGCCCTCCGCCCCATCTGGCAGGCGGCAGGCAACGCGTACGGGATCCCGTGGGAGGTCCTCGGCGCGATCAACAAGGTCGAGACCGACTTCGGCCGGAATCTCGGGCCGAGCTCCGCCGGCGCGATCGGCTGGATGCAGTTCATGCCCTCGACCTGGGCGCGTTGGGGCATCGACGCGAACGGCGACGGCGTCGCCGATCCCAACAACCCGACCGATGCGATCTTCAGCGCGGCCCGCTACCTCGCCGGCTGCGGCGGACAGCTCGACATCGCCCGCGCGGTGCACTGCTACAACCACTCGACCGTCTACGTGGACGAGGTGCTGGGCCTCGCGGGCCTGTACAGCCGCGGCGGGGGCAACGACCTCCTCTCGGCCGGCCAGCTCCAGATCAATCTTCCGGCTGCGCAGAAGAAGGTCGCGTCGACCCACCGGCTGCTCAGCGCTGCGAGTGCGCAGGCGACCGCGCTCCGACGTGCGGAGCGCCGGTTCCTCCATGTCGCCACGACTGCACGCCTGCTCTCCGACCAGCTCGAAGCGCGCAAGCACGCGGTCCAGCTCGGCGTCCGCCGCTACGCGGCTCAGCTGCGTGCAGCCCAGCTGCGCAGGCGTCTCGACTCTGCCACCGCCCAGCTGACCAGAATGAAGGCGCAGGCGACCGGCGGCTCCTTCGCCACCGGAGCTCCGCAGCTCCTTGCGAGCAGCATGTTCGTGGCCGGCGGCGGCGCGGGGCAGGCCACGCAGTACGGCGGCGTCGTCTCGATCGCGCTGCAGTACCTCGGGACGCCGTACGTGTGGGGCGGCGCGACCCCGGAGGGCTTCGACTGCTCCGGCCTCGTGCAGTACGTCTACGCACAGGTCGGCGTCTCGCTGCCGCACTACACCGCCTCGCAGTGGAACTACCCGGGCGCCGTCCCGGTTCCGAAGGATCAGCTCCAGCCGGGAGACCTCGTCTTCTTCAACGGGCTCGACCACGTCGGGATCTACATCGGCTACGGGTACTTCATCGACGCGCCGCACACGGGGGCCTCCGTCCGCATCGACAGCCTCGGCGGACCCTGGTTCGCCTCGCACTACGACGGCGCGAGGCGGATCGTCGGCACCTCGCTCGACGGCCTCGGCGTCCCCCAGGCCATTCGCACGACCGCCTTCACCCCGGACAGCGGCACGGCCGCGTTCACGTCGGGCGGCGGCGGAACGACTTTCACCTCCAACATCGTCTACTTCACCCATTAGGGGGGTCATGGCCGTGGTAGACGCATCCGATGCACCTGGCGTGACTCGCCGCATCATCACGCTGCCCCGTCTCACGGCCGTCGCCGCGGCCGGCCTGCTCGTCAGCGCGACGATCAGCCTCGCCGCGGACAAGCCGACGGCGATGAAGCCGGCCGCGCACGCGAACGCGCCGCAGAAGGTGCTCATCGTGCCGGACGTGCGGCAGCAGATGTTCGTCTTCGCGTCGGGGATGATCGAGGACGGGGGCTTCGGCTGGAAGGTTCGGGGCTCCGTGCAGGGCTATCCCTCGAACATGGTCGTCAAGCAGTCGCCGACGCCCGGTACTCGCGTGTACGACACCGGCTCGCCGACGATCACGCTCTGGCTCGTGCGGCGCGGCGCCGAGGCCGGCCAGCCCCAGAACAGGTCGCCGTACGGGGCGAGCATCATCCGCCGCGTCGGGCACGCGCACTCCAAGTAGCACGCGGCTCTTCTTCTCGCGGTGCTTGTGACACTCGCTGCAAGGCGCCCTCAAGCGCGACGGCCCGAGTGTCGATAACGACGGAGATGGATCTCGTCCTGCCGTTCGTCTTCGTGCCCGGCCTCGCCGTCGGGAGCTTCCTCGGCGTCGTCGCCGCGCGCCTTCCGCTGCACCGGTCGATCGTGCGTCCAGGCTCCGCGTGCATGAGTTGCGAGGCGCCGATCCGCTGGTACGACAACGTTCCGGTTCTCTCGTACCTGCTACTCCGCGGCCGCTGCCGCCGCTGCGGCGTCCGGATTCCGCCGCGCGACCTCGCGATCGAGCTCACGACCGCGCTTCTTCTCGCGGGCTGCGTGCTCGCCTTCGGACTCACCGCGAAAGCGGCTGCGGCCGGAATCGCGTGCGCCGCGCTCGTCGTCGTGACGGCAACGGATCTCGAACGTCGCATCGTTCCGAACGCCGTCGTGCTGCCGGCGGCCGTGGCGGTGATCGCGCTCGAGACGATCTCGCACCCCTCGCCGGAGTGGGCGATCGGCGCCGTGGGTGCCGCAGGGTTCCTCCTCGCCGCAGCGCTCGCCTACCCGGGCGGGATGGGGATGGGCGACGTCAAGCTCGCGTTTCTGATCGGCGCTCTTCTCGGCACGACGACGCCGGCTGGACTGATGCTCGGGCTCTTCCTCGCGCTCCTTCCGAGTGCCGTCCTGCTCGCCCGCTACGGCGCGAAGGCTCGGAAGGCGAAGATCCCCTTCGCGCCCTTCCTCGCGGCCGGCGCGGTGATCGCGCTCTTCGCCGGCCATGCCATCACCCACGCCTACCTCGGCCTCTTCAACTAAGGCGGCTTCTGAATGTCTGCGCAAGCACTGAACGGAACTGCGGCGCCGAACGGCCCGATCACTCCCACGCCGATCTCCCAGCTCATGGGCGAGCTCGTCGTCGACCTGCTCGAGACGACCGGCCTGATTCCCGAGGGGAAGATCGAGCTGCTGCGGGAGCGGGCCAAGGACACACCCGTCGTGCAGGTACTCGTCGAAGAGGGGCTCGCTTCGAGCGAGGCGATCGCCCGGATCGTCGCCGCGCAACACGGGCTCCCCGTCGTCGAGCTCGGCAGCGTCGGCATCGACCTCGCCGCCGCCGAGTCGATCGCCCTTCACGTGCTGGAGCAGGTCAACGCGATTCCGTACGCGTTCGAGGACGACTCGATCTGCGTCGCCATCGCCGACCCGCAGAACATCCACGGCATCGACGCGCTGCGTCTCGCGAGCCGCCAGCCGATCGCCCTGCGCGTCGCCGCGGCCGAGGAGATCGCGAACGAGCTCGGCAAGCTCTCGCGGACCGCCGAGGCGTTCGGCGCACGCTCGACCCTGAGCGGAACGGTCGCGTTCGAAGTCGTCGAGGACGAGGCCGACGATCTCGAAGTCGACGACGGGATCTCCGACGCACCGCTCGTCCGCCTCGTCAACTCGATTCTCTTCGAGGCGGCGGAGGACGGCGCGAGCGACGTCCACTTCGAGCCGCAGGCGGACGCGCTCGTCGTGCGCTTCCGCATCGACGGCGTGCTCCACGAGACCCAGCGGATTCCGAAGCGCAGCGCCGTCGGCGTCACGACGCGCCTCAAGGTGCTCGCAAAGCTCGACATCGCGGAGCGCCGGAAGCCGCAGGACGGCCGAATCTCGCTGTCGGCCCAGGCCGCCGGCCGCATGCTCGACGTCCGCGTCGCGACGCTGCCGACGGTCGAGGGCGAGTCGGTCGTCATGCGTCTCCTCGACAAGTCGAAGAAACCGCCGACGATGGAGGAAGTCGGGCTGGGCACTGCGATGCAGGACGCCCTCGGCGCCCTGATCCACCGGCCGACCGGCGCGCTGCTCGTCACCGGGCCGACCGGCTCGGGCAAGTCGACCACCCTCTTCGCGGCGATGACCGAGATCAATCGCCCGGAGATCAACGTGATCACCGTCGAGGACCCGGTCGAGTACCGCCTCGCGGGCTTGAACCAGGTGCAGATCAATCCGCGCGCCGGGCTGACGTTCGCCACCGCGCTGCGCTCGATCCTGCGCGCGGATCCCGACGTCGTGATGGTCGGCGAGATCCGCGACGTCGAGACCGCGAAGATCTCGATCGAGGCGGCCCTGACCGGCCACTTCGTCCTCTCGACGCTGCACACGAACGACGCGCCGGCGGCGCTGACGCGACTGAACGAGATGGGCGTCGAGCCGTTCCTCACCGGCGCGGCGGTCACCGGCGTGCTGGCGCAGCGCCTCGCGCGGCGGCTCTGCGAGCACTGCAAGCAGCTCCACACGCCCACGGAGGAAGAGATCGCAGCCGCCCGCATTCCGGACGAGGCATGGCACGGCAAGTCCGAGCTCTTCCGGCGAAACGGCTGTGTCCGCTGTCGCCAGACCGGCTACCGGGGCCGCGTCGGCATCTTCGAGCTGCTGACGATGAACGAGGAGCTCTCCACCCTCGCCGCGCGGAAGGCCAGCCACGAGGAGATGCAGCGCGCGGCGACCGAAGCCGGCATGAAGAACCTCTGGGCCGACGGCATCGAGAAGGTCGTCGCGGGCTTGACGTCGCTCGAAGAGCTCGCACGCGTCACAACCATCTAGTGGTTGTCCCCAACCTTGGGATGATCCCGGCGTGGTCGACGTCGGCTGGGACGAGGTCGTGGCTCGGCGCCTCGAGCGTTCGTCGCTGAGCCGGCGCGCCGGCTCCGACCGGCTCGTCGAGGTCGCCGCCGCCGTGTGCGGAGCGCACGCGCAGGTTCAGGCTTCGGCCGAGCTGCAGCTCGCCGCTCGCCTCGAGGGCGTCGCACAGGCCGACGTCCGAGCGGCGCTCTGGGAGCGGCGCGCTCTCGTCAAGGCATGGACCATCCGCGGAACGCTGCACCTTCACCCCGCGAACGAGCTCGCGCTCTGGCATGCCGCCCGACGTGCCGTGCTGCGCTCGGCCGACCGGGGGCTTCCCGCCTGGCGCGACCCGGCGGGTGTGCAACACGAGCCGCTCGCCGCGGCCGACGTCGAGGCGGTGCGCGCCGCGGTCTGGGAGGTGCTCGACGGCCGCTGCCTGCTGCGCGACGAGCTCGTCGAGGAAGTCGTGAAGCGCCTGGGAGCTGCGCCTCGGAAGCGGCTCGCGTCCGGGTTCGCCTTCTTTCTCGGCGAGCTGTGCCAGGGCCCGCCACGGGGCTCGCGGATCACGCTCGCCCGTCCCGACCAGTGGATCGAGGGCTGGCGGGAGTTTCCCGACGACGATGACGAGGCTCTGCGCGAGGTCTGCCGCCGCTTCCTGCGCGCGTACGGTCCCGCTCGCCCGGCCGACTTCAGCGAGTGGTTCGCGTCGTCCACGTTCAAGGTCGCTGACGCTAGGGCTCTGTTCGCAGAGCTCGGAGCCGGTCTCGAGGAGGTGGCGGTCGATGGCCGTCCGAGCTTCGTCCTGGCCGGCGACCGGAGCTTCCCTTCTCCCGGCGACCGGGTGCGGCTACTGCCGGAATACGACGCCTACGTGATGGGCTCTCGCGAACGCGATCGCCTCGTCCCCGATCACGTGCGAGAGCTGATCGCGAGTCACGGCCGCGGCCGCTACGAGGGTCCGGCCGGCGTTCGCCTCGTGCTGGTGGACGGAATCGCCGCAGGGCTCTGGGAGCGGAGGAAGCGCGGCAAGCGGCTCGAGCTGACGGTTCGGCTGACGCAGCGCGCCGGCAGGAAACGCCAGGCAGAGCTTCACCGCGAAGCGGTCCGCCTCGGTGCCTTTCTGGGCCTCGAGCCGGTGCTCAGCGTCGATTCGAGCGTCTAGTCCTCGAGTTGCGTCGAACGCTGAACTTCTGCGACCGGCTCGCGGTGGCGAGATCCTCGAGCGAGGTCGGCGGCAGAGTGAAGCCGTCGCCCTTCTCCGCCGGCGGCCGGATTTCGGCGACGGGCGGCTCCGGCGTTTCGGGTGGTGCGAGCTCCTCCTCGAACACGGGCTCGAGGTCACGCACCTGTTCTGCGACGGCGACGTTCGCAGTGGCGAGGATGTCCCGCGCCTCCGCGCCGGCCTTGGCCCGCAGCTCGTCGGCGGCGGCGCGTGCGGTTTCTGCCGTCAGCGCGGCCTCCTCGCTCGCCCGCGACAGCAGCTTGTCCGCCTCGGCACGGGCCGCCTCGAGAACGGCCTCAGCCTCCGAGTGAGCCGTGCCGAGGAGCCTGTCCGACTCGGAGCGGGCCGCTCCGACGAGCGTTGCCGCCTCGGAGCGGGCCGCCTCGAGCGCCGCGTGGGCCTCGGAATGGATCGACGCAGTTGCCCCCTCCGCTTCGGTGCGCGCGCTCGCGACCAACGCGTCGGCGTCTTCACCCGCCTTGGCCTGGAGCGTGGCTGCAGCCTCGCTTGCGGCGGCGATCACCGCGGCCGCCTCTTCCTCCGCGGCCGCCAGGCGCGTTCGTGCCTCGCGTGCCGCCTCGGTCGCCTGCGCGCGCTGCTGCTCGACCTCCTGAGCAGCATGCGCGAGCTCCTGGCGCGCCGCGTCGATGTCGCGCCTCGAATGGTCGAGCGCGATCTCGCGCTCGTCGATCGAAAGCCGCCGCAGCCGGATCTCCTCTTCGGTGCGCGCGAGCCGGTCCTTCGCCGTCTCGTGGGCATCGCGCTCGATGCGGTCGGCGAGCTCCACGGCGGTCCTCATGAGCTCGAGCGCCTCGAGACGCGCCGAGCGGTTGTCGGCGGCGAGGCCGGCGCCGGAGCCGAGATCGAAGCCGTCGGGGTTCGCCGGCAGCCGTTCGAGCTGCGGCAGAGCGATCACGTCGGCGACCGACTCGGCGTCGTGTCCTCCGAGCTCTTCTTCGTTCCTGTGCACCGGCTCCACTGCTTTCGCCCTCGCTCGAGCCTCTCAGGCGTGAATCTCGCAGCCGAGATAGACGAGGGCCTCGACGGCCTCGGTGACGAACGTGCTCGCCTGTTGGGCGTCGGCGAAGTTGTAGGAGCGGGGCTCGCCCCCTTCCTTCCCCTCGACCTCGACGTCGACGACGCACGCGTCGCCGAGATCACGAGCCCGCATCGTCACGACGGGACGCCCGAAGCGGCTCGCGCTGCGGACGAAGAGCTCCGTCGGTTCAGCGTCTGACTGCGAGCGTCCGCCGATTCTCATGAATGGGCGTCGGAGATGGACTGCTCGACCACGGTGCGGTCGACGAAGCCCTTGAAGTCCGCGTAGACGTTGCCGCCTCGCTTGACCACGAGGGTCGTGGGGGTGCTGAACACCCCGAGCTTGCGGAGGAGCGCCGTCCCGGAACGCTGGTGGAAGACGTTGATGAAGACGTAGCCCACGTGCATGGCGGCCGCAGCGGCCTGCGCCTCGGCAGCGGAGAGCCGGCCGAGCGAGCCACCGGGCTCCGTGAGGGAGACGACCACGATCCGGTGGGTCTGAAGCGCCCGCGCGACCGGAAGCGGCAGCCCGTAGGTTTCGAGCTTCGCCGGCGTCACGGTATGCGTGTGCGCCTTGCTCGGCGTGGTCTGCGTCGGCGTGGTCTGCGCAGGCGTCGTCGACGCCGGCGTCGAGCTGGCCGCGGACGGCGAGGGCGACGTGTGCCGGGAGACGACGAGATACCCGGCGGCGAGGACGACAATCCCGACCAGCAAGGCGACGAGCCGAAGCTGGCGCGTGCTCAACGTCGCGTTCATGGCCTCCCTATCGGCAGGCCCAGCCCGGCGGGCCTCCCTGAAATGGGGGATACGCGATCCGGGTGAGGGAAAAAGAAGAGGGCGCGGTCTCCCGCGCCCTCGGTCCTGCTGGTGCTTCGGGATCTACTAGAACCCAGCGCAGGGGTCCGTCGTAACACCCTTGTCGTTCACGACGCCTGCGGTCGCGCCGGTCGAGCCGGACGGACCGATGACATGCGCCCAGTTGCCGGACACGTCGGCGGAGATGCAGTACTGGTCGCCGGCGGTGTTGGACACCGCGGTCTGGATGGCGCTGCTCAGGCCGGCGTCGTAGGTCTTCAGACCGGGGATGCTGAGGCCGGTGTACGTGTTCGAAGGAGTCTGATCCGAGTAGTACGCCTCGGCCGACGGAATGGCCTCGCGGACGTCCGACTGCGCCGCCGTCTGCTGGGCCTTTGCCTGGAAGCCCAGGTAGGACGGAATGGCGATCGCGAGCAGAACGCCGATGATGATGAGCACGACGAGCAGCTCGATCAGGGTGAAACCGCTCTCGTCACGCGCATTGACTCGCTGTCTGAGGGTGGAAAGCATGAGTCTCCTTTTTCTTGACGGGTACCCAGACCTGCGCTCTATCGGCGCGAGAGGCAGAGCCTTTTCCCCCCAACCGAGTGATTCGGCTCACCCACCCATTCACCCGCCGTGGGGGATGCCGGGGACCGGGTAGCGCCGGATCTCACTCGATCGAGGGGTTCCCGGCGTCCTTCCTAAAGCGGGGGACATAGCCCGCCGATAGCTCGGTCGCATGACGCCGCACGCCTTCTCCGTTGACACGCTCCTCGAGCGCGCCGCGACCGAGGACGCCTCCGACCTGCACCTCACCGCAGGCTCGCCGCCGCTTCTTCGTATGCGCGGCCGGCTGGCGCCCATGAACGACTTCCAGCCGTTCTCCGGAGAGGAGACGCGGGAGCTTCTCTATCGCATCCTCTCGACCGAGCAGCAGAAGCGGCTGGAGATCGACCGCCAGATCGACTTCTCGTACTCCGTTCCCGGCGTGGCGCGCTTCCGTGTCAACGTCTACTTCCAGCGAGACAGCCTGGCTGCCGCCTTCCGCCTCGTTCCGAGGCTGATCAAGTCCGCCGAGGAGCTCGGCCTTCCGGACGTGCTCCTCCAGCTGGCAGCGGAGCCGCGTGGACTCGTTCTCGTGACCGGCCCCACGGGCTCCGGTAAGTCGACGACGCTCGCAACGATGATCGACAAGATCAACGAGACACGGGCGCTGCACATCGTGACGATCGAGGATCCGATCGAGTTCCTCCATGGGCACAAGACCTCGATCGTGAACCAGCGCGAGGTCGGCGCCGACGCCAAGGGATTCGCTGAGGCGCTCCGCGGAGCGCTGCGGCAGGACCCCGACGTGATCCTCGTCGGCGAGATGCGTGACCTCGAGACGATCTCCACCGCGCTCACCGCGGCCGAGACGGGGCATCTCGTGCTCGCGACGCTGCACACGCAGAGCGCGCCGAGCACGATCGACCGCGTCATCGACGTCTTCCCCGCCGCCCAGCAGGGCCAGGTGCGGATGCAGCTCGCGGCGGGCCTCCAGGGAATCGTCACGCAGACCCTGCTTCCGACCACCGACGGCCGCACGCGCGTCCCCGCGCTCGAGATCCTTCTGCCGGACGACGCCGTCCGGAACCTCATCCGCCAGGGCAAGACCGAGCAGATCTACTCGGTCATGCAGACGAACACGACGCGCGGGATGCAGACGATGGAGCAATCCCTGGCCGATCTCGTGACTCGCCGCATCATCTCGCACGAGACCGGCTACGAAGTGACGAGCCGGCGCGAGGAGTTCGAGGCTCTGCTCGCCCGCAGCGGCTACACCCCGCGCGGCGACGAACACCTTCCCGAGGCCATTCGCGGTCTCCGAGTCGCAGGAGGCGCCCAACAGTGAGCGGCATCAGCGAATTCATGAAGAAGGACATCTCGTTCAAGCGCACGCCGAAGCCGGACGCCACCGCTCGGGCCTCGGGGCTGCCGACGGAGACGCCGACGGCGGGGAAGCCGAAGCGGAACCTGTCGCTCAAGCGCGAGGTCTCGCTGCCCAAGCGCACGCCGAAGGCCGAGGCGGCGCCGAAGCCGAAGCGTGCAGCCAAGCCCCGCAGGGCCAAGGCCGGCGCGTCGGACGGAGGCGCCCGGCACAAGCAGGTCGTCGGGCTCAGCATCGGCGCCTCGCAGCTCGCGGCGGCAGTCGTCGTCAACAACGGCAGGCCGAAGCTCGTCAAGGCCGCACGCCGCAACCTGCCGGCGGACCTCGTTGCCGGCGGGGAGGTCCGCGACTCCGAGGCCCTCGCGAGCGAGATCGCCGCCTTCTTCGCCGAAGCCGACCTCCCGCGCAAGAACGTGCGGCTCGGCATCGGCAGCACTCGGACAGGCGTCCGCGTATTCGAGCGGCCCACGGTCGACGATCCGCGGCAGCTCGCGAATGCGATTCGGTTCCGCGCCTACGAGACCCTGCCGATCCCGATCGAAGAGGCGATGCTCGACTACCAGATCGTCGAGGATCCGACCACGTCCGACCGGGTGCTGCTCGCCGTCGCCTACCGCGACCTGGTCGACCGCTTCGCAGCCACCTGCGCCTCGGCACAGATCGAGCTGATCGGAATCGACATCGAGGCCTTCGCGCTGCTCCGCGCGGTCGGCGGCGAGCCGCTCGCCCCCGGACACCGCGAAGAGGCCGCCCGCGTGGCCGTCTCGATCGGACACGACCGCACCACCGTTGCGGTCTCCGACGGACGCCTCTGCGAGTTCACGCGAGTCCTCGACTGGGGCGGCGCGCTGGTCACGACCGCCATCGCACGCGCACTCGACGTCGTGCCCGAGGAGGCCGACCGGATCAAGCACACCATCGACATCTCGAACAACGCGTCGGTGGATCCGACCGACGAGCGCACCGCTCGCGCCGTCGA
>Ga0070730_10003301_pt1 | contig 14534 bp, 14 predicted proteins | sample Coa_R1_3_FD_66447 | JGI IMG/M metagenome (GOLD analysis project Ga0070730, IMG submission 66447) | Surface soil microbial communities from Centralia Pennsylvania, which are recovering from an underground coalmine fire - Coalmine... | ecosystem: Environmental > Terrestrial > Soil > Unclassified ...
TTCTCGAGCGCCGTGTCGACGACCGCCATGCAGTCCTCGTAGTCGACGGTGCCCCAGCCCGGGCCGGCGTCGCCCACCGGCCCGCGGATCGCGCGCCCCCATTCCTCCGAGTAGCCGGAGCCGCCGCGCGGGTTCGCGAAGAGCACGACGTAGCCGCCGCCGGCCATCACTTGGAACTCGTCGAAGAAGCCGGTGCCGTACTGCGTGAACGGACCGCCGTGGATGGTGAGGATGACGGGGTAGCGCTTCTTCGCGTCGAAATCGGGCGGGCGCATGATCCACGCGTCGACCTCCGTCCCGTCCTTCGACTTCGCCGTGAAGCGCTCGGCGTCGAGCAGCTTGCGTCCCTTGCGGAACGCCTTGCCGACATTCGTGAGCTGCTTCGCGTCCTGCCCTGCGTAAAGCTCGCGCAGCGTCGCATGCGTGCTCGCGGCGTACGCGATCGAACCGTTCACGACGTGGAAGCCGCCGAGCACCTGCTCGCCGCCGACGAGGATCTCCGGCTTGCTCGAGCCGTCTGCTGCGGCCGCGTAGATGTGCGAGTTGCCGCCGTCCTCGACCGCGAAGACGACGCGGTCGCCGTCCCAGTAGGGGCCGCCGATCGGCGGATACGTCCCGCACTGCCGGTCGAGCGAGGTCGTCAGCAGCGTGCCCTGGCCGCCGAGCTTGGGCATGACGCCGACCTGCGTGTGATGCGGATACGTGCCGTCCTCGACCGAGAACTCGTAGGCGAGGCGGCCGTCGGGCGCGAACGTCGGATGTCCGTAGGAGCCTTCGTCGCCGGTGACCTGCTCGACCTTGCCGCCGTCGGCGTCGACGACGTAGAGCCGACCGATCAGCTCCGTGTCCCAGCGCTCGCTACGTAGACCCGCGAAGACGATCCGCTTGCCGTCCGGCGTCCACGTGGGGCTGTCGTCCTCGTAGTCCCCGTCGGTGATCTGCTTCGTCTCCCCGGTGAGGTCGACGACGTAGATGTGCTTGCGGCGGTCGCCGGTCCAGCCGACGCTGTCGAGCTTGTGGAAGGCGCGCGTGAAGCGCCGCGGCTCGCGCTTGCGATCGTCCTCTTCCTCGTACGCCTTGGCGCGGTCGCGTGCCGCGATCACGAGCCGTTTCGAGTCGGGAGACCACTCGACGTGCTCGACGCTCTCCTTCAGGTCGGTGAGCTTGCGCGCCTCGCCGCCGGAGGCGGAGATGACATAGAGATTCGCCGGGGTCTTCTTGTCCTCGCCCCGGTTCGACGTGAACGCGAGCCACTTGCCGTCGGGTGACCAGCGCGGCATGCCGTCGCGCTTCTCGCCGCTCGTGAAGGGCTGCGGCTCTTCCGATCCGTCGAGCGGCGCGACCCAGATCGTCCCGCGATAGTCGTTCGCCTCTTCGTCGATCGACCAGACCTGGTAGGCGACCCGCTTACCGTCCGGCGACACGCGCGGGTCGCCCACACCGGTGAGCTCGTAGACGTCCTTGGGCTTCATCCCCGCCAAGAAACGGGATGCTACTCAGCAGGGCTATGCGGGCGGAGGGACTCGAACCCCCACGGGCTTTCGCCCACCGGCACCTAAAGCCGGCGCGTCTGACCAGATTTCGCCACGCCCGCGCGCACAACGAAGGCTACCGCCGCGACCATTGCGATCCAGAGGATGCTGACGACGGCGATGAGTGCGAGCGTCCACATGACGGAGGTCGTCATTCGCCGCTCATTTCTCGCATCCTCTTTGCCGCCCGCGCGAGCGAATCGTCGTCGAAGAGGTACGGCGTCGCGTTCGGGATCGAGTGCTCGGGACCGTCGAGGTCGTCCGAGCGTGCCGCGGCGTTGAGCGCGTACCGGATGGGGATCTCGTGGCAGACGACGAGGATCGTCTGCTCGGCGCGCGCGAGCAGGCGATCGAACGCGCGGGCGTAGCGGCGCGCGACGGCGTCGAGGCTCTCGCCGCCCGGAAACGGGTCTGCCCGGGTGTGCTCGCGCTTCCACGCGCGGTAGTCGCCGATGGTCTCGCCCTCGAGCTCGCCGACGTCGATGTCGTCGAGGAGCGGCTCCTCGAGGTACGGCACCTCGCGGCCACGCAGGATCTCGTCCGCCGTGTCGCGCGTGCGCGCGAACCGCGTATGGACGCACAGCTCGAGCGCGAGCTGAGCGAGCTGGCTGCCGAGGCGGCGAGCCTCCTCGCGGCCCTGCTCGGTGAGTGGAACGGGCACGCTCGGATCGCCGTTGATCCGGCCGTCGACGTTGAGCGTCGAATGCGCGTGCCGGGTGAGCACGAAAAGCCGCATGGAAAGCCGAGACTACGGCACTCCTGCTTGAATGGCGACGTGCAAGCGACGGTCGAGGAGCTGCCGGAGAACCGCGTCCGCCTGACCGTCCAGGTGCCCTCTCACGACGTTCACCACGCGGTCGAGCATGCGGCTTCCGACCTGGCGACGAGCGTCAAGATCCCGGGATTTCGCAAGGGCAAAGTTCCCCGCGAGGTGCTGCTGAAGCGTGTCGGCCGCGAGCGCCTGATGGCCGAGGCGGTGGACAGCCACATCGGCGGCTGGTTCTGGAACGCGGCGGCGCGCACGCGCGTGCGTCCCGTCGACCAGCCCGACTACGACTTCGAGCTGCCGTCCTCCGACAACGAGGACTGGCACTTCACCGCGACGGTCGCCGTCCAGGCGAAGCCCGAGCTCGCCGACTGGAAGACGCTCGAGGTCGGTGCGTACGAGGCCGAGGTGCCGGAGGAGATCGTGCAGCGCGAGCTCGAGGTGCTCGCCTCGACGGTCGCCGAGCTCGTGCCGGTCGAGGACCGGCCCGTCGGCCCGGAGGACACGGTGATCGTCGACCTCGTCTCGCCCGGCGGCGAGGCGCGCCGCGACTACGTCGTCGAGCTCGGTCGCGGCACGGTGGTCGAGGAGATCGAGCAGGGGCTCGTCGGGCTGCGGGCCGGCGAGTCGAAGGAGCTCAACTTCGAGCTCGGCGACGGCACGACCCAGACGGTCGTGGTCACGGCGAAGGAGATCAAGGAGAAGGTGCTGCCGCCGATCGACGACGAGCTCGCGCGCGCCGCGAGCGAGTTCGAGACGCTCGCCGACCTGCGTGCCGACATCGAGTCGCGACTGCGCGCGCAGATCGACGAGGAGATCGAGGCGCGCTTCCGCGCCGACGCAACGGATGCGCTCGTCGCAGCGTCGAAGGTCGATGCGTCCGGCCCGCTCGTCGAGTCGCGCACGCGCGAGCTGCTGCGCGGCCTCGCGCGGCAGACCGAGGCGCGCGGGATCCCGCTCGAGACGTATCTGACGATGACCGGCCAGGCGCCGGACGATCTCGTGGCGCGATTGCGCGAGGAGGCCCTGCGCTCGGTCTCGCGCGAGCTCGTGCTCGAGACCGCGGCGGAGCAACTCGGCATCGACGTGTCCGACGAAGAGCTCGAGACGTGGTTTCGCGAGCGCTACGAGGACGCCGACGAGGTGCTCGCCGAAGTCAAGGAGAGCGACCTATGGGAGCGTGAGCGCGACAGCCTCCGGCTGCGCAAGACACTCGACACGATTGCGTCCGAGGTGAAGCGGATCCCCCGCGAGCTCGCCGACGCGCGTGAAGCGATTTGGACGCCTGACAAGGAGAAACCCAAGACCGAGGCGAAACTCTGGACCCCGGAAGCGAGGAGCTAAGGCACACATGAGCACACCGTCGAATCTCGTCATCCCGTCCGTCATCGAACAGACCTCGCGTGGCGAGCGTTTCTTCGACATCTACTCCCGGCTGCTCAACGAGCGGATCATCTTCCTGGGCACGCCGATCGACGACATGGTCGCGAACCTCATCGTCGCCCAGATGATCCACCTCGAGTCCGAGGATCCCGACAAAGACATTCAGCTCTACATCAACTCTCCGGGTGGCTCCGTGTACTCGGGCCTCGCGATCTACGACACGATGCAGTTCGTTCGCCCGGACGTCGCGACGACCTGCGTCGGCATCGCGATGTCGATGGGCGCGCTCCTTCTTTCAGCCGGCACAGAGGGAAAGCGCACTGCGCTGCCGAATTCCAAAATCCTGATCCATCAGGTGTCCGGCGGCTTCCAGGGCCAGGGCACCGACATCGAGATCCAGGCCCGCGAGACGATCAACCTCAAGCGGCGTCTGGAGGAAATCTTCGCCCTCCACTCGAATCAGCCGCTCGAAAAGGTTTCGAAGGACATGGAGCGGGACTACTACATGACTGCAGAAGAGGCTCAGACATACGGTCTCGTCGACAACGTCGTCGCTCACCGGTAGACGAAACGCCAAATCCGAGGTACAAGGAGTAAACCGTGGCCAGGGCCAGCGAAGGCAATGAGCAGCTTCTCTGCAGCTTCTGCGGGAAGAGCCAGCGGCAGGTCAAGAAGCTGATCGCCGGCCCCGGCGTCTACATCTGCGACGAATGCATCGATCTCTGCAACGAGATCATCGACGAGGAGCTCACCACTCCGACTCCGCTCGACCTCGACAACCTGCCGCGCCCGAAGGACATCTATTCGGTGCTGAACGACTACGTCGTCTCGCAGGAGGAGTCGAAGCGCACGCTCGCAGTCGCCGTCTACAACCACTACAAGCGCGTCCAGATGGGGACCACCGAGGACGACGTCGAGCTCCAGAAGTCGAACATCCTCTTGCTCGGACCGACCGGCTGCGGCAAGACGCTCCTCGCGCAGACCCTCGCGCGCATCCTCAACGTCCCGTTCGCGATCGCCGACGCGACCGCGCTCACCGAGGCCGGCTACGTCGGCGAGGACGTCGAGAACATCCTCCTGAAGCTCATCCAGGCGGCCGACTTCGACATCAAGAAGGCCGAGACCGGGATCATCTACATCGACGAGGTCGACAAGATCGCGCGCAAGGCGGACAACCCGTCGATCACGCGCGACGTGTCGGGCGAGGGCGTGCAGCAAGCGCTCCTGAAGATTCTCGAGGGGACGGTCGCCTCGGTGCCACCGCAGGGCGGGCGCAAGCATCCGCACCAGGAGTTCCTCTCGATCGATACGACGAACATCCTCTTCATCTGCGGCGGTGCATTCGCCGGCCTCGACAAGATCATCGCGCGCCGCATCGGCAAGAACGCGGTCGGCTTCGGCGCCGAAGTGCGGTCGAAGAACTCGGTGGAGTCGTCCGAGCTGCTCGCGCAGGTCATGCCCGAGGATCTGCTCAACTTCGGCCTCATCCCCGAGTTCATCGGCCGCCTGCCGGTCATCTCCGCCGTGCACCAGCTGCGCCGCGAGGATCTCGTCCAGATCCTGACGGAGCCGAAGAACGCGCTCATCAAGCAGTACCAGCGCTTCTTCGGCTACGACAACATCGAGCTCGTCTTCACCGACGACTCCATGTGGGAGATCGCGGACAAGGCGCTGGCGCGCGAGACCGGCGCGCGCGGTCTGCGTTCGATCATCGAGGGCGCGCTGCTCGACGTCATGTTCGAGTTGCCCTCGCGCCGCGACGTCACCAAGTGCGTGATCACGAAGGAGTGCATCGCGCAGGGCATCCGCCCGACGCTCGTCACCTCGGCCGAGACGTACGAGGACGACGAGCCGGTCGAGCAGACGGCGTAAGCAGAGTTCGCGGCGTTTAGAGGCGGGGTCAGACCCCTTTGGGGTCTGACCCCGCCGTTCGCCCCTTGACACCAGCCCTGCCGGGTGCGATAAGAGACCTGAATCAGGTCTCATGTTTCTCCGCTGAGACCTCTCTACCCGGAGGGGGTTGGCATGACACGAGGCTGGAGACGAGGCGGGCTTCTCGTCGCTGCAGCCGCTCTCGGCTGTGCGGCGCTCGCCGCGACGGCCGGCGCGAGCACGAGCGCGCGGCGCGGCTCGGCTGCAAAGGCGGTCACCGTCGCATTCATCTACCCGAAGACCGGCGGCCTCTCCGCCTTCGGGCAGGAGGAGTTCGACGGCTTCAACGCCGGGCTTGCCTACGTCAAGGGCAAGTGCGGCGGCTACACGATCAATCCGACGTTCATCGACGACGCGACCGATGCGGCGACGGCGATCGCGGCGTTCAAGAGCGAGGTCGGCGCGGGCGTCAAGATCATCGCGGGCACCGGTGCATCCGGCATCGCGCTCCAGCTCGGCCCGTTGGCGGCCCAGAACAACGTGCTGTACATCTCAGGCGCAGCGGCGGCCGACGCGATCACCGGCCTCAACCGGAACACGTTCCGCGCCGGCCGGCAGACGCTGCAGGACGTCTATGACGCGGCGAACATCTTCCCGCCGAAGAGCACGGGCAAGAAGATCGTCGTCTTCGCCGAGGACACGGCATTCGGTGCGGGCAACGTCGCCGCCGTGCAGCTCGTGTTCGGCGCCAAGGGACACACCGTCTCGAAGATCCTCTCGCCGTTCGGCGCGGCCGACCTGACGCCGTACGCGCAGCAGCTGAAGAACTCGGGCGCCGATGCGGCATTCGTCGCCTGGGCGAACACGACCAACGCGGCTGCGATGTGGCAGTCGCTGGCACAGCAGGGCGTTCCGAAGCAGATGACGCTCGTCACGGGCCTCGCGAACCGGGCGAGCTACGACTCGCTCGGCCCGCTGGTCCAGGGCGTGACGCTGCTCTCGCACTACGTCTACCAGGCGCCGCACAACGCGGTGAACACGTACCTGGTCAAGTACATGGCGAAGCAGCACGCAGTGCCGGACCTCTTCACGCCGGACGGGTTCGTCACGGCACAGATGATCTGCCGCGCCCTGCAGAAGGGCGGCACCGACACCTCGAAGCAGATCAGCGCGCTCGAGGGCTGGCAGTTCCTCGCGCCGAAGGGCAAGCAGTACATTCGGCCCACCGATCACGCGATGCTGCAGCCGATGTTCCAGGTGCAGCTCGTGCCCGGCAAGGGCGGCCACTTCGTCGTCAAGGTGCTGAAGACCATCTCGGCCGGTAACGTCCAGCCTCCGGTGACGCCGTTCAAGTAGCCGGCTGACCAACTCAGACACGCGTCGATGAACCCTCCGATCCTCGCGACGCGCAACCTCGGGCTCGACATCGGCGGCGCACGAATCGTCGCCGATGTCAGCCTGGAGGTGGCCGACGGCGAGCTACTCGGGATCATCGGGCCGAACGGCGCCGGCAAGACGACGCTGTTCAACCTCTTCTCCGGCCTCTACCGGCCGACGTCGGGGTCGATTCACCTGAACGGCGTCGACATCACGCACCAGCCGACGTTCCTGCGGACACGCGAAGGGATCGGACGAACATTTCAGGTCTCGAGCGTCTTTCCGCTCCTGACGACGTTCGAGAACGTTCGCCTCGCCGCGCAGGCCGCGCTCGGCGGCACGCTGCGCCTCTGGCAGCGCGCGGCCGGAGTGCGGAAGGCGGTCGACGCGGCGAGGGCGGCGCTCGCGCGGGTCGGGCTCGAGTCGAAAGCCGGCGTTCCCGCCGGCGCGCTGCCGCACGGCGACAAGCGGCGGCTCGAGATCGCAATGCTGCTCGCGGCAGACAAGCCCGTTCTGCTCCTCGACGAGCCGATGGCCGGACTGTCGGCAGAACACGTCCCACAGCTCGTCGAGCTCATCCGCTCGGTGCACGCGGAGGAGCGCAAGACCGTGCTGATGGTCGAGCACCACATGGAGGTCGTCACCGGTCTCGCGCAGCGGATCGCCGTCATGCACCACGGCGCACTGCTCGCCTGTGACACGCCCGCTGCGGTGATGGCGAACGAAACCGTCCAGTCGGCCTATCTCGGCGAGGAGCTGTGACGGCGGTCGCCACGACGCCGCGCACGCTCCTGCGCGTCGACGGCCTGCACGTGCATCTGGGGCAGTCGCACGTCCTGCAGGGCGTCACCTTCGATGTGCCCGAAGGCGGCGTCACCGCCCTCCTCGGCCGCAACGGCGTCGGGAAGACGACGACGCTCCGGGCGATCCTCGGGCTCGTCGGCCGGCGCGGATCGGTGCGCTTCGACGGGGAGGAGCTCACGTCGCTTCCGACGCATCGCGTCGTTCAGCGACGGATCGGCTACGTCCCGGAAGACCGCGACGTCTTCGCGGGGCTCACCGTGGCCGAGAACCTTCGACTGGCCGAGCGCGACGGCAGTCGGCGCTACGAGCTCGTCTACGACCTCTTCCCCGATCTCGAGTCGCGCGGCGCGCAACGTGCCGGCACGCTCTCCGGCGGGCAGCAGCAGATGCTGGCGATCGCGCGGGCACTGCTGAACGACAACCGCATCCTCCTCGTCGACGAGCCCACCAAAGGCCTTGCGCCCGCGCTCGTCAGCGACGTCGCGCACGTGCTCGAGCGCCTGTCCGAGCTGACGACGGTGCTGCTCGTCGAGCAGAACCTCGGCGTCGTCCGGCGCATCGCGCGCGACGCGATCGTCCTCGACCAGGGCCGTGTCGTCCATACGAGCGATGCGAAGGAGCTGCTCGACCAGCCGGAGCTCGTCAGGCGACTGCTCAGCGTGGGGTCGCAGGGATGAGCACTTTCCTGCTGCTGACGATCACCGGCCTCGGCCTGGGCGCGATGTACTTCCTGATCGCGTCGGGGCTGTCGCTCATCTACGGGTTGATGGGCGTGCTCAACTTCGCGCACGGCGCGTTCATCACGGTGGGCGGCTATGCCGCCTGGTGGAGCGAGGTGCATCTGTTCGGCGGCGTGCACTCTGCATGGCCGCGGTTCCTGCTCGCCGCGCTCACGGGACTCGTGATCGGCGGCGTGTTCGCCGCCCTCGTCGAGCTCGTGCTCATCCGCCCGCTCTACAACCGGCACATCGAGCAGGTGCTCGTGACGGTCGGTCTCTCGATCGCGTTCGTCGCGCTCGTGCAGGGGATCTGGGGGCCGGATGCGAAGACGCTCGCGGTCCCCGTCTGGCTGCATGCCACCACGACGATCGCGGGCGCGCACATCCCGAACGACCGCTGGATCGAGATCGCCACGGCGGCAGTGGTGCTCGGCCTCCTCCAGCTCTTCCTCCGCAGGACGCGCTACGGCCTGATCATTCGCGCGGGCGTCGAGAACCGGGCGATGGTCACCGCGCTCGGCATCGACGTGCGCAAGGCGTTCACGCTCGTCTTCGCGATCGGCGGCATCGCCGCCGCCGTCGCAGGAGTCCTCGGCGGCGTCTACTTCAACGTCGTCGGCCCCGAGCAGGGGACGAGCCTGCTCATCTTCGCGTTCATCGTCGTCGTCATCGGCGGTCTCGGGTCGATCGGAGGCTCCGCCGTCGCAGCGATGGTCGTCGGCCTCACGCAGCAGTACGTCAACTACTACGCCTCGTCGGGCGTCGGCGACATGATCGTCGTCCTCCTGCTCGGCCTCGTGCTCCTGATCAGCCCGCGCGGCCTCGTCGGAGCGTTCTCGTCGTGACGCGTCGCACGCTCGCGGACTACGGCTTGCCGCTCGTCGTCTTCGCTGCGCTGGCCGTCGTACCGGAGCTGAGCTTCAAGATCCCGAAGCTCTTCGACCAGCCGATCTCGAGCCCCGGGACCTTGCAGCTGCTCGCTGCGTGCGTGCTGTTCGGCGCCCTCGCGCTCACGTACGACATCCAGTTCGGCTTCACCGGCTTGCTCTCGTTCGGCCACGCGCTGTACATCGCGATCGGCGTCTACATCTCGAATATCGCGATTACCGAGTGGCACTGGAACTTCTGGGTCGCGATCCTCTTCACGATGGCCGTCGCCTTCGTGCTCGCGACCGTCCTCGGATTCGTGAGCATGCGCGTGAGCGGGATCGCCTTCGCGATGGTGACCCTTGCGTTCGCACAGGCGGGAGCGGTGCTCGCGCTCAAGGACCCGCATCACTGGACGCACGGCGAGGAGGGCCTCGGGGCCGACTACACGAAGCTGCCGCATGCGTTCGTCGGAATCCTCAACACGAAGAACCTCTACTGGCTCGCGCTCGTGTTCCTCGCCGTGGTGTTCTTCATCGTGCGGTGGGCGGTCGAATCGTCGCCCGGCCGCGTGTGGCAGGCGATCCGCGAGAACGAGCTCCGGGTTGAGGTGCTCGGGATGCGGCCGCACCTGTACAAGCTGCAGGCCTTCGTCCTCTCGTCGGTGCTCGCGGCGGCGGGCGGCATCGTCTACATGCTGCTCTACAACGGCTCGACTCTCGGAGTCACCGAGCCCAACTTCACGCTGACGCTCCTGCTCATGGTCGTGATCGGCGGCGCCGGGTCGCGCTGGGGCGCCGTGCTCGGCGGCATCCTCTACACGTATCTGAACGACCGCTTCGTCGCCGTCGGCAGCTCGTCGACCGTGGAGGGGCTGCCGCACGCGCTGCGCACCCCGTTGTCGCAGCCGCTCTTCCTGCTCGGCGTGATCTTCATCCTCATCGTGTTCTTCCTGCCGGGCGGCATCGCCGGCATCGCCGCGCGCGGCCGGCCGAGCGGGTTGCGCCGCTTGGAGGAAGCAATCCGTCCCGACCACACTCTCACCGCACCCCCGGAGGAAGCATGAGCACCTATGCAGTGAACGACGGCGTCCGTCTCGCCTACGAGGAGCTCGGCGCGGGTGAGCCGCTCCTGTTCTGCCAGGGCCTCGGCTACGACCGGCGCGGCTTCGGGCCGCTCCCGCGGCTGCTCTCCGAGGACTTCCGCGTCATCCTGTGGGACAACCGCGGGGTCGGCGACAGCGATGTTCCGGCCGGGCCGTATGCAGTCCCGCAGCTCGCCGCCGATGCGGTCGCGGTGCTCGATGCGGCGGGCGCCGACAGCGCGCACGTGTTCGGCGTAAGCCTGGGCGGGTTCGTCGCTCAAGAGCTCGCGCTGTCGTATCCGGAGCGCATCCGGAAGCTCGTGCTCGTCTCCACCGCAGCCGGCAGCGTGCCGCCCTCGCTCCCGATGCCGGTCCGCGGGCAGGAGGCGTTCATGCGGTTCCAGACGATGGAGAGCGAGGAGGGCCTCCGGCTCATCGTCGCGAACTCGCTCGGCGACCACGGCGTCAACGAGCGCCCCGAGCTCTTCGAGGAGATCTATGCGTACCGCCTCGAGCGCGCGCCGTCGCTCGAAGCGTGGCAAGCGCAGGCGTACGCCGGCGCGACGTTCGACGCCTACGAGCGCATCCCGCAGATCGCGGCGCCGACGCTCGTCCTCCAGGGCGGCGCCGACACGGTCATCGACCCCGGCAACGCGCAGATCCTCGCCGAGCGCATTCCCGGCGCGCGGCTCGAGCTCGTCCCCGATCGTGGACACCTCATGATGTGGGAGGAGGGCGAGCTGCTCGCCCCGATCGTGAAGGAGTTCCTGCAGTCGTGACGCACACGCTCGACCGTTGGATCCGCGACCGCGCCCGGAATACGCCGGACCGCGTCGCGATCGACTTCGAAGGTGCGCTCGTCACGTACCGGGAGCTGGACGAGGGCTCGGACGCGTTCGCCGCGTCGTTCATCGCGGCGGGCCTTCGCCGCGGCGACCGCGTCGCGACGCTGACCGCCAACTCGCCCGAGCACGTCCAGGTGTTCTTCGCCTGCGCGAAGGCCGGCCTCACGCTGCTTCCGCTCTCCTGGCGCCTGTCGCCGCCCGAGCTGCAGTACCAGCTCGAGGACGCGGGCCCGGCGGTGTTCCTGGTCGCCGAGGAATATGACGACTTGGCACGCGCAACGGGTCGGCCTTTTCAACGGTTGGCGGCTGACCCGGGAGGCCAGCCGCCTCGTGTCGACGTCGCGGACGACGACGGGCTTCTCCTCATCTACACCTCGGGGACGACCGGCAAGCCGAAGGGTGCGCTGCTCACGCACGCGAACTGCTTCTGGACGAACCTGAGCTTCGACCTCGCGACCGGCGTCGACCAGCACGACGTCGTCCTGCAGGTGCTGCCGCAGTTCCACGTCGGCGGCTGGAACGTGCAGTCGCTCCTCGCCTGGTGGAAGGGGGCGACCGTGATCCTCGAGCGCGAGTTCGACCCGGGCCGCGTCCTCCGCCTGGTCGAGGAGAAGCGCGTCACGACGCTCATGGGCGTGCCGGCGACATACCTCTTCATCACCCAGCATCCGTCGTTCGCGGACGCCGACCTCTCGAGCCTCCGGCGCGCGGTCGTCGGCGGAGCGCCCATGCCCGAGGCGCTGCTCGAGACGTGGGCGGCGCGCGGCACGGCGATCGTGCAGGGCTACGGCCTGACGGAGGCGGCGCCGAACGTCCTCTGCCTGCCGCAGGAGGATGCCGTCCGCAAGCTCGGGTGCGCGGGCAAGCCGTATCCGTTCGTCGACGTTCGCCTCTCCGCCGACCAGGAGCTGCAGGTGCGCGGGCCCAACGTCTTCCCCGGCTACTGGCGCAACCCGGAGGCAACCGCGGCGGCGTTCACCGAGGACGGCTGGCTGCGCACCGGCGACATCGCCGAGCGCGACGACGAGGGCTATTACCGCATCAAGGGCCGCCTGAAGGAGATGTACATCTCGGGCGGCGAGAACGTCTATCCGGCGGAGATCGAAGCGGTGCTGCACGAGCATCCGAACGTCGCGGACGTCGCCGTGATCGGTGTCGACGACGATCGCTGGGGCGAGGTCGGCGTCGCGTTCGTCGTCGCCGACGGCGTCGCCGAGGACGAGCTGCTCGGCTGGTGCCGCGACCGGCTCGCGCGCTTCAAGGTGCCGAAGTCGTTCCGCTTCGTCGCCGAGATCCCGCGCAACGGGATGGGCAAGGTTCAGAAGCAGGAGCTGCGCGAGGAGGTCGTCGCGCGATGACGGACATCGTCACGGGGGCGGGCGGTCGTGCGCTGTCGCGCAAGGGCGTCGAGACGCGCCGGCGGCTGCTCGAGGCGGCGGAGCAGGTCTTCGCGGACCTCGGGTATCCGGACGCCTCGATCGTGAAGATCACCGAGGCCGCGGGCGTCGGTCAGGGCACGTTCTATCTCTACTTCGCGTCGAAGCAGGAGATCTTCGCCGAGCTCGTGCGCGACCTCAACCGGCGGATCCGGCAGACGATGAAGGAGGCGTCGTCGAGAGGGACGAACCGCCTCGAGTCGGAGCTGCTCGGCTTCGGCGCATACTTCCGCTTCACCGAGGAGCATCCCGGTCTCTACGGGATCATCCGCCAGGCGGCCTTCGTCTCGCCGGAGATGTTCCGCTTCCACTACGAGACGATGTCGCGCGGCTACATCGAGGGCTTGCGCGAGGCGAAGGCGCGTGGCGAAACGGGCGACATCGATCCCGAGATCACCGCGTGGGCGCTCATGGCGGCGGGCGAGATGATCGGCCTGCGCTACATCCTCTGGGGCGACGGGCGGATGCCCGAGCGCGTCGTGGCCGAGGTAGCGCGCATCGTGCGCGGGGTCCTCGAGGCCGAGACGTGACCCGCGTCTCGCTTGCAGCGACCGCCGCCTACCTTCCGCAGCAGTGGATGACCGCCGCGGAGGTCGCTGAGCGCAGCGGCATTCCCGAGACGGTGATCGTCGACAAGTTCGGGCTACGCGGCAAGCACATCGCCGCCGAAGACGAGCACGTCAGCGACCTCTCCGTGCGGGCCGCGGAGGCGCTGCTCGAGGAGAGCGGCGTCGATCCTGCCGACATCGATGTCGTTATGTACTACGGGTCGATGTGGAAGGACTACTCGGTCTGGCAGGCGGCGCCGTGGATCGCGCACCGCATCGGCGCATCCCGTGCGTACGCGGTCGAGTACGACAACGTCTCCTGCGGAACGCCCGTCGCGCTGCGCATCGCGCGTGACATGCTGCTGGCGGAGGACGACCTGCGGACGATTCTCGTCGTTGCGGCGTGCCGCGAGTCGTATCTGCTCGACTACACGAACGAGCGGTCGCGCTTCATGTTCAACTTCGGCGACGGCGCTGTCGCCGGCCTGCTCGTGAAGGACGGCGGGCGCAACGAGCTGCTCGGCTGCCGCGGCGTCACCGACGGCACGTTCTCGCTGCAGGTGAAGGTGCCGTCCGGCGGGAGCGTCTCCCCGAACGGCGGCTACCGGTTCCTCGACGTCGCCGACCCGGCGGCGATGAAGGCCGGGCTCGACGAGGTGAGCCTTGGGAACTTTGTTCGTGCCGCGCGCGGCGCGCTCGAGCGGAGCGGCGCAACGCTCGACGACGTCGGCTACCTCTGCGGGATCCACATGAAGCCGTCCATGCACCGCGCGCTCCTCGCCGAGCTCGGCGTCGACGAGAGCCGGGCTGCCTATCTCGACGACACGGGCCACATGAGCGGCGTCGACTCGCTGCTCGCGCTCGATCGGGCCGCACGCGCCGGGACGCTGCGCGATGGGGAGCTCGTCCTCCTGCTCGCGGCCGGGACCGGCTACACGTGGGCCGCGAGTGTCGTACGGTGGGGCGATGACTGAGCTGACACCAGGCGCAGAGTTCGGCCCCTCCTCGTGGATCGAGGTCTCGCAGGAGCGCATCGACTCGTTCGCCGAGACGACCGGCGACCACCAGTGGATCCATGTCGATCGCGAGCGCGCGAAGTCGGGCCCGTTCGGCACGACGATCGGCCACGGGTATCTCACGCTTTCGCTGCTTCCCGTCATGTCGTACGAGGTCGTGCCCCGGCAGGAAGGCGGCGGCATGTCCGTCAACTATGGCCTCAACAAGGTGCGCTTTCCGGCTCCCGTCCCGTCGGGGTCGCGCGTGCGCGGAACGTTCCGCGTCGACGCGGTCGACGCCTTCGA
>Ga0070730_10003302_pt1 | contig 14530 bp, 18 predicted proteins | sample Coa_R1_3_FD_66447 | JGI IMG/M metagenome (GOLD analysis project Ga0070730, IMG submission 66447) | Surface soil microbial communities from Centralia Pennsylvania, which are recovering from an underground coalmine fire - Coalmine... | ecosystem: Environmental > Terrestrial > Soil > Unclassified ...
ACGCCCGTCCACAGCCCTGTTGCCCTGGTCGCCATCGACCGGAACAGGTGGTCGTCATCGATCGGAAATGGTGGTCGCCATCAATCGGATTCACTGGTCGCTATGCCCCGGAGCGCGCAGTCTTGTCATCCGCTCCCGCCCCGCGCCGATCCACGGGCACGCCGTCGTGACCTGCGAGGAGAACGCAGCAACCCGCCGCCCCCACCGCCTGGTGGAGTCGATCCATCACAGGCTGGGCGACGTGCAAAAGCAGCCCGGCTTTCTCGCGCGCGTTGAGAAGCTCGATCCCGGTGAGCCGGATCGGCGGTCGCGCGCCGGCGGGATCGAGTTGATGCAATCGCGAAGAGCGCCGCCACGACGCGACCAGGGGCGATTTCGCCGCCTGACCGGATACGATCGCAGCCTCGACACGGGCCGCGTGATGCGCGAGCGGAAGCTTTTGCATCGTCTTGGCGTGCTCCTCCCGGCCAAAGGCTAGGGCAGCATGCCCTATGGTATTTGATCTGTATCAAACCTCTTTGCAGCGCGCCTCACGTCGACGTCCGGCGATCCAGCCGCAGAATCGCGTGGCCGAATCCGCCTTGGATCGATCGAAATTCGTCGCACGCAAAAGCTAGTTTCGCCCGCCAGTTCAATTAGCTGCGCCTGTTCAAGCCCCTTCACGAAAATATTTCGCTTTTCCAGAAGCGCGAATCAGGTGTATATCGTCGCCCGTCCCGTTGCCTTTAGGAGGGGCGGCTCGCGATCGTCACGGACGTTGGCAGCGGGATGCGATGGACGTCATGGCGCACGAGACGAGCGCAGCCAAGGCGTACGACGAAATCGCGGCGTCCTGGTCCCCCGACGCTGGGATCAAGCTTGCGAGATGATGATCACGCAGGCGACGGTGGCTAACAAGCCCGGACACCGGGGAGAACGCGTATAAGCCGTAAAGCCATTGCGCAGGGAATGCCGGATGTTGTGGCTGCCCTGTTGTTGCTTGCGTGCGTAAAGTGCACTTTCTTTGCACGCAAGGCTCGCGGGTGCGGCCTGCACCCGGCATTCCCTGTGCCCTCCGATTTTGGAGGGGACGACGCTGATGCATCACTCGGGCGCGTTTCGTGCCGCGGGAATGCTGAGTCACGCTTTCTCCGCCGTCATTGCGAGGAGCCAACGGGTCCGCGCGAAGCGCGGCCCGATGACAGGCTCCGCGACGAAGCAATCCAGACTGCCTTCCGTGGAAACAGTGTGGATTGCCTCGCTTCGCTCGCAATGACGGAGTGGCTGTTTGACATTTGAATATGACTGAGAGCGCTGTCCCTTTCGCGCGCCAGTCCGTCTTTGCTCTCGCTGCGCTCGGCTTCGCCGGGCACGCTTCGCCCTTCGAGCAGAGGCGTGGCCGCGCCACGCGCAGCCCGAAGGGCGAAGCGTGGTGCCCAGGGGCGGAATCGAACCCTCGTCTATCCAACTGAAAGTCCATCACTTTTTTGAATAGCGGCTTTCAAGTGTACCTACCAGTGGACCCGGCGCTTTCTTCTGGCCGGGAGGGTGCGACCCTGTGCCGCCATACCCAAGTCTTGTGTGTGTCGCGCGCAATACAAAAGCACGTCTCCTTCTTGCCGCCCTGTATGCGCTCGGCCAGTTGATTTGGCCAAATTCAAATGAGTCCATCCTGAATCTGGGGGCTTTAATCCGGGCGAGCGCAAGCAGTCGCTCATGTGCGAGCCTGTTTCGCACTGGCGGGCTTTGCGGATCAGTTCATCGCGGGTAATGCCAGGTGGAAGGGATTTCGCTTCTTCGCGAAGGCGCTTCGCCTCTTGGGCAAGTCGGTCTTCGAGCGACCTCGACCTGTTTGAACAGGCGACGCTGCATGACACAACCTCGTGCTTACGGGTCCTAACCGTTTGAATTTCCGATGGCTGATACAATGTCGGGCGCTGGCTTCGGTTCCTCGGCACCAGCCGTTGTTGTGCCATGCCGCCAGGCGCTGATTCTGCCGCGGACAAAGTAGCGACCGTCCGGCGTCGCCGGATGCTCCAACACCAGGAGCCGACTTTCGCTGCGCTCTGACCGACGGTTTCTTCGCGCCGGCCTTCTTCGCCGCTTCTTGTTGGCATAGCCTACCTCAGGCGGCCTCAGGCTGCCGGCGAGGATGGGGGGCTCGCCGCATTAAGCAGGTTGGAAATGGCCGTCACAAGTTGCGCCGGCGCAAAGGGCTTGGTCAACAGAACGCTATTCGGGAGGCCTCTGGATGGCCAATCCTCGCCATGAGTGCCGGTCATATAGATGACGGGAAGCACTGGGTCGATCTCTCTGGCGCACCGGGCCACTTCCCAGCCGTTGATCCTCCCGAGCAAATTGATGTCGGTCACGATAGCCCGATATATGGACTCATTCGCCTGAAGAAGCGCAACGGCTTCTTCGCCCGACCCTGTGATCACTGATTTGAAACCCCCATCTGACAGAGCCTCTTCGACCATACCCTGAATTAGCTGATCGTCCTCCACGATCAGAACTGTAACTGCGTCAGTCACCCGCGTTCTTCCCTCTGCCTCTTTGCAGTGCTCCGACGAGGCAAGTGACGCCAGAAAGATTTGTTCCTGATAATGTTCAACAGTGTACTTAATCAAATCAGCGGTCCTTGCATTTTCAAGCTAGACCACTGCATTCGGAAACAGGCCGGCATCCGAAAATGAACGACTGACCCACCAGTTGGCCCATGCCGAAGCAAACGCACGAGCGGGCCGCGACGCCGCCCATAGGTCGGAGTTCAACTTTTAACCAACTCACGAATCTTGATTGCCAGGCGCTCGACCTCAAACGGCTTGGCTAAAACATGCATCCCCTTTTCGAGGTGGCCATTCCCCATCAACGCGTTCTCAGCATAGCCGGTAATGAAGAGTACCCTCAGGTCCGGCCGCAGGCTTCGGGCCGCATCGGCAACCTGGCGCCCGTTCATGCCCCCTGGAAGACCGACGTCGGTGATCAACAGGTCGATTCGCGCGGCGGATTGCAAGACCCGCAACCCCGCCGGACCATCCGAGGCCTCGAGGACCGAATAGCCGGTGTCCGACAGAACGTCGGTGATCAGCATTCGAATTGACGGTTCGTCATCGATCACCAAGACGACCTCGCCGTCTCCGAGAGACTCGCTTGCTTCGGGAAAGTTGGCTGCATCGTTGAAGTTAGGATCGTCGTCATGGCGCGGAAGATAGAGGCACATGGTGGTGCCCTTTCCGACCTCCGAGTAGATCCGGATTTGACCGCCTGATTGACGAGCAAACCCGTAGATCATGGAAAGGCCCAGGCCCGTGCCTTGACCCAGCGGCTTGGTCGTAAAAAACGGGTCAAACGCGTGAGCAGCGCACACATCGGGTTCCATACCGGTCCCGGTGTCGGTTACGCACAATGAAATGTACTGGCCCGGCGCAATATCGAGATCCCGCGCCCCGCGCTCGTCCAACCACCTGTTTGCAGTCTCGATAGTCAGACGGCCTCCCTGTGGCATAGCGTCCCGCGCGTTGAGGCACAGGTTCAGCAAGGCGTTCTCGAGCTGGTTGGAGTCGACAAGCGTAGACCAAAGCCCACCCGCGCCTACTACCTCGACGTGGATGGCTGGGCCAACGGTGCGACGAATCAGTTCCTCCATGCCGGTGACGAGCCGATTGACGTTCGTCGGCTTCGGCTCAAGTGCCTGACGTCGTGAGAATGCGAGCAGCCGGTGGGTCAGTGCAGCCGCCCTTTTCACCGCTTCTTGCGCAGTCGTAATGTAGCGGTCAACGGAATCCGCTTTTCCCTGAGACAGCCGCGCTCGCGTCAATTCGAGACTACCGCTAATGCCTGTCAGCAAATTGTTGAAGTCATGGGCGAGACCGCCCGTCAGTTGGCCAACGGCTTCCATCTTTTGTGACTGGCGCAGCGAACCTTCCACGCGCTCGCGCTCGGTCATCTCGTTTTTCAACTCTTCGTTGGCGTTTTCCAATTCCTGGGTCCGCTCTGCTACCAGAGCTTCGAGATGTTCCGCCGCTTGTTCTTGCGCCTCCATCAACGCCTTGACCTCGTACTGGCGGCCACGGGCACGAAGTGCGACTTGCATCGCGCTTGTCAACGTGATCGCTTGGAGGGGCCGCTCCAGCATGGAAACGTTTTGGAGTTTTTTGGCGAGCGTTTGACGCCAACTCTTGATGCTTGGATGATCAAGATGGCTGGTCAGAACAACAAAAGGGAAGTCAGACCACGAGGGCTGGTGAGCAATCCAGTCTTGAAGCGCCGTTAGGTCTTCGTTGAACAATGCTTCCTCGGCGACAAAGGCGGCGCCCGCTCCGAAAGTAAGACCGGCGAGCAGTCCGGCCAGATTGTCAGCGACATGAGCCGTCAAGCCGGCATTTCGCAACAGATCGGCGGACGCCGATGCATCGCGGCCTATGGGGGCAAGGATCATTACTCGCAAGGCGAGCGCTTCATGCTCCATGTTTCTCTGCGCCCAAAAGTGGCTTGCTGTCGCCGGTGTAGCGTGGTGTTCCTGCGAACACGCCGCTAAATCCGGTAAGTGGCGGACCGACCTGGATCCCCGTTGGAGTCAGTTGAAACTCGCGAATGGTGCGTTCATGGTTGCCGCTTCGCTTCTTTACTACCGAAAGCGCCCGCCGCACTGTCCCGTCGAACTCGAAATAACGCAGCATCACCACGGCGTCGCTCAGATAGCTGATATCGAGCGGTGTATCCATCGGGCCGACCAACCCATGCTGGGCGAGAACGAGTATCGTGAGCACCCCTTGCTGGCCGAGATAGCTCAGGAGTTCATGCATTTGAAGGACTAGGAAGCGCCCATCGGGCATTGCATTCAGATAACCGTTAAGGCTGTCAATGACGACGACAAGTGCTTTATCGACTTCAACGCTATGTCGAACATTGGCCGCGAATTCACCTGGTGAAAGTTCGGCAGGATCGATCTGCTGCAATCGAAGATGGCCCGAGTTCAATGCGGCCTGCAGTCCAAGCCCTATCGTCTTGGCTCGCGCTTCAAGGGTGCCGCGCCCTTCGTCGAAGGCATAGTAGACGACACTCTCGCCGCGCTCGGCCGCTGCAATCGCATAGGTTAGGGCCAGCGACGACTTTCCCACTCCCGCGCCGCCGATGAGCAGGGCGTTGGTCCCACGCTCCAAACCGCCCCCGAGGAGTTTGTCGAGTTCGGCGTTGCCGCTCGGAGCAAAACCAGCGTCAAATCGAGTGTGATGCTCAGCCGCAACCAGCCTAGGGAATATGTTCAAACCGCCTTTGGCGATAGCAAAATCATGAAAGCCTCCGCGAAATTCAATGCCGCGCATTTTGACGACGTTAAGCCGCCTTCGTTGTGCACCATAATCGATGGCAAGCTGTTCGAGGAGAACAACGCCGTGAGCAATTGAATGGAGCTGGAGGTCGGTATCACGAGATGTAAGGTCATCCAAAAGAACAACCGTACAGTGCCGCTTTGCGAAGAAGTGCTTAAGAGCCAGTACCTGACGGCGATACCTGAGCGAATTCTGCGCGAGAAGACGAAGCTCCGATAAGCTGTCGATCACAACCCGGGTCGGATTGAGCTCCGCGATCTTCTCAAAAACCAGTTTCGTCGTCTCGCTCAGCTCAATCTCGGCCGGATGCAGAACCGTAAGTTCGCGCTCGGGATCTAGCGTCGTTTCGGGAGGGACGAGCTCGAAGATATCGACCCGATCCAGGGTCCATCCATGCCGTTTGGCAACAAGCCGAAGTTCGGCTTCCGATTCCGAGAGGGCAATGTAGAGAACCCGCTCCCCTTGGCGCACACCTTCGATAAGAAACTGAAGTGCCAGCGTCGTCTTGCCAGTGCCCGGGCGGCCCTCGTACAGGTACATCCTTTCGGCATCAAGTCCGCCGCAAAGAATATCGTCGAGGCCTGCACTCCCGGTCGAGATACGCGCGGGGTCGGCTTTGGTGCCTTGCGCGATGTTACCTGGCTGTTCCATTGCCGGCCGTCCAGGAGGACTCTTAGAGGGCTGATTTGATGCCAAGCAAAGCACGCTGCTGGTTTGCAGCGTGTTTCGCGTGGGGCTGAGTTCTTTACTTCTTTTCGGGAACCCAGGTCGTACTCGTCTTGTCGTATGTGAAGCCGCGCGAGTTTTTGAGATCGTCTTTGGTCTCATCCAGCGTCAGCCACCACTTGTCATTTCGTTTGGACATCTTTATTGCTGAGAATGGTACGATCACGTCCTTCTCGCCTGCGCCAAGAAAGCCCCCAACGCCGATCACCAAGCCGGTGACTTTGCCGGACTTGTCAACCAGCACGTCATCGATATCGCCGATCTTGGACTCTTTCGGATCATAGACGGCCTGCTTGTAGTAGTTTGTGACCGTCCAGCTTTCCGTTGGCGCCGCCGTCATGGTGGTAGCTGCATAGGCGCCAGAGGCAAGGGCCGCGCATAACGCAGCTCCCGCAAGAAGGTCTCTTCATTTCACATTCCTCCGCTCAATGGTCTGAGTTGCCGCTTCGACTAATGATGGAGCAGCATGATCAAGATGATCAGGGGGATCGGTATTCCGAGTAACCAGAGAAGGATTGGCATTAGTTTCTCCCTTATTTGAAAGTCACCGCTTAGATTTGTCGCGCAGGCGCCACTTGACGAATGGCCGTTTTTCCCCAAGTGCCGTCACGTAAACCGCCGCCTTCCAATGCTGCTAACGCCGCGCAGAAAGCGCCGATAAACAACGACAGCGTTAGCCAAATAGCCGTCTGCATTGCCGTCTTGCGGGCCTTATCCAGATCCGTCTTGGCTCGGGTCACCACATCGTTTACGCGCTTTTCAGCGTCGCTCTGGCTCAGGCCGGTCCGCGACGAGACGAGCTTCACGAGATAGACCCGGTCCGCAGCGTTGATGTCATTTCCATCTCGGAAGCTGGTTGTAAAAAGCCTAGCGATTTCGCCGCGCGTCTCTGAAAGCTGTTGCTGATCGGCGCGATTGTCCGAACGCAGAAGCATATCGGCGTAGCTATCCACCGGAGACGCTTGGACCGAGGTAGCGGCCACCTGCGACGCGCCGGATAAAGCACTCCCGATCAGGGTGCTTGCAGGAGAAGCGAGCAACACTGCACCCACAACCGACGCTACCGCCCACGCCAAAAAACCGTGAGCTGTATCGCGAAACTGGACTTCGGTGGTGTGAATGCCCGTCCACTTGGTACGAAGGCGACCGGCTAGGTAGCCTCCGACAGCAGACGAAATCATCGCCATAACGATGAAGTATAGCCCCGTACCTATTTCGAACGTTGATGAAGAAACGCCTCGACCGCCCCAGGGGGAAACGACTGCAAAGCCCATCCCCGCACCAAAGGACAAAAGAAGCAGGGTCAACGCGCAGGAGGCCGCAGCGCCTGCTATAACCGCCGCCCAACTTACTCCTGAAGTCGTGGGCTCTATTCGTTCAGTCGAAACTGCTCCGGTGCTTTGCTCCATGTAGTCCTCCAGCTTTTCCTGCCCACAAAATGCGCGGCTGGAACAAATGGTTCCGAAAAGCCTGAGTTTTTCTCGTGGCTCGAGGAGATCAGCACCTGCGGGGATATCGGCCTGGCACGAGCGCGGGGTCTTGACGCATGGCTGTCATCAAGGTCCTTCGCCAACAGTTTATCCTTGGGGCGCGGCGACCAGTGTTCACGCTGATATAGGAACCAACGCCGGAAGCTCTTGGTTAGTTTGCAAGCCCGAGTGGAGCCTGGAAGCTTGACGTCATGGACGAGGATCGGATTGCGTGAACGGCCAAGAATGTGACCGGTAAACCTGAGCGTACGGTCGGCGACATGGCTGGAGATGCTGACGCCACGGGCATCCGGCAGGCGGCGGGCAAAGTGGAAGATCTATACGGCCAGGCCAAAGAAGCAGCACGTAACGCTACCGACAGCGCGGCAAGCTACGCCAAGCAGGTTTATCGCCAAAGTAGCGATGGCTCACAGGCGGTTGCGAAGCTCGTGCAAAACAATCCGCTTGGATCGCTGCTGATCGCAGGCGGTGTCGGGTTCGCACTGGCGCTATTGCTGAGACAGCCTGCACCCCGGCAGCGTCGCGGGCGGTATTACGATTGAGCAAAGGGTCTCCACTAACCCGGAGCGGCTACTGAAGGAAACGGCGATGAGTTCAACAGAATTGCCACGCCATATAGTCGACCGCTTTGAGCGTCGCTGGGCGAAAAAAATGGAACAGCAGGCGCGCGCTTGGAAAAGCGTCAGGAGCGAGTCGCGCTCGCTTACCAATCAAGGCATTCCCGTCATTCGCCGGGTGGCGCGTTCGCGGCCGCCACAAAAGTCAACTTGAGGGGCTCCGTCTGCCTTTGCAGATGCGACGGGGTAATAGCTCCCACAGCCGCTTGTTGGAACAAAGTTCAACCCCGTAGTTGTTTCTGCCATGACTGATCCGATCGAAGAAATCGTCGCGCCTGCCGCCATTGAGCGCGCCATGAGCGTTTTCGAGCAGTTCAAGGATCGCGATCATTGCGAGCTCAGTCAGGCTCGCAAGGCCCTTCGCGAGTACGTCTTCGGGCAAGTCGCCAAAGGTGAGACCGACGAGAAAAGACTGGTTGTGTCTGGTCTGACGCATTTAAAGCAGCTTGAAAAGCAGGCGGCCAAGTGAAAATTAGGTCTCATTCAGAAAGCCTCCTGGTTGAGTTAGACGTTGTTTCGAAGTGGAAGATCTTTCCCGGCGACCTCGATATCGCCCTACATTGGGGACCTGACACTGACGTCCGTGTCGAGCAGGTTGGGGAGGAGATCAGCTCGCATGTGCTCGTGTCTGCGGCTGACGACGCTGGGGTTCGCGTGATTCACGCAACGAAGGAATGGCCGGTCCGCGAGGTCAAGAAGGTCCTGAAAAAAGGGTGGCCCGGGGCACCAGGATCGACACGAAAATTTAGTTTACTACCGGCCGAGGCAACTGATCTGGCCCCTTACAAGGGCTTCACACCGCCGCCTCCAGCTTTTGATCGGCGGATGTATTCGCCACCTCCTCGGTCACAACCTGAAAGCGGACGAGTTGAGTCGGCCCGAACGCGGTTGAGATTGCAACATCGGCAGCATCCCGTCCCCTCCCAATGACGACGCGGCCGATCCGGGGATGGTTGTGTCTTGCATCAAACGTGAACCACCGGCCATCGAGAAACGCCTCGAACCAGGCGCTGAAATCCATCGGTGCCGGATCGCGTGGTACGCCGATATCACCAAGATATCCGGTGCAATAACGGGCCGGGATATTCAAGCAGCGGCAGAGTGCCACGGCCAAATGCGCGAAGTCTCGACACACACCGCGCCTTTCCTGATGCCCCTCGGACGCGGTGCGATCTGGTCGCGCGTGGTGGTAGCCGAATTCAAGTTGATTATGCACGTAGTCGCAGATCGCCTTCACGCGCTGCCAGCCGCCGACGATGGATCCGAACTGTTGCCACGCGAGTTGAGACAGCTTCTCCGTATCGCAATAGCGGCTACCTAGAAGATAAACGAGCGCTTCGTCGGGCAGACAGTCGATCGGCCACTGCTCGGCACGCGGTGAGACTTCATCGGGAAGTCCATTGTCGGAGATAACAAACTCATTGCGAATTTCGAGAAGACCTGCCGGGGCCGCAAGTCGGGTGCAAACGTTCCCAAACAGGTCGCGATAGTCACGCGAAGGAATTTCGTTGGACAGCTGGATGCGATGCTCTGTCAAAAGATCAGCTCCCCGTTCTGGCCGCACGCTCAGCATCAGCAGCATCGGCGTCTCCTGAGAGCACTGAAAGGCGATGTCGTAGCCGGCTCGGATTTTCACAAGTCACTCCATTGAAAGGGATGCGCACGATGGCCGGCTCAAGAAAAAGCCCCCGCGACGCTGCGTGGGGGCAATGGTGCCTGGTCCCATGAACGCTATTTGTTTGGGCGCATCGTCACATTTTAATGTCCCTTGGCCAGCTTCGTTCCAAACCTACCATTTTTGCCGGCCATACCAATCGTTGACCTCTTTCGTAGCCTGATCCTTGGCATAGCCGTAACGCTGTTGCAGGCGGCCTTCGAGCTGATCCTGCTTCCCATTGATGACGTCGAGGTCATCATCGGTTAGTTTGCCCCATTGCTCCTTCACCTTACCCTTGACCTGCTTCCAGTTACCTTCGACGCGATTCCAGTCCATCTTCATCACTCCTTTTTTCGGGATAACCTTTAACGAAGGCCCTAGCATTCTCGTTCCCGGATGAGGTGGAGTGTTTAGTGTCTGCAAACGGGTAGGTCTGGAACTTCGTTCACGGCTCCGTATTGCCTTGCATAGCTTTTACCCAAACGCGGAGCCAAATCATGTCTGAGAAGGACCTGAGCGACCTGTTCGTCGATACGTTGAAGGACATCTATTACGCGGAGAAGCAGATCTACAAATCGTTGCCAAAGATGGCTAAGGCCGCGGCGTCCGACCAGTTACGGGAGGCTTTTGAGAAGCATCACGACGAGACCGAAGGACAGATCGAACGCCTCGAAAAGATCTTCGAGCTTCTCGGCAAGCCGGCGCGCGGCAAGAAGTGCGATGCTATCGAGGGCATCCTCGACGAAGGCAAGGAAGTCATGGACGAGTACGCTGATACTCCGGCACTCGACGCGGGCCTTTTGGCGGCGGCTCAGGCGGTCGAGCATTACGAGATTTCGCGCTATGGCACTTTGAAAAGCTGGGCTGACAAGTTGGGTCACAAGGATGCGGTCAAGCTGCTCGATCAAACGTTGGCGGAGGAAAAGAAGACGGACGAAGCGTTGAGCAAGCTGGCGGTTTCCGCCGTGAATGCCGAAGCGGCCTGACGGGCGTTCGACGAAAAGGCTCATGGTGTCCCCGCCCCTTGCATCGAACATTCGCCGCAGGCGTTAGCGCAATCAAGAGGCGATGAGGCCTGCGTCGGCACTTGCTGTACGAGGTGCCGACCTTGGCTAGTGCCTTTGCCTCTCGACCTCGAACGTAAACCGAGCCTGGAGGACCGGCCCGCTGTCATCCCGGACTTCGATGGCCATAGGACGCCTTGTCCCGTCGCGATGAGACTGCACGGCGTCCCGCGCCATGTCCGCGAGGGAGCGGGCTGCCTCTTCCTGGACGGATACAATGGTGGGGAGTTCGAGCCCCTCCTCGTCGGTGGCGATTTCGTCTCCGTGGCGCATGTCGAAATAGTAGCGTGGCATATTCACCAAGCCTCGCTTGTTGGCGTTTCGCAGAAATTAGCAACGAGAGAGGCAGAAGGCCAGACTATCGCTTCTCTCATTTCTGGCGCGGCTTGCGCGCGAGAAACGCTTTTTGAGCTGCCTCCAATTACTCAAAATGACTATCCCTCTCAATTTTAGCTGCGTGAGGCTTTTACTAAACGCGCGGTGATCCTTTTCGAATTGAAGCTGCAGTAGCATCCCCAATCTGCTCAGTGCCAAGGGCATCGACGAACGCTTTCGGGAATTGATCTCCGACCTATTCGGTTGCATCTCTCTCGACCGAGGATAAGGACCAGCGTACTCGTATCGAGGCTACAGGCTTCGGTTCGCGTCGCTTCGTATGACGTGGTCAGCAGGCGTGAGTTCTGGAACCGGTGCGCGCTGGCGCGCGTTGGGCCGACGTTAGGAGAATTATAGCCCCTTGACAGCACAATCAAAAGCGGACGGGATTGGCGACGCACGAAGTCTCCAGCTGCTCATAGATGCTATTGTTGATTACGCGATCTTCATGATCGACCTGGACGGCGTTGTGCGGAGCTGGAATTCCGGCGCCGTACGATTGAAAGGCTATTCGGCCGACGAGATCATCGGGAAATCTTTCTCGGTTTTTTATACGCCCGAGGATCGCGCGAACGGCCTTCCGCAGCGAGCCCTGCAGATCGCTCGAGAGAGCGGCCGCTTCGCCTCAGAGGGCTGGCGCGTACGCAAGGACGGGAGTCACTTTTGGGCGCTTGTGGTCCTCGACGCCATCCGTGACGAAGACGGCGAACTGATTGGCTTTGCCAAAGTCACTCGCGACATCACCGAACGGCAACAGGCACACGAAGATCTGCTCCAAAGCGAACGACGCTACCGCCAACTGATCGAGGCGGTTGTCGATTACGCGATCTTTCAGCTCGATCCGCAAGGAAACATCACGACATGGAATCCAGGAGCTCAGCGCATCAAGGGTTACGCGCCGGACGAAATCATCGGAAAGCATTTCAGCCAATTCTACACACCGGGCGACCTTGAGCTGGGAATCCCCAAGCATGCGCTGGCGGAAGCTGCAGAAAAGGGACGGTTTGAAGCCGAAGGTTGGCGCGTTCGCAAAGACGGTACGAAATTCTGGGCCTCGGTCGTCATCGATCGCATCAAAGACGATGCCGGCAACCTCGTTGGTTTTGCCAAAGTCACGCGCGATATCACTGAGCGCCGAGTGGCTCAGGAGCAACTTAGAGAAGTGCAGGAGCAGCTCGTTGCCTCACAAAAGCTGGAGGCGGTGGGCCAACTCTCAGGCGGCATCGCCCACGATTTCAATAACCTCCTGATGATTGTGACCGGTAATCTGGAAACCGCTGAACGCCACGCTCGTCAACTCGGTGGGAACGCAAATCTCCAACGCGCCCTCGCCCATGCTAAGCGCGGTGCGCAGCGGGCGGCAGCGCTGACCAGCCGGCTCTTGGCGTTTTCGCGACGCCAGCCCCTCGATCCAAAGCCGCTCAACCTGAATAATTTTCTCAACGCCCTGCAGGAATTCCTGCAACGGACACTGGGCGAGCGGATCGAGGTTCAGACCGTCGGCAGCGCCGGCCTTTGGCTGATCGAGATCGATACAAACCATCTCGAATCGGCAATCGTCAACCTCGCGATCAATGCGCGCGATGCTATGCCGGACGGAGGAAAACTCACCGTGGAAGCCGTCAATATATCGGCGGATGAGTGGTATTGTCGCCTAAACCCGGAAATTGTGCCGGGCCAATACGTTGTGCTCAGCGTGACAGATACCGGCGCCGGAATGAGCGAAGATACCCTGAATCACGCCTTCGAGCCATTTTTCACAACCAAGGAAGCGGGCCAAGGCACGGGCCTTGGATTGAGCCAAGTCTACGGCTTCGTCAAACAATCCGGCGGCCATGTGAAAATCTACAGCGAAGTCGGCCAGGGAACGACGATCAAGATGTACTTCCCGCGCTATCAAGGCGCATCGGCGCCGCTATCCGATGAGCCCGAGGAGCCCTTCCCGGAAGGAGACAAGCTTGAGGCCATCCTCGTTGTGGAGGACGATGCCGACCTTCGTACCTACGTTGCGGACGTGCTTCGCAACCTCAACTATAAGGTCATTGCCGCATCGAGCGCGCAATCGGCCCTTACCATCCTTATGCAAGACGAGCCGTCGATCGATTTAATGCTCACAGACGTGGTGATGCCAGGAATTAATGGGCGCGAGCTCGGCAAGCGCGCAGCGCAAATCCGGCCGGGGTTGAAGGTCCTCTATATGACGGGGTACTCGAGCAATGCGGTTGTGCATCAAGGCCGGTTGGATGAAGGTGTCGACCTCGTTGAAAAGCCGGTCTCGCAAGCAAAGCTTGCCCTTCGGGTACGCCAACTGCTGGATCGCCGTTGAGATATTTGAGCAAAGTTAGTACCCCCCACCGACAGAGCCCGATGTGAAGCACGGTGCTTCTCACCTTGCCTGCACGGAGAGCCTATGCCGGTCGGTTTCTTCCAATGAAGCCGCCAAAGAAGTTATCTGGGCGGCCGCAACTCGGGCGAATGAGCCCAATCATCCAGATGAGAGGCGGTATCGGCTTGACTGGCTTTCTTGAGCAGTTCGTCTTTCTCAGGTCCGGGTCTCAGGCGGGAAGCTCTCTCGCGGGCTTCTTTGGCAAATGAGGCGAGGCGATCCTTGAAGGAGATGATTTGTTTAAACCTGCGTCGACGCTGCATCACACAACCTCATGGCTTACGGGTCCTAACCGTAGGGTTTGCATTTCCAACTGATCCTAATATGCCGACATCGGCCGGTCAGTTCCAATGTGAACAAAAATCAAATTAGCATCGAGCGGGTGGTAGCGTTCCGGCCGCGCCCTCGAAAAAATCGAATGTCACGGCGATGCAAAGCGAAAAAGTGCATAGCGGCAGTCAAGTCCGCCTGCATTCGTGTAAACAGCGGAACATTCGCATTCGCTGGATCGCGCAATACCTCACACAGGGCAGGTCCAGAAGGTGCTGAGGTCCGGAGAGACCTCCTTCGAGTACGAGCGGCAGATGCAGCCACGACCAAAGCTGGGGCAGTAGGTCTCCCTGCTGGAGATCGACCATCAGCTTCGACAGCCTTCTTGATGTTTCTCAACGAGGTCCTGCGGACCCTACTGACTGCAGCGCAACCGATCTTTTTGGAGTAGTTCGCTCCGGCGGAGCTTGATCTTGATAACCATATTTTAAAAACGAAAGCCTAAAACTCAGTTCCCTCGCGTTTTCGTTTCAAGTCGAGGTAGCTGTGATGTCCTATGGTGCCCAAGCTTACGCGCGTACTTCTCAGACAACGGCGACTCCCCGCGAGATTGAGGCGCAAGCGCTGTTAAAG
>Ga0070730_10003303_pt1 | contig 14529 bp, 14 predicted proteins | sample Coa_R1_3_FD_66447 | JGI IMG/M metagenome (GOLD analysis project Ga0070730, IMG submission 66447) | Surface soil microbial communities from Centralia Pennsylvania, which are recovering from an underground coalmine fire - Coalmine... | ecosystem: Environmental > Terrestrial > Soil > Unclassified ...
GAGATAAGAGAGCTGGGAGCGCGTGGCGATTGGCATGAAAAACTCCTTAAAATCTTTGCCTTTGCGGCTTACTTCTAAATAACAGGGACAAAAATTTTTTGTTTAGCAGAACTGGCAAAAATCTTTCCATAAGTAACCTTTTGAGCTGGCCCTTTTTCATAAGGCAGAAAGACTGAAACAACCTGACCTTCTTTGTGCTCAAGATCCACCCGAATGGCATCGGTCTTGTCTGATTTGCCGGGCTCTATAACACGAACATCCATGCAGATACCCGATGCTTTAATTTTGCCTGACTTTGCTTCTTTCTGGAGGCACATTTCCATTAGTTCAATGAGGTCTGTGGACTTGGGAAACTCACTGCCGTCCGCGTTTGCACTAACCAGTGAAATGGTGCCGTCGCTCTGCATTGACGCCCCAAATGGATAAAACTCGCCACGTTCCTGCAGCATTTTTTGTGCAAAGGGCACTAACGCATTTAATAACTCGTCTAAATCAGGATGGGCCATTGCTAACTCTTCGGCATTCCGTTCGGATACAGCAAAATTTTACTGGCTTCGCCGGTCTTCAGGCGATCCATGCCTTTGCTGAAGTCGGAGAGCGCCATGCGGTCGGTGATGACCGGGCTGAGATCGAGCTTGCCCGCTTTGAGCAACGCGTTCATCTGATACCAGGTTTTGTACATCAGGCGGCCATTGATGCCCTGCACCACTGCGCCTTTGAAAATAACATCGTCGGCCAGATTGAATTCCACCGGCTTCGAAGGAATGCCGAGCAGCGAGACCCTGCCGCCGAGGCGCAGGATTTTGAAGCCCAGTTTGATCGCCTCGGTCTTGCCTGACATTTCCAGCACCACGTCCACGCCGATGCCGTTGGTGGCGTCCATGACTTTTTCATAGACATTGTCGGTAACGGGATTCAGTGCCATGTCGGCCTTCATCTGTGTGGCCAGCTTGCGCCGGTGCTCGTTGACTTCGAGCGCGAAAATCTGGGTGGCTCCGCTGGCGCGGGCCACGGCAATGGAGAACAGGCCGATGGGTCCGCAGCCGATCACAGCCACGGTGGTGGCCGCGATCTCGCCGGCCAGCACGGTATGCACGGCGTTGCCCAGCGGATCGAGCACGCTGGCATAGTCGGCGGGAATGCCGGGGTCGATCTTCCAGATGTTCGATTCGGGAATCTTTACAAATTCGGCAAAGGCGCCGTTGGCGTCCACGCCGATGATGGTTACGTGCTGGCAGATATGGGCCTGGCCGGTGCGGCACTGGTAGCACTTGCCACAGGCCACATGCATTTCGGCGGAGACAAAGTCGCCTTCTTTGACCGTGGTTACATTTTTGCCCACGGCGGCAACATGGCCGCAGAACTCATGGCCCGGAATTAGCGGCGGCTTGATGCGGTTCTGGGCCCACTGGTCCCAGTTGTAAATGTGCAGGTCGGTGCCGCAGACCGAGGCCACTTTGACTTTCACCAAAACATCGTCCGGCCCAATCGTGGGGACCGGTACCTGGCGCACGACAGATCCCGGGGTGGCCTCCGGTTTTACAACTGCAAACATCGTTTCAGACATTCAGATTTCCTGACTTGCGGGAGTGAAGGGCAAACCCTTAATTCTAGCAAACAGAGCTAAAGTGCGAATGACCGATGGGACGAAGAGCAGCGATAAAGTCTCGATTCGGCATGATTGCGTTTTCCCGCAAATGCAGAGGCGACGGCAAGCGGTCTGCGATATTATTTTGGCTTAAAATGAGGAGACTGCGATGGCCAAAAAAGATCCTCGCGTGGACGCTTACATAGCCAACGCCGCCGATTTCGCCCGGCCCATTCTGAAGCATCTGCGCGCTCTGATTCATGCCGGATGCCCGGAAGTAGAAGAGACGATCAAGTGGGGCTTTCCGCATTTCGAATCCAAGGGCGTGCTTTGCAGCATGGCGGGATTCAAGGGCCACTGCGCCTTTGGCTTCTGGAAGCGCCAACTGGTTCCCGCCAAAAGCGAAGCCATGGGGCAGTTTGGCCGTATTACCGCGCTCAGCGATTTGCCGAAAGACAGCGTGATTATTGGCTATGTGAAAGAGGCGGCGCGGCAGAACGAGGCCGGAATCAAACCTGCTGCCCGCCCGAAAAAGGTGAAACCCGCCCCGAAAGTCCCTGCCGATCTCAGCATGGCGCTCAAAGCCATTCCCGAAGCCGAAGCCGTGTTTTCCGAATTTAGCAACACCAACAAACGCGAATACGTGGAGTGGATCACCGAAGCCAAAACACCGGAGACCCGCGCGAAGCGGCTGGCTACGACCATAGAATGGCTCAGGGAAGGCAAGCCGCGGAACTGGAAATATATGAACCGGACGGCTACCCGGTAGAAGTGCGGACGCGACGGAAAGCAGTAGCGTGTAATTTTCTTTCTGTTGCCGGCTTCAACTATACTGCCATGCTGTCCCGCTCAGGCTTCCCGGTAGCTTATTCCCCCGAGCGGCATTCCCTGCAATAATGTAACTAACTGGTTAATTAATGCCTGTTACCTCCAAATCCGGCAAATCCGGCTCACGGGGTGAGCCGGAAAAAACGCGCGCCGCAATTTTGAAAGCGGCTCTCGAAGAGTTCATGCATGAAGGGCCCGCTGGTGCGCGCACGGACGAGATTGCCCGCCGGGCCGGCGTCAACAAGGCGCTGCTTTATTACTACTTCAAAGACAAAGAAGGCCTCTATACCGCCGCGCTGGAGCAGGTGTTGTGCGGGCTGGTTTCCCGGGTAATGACGGTGCTCGACCGCACGGACCTTTCGCCGCGCGAGCGCATGCTGCTCTACGTGAAGACGCATTTTGACTATATTTCCGGCGCTCCAGGCTATACACGGCTGGTGCAGCGCGAATTCATGCGCTCCACGGGGCGCACGCTCTCTCCACCCGCCAGCCGGCTTTTTGAGCGCCAGGCCCAGCCCATGTATATGCGGCTGATCAAACTGGTGGAAGAAGGCATCAGGAGCGGGGAGTTTCGCAAGGTTGGGCCGCATCAAGCCATTGCGTCGATTCTGGGCACGATTATTTTTTATTTCATCAGCATTCCGGCGCTGCGCTTAATGACCCCGGACGATCCTCTTTCCACCACGGGCATTGCCGAGCGCCGCGCCGCGGTGCTGGATTTTGTCTCGTCGGCGCTGTTCATACCCGATGGCCGGCCCAAAGGCAAACGTAAATGAGCCAGAGAAACAAGTTTTTTGGTTTTCTGGGCGTGATTTTGCTGGCCGCGATTGCATACTATTTTCTATCCACCAGCCACAGCTCAGATATGGTTTTGATCGGTACCGTCGATGCCAATCAGGTGGTGGTGAGCCCTAAAATCATGGGACGCATTGAGCGGCTGGCCGTGGAGGAGGGCGACGCGGTGAAGGCGGGGCAGATCATTGCCGTGCTCGATTCCCAGGAGCTTACAGCGGAGCGCAAATCGGCCGAGGCCATTCTGGCCAGCATGCGGAACCAGGTGGCGCAGACGCGCGCTACCGAGGTGCAGGCCACGGGAGAAACCGCAAGCGGCGTCACCAGCTACGAGGCCAGGCTGCGGGCCGCACAGGCAAGCCTGTTACAGGCCCAGGCCGATCTGCAGCGCATTGAGAGCGATTCCCGGCGCACCATCGAGCTGGCCAGACAGGGAGTATCTTCGCAGCAGCTGGCGGACGAAGCGGCGGCCCAGCTCACGGCCCAGCAGGCTCTGGTGCGGTCTCTCGAAGGCCAGGTACACGCGGCAGAAGCCGATCTGGCTGCAGCCCAGGCACGGACGAACCAGGCACACGCCGCGCAAAGTACGGTGGCCGCGACGCGGGCGCAGGCGTTGAGCGCGCAGGCGCTGCTGGAATCGGCGGAGACGCGGCTGGGTTATACGCAGGTAGTGGCTCCAGTCAATGGCATTGTGACGGTGCGCGCCGCGCGCGAAGGCGAAGTGGTGAATGCCGGACAGGCGATTGTGGTCGTCACCGATCTGAACGACACGTGGGTGCGTGCGGCGATTCCTGAAACCGAGGCGGTGGAGATCGCCCTGGGCGATTCGCTTCAGGTCCGGCTGCCCTCGGGCACTACCATTCCCGGCAAAGTCATCTTCAAGGCTCCGGAAGCCGACTTCGCCACGCAGCGCGACGTGGACCGCCGCAAGCGCGATATCAAAACAGTTGTGTTGAAGGTCGCCGTGGACAACAGCAAAAAGACGCTGGCGCCAGGCATGACTGCCGAGGTACTGGTCCCGAAGTCCAAAGCAGAGGGCAGGTGAAGCGGTGAAGAAAGCGATTGAAGTTCTCAACATCGTCAAGCGCTATGGGAACTTCACTGCCGTGGATGGTGTCTCTTTCGATGTGGCCGAGGGAGAGATCTTTGGACTGCTGGGACCGAATGGCGCGGGCAAATCCACGCTCATTCGCATGATGACCACGCTTTTGGAAATCACTTCGGGAACGGCGCTAATCGAAGGATACGACGTCAAAAAGAACGCCACCCGGGCGCGCCTTTCAATGGGCGTGATTCCCCAGGCCATGACCAGCGACGGTGATCTGACCGTCTGGGAAAATCTGAGCATTTACTCGAAGCTGTATGGCATTTCCGCGGCCGACCGCGAGACTTCCATTCGGGAACTGCTGGAGCTGGTGGATCTGGCGCAGTGGCGAGACGCGCCGGCCAGAAATCTCTCCGGCGGCATGAGGCGCAGGCTGGAGATTGCGCGCGGCCTGGTGCACCGTCCGCGAATTTTTTTTCTGGATGAACCTACCACGGGTCTCGATCCGGTTTCCCGCGTGGCCGTGTGGGAGATGATTACCAGCATCAAGCAGAAGCGAAATCTCACCGTGCTCATCACCACGCATTACATGGACGAGGCCGACCGGCTGTGCGACCGCATTGCCATTGTCGACCATGGAAAACTGGTGGCGCTGGATACGCCGCGCGCGCTCAAGGCCAGCGTGCCTGGCTCCAGCGTGATTGAGGCGCAGTTCCACAGCGCGCCCCCCGGCTGGCAGCAGACTCTTGCTGCTCTGCGCGGCGTGAACTCGGTGCAGCCGGAAGGCGCGGACACATACCGTCTGCTGACCGATGACGGGTCGGCTTCCACCACGGCGCTGGTGGAAGTGGCCATTCAGGCGAACGTGCAGATCAAGGCCCTGACCGTGCAGAGCACGACACTGGATGACGTTTTTGTCCACTACACCGGGCGGCAATTGCGCGACCACATGGTGAACTCCAATCTTTATACGCCGGTGGAGCGCTGATCATGCGGCCATTTTTTAGCGGCGAACGCATGATGGCCATTGTGGAGCGCGATCTCCGCAAATTCTTTCGCTCGCCCGCGCTGATGATGGCCGCCATGGTTTTTCCCCTGGTGCAGCTGATTGTTCTGGGCAACGCCTTTGGAGGCAAGATCCGCGACGCAAAAATGGGAGTCGTGGACCAGGACAATGGACCACAGGCCATCCGGGTGAAAGAAGCGCTGCAGTCGGTGCAGAGCAATGCGCGCACGTACCGGCCGATTTATTACCGCGATGAGCGGGAGATGGTGAATGATGTCCGCACCGGCAATCTGAACGCGGGCATTGTGATTCCGCCGCAATTTTCCCGCAATGTGTATGAACACACACGGCCCAGGATTGGGCTGGTTCTGGACAATACCGACAATTTCGCGACCTCGGCATTTGAAGACAGCCTGACGCGTCTGGTGGACGCCCTGAACCAGCCGGACGTGCAGCCGCGGCTTCTGCAGCAGATTGAACTGGATGTGGTGGAGCTGTATCCCTACATCGAATACATAAAATATCTGCTGCCCGGCTCGATTGCTTTGGCCATGTTCGTGAGCGTGATGATCGGCGGCGGCATTGTGTACATTGACGACAAAGCCCGCGGCGTTCACGAAGGCTATCTGGTGACGCCAATTACAAAGATGGAGCTGGTTGCGGGGCTGAATCTGGCGGGCGCTTTCAAGGCCATGGGCGCCGGAATCGTGCTTACGGTGATTGGATCGCTGATTGCCGGCGTGGGAAGCACATTTAGTCCGTCGAGCCTGATCTGGCTTTTTTTGCTGATTGCCCTGACCTCGTTCGCCTTTATTTCCATGATGTTTGTGCTGATGGTGCGCGTGAACGATCCGCTGGTGCCCCGCGCGATTTTTGGCATTCTGAACACGCTGCTGTATTTTCCCAGCGGCGCCATTTATCCCACGCTGGCATTTCCCAAATGGCTGCGGTTCATTGCGTGGATTGATCCTTTTTCCTATTCCGTGCATGGCTTTAAGGCGGTGCTGCTGAAAGGCGTGGGACTGGCTGCAATTTGGCCAGACCTGCTGTATCTTGGAGTGTTTGCTCTGGTGATGTTCACACTATCAACGCTGTTATTTCAACGTACGCTTTGAGGGACCCCAAAAAATGACTCTGCTGGATGCAAAAGAATACGATCCCACGCCGTCGCGCCGCCGCTGGAAGATCATTGGCCTGGTGGCGGCGGTGCTGATCGTCGCGTTTGTTTTTTGGCGCATTTACCGGTTTTGGCCGGAAGAGCACACGATCAACCGGTTCTTTGAGGCGATTGAGGCGAAGAATTTCGACGAGGCATATGGAGTTTACTATGCCGACCCGAACTGGAAGCAGCATCCGGGCAAGTACAAGTACAGCATCAATCAGTTCATTCTCGACTGGGGGCCGAGCAGCGAGTATGGCGCCATTACCACCCACCATATCGACTGCTCGCTGGAGCCGCCGGCGAAAGGTTACGATTCGAGTGGAGTGGTGGTGGTGGTTACGATCAACCGCATTGCCGAAAGCAAATCGATGTGGGTGGAAAAAGGAACGAAGACGATCACCACGTCGCCGGTGACTGTTTCCTGCCAGTAAGCCCGGCAGCGGCCAGGTTTAAAAATCAGGCCGTTACCGGAGAGGCGAAAAACTCGGTGACTTTCTGCAGCGAGACCTGATCTTCCACGTTCATGCAGGTCTGAGAGCGATCAATCTGGCGCATCAGTCCGCAGAGCACCTTGCCTGGGCCAGCCTCAATGAACGTCTTCACTCCAAGTTGAATCAGCTTTTCCATGGAAGGCGCCCACGCGACCGCGCCTGTCACCTGGCGAATGAGGGCTTCCCGCGAAGCGCCGGCTGAAGTTTTTGCTTCAGTATCAATGTTGGCGATGACGGGAATTTGCGGGTCCTGAAAGGGAAGAACCTGCAGATCTCTGGCCAAAAGATCCTGTGCGGGCTGCATGAGCGCGCAATGGAAGGGTGCGCTTACCTGGAGCATGATGGCGCGTTTGGCCCCGCGCTGTTTGGCCAGCTCGGCGGCACGCTCGACTGCTTTTTGATGGCCGGAAATTACGATTTGGCCAGGCGAATTGATATTGGCGGGCGAGACTGTCTCACCCTGCGCGGCTTCGGCGCAGACCTCGCGCAGAGGCTCGGTCTCCATGCCTAAGATGGCCGCCATGGCGCCCTGGCCAGCAGGTACGGCTTCCTGCATATATTTTCCGCGCTTGTGAACGGTGCGCACGGCGTCGGCAAAAGTGAGCGTTCCCGCCGCTACATGGGCGGAGTATTCGCCCAGACTGTGTCCGGCCACGTACTGCGGCGCAATGCCTTTTTCCTTAAGCACCCGGCACACGGCAACACTCACGGTGAGGATGGCCGGCTGGGTGATCTCAGTCATTTTGAGCTGATCTTCAGTACCGGAAAAACAGAGCTGGGAGAGAGCAAAGCCCAGAGCATCGTCGGCTTCCTGAAAGGTTTGGCGCGCCACGGGATAGAGCTCGGCGAATTCCTTGCCCATGCCGGGGGCCTGCGATCCCTGTCCTGGAAAGAGAAAAGCTACAGGAGAAAAAGTCATGAAAAGTTTTCAGTCCTCTTCGGTGGTGGCGGTGGTGACGCTAACTTCCTGCTGGCGGCTGGTGAATTCCTGCTCGATACGGGCATTGATGCCGGATTCGGCAAACTGCCGGGCCACGCGAATGGCGTTCTTGATGGCGTTGTTGTTGGAAGCGCCATGGCCCACAATGGCCACACCTTTGAGCCCGAGCAGAGGAGCGCCGCCGTATTCGGAATAATCGAGGCGCTTGCCGAAATCCACGAAGGCGCGACGCGAGAGCAAAGCACCGACCTGCGAAGTAATGGTCGAGCGCAGAGACTCCTTGAGCAGGAAGCGGATGGCTTCGACCAGGCCTTCGGAAATCTTGAGGGCGACATTGCCGACAAAGCCATCGCAGACGATGACGTCCACATGGCCGTTATAGAGATCGCGGCCTTCCACGTTGCCGATGAAATTCAGCGGCAATTCCTTGAGCAGAAGGTACGCCTGGCGCGTAAGCTCGTTGCCTTTGGTTTCTTCCTCGCCAATCGAGAGCAGACCCACGCTGGGGCGGCGTGCGCCAAAGATGGAGCGACAATACATCTCGCCCATGATGGCGAACTGGGCCAGGTTTTGGGGCTTGCAGTCCACATTGGCGCCCACGTCGATGAGAATGCAGGGCTTGCCCGCCGAGGTGGGAAACACCGTGGCCAGGGCAGGGCGATCCACGCCGGGCAGGGCGCCCAGCACCATTTTGGCTGTAGCCATGGCGGCGCCGGTGTTGCCTGCGGTAACAAAGCCCATGGCCTGCTTTTCGCGGACCAGCCGCAGGCCCACACGCATGGAGGAGTCGCGCTTGCTGCGGACAGCCTGCGCGGCCTTCTCCGTCATGCCAATGACCTGAGTGGCGTTTACCAGTTCAATGGGGAGATAGCCGGCCGACGGATGGTTCCTGAGTTCCTGCCGGAGCTGCTCTTCCGGCCCGACCAGCAGGACCTTGACGCCATAATTGCGTGCCGCGGCCAGAGCCCCTTCGATTTCGGGCCGGGGGGCACGATCCGACCCCATGGCATCGAGAGCTATGACGGGTTGCACTGGCAGGTTAGCTGTTTTCCTTTACTTCGGCGATCTCACGGCCTTTGTAATGTCCGCATTTGGGGCAAACACGATGCGGCATCTTCCGTTCATGGCAGTTCGGACACTCCGATGGGGAGTGCGTGGTAAGAAAATCATGTGCGCGGCGCCGGGAAGTTCTGGCCTTCGAGTGCCGCCGTTTTGGATTTGGCATTGCCGTTAAAACCTTTCCTGATAAATTCCGGTCAGTGTTCCAGCTTCCTGCGAATCTCCTCAAGCGCCGACCAGCGCACGTCGGGCGGTGCGGCCACGCAATCGCAGCTTTCCACGTTCAGGTTGCTGCCACAGTGCGGACACAGACCTTTACAGCCCGTACGGCAGAGCATTCGTACCGGCAACGCCAGCAGAATCTGCTCGCTGAGGATATCCTCCAGCAGGAGGCCTTCGCCCTCGTAGTACCCAATCTCCGTTTCAGCGCGTCCTATGGAAGCATCGCTGCCTTTGGCATCCACGCCCAGAGGGCGGTAGAGCAGGTCAAAGGCTTCATTCACATCCTGGACCACCGGTTCCAGGCATCGGGCGCACCGCGCCGTTACCTGGGTGGAAAAATTCCCCACCAAACGAATGTCTTCCACTACCTCGCGCGCGCCCCGGTTCTCTTCAATCAACTCAGCCCGCCCCGCTGCGAGCAGCGGAGTGTTTTGCTGAATCTCCTGTCCGAGATCAATCACGCCTGGAGTGAAAGTTTCATCGAACGTTATCTTCCGGAGTTCAAGTTCTTTAACTTTTATGAACACGAGACCACTCCGGAGCGGCTTGTCCGCCGCGCAAAGCACCTAACGGAGAGATGCTGGAAACAATCCTTAGAATAAAGGCGTGAGCAGAGAGTGTCAAGAAATCGCGGGGAGAACATGCCGGATTTTAAGCCTGTTTTTTACAAGGATGCCACGGGCAAAGAAAGATGACACTGCCCCAAAAACAACTGGAATGCTTTTCGATCAGTGTCATCGTTTGTACGGTTCAATGATTTACGGCTGCCAGTCACGCATGGACAGGCAGGTTACAGATTTCCGGTTTCGGTGCCGGTCGGTTCAATGGTTCGTTCCGTTTTGTTGCGGATCGCCGAGACTGTCGTGCGTACCCGTTCCTTGCCCTGGTCCACAAGATCGCGGGCCGAATCCGCCAGGTCACCTGCCTGACGCTGCAGATTGTTACGAGTTTCCGCGCCGCTCATGGGGGCAAACAATATTCCCAGGCCTAAGCCAATGCCTAATCCCGCCAAAAAGGACTTCATAATTTTGTGCTCCTGATGGGTTGACGGGAAAGATTCTTCCCGCCAACCCATACAGATGCAGGTATCAGGACAGGGTTTGCCGGTTTGAAATACGCGGATTACTTTGCCTGCAGCTTTGCGGCGGCAATCTGCCCGGCCATGGTGGCTGGATTTTCCTTTTGGACCTGCTGGTACAGATTCGCGGCTTCCTGAGGATTCGATTTTTCGTACATCTCCGCCTTTTCAAGCTGCGCCTGGGCTTTGGAGACGGTGCCGGCCGGATGACCGGCCAGCTCATCGTAGAGTTTTGCCGCATCGGACTGCCGATCGAGGGAGCGATAAAAATTGGCCAGAGCCAGGCGGGCCAGCGCCGCCAGATCACGATCACCGGAGCCGGCCGCTGACTTCAGTTCCCGTTCGGCAACGGCATTGTCCCCGGCCTGGGCCGCCGTGGCGCCTGCCATATAACGCGCGATCTTTCCGGCCTGGGTCCAGCTGTATTTGTCCGCGGCTTCGCTAAATTCCTTTTCCGCGGCTTTTTCACGCTCGGCGAGGCTCGAAAAGCTCTGCGAACCATCCTGCGGCGCGGGCTCTCCAGGCTGGCGCACCTGAGCTGCGGCGGTGCGCATGGCCTTGCCCAGGGCCAGATTGCCCTGCTCGGTCTGGTGATCGTGCCAGAGATACAAGCCGGCAGCGATTACCGCCACCACAACAATAATGCCGCCCACCAAAAAAGTGGTGCTGCGGTGGGCGCCGGCCCAGTCTGCTGCTTCATGCGCGGTTTCCGCGAAACGATCCTGCTTCAACTTGTGACGGGTATAACTTTGCACCTGAGAACCTTCTTAAGGCAGGGATTTAAGTGGCTTAAAGGCACGAGTTTAACAAGCGAGGCCAGCCAGCGTCAACGGTGGTCCGGAACTGGCCAGGCTGCTCCGAACCGTGGAATACCTTAACTTCTCTCCCGAGGCTACCTGGCCCGGAGATTACAAGAAAAAAGTTCTTCATTTTTCCCGAATGTCCAGGCTAAACTGAGTCTCGCAATCTACAAAAATTTGTTAACCAGCGGCAGGATTTTGACGTTCCTGAGTTGTTTGTAATGTTTGTCTCGATTGACAGGGGTATTTGCGTGTTGGGCAAGAAGAACGTGTCGAAGAATCTGAAGAAGAAAAAAAAGAAGTTACCAAAGCAAAACCTGCTCAAGCCGGGCAAGGTGGAGGCGGACGATCTTTGGATTGCCGCCAAATCCAACCTCAAAGGCGACAACGGAGACCGCGCCTGGAATGACCGGATGGCGACCCCGACCGGCTCACGGCTGCTGGAACTGGCCGACATTGCTCTGGGACTCAAGAAGCCCGAGCCACCCAAAAAGCGCCGCGCCGCCGCAGGAACCAGCAAAACCTAAGCTGTTCAAAAAACCTAAGGCCATGGCCCGCCAGGGCAGTGCAACCGCGCCTTCGGACGCCGCTTCCAACCCTTTAAAGATCATTAGCGATTAGACTGTTTGCGAACGCGAAGGAGGCTGGCGTGCGTAAAGCTGGCATTGCAGTCCTTATTCTTGCGGTACTGGTCGTGGCGGCGGCCCTCATTCTGCCGCATGTCATCGACGTAAACCAATATCACAATCAGATTCAGACGGAGCTAGCGAAGAAGCTGGGCCGAAATGTTTCCCTGGGCCAGATGCATCTGGGCCTGTTGCCGCCTTCTTTTGAAGTGGACAACGCCATACTGGGAGAAGACAACAGCTTCCCGACTGGCCGCCCGTTTGCCGCGGCGGAAAAGCTGGTGGTGAGCGTGCGGCTGCTGCCGCTGCTGCACAAGGAAGTGGACGTCCGGTCGGTTCGCCTGGAGCGTCCGCGCATAGAACTGGTGCGCGATGCAAAGGGCCAGTGGAATTTTGCGTCTTTGGGGCAGGTGAGCAAGCCGGAAGCAGCACAGCCCGCGACCACGCCTGCACCGCCAGCCAAGTCTTCTTCCGAGCAGTTTGCGCTGGGCAGCCTGGTCATCAACGATGGCCAGGTGGCGGTTACCGACGAGCAGAAGCGCAAGCCGCGCGCGGTCTATGACCATATTGATCTCACGGTGAACGATTTTGCTCCGAATCAGGAGTTTGCCATCAAGGCTGCGGCGCATCTTCCGGGAGAGGGAAAGCAATTGCTGGCGCTCGAGGGCAAGGGCGGGCCGATTCAGCCTTCCGATCCGGCCGGCACGAATTTTTCCGGCACGCTGAGTCTCGATCAGGTTTCGCTGGCGTCCGCGGCGCAGTTTTTGAATTCGCCCGCCACCAGCGGCATGGACGCGCAGGTTTCGGGCAGCGCCAAAGTGCAAAGCGCGAGCGGAAAAATCGCATCCAGCGGAAGCATGAAGTTTGACGATCCGCACATACACAATGTGCGCATTGGCTATCCCGTGACCATTGATTACGACGTGGCCGACGATCTGACGAATGATGTGATCGAGATTCACCGCGGCGACCTGAAGCTGGGAACAGCTCCGGTGGGCTTTAGCGGAACGGTGAACGCCAAAGATACACCGGCGCGGATTGACCTGAAGCTCACGGCCGCCGACGCCACTCTGGCTCAGGCAGCGCGTTTGGCTTCGGCCTTCGGCGTGGCCTTTGGCCAGGGAACGGACGTGAACGGCCGGGTGAATGCCGACATTCATGCCAGCGGCGCGGCGACCAGTCCGGCGCTGAACGGGCATCTCTCGCTGCGCGACCTGGTGATCAGCGGCAAGGAACTGGCGGAGCCGGTGAAGGCCAGCGACGTGGAGCTCACGCTTACGCCACAAAGCATAACTTCGAACAACTTTACGGCCAGCACCGGCGCAACCACGGTGACGGCGAGCCTGGAGCTTGCGCAGTACACCACGCCGAACAGCGTTATCAATGCCGCTTTGCGCCTGCCCAGCGCGAAGATTGCCGAGGTGCTGAACATTGCCAAAGCATACGGAGTGTCCGCAGTGGAGGGCATGACGGGTGACGGCATGCTGGCGCTCGATGTCCGCGTGCAGGGCCCGGTAAAGAACCTTTCGGCGCTTGCGTTTAACGGCAGCGGCAGCGTGAAGAACGCGACGCTCAAAATGCCCACGCTGACGCAGCCGGTGGCGATCCGCAATGCGGACCTCGGCTTCAGCCAGAATTCGGCCACGCTTAAAAATCTTTCCGCCGGAGTGGGGCAGACGAATGCCACCGGCACGCTGACGCTCAAAAACTTTGCCGCTCCGCAGGTGCAGTTCACGCTGAGCGCGGACAAAGTCAACGTGACCGAGTTGCAGCAACTCGTGGCGGCCCAGCCGGCCAAACGCGCCGGCAACCGCGACTGGAGCCTGCTGCCCTCGGCCAACGCGGAGCCAGCCGGGCAGCCGAGCATCCTCGACAAGATGACCGGCGGCGGCAAGGTGGATGTGGGAACCGTGCAGTATGACGACCTCACGCTGACCAATCTGCGTACCAATGTTTCTTTGAATAATGGTTTGATCCAGCTCAATCCGGTTACGGCGAATTTGTATGGCGGAACGGAGAGCGGCACCATCACGCTCGATATGCGTCCGGCACAGCCGGTGTATGCGGTGAATATGAAGACCGACAAGGTGGACGCCAACAAGCTGCTTTCGTCCGTTTCTTCAGTGAAGCAGACTTTGTATGGCGCGCTGGCCTCGAATGTGAATGCGAGCTTCAGCGCTCCCACGTCCGATGCCATTGCGCGCGGCCTGAACGGCACACTGGCGCTGAACCTGAGCAACGGCAAGCTGGTGGGGCTGGACATGCTGCACGAGCTCTCCACGGTAGGAAAATTTCTGGGGCTGGCGCATACCTCCCAGGGCTTTACCAACGTGGCGCAGCTCTCGGGGAATTTTGACGTGCAGAACGGCGTGGCCCAGACCAACAATCTGAAGGCCGTGATTGATGGCGGCACGCTGGCCGGCGTGGGCCTGGTGGACCTGGGCAAGCAGACACTGAATATGCATGTGACCGCCGTGCTGAACAAGGCGCTCAGCCAGCAGGTAGGCGGCAATCAGGTGGGCGGCTTTATGAACACGGCGCTGGCCAATAATCAGGGCGAGCTGGTGCTTCCGGTCATTGTTACGGGGACGCTGCAGCATCCGCAGGTGGAGCCGGACGTGAAGATGATCGCGCAGATGAGGCTGCAAAATCTTTTGCCCACCAGCAAAAATCCCGGCGCGCTCACCGACAATCTGCTGGGCGCGGTGACGGGAAAACAGGGCGGCGCCAATGGACAGCAAAAAGGGCTGGGCGGAATTCTGAATTCGCTTGGCGGACGGAAGCAGCAGAATCAGCAGACCGGAAATCAACCCGGCAATCAGCAGCAACCGGCCAGCACAGGCACTCCCCAGCCACAGCAGAATTCGGTGGTGGATTTACTGAACCAGATGA
>Ga0070730_10003304_pt1 | contig 14525 bp, 13 predicted proteins | sample Coa_R1_3_FD_66447 | JGI IMG/M metagenome (GOLD analysis project Ga0070730, IMG submission 66447) | Surface soil microbial communities from Centralia Pennsylvania, which are recovering from an underground coalmine fire - Coalmine... | ecosystem: Environmental > Terrestrial > Soil > Unclassified ...
AACTGGCTGTGCTAGCTTTTTCATTGGTTTGAGGAGTTCCCCATGCGCTGGATCATCGCTTTCTCTGCAATCGCACTTTCTGTCCCGCCTGCATGCGCGCAAACCGGCGTCCCCCCAAATTTGCTACCTGGCTTCCGGGCGATCCAGCAATCAGATTTGCGGCGCGATCTCGCTTACCTCAGCTCGGATGAGCTTGGCGGGCGACTGAGCCTGCAGCCCGGAGATGAGCTCGCCATCCGTTGGATTAGCCAGCAGTTCGCCGAGGCCGGCTTGCAGCCGCCGGTGCAAGGGGAAGACGGAAGGCCGGGCTACCTCCAGCCCATCACCCTGGTGGAGTACCAGCCCGATCGTGAGGCGTCGTCGATCACACTGGAACGTGCCGGCAAGAGGACCGTCTGGCATGATCCGCAGGCGGTTGGCAGTTATAAGCACGCGGTGGATCTTACGGCGGGAGTGATCTTTGCGGGCTTCGGCATCACCGCTCCCGAACTTGGCTACGACGACTACGCCGGCATCGATGCCCGCGGCAAAATCGTACTTATCTTAGATCATGAGCCGCAGGAGGATGATCCACGCTCGATTTTCAATGGGACCGGGAACACCCGCTATGCCACCACCCGGGTGAAGGTCATGAACGCGCAGGCGCATGGGGCAATGGCAGTCGTGATCGTGTCCGAACCCAACTGCAAGCACCTGACCAATGCGGAGCGCCATTCGCGTATCGGCTCCAGCGCGGTGCGGCCTGTACCGTTGCCCTTCCAGGCCATCCAGGATGACGAGGTGCACATCCCATCGGCGATCGTGCTGGATGCGGTTGCGGCAGAGTTGATGGCGACCGCGGGGATCACGCCGGGCACCGCACAAACAGCGATCGATCGTGAGCTTAAGCCGCAGTCGCGGGTTTTGCCGGACACCACGCTGAGCCTCCATTTTCGCAATCGCTCGGAGCGCACCGGCGTTTCGAACAATGTGGCGGGTTTGCTGCCCGGAAGCGATCCGCGGCTTGCATCGGAGACCATCCTGATTACAGCGCACCATGATCACGATGGTATGGCGCCGTGTGCCGACCCCGCCCATCCGCCGGTAAGTACGCCACCAGACCCGCACCCGTGCCCGCAGATCTGGCATGGCGCCGATGATAACGGTTCGGGCACCGTAGGGGTAGTCGAGCTGGCACGCGCGTTCGCAGCGAATCCGGTCAAGCCCAAGCGCTCCATTCTGTTCGTTGTATTCGCCAGCGAGGAACGCGGTCTGCTCGGGGCATATTGGATGGCTGCGCATCCACTGCGCCCGCTCGCAACGACGCGGGCGCAGATCAACTTCGATATGATCGGCCGCGACGAGGCTGCCAGCCCGCAAACAGATGGGCTGATCACGATACCCAGCGATACCACGAACCGGCTTAACCTCATTGGCGCACTCTACTCGCCCGATTATGACCGGACAGTCAAGGAGCAGAACCAGTTAGTGGGCCTGACGCTCGACGACCGGTTCGACCATGAGTCTGCCCTGAACGTGTTCTTCCGCTCCGACCAATTTCCATTTGTGTTGCATAGCATCCCGGCATTGTGGTGGTTCACCGGGTTTCATCCCGACTATCATCACACGACCGACACGGTAGACAAGATCGACTTCACTAAAATGCAGAAGATACTCGAGCTTGCGTATCTTACGGCGTGGCAGTTTGGTACCCAGGTCACACCGCCACGCTTTGTCGCCAATCCATCGGGTGGATCGGCATCTGGTAAGTAAGAGCTTAACTGCTTCCAACCCCAGCCAACAATCGTTGGTCCATTATGTCGTCAAGCGGCGGCTAACTAAATCCCTCAGGAAGCTAAAGCCCGTCCTACGTCGCCAAGTGGATGTGCGGCCTGAAGCCCGTACATCCAAATCCGGGCGCGCGTGGCGTCATGGACCATGGACCATGCAGCAAAAGGATGTTCCCTCAGGTTGTACTGGAGGACATCAGCTTTTGAGGCCAGGGTTGCGCTTCGCAGGGAGCCGGCAGCTGAACAGCTCCCGATGATGTTGAGGATTTTGCATGACCGCCACAGGCCCAGTAAAGAGCTGCAAAAAGAGCCATGAGGATGCCAAAGATTGCCAAAGCGCGAAGAGACGGTAGCCAGTTCATAGCCATAAAGAATAAAGCGAATGAGCGTTACCGGTGAGAAGCGGCCGGAGGAACCTTCCACTTCAGGTCGGCTGCATTCCAGGTGGTCACTTGCGCAGCCATGAGGCCGTCGTGGGTTTCATAGGCATCTGCCCCGCGATAGGGCTCCTTGAGCAGCGGAGAAGTAGCTACCCACTGCACATTGATGGTGTCTCCAACCGCAAAGGTGTGTTCCGGGACTATCTTGAGCCCGCAGGTGCCCCCCTGGGCCGGTGGCTTTACCACTTGGGCGAACATCTGGCCCAGCGCCATTTTCCCCCGCACTACCTGGCCATTGGGGCCAAAGAACTCCACGTTGTCGGGGAATTGCGCCATCAGGCGCTGCCAGTCGCAACCGGAAAAGGCTGCCATGTGTTCTTCCACCACTTTGGCCGGCGTGGGCTGGCGCTTGAGCGGTGGCATGGTCTGGGCAACAAGCGGCGCGCACACGAGAGATAGAGCTGCTAGAGAGGACAGAAGCGCGATTTTCATATCCATCACAATAACGCACTTCCCGTCGTTTACATCTGGCCAAAAAGCTATCTGCCGCGGTCAGAGGTTCAGAGCAAACGCATAGAGCGAATCACCGGAGGCGACCAAAACATACTGCCGTCCGTCAAGCATGTAGGTTTCCACCGCATTCGATACCTGGCCGAGGTGGGTATGCCAGAGCGGCGTTCCAGTCGCCGGATCATAGGCGACGAGGTTGCCATTGGCATCGCCCCCAAACAGCAATTTCCCGGCGGTCGTGGTCAGGCCGCTGTTGCTTCCTTCCTCTCCGAGGGAGGGCAGCAGATGCCGCCACGCAATCTTGCCGGTCTTGTAGTCAATCGCGGTGATGAATCTCCCCTTCGAGCCCACGCGCTGCTCTTGAATACCATTCAGGCCTTGCAAGGCGCGGACGTTCGGTTCGGTGCGGTAGTAAACCGAGTAAACCTCGTCCGTGGACACATAGAAGAGGCCGGTTTGCGGATCATACGTGGGCGGCTGCCAATTCACGATGCCATCGGTGTCCGGCAACACCAGGGCGCCGCCCGGTGAGGCGTCCTTCTCCGGATCACGGATGGGCCGGCCCAACTTATCGATGCCCTTCGACCAATTCAGTGAGTCGGTGTAAGGCACAGTCAGGAGGTGCTCACCTGTGACACGATCCAGAACAAAGAAATAGCCATTACGGCTGGCATCGAGTAACAATTTGCGTGGCTTGCCCTTGAAGGTTCCATCCACAATAATCGGAGTCTGGCCCGCGTCCCAATCGTGCGTGTCATGCGGGGACGGCTGGAAATACCACGCGAGCTTTCCCGTATCCACATTCAAAGCGACAATGCAGGAGGTATAGAGATTGTCGCCCTCGCGGGTCACGCCGGAAAAGGCCGGAGTCGGGTTGGCAGTCCCAAAATAATAGAGATGCAGTTTGGGATCATAACTTCCTGGAACCCACGTGCCCGCACCCCCGTGACGCATCGCGTCGAGATTCGGCCAGGTCTCCGATCCGGGATCCCCCATTTTCTCCGGTTCGCTGTACCACTTCCATTGCAACTCACCCGTGTCCGGATCAAAAGACTGCAGAAAGCCCGGGGCGTCTAAATCATCCGCCGTACCAACGATCAAATGATCCCCGATGACAATCGGGGCAATGGTCGAAAAGTATTGCTCATTGAAGTCCGAGATCACTTTGTGCCAACGCTCCTTGCCGGTTTTGGCATCGAGCGAGACCAGGTAGTCGTCCGGGGTCTCGAAGTAAAGCCAATCGCGGTACATCCCCATTCCGCGGTTGCCGATGTGGGTACCGCCTTTGGTCTTCCAGAAATAGTGCCAGAGCACCATTCCATTGCGGGCGTCCACCGCCCAGGCATTGTCAGGCACAGATACATAGAGGATGCCGTTCACCTGCAGAACCGCGCCCGAAATGTGCCCTGCGCCGCGTACGGGAACTGCCTCATCAGTCTCTCCGCCCACGATCGTCGGTGGGTTTCCCGGGCCCGGTCTGGAAAATGGGACAGAGGGGCTTGGTCCCGGAGTTAAGTGGCTCACCCAGGCAAGCCCAAGGTTCTTTATGTTGGTCTGGTTGATCTGCGTCAGCGGGCTGAAACGCTGGCTGGAATAGTCTCCGGAGTACGTGGGCCAGGAATCCGTAGCGGGTTTGGTCAGCAACACCGGATCCAGGCCCTGGGCCGACGCGATGCCGGAGATCGAAACCATCAAAGTAACAAAAAGCAAAGCACAGATCTTCATTTCAGCGTCACCAGGTAGGCAGTGAGATTATGGATATCGTCGTCCTTGAGCGTCTGCAGCATGTCCAGGTGTGGCTGCAATGGATCTTTGATCACGACCTTCGGAGAGTCACCCTGGCGCGGATAACTGTGATAATTCCCGTTGGCATCAACCAGCGAAACGATGAAGTCGTCGATCTGATAGAGCGTGCCTTCCACGGTCTGCCCGTCTTTGAGGGTAACCGTGACCGTTTTGCGTGGAGACGCGGCCGACTCTCCTCTTCGTTCCCCTGACAGCATGGCCCCTTGTAGAGCTCTCACGTCGGTGTATCGTGCACCTATGCCGGCCAGGTCTCCCGTAACCGAGTGGCAGGTTGCGCATTTCCCGGCGCCATTGAAGTAGGTCTCTCCGGCCTTCGCATCGCCCACCAATGGATTCACCGTTCCCGTCGTCGCGGCGCGGCCGCCAACCGGCATGCTGTGGATGAACGTTGCGATGGCAGCGATGTCTTCTTTTGAGAGATCAAATTTCGGCATGCCTTTGTCGGGGCGGCCATTCTGGACAACGGTCGTAATCAGTTCGCCGTTGTTATCGTCCAGCACAAGTTGACTGCGGATCAGATTGGGACCTCCCTCACCTCCACGTGCGTCCGAGCCGTGGCAGAAACTGCAATTGGCGCTGAAGATCTGGCGGCCGCGCGCAACCACCGCGGGGTCGGCCGGCGGCCTCACCGGGTAAGCCGGCCGCCCTGCGCGCACCGGTGGTGCGGGCGGGGCTTGGGCGGGAACCGGAGGCGTTGCTTGATTGGCGCCGGGTTCCTGTGCCGGGCCGGGAACCGAAGACTGCTCTGCCACCAAGGCAGCCGCGCCCAGCCCCAAAAACATAAAAAGGACGAGTTTTACCCGATGCAAAATGACCTCCAGGCTGAGATTACAACCTGTGCTTGGACTTGCCTCATTATCTTACCGTCGAGAAACCTGCAGCACGGATGGAATGATGTGTGCATTTGACTTGGCAGCTACGCCTCGACCGGGTTTTCCACGGCGAGAAAGGACTTTCGTTCGATCGCCGGCAACAGAAGGGCCAGTGTGACTGCCCGCAGAGCCATGAAGGCCAGCATGGCGCACCACAAGCCGTGATTGCCGAAGCGCGGAGTGAGCAAGACAGCAAGGGCGAGATATCCGGCGAGTGAGATCAGCATGCTGTCACGCAGTTCCTGGCCCCGGGTTGCGCCAATGAAGACGCCGTCCAGCAGGAAGGTCCACACGGATACCAGAGGCAAGACGACCAGCCAGGGCAGGAACTGCGCGGCGAGTGAGCGAATCTCTTCCTGATTGGTGAACAGGGCGATGATGTTGCGGCCGAAGACGAGGTAGGCCAACGAGAGCGCCGCGGCGACCGTGAAGGCGGAAACAGAACTGGCCTTGAGCACAGCACGGAAGTCTGCCGCGCGGCGGGCGCCGATGGCCTCGCCAACCAGCGCTTCTGTAGCGTTGGCAAACCCATCGAGCCCGTAGGCGGCGATCCAGAGAAAGTTGATGAGCACCGCGTTTGCAGCCAGGATGGCATTACCCGAACGGGCACCGGTGCGGGTGAACCAGGCGTAAGCAGCCACGAGACTGAGTGTGCGCAGAAGGATGTCGCGGTTAAGAGCAAACAGGCGGCGTAAGCTGGCGCCGTCGATCAGTTCACTCCAGCGCACATGGGCGGGGCGCGCACCACCGGCCAGCATGATGGCGAGTCCGACCATGCATCCGATCCACTCAGCTGACATGGTCGCAGTGGCGATGCCGGCGACGCCCCAGTGCCACCGTAAGACCAGGGTCAGAGCTACGGCCAGATTGGCTACGTTAATGGCCGCTTGCAGCAGCAGGGCGATGCGGGCATGCTGCCGGCCCAAAAGGTAACCGAGGATGGTGTAGTTGGCCAACGTTGCCGGTGCGGACCAGATGCGGATACTGCAATAGACCATCGCGTTCCGGTACACTTCGGACTTTGCGCCCAACAGCGCGAGCGCCATGGAGACGAGCGGCTTCTGGACTGCGAGGATTAAGGTCCCGATGAGCAGAGCGGTGAACAACGCGCGGGCAAAATGGTGCATGAGCTGATCTTCGTCGCCGGCACCCAGTGCTTGCGCGACCAGCCCGGTCGTCGCCATGCGCAGGAACCCGAAGGTCCAGTAGACGGAATTGAAAAAGATGCCTCCCACGGCAATGCCCCCCAGTGCCGCGGGGCCAGGCAGATGGCCGGAGAGGACCGTGTCCACAGTGGAGAGAAGCGGCTCGGTGAGGTTCGAAAAAATCAGTGGCAGGGAGAGAAAGAAGACTCGCCGGTACCAGTAGGACGTTCCCATGAGGTCAGTCTATTTTCCACCACGAACGGGCTGCTGAAAAGTTTCGCTTGTATCAGGGCACGACTTTTAGTCGTGCCGTAACCGTTTGAGCCTACGACGGGCTTTAGCCCCTGAGGCACTCTTTACTTCGGTTGGTGACTCTTTCAGCTCGCACCAGGGTTTCACATCGGCAACCGTTTCGCCACAGCAAGCGACCGGTCCCTGCGACTCAGCTCAGCGACCGGCATCGCGAACGACACGAAAGCCATAATCGGCGTATTGAAACTCCGGCGGGATGCTGGAACGGGCCGAGCATCGCGAGATCTTCACGTGGTGACGCCAGGAGCCTCCGCGCGACGCCTTTCGATTGCTCGTCTCGGGACCGCGGGGATCGCGATCGGGGGAGATCGCATAGTAGCCGGCCGCAAACCAATCGCTACACCACTCGTGGACGTTCTCGCACATCTCGAATAGTCCGTAAGCATTCGGCTGTGATTGTGCCACCGGTTCCGGTCCGGTCTTCCAGCGATCGTGGTAGCCGGCCCGAGTTAGCGGAGGGTCGTTACCCCAGGGGAAGTCCATTCCCTCGATGCCGCCGCGCGCTGCTCGTTCCCATTCCGCTTCCGTCGGCAGGCGATAGTGTGAGCCCGTCACTGCCGACAGCCATTCGCAGTAGGCAACCGAATCGAACCACGAAACGGCCACCACGGGTTGTTGCGGGTGACCGAAGTCGCGAGCGCCCCAATACGGGGGCGGCATGCGCCCGGTGGCCTCGAGAAATCGCGCGTACTGCTCCACCGTGACCTGGGTTGCCGCCATGGCAAAGGTATCTACCCACACCCGGTGCACAGGCGCTTCGACATCCTGGCCGGTTTCAGACCCCATCAGGAACCAACCCGCGGCAATCTGGATCTGCTTGGGCTCAGTAATCTGTGGACGGCAGGGAAGTAGACTCATAGCGCCAAGGGCAATCATTTCGCCCTTTACGATGTTAGCGTGTGGCTGGGGGCCAAGTGGATGAAATTCGAGTGGACCCAGGGCGCCCTGGCTGAGGGACTGCGCCTCTATGACGCAGGAGAATTCTTTGCGGCGCACGAGGCTTGGGAAAGCGTATGGTTGCGGGCGCAGGAACCGGAGAAGACCTTCCTACAAGGATTAATTCAGGTGACCGCGGCGTTTCATCACCTGCAACGCGAGAATCGCCTGGGAACCTCACGGTTGTTGCGCGCCGCGCTTAGGCGGCTGGAGCATTACCCCGAGGGCTTCGGTGGCATCTCAGTGAACCTGCTCCGCGATGACATTCGCGTTTGGCTACACGCGCTCGAAATGAATGCACCCGCACCTCAATCCGGGGTTGCCCGAATCAAGTGCCCGGAGTAAACCAATAACGCGTGACCATGTTAAAAATATTTGACAACCGACCCACTTTGCGGCAAAGTCATTCGCAGCCCAACATACCCAAACTTTCAGCTGGAGATTGTTATGGACCCGTCCATCCACCATCTGCACGACCAAATCAACCACTGGGCCGTGCTTGTATCCGCGTTGATCCTGTGGTTCCTCGGTGCTGCATGGTACTCTCCCGCCCTCTTCGCCAAGCCCTGGATGGCCGCCCTCGGCATCGTGCCCAGCGGTCCGAAGAAGGGTCTTGCCTTCGGCATGATCTCCTCTCTTATTGGAGACTTGCTGGTCGCATTTGCATTGGTCCATTTCGTGCTCTGGTCAGGAGCCGCAGGCTATGGTGAAGGCGCTTTTGTCGGGTTTCTGAGCTGGCTTGGATTTTTCGCCGCAACCCAGTTCCCCCAGGCAATCTACGAGGGCCGCCCGTTCAAGCTCTTCCTCATCAATGCCGGTTACTGGTTGGTCGGGCTGTTAGTGATCGGTGGAATACTCGCGCGCTGGAGATGACCGGTGAGAAATTCCCCCCTGTTACGCTAAGAGAGGGAATTTTCTTATCAATGACCGAGACCATTCTGATTCATTTTTCTGGCCGGGACCGCCCTGGGCTTACAGCAGCGTTGACCTCCATTCTGGCCAGTTATGACACCTGTGTCCTGGATATCGGACAGGCGGTCGTGCATGAAACGATGTCCCTCGGTTTGCTGGTGGAGATTCCGCAAGGGGAAAGCTTTCGCGCCGTTCAAGACGCGCTGGTTGCGCGGTCAAGAGAACTGGGATTGCAGGTCAATTTCACGCCCGTCGCGCACGCAGATCTGGAGGAATGGATCTCTTCACAGGGTAAGGACCAATTTATTGTCACTGTCCTTGGCCGTGCGATTTCTGCGGATCACCTCGCCCGGGTGAGCGGCATTGTTGCGCAACATGGCCTGAATGTAGACCGGATCGAGCGGCTCTCCGAGCGCTTGTCGCTGGCGGTGCACTCTGCCGATGCGAACGCCTGCGTGGAGTTGACGGTGAGCGGCGACTCCTCGTCGGAAGGGTCCATGCGCGCGGCGTTTCTTGCCACGGCTCATGATTTGAAAATCGATATCGCCTTCCAGCGCGAAAGCATCTTCCGTCGCAACCGGAGGCTGTTTGCCTTCGACATGGATTCCACCCTGATTGAAGGCGAAGTCATCGACGAGCTGGCAAAGTTGGCCGGCGTAGGCGGCGAAGTCGAAAAGGTGACCGAAGCAGCGATGCGTGGAGAAATTGAATTTCAAGAGAGCTTCCGACGCCGGGTCGCATTGCTGCGTGGGCTGAAAGAAAGCAGGGTAAGGGAACTGCTGGAGACCATTCCGCTTGTGGAGGGTGCGGAGCAGTTGATTGGAACGCTCAAGATGCTGGGTTACAAAACCGCCATCCTTTCAGGAGGGTTCAACTTCTTCGCCAAACATCTGCAGACGCGTTTAGGCATCGACTACGTATTTGCGAATGATCTCGACATTGTCGATGGGGTAGTGAGCGGGGAAGTGCGGACGCCGATCGTCGATGGCGCCCGCAAAGCTGAACTGCTGCGGGAAATTGCCCGCCTGGAAGACATCTCGCTCGACCAGGTAGTCGCCGTCGGAGATGGCGCCAACGATCTGCCCATGCTAGGCATCGCCGGCATGGGCATTGCTTTTCGGGCCAAGCCGCTGGTGCGGCAAACCGCCAGCCATGCCGTCTCCTTCCTTGGCCTGGACAGTCTGCTGTACCTGATAGGCGTGCGCGACCGGGATTTGGCAGGCTCGGCTGTTTGATCCACCCTCTCCTTTCTCATCCCGCGTGCCCCGGCTTCTGTGGAAGCGAAGCCGACCTGTCCCGGCGTGCCGTGGAGGCATCTGCGGTGCGCCATTCGGGCGCCCCAAATTTACCGGTCTACAACCACTTTCAGCACCTTACCGCTTCAGCAGCTGTTCGATATACGCAATGGCGCGCGGATCGTTGGTTTGTCCCAACCAGAAAATCGCCTCCTTACGAATGGCAAAATTCGTATTTGTATCCGCGACGTGCACGAGTTGCGGCACACTCTCTTCTTTGGGCAGTTGACTAAGGGCAAACACCGCCTTCTTCTTCACTTCAAAATTAGGATCATTCTCGATCGAAGCATTCAGCGCGCCCACGGCCTTCTTTCCCGCCTTCTGTGCCAGCCAGAAAAGCGCCTGGCCGCGAACACGGCTGTCGGCGTCCGACTTCGCCAGTTGAATCAAATCATCCATGGCAGCGGGGTCTGAATTGATAGAGAAATCGAAAACCAGCTTTTGCCGGACCTTGCTGTCCTGCTCGCTCTGCAAGATCCGGCGCAACGCTACCAATCCGTCATGCCCACGTTGTGCGCCCAGCCAGAAAGCGGCCTTCTCCCGCAGATAATTGTTATTTCCAGGTGCGGCAAGCGAGGCAAGCACATCGGTTGCTTTGGACGTGGCATGCGTGCTCAACGCGGCCAGGATCCCGTCCGCCTGGTGGGCGCGATGATCGCCGGCGTCGCGAAGGGCTGCCTCACTTGCAGCAAGCTTCCCGAGAAACGCGACACTTTCATCCGCCGGCACCCCCGTCAGCCACTCGAAAGGCACCCCGCCGGCATCGAGAGTGCAACCCGCCGCCGCCATGCGTACCCTCTTAACCTCACCCTGATCGAGCCGGAGAAGCACGTACACCATGGGAGCAGGCTCCCCGGGATTGTCCGCCGTATTCAGATTGTCTGGTGTGTCCTCCAGCCGAAGTTCATTGCAGCATCCAGCTTCCACCTCTGATGACCCCGTCCAAGACGAACACGCAGATACATGTGTTCGCGGAAGAGCCTGCACCGCATATCCCAGCCAAAGTGCTTCATTGGAGTGGCGAAATCGGTCCACCGTCGCGGACAGTCCCAGGCTCATCGGTCCGGCGTGATACTGCGTGTGTGTGACGCGAGGCTCCTGAGCGCAGGTCATCAGCGCGGAGGCCGCGAGGGCTAAAGCCAGTAGCGCATTTGTCTTCATGGAGCAGATCTCCTTCGGTTATTTGTTAAGAATTTCGAGCATGTAGTCGGTGGCTTCTTTGCTGTGCATGAGGCTGAGCTGCTGCACGATCGATTGCTTCAGCCCCGGATCCTTCTCGGCCCGGGCAAGCTCGACCAGGTCGTGGCTATCTCCCGCCAGGAAGAGCGCTTGGGCGACAGCCTTCCGGGTTTCCGGATCGGTATTTTTTTTGTAGGTGGCGACCAGCGAAGGCGCGGCGGACATGCCGCCGGAGATACCAAGGTTGCGAATCGCTTTCCGGCGCAATTCGGGATCTGGTTCGGAGGTAGCAATGGAGCTCAGTGCTTCGGCGCCCTTTGGGCCGGCGGGGATAAGGCCACTAATGATCTCAGCCTTGGTCTCAGTGCTGTTGGTGTCGTGATAGAGAGCCAGCAACTGCGTGCTCGCGCCCATCGCTCCCAGGGTGTGCACCGCTGTTCGGACAAGTTCCGGGTTGGTTTCATGACGTGCCGCTTCCACCAGTGGATCGGGCGTGCCGATGATGAGATAGGTGTGAAGGACCGCCTTCTTTACCTCGTCGTTGTTGCTCTCGCGATAGATGACGGCAAGTGCGTCGGCGGCCTGTTTCCCGCGGCCGATCGCCAGCATCTCGATCGCCTTCCGCTGCAACGCGGGGTTCCGTTCGCCGCGTGCAACCTGGCTCAGCAACGCCTGTGCTTGTGGAGACTGATTCTGTGCCAGGACGAAGAGTGCCCGCGACTTCAGCTTCTCGGATTTGTCACTATTAAGGATTTGTTGAATGACCGGCAACGCCCGCGACTCATCCTGTTGCATGAGCGAGTTCAAGGCCAGTAGCTTCAAGTCTTCGTCTTGCTCCGCTTGGGGTGTCACAGGAGCGTCGCTCTTTCCCCGGATCTCGATCTCCAGGGCGCCGCATTCGTTGCTCCAGTTCCCGTGCGGATACGCCTGTCTCAGTTGGCCGCAGGTCTCGAGCGCGCGGGTTGGGTTGCCTTGCTTGTTTTCGGCATACGCCTTCCAGTAGAGGGCCGCTTCCGCGCGCGCACCGCGCTGCTGCGCGATATTGGTGAAGATCGACTCTGCCTGCGCCCAGCGGCCGTCGTTGATGGCCCGTGTGCCATCGGAGTAGAGCGCATCCTCCCTGGCATTGACGGCAGCATTATCATCGAAGGCGGCCAGGGGAGACTCCGCGCAAAAGGCCGGCCGCCCGGAAGACAAAGCAACAAGAAGCGTCGCAATCAGTAGTGATTTCGTATTCATTTAGAGGGAAACCCCTTTCGTAGCAGTGGCAGCGCCTTGCGGTTCCAGGGCTCTGGAGCCAACCCGGGAGCGCAGGATGCGAATGTCAAACAGAAGTCCGTCGGTGTTCATCTCTTGTCGGAGCCGGTCGAGGTCTCGCTCATTCGGCTCATCAGGTTGGTTCGCCAGCTCGACCAGCAGCCGCTCCAGGCGGTCGAGGGAAGCCTCCACCTTGTAGTCGCCCGCCCGTATCGCGCTTTGTCGTACCAGCCGGTTGTTGGCTAACAGTTCTCTCGCCTCGCCCCGCAGCGGCAAAGCCGAGACATCGTTGCTGCCGGCATGATTCAGCTCGACCAGCAGGCGCTCGGAGCGGTCGAGATGGTCTCCCAGAACGACAAACACCACGCGCTGTCGTGCCTGAGGGTCGGCAGCCACGGCGACCGGCGGGGCTTGCTTCCGCTCCCACTGGCGTCCGGCAACGAACGCCACCGCAAGCAGGAGAGCACAGGCAGTTGCCCAGCCAAGCGGCCGCCAGAATCGGATCCAACTCCGCTCTGGCTTCTCGTATACCGGCAGGGAACTGCGAATCGATTGCCAGACTTGCTCCCCGTAATCCTCACCGCGCACCGGGGTGACGATGGGCTTCACGCCGTCGAGATCTCTGTGCAAATCAGCGTAGTGTTTGGCGCACGCGGCGCAACTTTTCAAGTGGCGCTCGCAATCGGCCGTACTGGCGGACTCGCCGTAGTAATGCTCGATGAGCTCTGCTTCGTTCAAGTGCTTCATGTGTTTATCCATAGGGGCGCCAGTTGGCGCCTCAATTTCTGTACCGCGCGGAACACTGCCTGCTTTGCCGAGTTAGGAGCGATGTTTAACACGGCCGCGATCTCATCTGTAGAGCGGTCTTCCATGTGCCGTAGAACAAAGGCAGTCCGCTCAGTGGGAGTAAGTTCGCTCATGGCCGCCTGCTGTGCGGCTTCGATCTCGCGGCTTAGCAACAGGCGATCGGGTCCGGCATTCCTATCTGCCAACTGCAACTCATTCCGTTCCGGATCGTTCTCTTCCCCTATCCGGTTCTGGGGTTCCGGTCGCCGCCGGTTCACGATGTCGAGGGCGCAGTTGGAACCGATGCGATAAAACCAGGTCGCCATACTGGACCTCCCTTCAAAGAGCGCAAGCTTTTGGTACCCGCGCAGGAACGTTTCCTGCACCGCTTCTTCGGCATCCGGTTCATTGCCGGTAATGTGATAAGCCACCCGGAACACAACCTGGCTGTAGCGCGCCACCAGCACCTTGTAAGCGTCCTTATCGCCGGAGAGGATGGCCCGGCGTATGGAGTCGTCACTCTCTTCCATTCAGCGCATTAGACAGCAAACCGGTCTTCCGGTTAGGTTTTCTTTTTTTTGATTTTGATTTTTTACAGAAACGTTTCTGCGGTGCGACCGAAGTACAGTCCCGTAGGGACGGTTGAACTTCATGCTTGTCCAAATTAGCTTTTTCGCTAGTTCGATCTGGCCGTTCGGGTTGAAAAGCCTCGGTGCTGTCCAAGACCGGACAAGCCTATCGAAGCAACGCAACTAGTCCCGTAGGGACGGAACAATTAAGAGCCCGGCAAGGAAGCGCCGGGTAGGTGAGGGAAAGGATCGAGTCCCGAAAGGGACGGCACAGGATGACATTCGCCCAATCAGCCTCTTCGGTGGCTCGACGCCCCCAACCTGATTTCCCAATCCGGGTTGCAGCAGCAGTTTGCCCAATAAACTCCCTCCTCAACCTTGACCAATCCAGTGTGATCGTTAGGTTCTCACGTAGACTTTCATCCCCGTGGGCCAAGGAAGAGCTCCTGCGGCCGCTACCATTACCATCTGGCATTACTTCAAATCGGCCAGATGTTACACAAGGTCTCTGGCAAATTCCCACAGAGACGGTATGCTCTTTTTCAAGCGGCGATTCTCTAAAATCTGTGTCGAATCTTTCGGGGGAGGGACTCGATTTGGAGCAGGAGAATCGCTGCTCTTTTCTTTGATCCGTGATTGAGTCAAACCACGGCCGGCCGGAACCTAGCGGCTTACTACGGATACCTGGTTGCCTTTGGGCTCCTCAATCAAATCGTTCAGCGAGAGATATGCCTGGCTGATCCCGCGGGAAGTGTGACGCGCGCTTTGCGTCGCAATATGATCCCATTCGTGGATCA
>Ga0070730_10003305_pt1 | contig 14524 bp, 12 predicted proteins | sample Coa_R1_3_FD_66447 | JGI IMG/M metagenome (GOLD analysis project Ga0070730, IMG submission 66447) | Surface soil microbial communities from Centralia Pennsylvania, which are recovering from an underground coalmine fire - Coalmine... | ecosystem: Environmental > Terrestrial > Soil > Unclassified ...
TCAATATCGCGAGTGGTAAAGCTCTGCAGGCCGTTTACGTCGCCATTGTCGGGAGGAATGATCACCGCATTCGTGTTGGTGTTCAAGATCGCCAGACAGCCGCGCACCTCCCCACTCGGATTGTTGACGTTTCCGATGTTCGTGCAGCCGGTCGATCCGACGAAGAGCTGTCCGTTCACGCTCAAATCCATCTGACTGTGATAGCCGTCGGGGATCGCGATCTCAGTGCTGGTGCTTCCGAAGTACGGATCGGTCATTGTGCTGAGATCGACAATGTCGAGCGTTCCGCAGTAGGTGGCCTGCGTCGCAGCGTTCGCCTTGCTCGTAAGTGAGGCGCAGAGCTGCCCAGTCGGCGTGCCGTTTCCCGCCACATAGAGTGTCTGGCCATTCAGGAAGCCATAGGTGGCGCCGTTGACAGGCAAGGGCGTTCCCACGGCGAAGGTCGTCAGATCCAGAGTCTGTATGCTTGCCTGCTGGCCGCCGCATTCACTGCCACAGTTGAAAATGTATGCGGTGCCACCGTTGATAATCGCGAAGACAGGTTGGTCGAAGCCGGGAATAGTGGTGCAAACGGGGTTCGAAGGATCGACATTGCCGGTGTAGCAACTCGTATCCACCAAAGGCAGAGCGTTGCCGGGAGATAGCACCGTCACAGAGTTCGTGCCGTTGAAGACAAGCAATTGGCTGCCCGTCGAGTTCGAGACCACGGTCCGCGCATTGGTGACGGCGATCTCGGTATTGATCCCCTGCGCGGAAAGATTCATCTCCGCCACGGCGCCGAGATAAGGAAAACCGGGGACGGAAGCAGTGGGCACCGCCGCATAACCAACAGCCTGCGAGGTCGGGACCACCATGCTGGTTGTGCCCCCGCCCAGTTGTACTCGTCCCAAGCTGGTTTCTTTCACCGTGTCCACGCCGAACACCGAATTGGTAATTGGATCGAAGACCGTCAAAATGTTCCGGCTCGGCGAGATTGCCATCAGTTTCGGAGAAGTTCCTGCCTGCAGCGGGGATACTCGCGGCAAGGTGTCGTTCTGCCCGTCGATAAAGACGAGAGCGCCGAAGCTCCCGGCCGAACTGACTCCCTGCGATGCCATCACGCGGTTGGGAAGGCCGCTCCGGCCGACAGTGGCTTTGTACTTACCGCACGAGGTGGAACCGAGGCAGACGCACAAACCGACCACGAAGACGAGGCTTAGTCTCTTCAAACTGCAGGCTCCTAACGACATGAAAAAGGGATATTTAGGTGCGAAATGTTGGATTATAGCAGACCCGCAACAAGTCCTCATATTGCGCTCGACACAATGAGAGGCACACATTCCACTTTCCTGCCACATCGGCATGACGGCTCGTAGATGCGCGAACGACGGCTCATCCTGTATCCTCAGCAAATATATGGCGGCCGACTTTCTTGCCCGGATCAAGCAGTCTCCCGTGCTCTGCGATGGCGCAATGGGCACGCTGCTCTATGCCAAGGGCATTTTCATCAACCGTTCTTACGACGAACTCAACCTCTCTCAACCCGAACTGATTCGCGGGATCCACCACGACTACCTGCAGGCCGGAGCCGAAATTATTGAAACCAATACTTTCGGTGCCAACTCTTTTCGCCTGGCCCGGCACAGCATTCCGACCGACAAGGTGCGTGACATCAATCGTGCGGGAGCGCGGCTCGCTCGGGAGGCCGCCAAAAGCTTCGATGTGTGGGTCGCGGGATCGGTTGGCCCGCTCGGTACCAGAATCGAACCACTGGGAAAAACTTCATTCGACGAGGCCCGCGCCGCCTTCCGCGAGCAGGTCGAAGCGCTGGTCGAGAGCGGCGTCGATCTGCTGATTCTTGAGACTTTCGGATATCTGGAAGAGATTCATCAGGCGATGTTGGCTGCGCGCGATGTGAGTCCCTCCCTCCCACTCGTCGCCCAGGTCACTATCGATGAGGACGGAAACTGCCTCGATGGTTCGGATCCGGATACCTTCGTTCCCAAGCTCGTAGAATGGGGAGCTGACGTTATTGGCTGCAACTGCAGCGTGGGCCCGGTGGCAATGCTCGACGCGATGGAGCGGGTGCGAGCCTTGACTTCCCTGCCGCTCGCGGCGCAACCCAACGCCGGGATTCCGCGCTCCGTCGAAGGAAGAAATATTTATTTGTGCTCGCCCGAATACATGGCCAGCTATGCCCGCAAGTTTGTGGCAGCCGGAGTTCGCCTGGTCGGCGGTTGCTGTGGAACGACCCCTGAACACATTCGCGTGATGAAGTCGGCGCTTCGAGTCGGCGAAGCGCGAGGCAAGACAGCTTCGGCACATGCAACCGGCGGTCACGTCCCGACCTCCACGATTCCGGTGGTTCCACTCGAGAAACGCTCCATCGTCGGCGCGAAGTTGGCCAGCGGCGAGTTCGTCACCATGGTCGAGATCGTGCCCCCGAAGGGCATCGATGTCGTGAAAGAGATCGAGGGTGCGCGCTTTCTGAAGTCGGTGGGTGTGGACGCGGTGAACATTCCCGATAGCCCGCGGGCGTCGGCGCGCATGAGCAATCAGGCGCTCTCGCTGCTCATCCAACGCGAGGTGGGCATCGACGCGATCCTGCATTACACCTGCCGCGATCGTAACGTGCTGTGCATTCAGAGTGATCTGCTGGGAGCGGCCGCCGTCGGCATCCGAAATCTGATCTGCATCACCGGCGATCCGCCGAAGATGGGCAACTATCCCGACGCGACCGCGGTCTTCGACGTAGACGCGATCGGCCTGGTCAACATTGTGCGCAATCTGAATCATGGGCTGGATTTGGGCAGCAATCCAATCGGCGCCGGCACCGGCTTTGTCATTGGCGTAGGAGCCAACCCGGGCATCACCGATCTGGATGAGGAGATCCGGCGGTTCGAGTACAAAGTCGAGGCCGGGGCGGAATACGCCGTAACCCAGCCCGTGTTCGATCTGCGTCTGCTGGAGAATTTTTTGCGCCGGATTGAGCACTGCAGAATTCCGGTAGTTGCCGGTATTTGGCCTCTGGTTAGTGTACGTAACGCGGAATTCATGAAGAATGAGTTGAGAGTCTCGGTCCCTGATTCGATTCTGGAGCGGATGGCTCGGGCGCAAACGCCGGAGCTCGCCCGTGCAGAGGGCGTAGCCATCGCCCGAGAAATGCTGATTGCCGCACGCCAGATGGCGCAGGGAGCCCAAATCAGCGCCCCGCAGGGCCGATACAGCTCCGCCGTCGACGTTTTGGAAGCTCTCGGGGCAAACGCGCCAGCGGCATCCTCCTGAAGCTCTGTTGAGCCCACCCGCCCTATCCAACTCGGAGCGCCGCTAAGGGATCGACTTCAGCGGCGCGGCGGGCCGGAATGTAGCTCGCGGCGAGCGCCACGCATACGAACAAGACGGAAACCGCGATAAATGTCGCCGGATCGGTGGCGCTGACCTGAAACAGCAAATCCCGCAGCAATCGAGTCAGGGCGAAAGCGCCGGCGATGCCAAGCCCCACGCCAGCCAGCGCCAGCGTGACGACCTGCCGGGCTACTAGCGACAGAATGTTGTTTCTCGGCGCGCCCAACGCCCGCCGGATTCCGATTTCCTTGGTCCGTTGTACGACCGAATAGGAAATGACTCCATAGAGCCCAAGCACGGCGAGCAGCGCAGCCGCGCCGGCAAAGGTCCCCAGCAGCCGCATCATCAATCGAAGCTGCCCCTCCGATGCCTCGATCACGTCGTCCATGGTTGAAATCTCCGAAACCGGCTGGTCAGGGTCTATGGCCGACACTTGGCTCCGAACAGCGTTCGCGAACGAGAGCGGATCGCTATTCGTACCCACCATTAACATGACCGAGTCGGGCGGCTTCTGCATGCAGGGAAAATAAATGCCGGGCCTTGGATCCATATCTTTGCCGGTCTGATGGACGTCCGCCGCGATGCCAACGATCTCCGACGGTTGCACATCATTGCCAATCAGAACACGCTGACCGATTGGGTCCAGGCCGCCCGGGTACTCTGGCCAAAGGACACGGGCCAGTCTCTCACTGATGATCACAACGCGCTTGGCCCCGGCGCCATCGTGCGCGGTAAACGTGCGACCACGTCTCAACGCAATCCCCAGCGTTCGAAAATAATCCGGCGTGATGCTTTCGAAGATGGCGATGGGCCGTTGATTGAGTGCGACGGGAGCTCTACCGGTAACTTCGAGGGTGGTTCCCATCCACCCATCCGCCATGGGGACCGTCAGCGTCAAAGCAACGCTGCGGACTCCGGGCAACGCCTCCGTGCGCTGGACGAGTTGCTCGAAAAAGGCGGCTTTTTTCTGAACCGAGTCATACCGCGCCGGCGGCAGAGCGATCTTCATAGTGAGGACGTTGGCAGACTGAAATCCGGGATCGACCCGATAGAGGTGGGCCAGACTCTCAATGAGAAGGGTCGCGCCGATCAATAACACGATCGAAAGGGCCACTTGTCCCACCACCAGGAGGCCGCGCGAGCCAAAACGTGGAATCGAGGGTGATCCGGCAACGATTGCCCCCTCTCCACTCCCCCGCAGGACTCCCGCGAGATCCGGTCTGGACGCCGCCAGCGAAGGCACCAACCCGAAGCCAATGCCGGTGAGCAGGGCGAGCGCGACACCAAACGCGAGCACCAGCGCATCCAGTTGGATTTCTCCGGCGCGCGGCAAGTCCACAAATGTCATGCCGCGAATCGCCCGCAAACTTCCCGCCGCCAATGCGATTCCCAAAGCGCCGCCGAGAAACGCCAGCAGCAGACTCTCGGCGAGCAGTTGTCGGATGATTCTCCCACGACCGGCTCCAATCGCCGCCCGTACGGCGAATTCACGGGCACGAACTGTCGCCCGCGCCAGTAGCAAGCTCGCGATGTTGGCGCACACGATGAGCAACACAAAACCCACAGCTCCAAAAAGCATCCACAACTTCGGGCGGACGTCCGACACCAGTTCTTCCTTTAACGGACGAACCACTTCGGGGGAATCGCGCTTGGTATCCAGCATTCCCGGGTGGGCTTCGGCGTATTGCCGATTCAGAACCTCCAATTCAGCACTTGCCTGCTGAACTTCGACCTGTGGCTTGAGTCGGCCAAATATGCTCAGAAATGGACTGACCGGCCTCGCCTTGGGTTGCAACACGGACCACTCGGTCGGCCGAGTCAGCCAGACATCCGCGCCCGAGACGGGAAATTGGAATCCCGCAGGCAAGACGCCGATAATCGTCGTCGGTATGCCCGCCAATGTTGCAGTGCGGCCGAGGATCGCGGGATCCCTACCGAAGCGCCGCCGCCACAATTCCGCGCTGATCATCGCCACTGGCGGCGCGCTGGGCCGGTCTTCTTCCGCAGAAAAGCCGCGCCCCTGAAATGGAGTGATCCCCAGAATGCCGAGGAAATTGCCAGAAACGCGAACGCCCTTTAAGACCTCCGGCTGGCCAAAGCCGGACAGGGGTAAATCCTCAAAGCCGGTAAACGCCCCGACTTCTCTGTAGGACCGGCTGGCCGCCGCCACCTCTTCGAACCGTAGCGGCGTCGCCCCGTCTGCTATCAGCACAATGCGGTCTGGATCCTGGTATTGGAGAGGCTTGAGTAACACCGCACGGATGACAGAAAACATCGTCGTATTGGCCCCGATTCCTAAGGCGATTGTGAAGATTACGGCGACGGAGAAGGCACGGTTCTTTACCATAGTCCTCATCCCAAACTGCAAATCCTGACGGATGGCTTCGAAAACCCTGGTTCCGTACACGGCAGTCTCCTTCCCTGTGGTCAGGTGACGATGGCTCCGCAACTGTACGACGCTGGATGCTCCGGTTCAAGCATGTCTTCTCATTACGCTTGTGGCGGCGTGATTCCCAATGCGGGAGATTTTGGCCCTGTCCTTGTGATTATTTTTGCAGAAAAGACTGGACACAGGCCCGATTTCGTTGCATTACAATAGATAGACGGAGCGAAACCCCGTTGGCCAAGTTTGAAGAGTGCCTCCAGCGACTGGAGAAAATAGTTCAGGAACTGGAAAAGGGAGAGGTCCCTTTAGAGAAGTCTCTGACACTCTTTGAAGAAGGCATGCAGCTCTCATCCGCCTGCCGGAAAGAGCTGGAGCAGGCTGAAGGAAAGGTCGAGATCCTGCTGAAGAAGAACGGGAAGCTTCAGGCTGAAGCATTCGAGCCGCTATCAGAAAAGGCCCCTGCTCGCCGGTAGTTTGGTTTCTGATCGCGACTTGAAATAAGAGATGTCTGTGGAGTTGTGGTATTCCCAGCCCACCCCGCAGCCCTAGTCTACGTTGACGTCCGCCGTTGACGACCGGTTGAAATACGGGGGTTTTATGACACAAAGTATTGTTGTTCTCGAAAATGATCCCAGGGTGGCACGCTCTCTGGCCGGTGGACTCCGCCCTCACTTCGCAGTGCATGTCATACGATCGCGCGACGAACTGCGAGACCAGTTAACTTTCAACCAAGCCGAAGCCGTAGTCCTCAACATCGAGCACTGGCGGCTGACGGATGTCGAAACTCTGCACCGCGACTTTCCGTCTCTGCTCATCGTCTGCACCCACCGCGTTCCGGATGAAGAAATGTGGATGGCTGCGCTGCAGGCCGGCGCCGTTGATATTTGCCCTGCCGATGACGTGAGCAACGTGCTGACTTCAGTTCGTCGGAGCATGCTCGCACGAACCGCCGCAGCATAGAATTACTAATTCATGATTTTTAAACTGAGGGACGCCCAACGGCGTCCTTATTTTTTTTGTAGCGCCGGCAACATCCGAACCTCCCATCCGCCTTGTTATACTCACTGCTTCATGCTCAAGGAAACTCTCGAACAAGGACAGCAGTTGGCCGACGCCGCGCTCGATCGGCTAATCCCGCTGGAAACCCAACATCCTGCGTCCATTCACAAGGCTATGCGCCACAGCGTTTTCGCCGGGGGAAAGCGCCTGCGCCCCGTGCTCTGTATGGAAGCTGGACGGATGGTCGCCGGATCGTTGCCCAAGGGCATCGATGAACTTGGCGCAGCGCTCGAAATGCTTCACACCTACTCTCTGATCCACGACGATCTCCCTGCGCTCGATAACGATGACCTGCGCCGTGGCCGTCCGACTTGCCACAAAGCATTTGGCGAGGCCATCGCGATTCTCGCCGGCGACGCTCTGCAGACGCAGGCCTACGAAGTTCTGGCGAAATTGAAATGCCCCGCAGAATCACGCGTTCGTATTATCGAGGAGATTGCCCGGGGCACCGGTACCATCGACGGCATGATCGGCGGACAGGTCGTCGATCTTGAGGCCGAACACACGCAGCCCACAGCCGAGATGCTCGAATATATCCACCGCTCCAAAACCGCGGCCTTGATCACGGCGAGCCTGGTCAGCGGAGGCCTGTACGCCGGAGCGAAAGACAGCCAGGTCGCCAAGCTGCGTGCCTTCGGCCTGGCAATCGGCCTGGCGTTCCAAATCGTCGACGATGTGCTCGATGTGACGCAGACTTCCGAGCAACTGGGCAAAACCGCCGGCAAAGATACGGCATCCGAAAAAGTTACCTACCCGGCACTGTTCGGCGTTGAGGCATCAACGCGCAAGGCGGACGCCCTGGTGAACGATGCATTCGCAGAGCTTGATAGTTTCGGCGAACGCGCGGAAACGCTGAAAGAGCTAGCGCGATTCCTGGTGGAAAGAAAAAAGTGACCTCTGTGCTCGACTGTGTCGTCTATGGTTAAATGAATCGACGGCGATGGAGTTCGCCATAACCGCCTGCGCTTTTCCCGGATCTCAGGCTGATAACTCCTACAGAATCGAACTTTGTTTTTGTAGGAGAACTGCTCGTGAAAGACATCCTCGCCATATCCGTAGCTGCGATTCTAGGCGCCAACTTCCGTTACGCCATCAGCCGCATGGCTGCCAGGGAATTCGGCCCGGTCTTTCCCTACGGCACTCTGCTGATCAACATCGTCGGGAGCTTCATCGTTGGTCTCTTCGTCATTTGGACCACCGAACGCGTTCTAGTAGATCCGCGGTGGCGGCTGCTGGTGGTCGTAGGCTTTTGCGGATCGTTCACCACTTTCTCCAGCTACGCCTTCGAATCGATGTCGTATTTCGAACAGGGCCAATGGGGACTCATGCTCGCCAACATTCTCGGCAATAACATCCTCTGTCTGGCAGCCGCGCTCGGCGGCATGGCGATGGCACGGGCGCTGTGACCACGATGTCTCTTTTGCTCGAAACCACACGCCTGAAATTGCGATCCTACAGTGAATCCGACGTCGCTGAACTGCTCCCTTTAATTGGTACGCGCGAAGTAGCGGCGACCACGTTGCGCATCGCGCATCCCTACACTGAAAAAGATGCGAGAGATTTTATCGCCCTCACGAAGGATCCCGACAAGCTCTGGTTAGCGATCACTTTGCGCAGCGATGGCCACCAGATCGGCGGCGTAGGCCTGCGCCTCGATGCGCAGCACCAGCACGCCGAACTGGGCTACTGGCTGGGCATTCCCTACTGGGGCAAGGGATATGCCACCGAAGCCGCGCGCGAAATGATGCGCTATGGATTCGAACAGCTTCATCTGCACCGCATCTTCGCTTCACATTTCAAACAGAATCTCGCCTCGGGCAATATCCTTACCAAGCTTGGCATGCGCCATGAAGGCTGCCAGCGCGAGCATCTTCGCAAGTGGGATCAGTTCGTCGACTCGGAGCTATACGGCATCCTGCGCCAGGAATGGGATGTCCACAAAAAGGATCGCGAGTAAAATGCCAGATGCGATGGCAGTACAGGTCACCATCTATCTCAACGAATCCGATCAGTGGCATCACCGGCCACTGCACATGGAGATTCTCAACTATCTACGCAAAGAGAACGTCTACGCCGCTACCGCGATCCACTGCGTGGCGGGATTTCTCGGCCGGCACCGTGTGGAGACCGCGCACCTGGTTGAAGCCGGGGGCAAGTTGCCAGTGATCATCATCTTCGTCGACACCGATGAGCACGTGAACCGCGTGCTTCCCACGCTGAAAGAAATGGCCGCACACCGGCTGATCGTGCGCGAGAACGTTGTGCTTGAGCAAGGGAATCTCGACTGAAGTCCCTCAACTCTGCGTTGGTGCGGGCCACTTCGCCTGCCGATAGGTGAAGTGCAGCAGGCCGATCGCCGCGAGCGTAACCACGAATGTGAACCAACTGGCTTCCGGCCCCAACAGCCCGCCCGTCAGCCGGATCGAGCCGGGAAACTCCGCGTTTAGCAGCCTTCCAACGGCGAACAGCCCTCCGTTCATTCCTGAAAAAACATAGATGAACGAAAAGTCGAACGCGAAATGCATGCCGATCGAAAACGCCAAGCTGCCCGTACGGCGCAGGGCAAGCGTGATAAAAATCGTCAGCAGCGTCACCGCAACCCAATCCTCCCAACGTTCGTTCGGCTTGGTGTAATAGTGCAACGCGCCGAATCCGATCGCCTGGAGGATCGTAGCCGCCCAGAATCCCAAGCCATCGGCCAACGTATACATAAAATAGCCGCGAAACAATATTTCTTCGCTGAGCCCGATGAGCAAATTCGCAAAGAGCCACAGACTTGCGAATTTCAAAAGCTCCGTCCCCGTTACATTCAGTCCGTGTACGCAGTAGCCGCCGCCGAGAAAAATCAGCAGGATCACGGCAGACGGCATTAAAAGACCCCACACTACGCCCGCCCAGAACTTGCGCCCAAAAAGCTCGCGCAGGCGGGGAATTCCGTAAACCACCAAGGTTCGATGCTCGAATCGCGCCATGATCGACGTCGCAATCAGCGCGATTAGCAGGAGGAGCGTGTCGCCGACGATCAAATCCACGGGATGCAGTCCCGGGTAGTCGGCCAGATGCAGGCGCTCCAGCCCCATCCTCGCGGCGAACGCGATGGCAACGACCAGCGCGCAGAATAAGAGCAGACGCCATCCGGCGCGCAACTCTCTGCCGTTGTGGAAAACCTTGCGCAAGCGTCTCAGAGACCAAAGGATGACAACGCGCAATGGAAGCGCGGCCGCCAAGCGGTGGCGGTTGCGCATCGCCACACCATACTAGTACGCTTCCAGATTCATGCCCACTCCACCTCTCGACATCCTGGCCATCGCCGCGCACCGTGACGACGTAGAACAAACCTGCGGAGGCACCCTGCTGAAGGCCGCGCATCATGGGCAGCGCACCGGCATCCTCGATCTCACGCAGGGTGAGAAGGGTACGCGCGGCACCCCCGATGATCGCGCGCGCGAAGCCGCCGACGCGGCCAAAATTCTCGGCGCAACCTGGAGGCAGGCGCTCGATATCCCCGACGGACGCGTTGAAAACACTTGGGAGAATCGTCTGAAAGTAGCCACCGCCATTCGCGAAACCAAGCCCCGCGTTGTGATTCTTCCCTACTGGAAGGGACGCCACCCCGATCACTACACAGCTTCCGTGCTGGGATACGAAGCTTGCTTTCTCGCCGGTCTGGCGAAACTTGATCCGCAAAAAGCTCTGAGCTCTCAGCCGTCAGCCTTCAGCCAAGCCGAACCCCTTCCCCCTCACCGGCCTTTTAAGATCGTCTACGCCACGCTTTATTACGACGTGCGGCCAACGTTCGTGGTGGACATCAGCGAGCAGTTCGAAGCGAAGTTCGCCTCCATCATGGCTTACAAATCACAGTTCAGCGATCAGGAAGCCGGCAAAGACCTCTTCGTTGCCCACGATGAAATCCATGCACGCGTCGCGGCCATGGCTCGCTTCTACGGCATGCTTGGTGGCGTAACTTATGCGGAACCTTTCCTGCAAAAAGAAGTTGGTCTCGTCGAGGATTTGCTGGCGATTCCCGTCAAGTCCATTTAACATACCTGCTCGAAGCTCCCCCGAGAAATCATGCGCATGGTGAGCATGGTCCTCAACCTCGTAAGAACCCAGTAGCAATAACAGTTCGATTTGGCAGCGAGTGGCTCTCTCTTACCGCTCTAGGAGAAGATTGGAATGAACCGAAGTACCGCGTACAGGCTAATCCTCGCCCTGGCGGCATCGCTCGTTTTGGCTGGATGTGGCAGCAGCAAGCTGCCTGATCCGCCGCCAAGTTTCACACTTTCCGCCACTCCTGCGAACCCAAGCGTCGGCCAGGGAGGCAGCGCAACCAGCACCGTCACGGTCGTCCCTCTGAATGGCTTCACTGGCAGTGTGTCCTTGTCAGCGACGGGCTTACCCTCCGGCGTCACGGCGTCATTCACGCCAACAAGTACGGCTACGACCAGCGTGATGACATTGACCGCGTCTGGCACAGCGGCACCCGGGACCGCGACCGTGACCGTGACCGGGACGTCAGGCAGCCTTTCACCCACCATCCCCGTCAACCTCACGATTGCTGCTCCGAGTGTGACCGTGACCGTGTCTCCCGTGCGCGCCGCCGTGGCCGCGACCACCCAGACACAGCAGTTCACGGCCACGGTCACAGGAAACATGGGCAACGCGAACGTCGACTGGAGCGTTGATGGCAACGCCGGCGGCAATACCACTGTCGGCACCATCAGTGCCAGCGGGCTTTATGCGGCGCCAGCAACGGCTGGAACTCATACCATCACCGCGACCAGCGCTGCGCTAGCCACTTCCGTAGCCTCGGCGACTGTTGCCGTCACAGATCTCGCCGGCGTCTTCACCTATCACAACGACTTGTCGCGGGACGGCGCGAACTTGCAGGAATACGCTCTGACGCCCTCAAACGTTGCCAGCGCAACGTTTGGCAAACTTTTCTCTTGCGCCGTCGATGGCGCCGTCTACGCTCAGCCACTCTGGGTGCCAGGATTGAGCATCGGAGGTGGCATCCACAACGTCTTGTTCGTTGCCACTCAGCACGACAGTCTTTACGCCTTCGACGCCGACGTGAATCCGTGTGTGACGTACTGGAAGGTGAGTCTACTCGACTCGATGCATGGCGGCACCTCCGGGGAAGTGCCCGTCGTTTGGAACGACGTGGGCTACTGCTACGGCGATCTCTATCCCGAGGTAGGAGTGACGGGAACACCCGTAATCGATCCCACCACCCACACGATCTATGTGGTCGCGGCATCGGAAATCCCAGGCCCCAACTCGGGCCACTGTCCGTTGCCGCAGGGCACTTACTATCATCGTTTGCACGCTATCGATCTGCTCACGGGAAGCGAAAAGGTGAATCCGCCGGCGACGATCGCCGCTTCGGTGCCGGGAACTGGAGACGGATCCGTCGGCGGCAGTGTGAGTTTCGATTCGCAGTTTCACAACAACCGGTCTGGCCTGGCGTTGGCCGGAGGGAATGTCTACGTGGCATTTTCCGCGCACGAGGATGCGACTCCTTATCACGGCTGGTTGATCGCCTACGACGCTTCTACCCTGCAGCAAGTTGCTGCCTTTAATACCACGCCCAACGGATTGAGCGGAGCCGATGGCGGCATTTGGGCGGGTGGTGGTGCACCTGCGATTGACGGCGGAGGAGATATTTATATCTCCACCGGCAATGGCATCTTTGACCAAACTTCGAGCTTGTCGCTTGAGAATGATTACGGCGATAGCCTCTTGCGGCTGCATCCGTTTACCGGAAACACGCCGAACGGCGCGAACCTGAATCTGGTCGATTTTTTCACGCCGGATGACCAGTCTTGCCTGGCCAGCGGAGACGTAGATCTTGGTTCCGGAGCGCCGTTGCTTTTGCCCGATCAAACGTCGCCCGGGGTGCCTCCGCATTTGTTGGTACAAACCGGTAAAGAAGGCTACGTCTATCTAATCAACCGCGACAGTATGGGCCAGATTGAGAAAAACGACTGCAGCGGTTCCAACAGCCAGATCGTTCAAATTTTCGTCGGCGCAGGTGGATTGTGGGGCACACCGGCCTTCTGGCAAAACGGTTTGTATTACGGGGGGTACGGCAATCCACTCACGAAGTTCTCCTTTGACACAACGACGGGGTTGTTCAACACTTCCCCCGCTTCCCAGTCGAACAACACGTTCACCTTCCCCACTGCCACGCCTTCGATCTCATCGCAAGGCGCAACGAATGGCATCGCGTGGGCGGTGGACGCTAGGCTCTTCGGATACGCGGTTGGGGGCGGACCCTGTCAGTTCGTGCCAATACCACCAGCCTGCACCGGACCTGCGATTCTGCACGCGTATGATGCGTCGAATCTGGCGATCGAGTTGTGGAACAGCACACTGGCTGCGGGCAACCGTGATCGGGCCGGCAACGCCGTGAAGTTCGTGCCGCCGACGATCGCCAATGGCAAGGTATATCTCAGCACGCGTACCGAGATCGACGTCTACGGCCTGCTGGGGAACTGAGCAGTGGCTCTATTTTTTGACGGCAACGGCCAGTCCATCTCGAATGGGCAGAATGGTCGTGTAGTACTCTTTTGCGTCGTGAAGATTGCGGTTGAACTCGAGGATCGCCTTCGTCCTCGCGTCTGTCGGATTCTTCTCCGCCACGCGCCCGCTCCACAGAACGTTGTCGGTGACAAACAATCCGCCCTTGCGCAGGCGCGGCGCCACCAACCGCAGCACGCGTGGATAATCTTCCTTATCCACATCGTTGAAAATGATGTCGAACTCCTGCTTCTGCTCGGAAAGAAATTCCAAGGCGTCCCCAGTATGGAGGGAGATACGATTCTGCACTCCAGCACGCGCAAAGTAGCCGCGCGCACGTTCGGCGTTCTTCGAGTCGCCGTCGGTGTAGATGACGCGTCCCTTCTCGCCCACGGCCTGTGCCCACCAGATGGTCGAATATCCAATGGCCGAGCCTAGTTCGAAAACCGTGTGCGCATTGATCATCATCGCCAACTGCTGCAGCACACGTGCCACCGCTGGACCCACGATCGGTATCTTGTGCTCGGTAGCGTAGTCTTCCATCTCCGCCAGCACCTCGTCCCGCTTGGGCAGCATAGAATAGAGATAGTCGTCGACCGGTCCCGCAGTCGTGAAGTTGTAATGCCGCCAACTGGCGGCGCTGTCCTTCTTCTTGCTTTCAGTCGCTGGCTTGCCTTTCAAAGATTCACCTCTGTCTCTAAATTTCTTTAGCCGATCGTTTCGCCCGGCTTCATTTCCAACACTTCCACACCGGGCACCAGCTTCTGCAATTGATTGGGACGTCCCGTCAGCACCGGGAAAGTTCCGAAGTGCATGGGAATCACCGTCTTCGGCTTCAGAAGACCGCAGGCGTAAGCGGCCTCGCGTGGTCCCATGGTGTAGTGGTCGCCAATCGGGATCATCGCGATCTCGGGTGCGTACAGTTCGCGAATGATTGCCATGTCGCCAAACACATTCGTATCGCCCGCATGGTAAATCTTCACGCCATTCGAGAACTCGACGACATACCCACAAGCCTCGCCGCCATAGACCATCTCGTTCCCATCCTGAATGCCGCACGAGTGATCCGCATGCACCATCGTGACTTTGAGCTCACCAACCGTCTGCGTGCCCCCCTTGTTCATTTCAGAAAGCTGCTTCACACCCTTCTTTCCCAGCCATCCGCAGATCTCGGGGATTCCAACCACGGTCGGATTGTGCTTCTTGCAGATTTCAACCGCGTCGCCAATGTGA
>Ga0070730_10003307_pt1 | contig 14519 bp, 10 predicted proteins | sample Coa_R1_3_FD_66447 | JGI IMG/M metagenome (GOLD analysis project Ga0070730, IMG submission 66447) | Surface soil microbial communities from Centralia Pennsylvania, which are recovering from an underground coalmine fire - Coalmine... | ecosystem: Environmental > Terrestrial > Soil > Unclassified ...
TGTAGGGCCGGCTTCCGGTTCACCCTGAGCCTTGGAGGCGGGCGCGCCGTATACCCCGCCACATTGAACCCTTGTAATTGCCATTCAATGTCGATTTCTGCCGTTTAATGGATAACGATTGCCTAACCCGTCCCTGAGATGTTATCTTCCGCCATGTTTCCGAGGCCTGGGCAGGTCACATCGTTCGCCCATGCAAGCGTCGTAAGCCCTTTCTCTGCAACACATTCTCAAATCTTGGTTAAACCGCCGCAACGTGTAAGTCGTTTAGCTGCAACAGATTCGAGGGGCCCTGGTGTAAGTCCTTTCCCTGCCGCAGATCCGGAGAAGGGGGAGGGGGGTGCCCTCGCGCCCTCGCCCACGCGCCGCGTGTGGCGGCGAGTTGCCGGCGGGGGAGCCCGGTGCCATAATCCAGTTTCAGGCCACACGGCGTATTCCCGCTGGGAGTTCAGTTTGCGGAATGCGAGTTACGGGGGATAGTTATGGCATTGCGCGATAGCTGGATCGAAAAAAGAGAAGCGGCTGCGGCCACCGCCAATGGAAACCGGAACATGTCGCAGATGCATCTCGCGCGACAGGGGTTCATCACCGAAGAGATGCAGTTCATTGCCAAGCGAGAGCGCCTGGAACTGGAACTGATTCGCAGCGAAGTGGCCCGCGGCCGCTGCATTGTTCCCGCCAACATTCATCACCGCAACCTCGAACCCATGGCCATTGGCATCGCCACCAAATGCAAAATCAACGCCAACATCGGAAACTCGGCGACCAGCTCCAACATTGACGAAGAATTGAAGAAGCTGCACCACGCCGTGCACTACGGCGCGGACACCATCATGGATCTCAGCACCGGCGGCGACATTCCCACCATTCGCAAAGCCATCATCGAGGCATCGCCCGTTCCTGTTGGAACCGTACCGGTATACGAAGCCATTTCGCGCTTGCGTCGTCCGGAAGATCTCACCTTTGAGCTAATGATGGAAGTGATTGAAGAACAGGCTGAGCAGGGCGTCGATTACATGACCATTCACGCCGGCGTGCTGCGTGAACATGTGCCCTTTGTGCGCCAGCGCATCACCGGAATTGTGAGCCGCGGCGGATCGCTGATGGCGCACTGGATGGAGCACCACAAGAAACAGAATTTTTTATATGAGCGATTCGATGAAATTTGCAAAGTTTTCAAGAAGCACGACGTGAGTTTTTCGCTGGGCGATGGCTTGCGTCCCGGTTGCATTGCGGATGCCAGCGACGAAGCGCAATTCGCGGAATTAAAAGTGTTGGGCCAGCTCACCAAAAAAGCCTGGGAGCACGACGTTCAGGTGATGATCGAAGGCCCTGGGCACATCCCCATGGACAAGATCAAAGAGCAGGTCGACAAGGAAATGGAATGGTGCCATGAAGCGCCGTTCTACACGCTCGGCCCGCTGGTGATCGATATCGCTCCAGGCTATGACCACATCACCAGCGCCATTGGTGCGGCTATGATCGGCTGGTTCGGCGCATCGATGCTCTGCTATGTGACCCCGAAGGAACATTTGGGCCTGCCGAATCCGGAAGACGTGAAACAAGGCGTAATCGCCTACAAAATTGCCGCGCACGCCGCCGACGTTGCCCGCCATCGCCCCGGTGCTCGCGATCGCGACGACGCTTTGTCTTACGCGCGCTTCCTTTTCGACTGGAATAAACAATTCGAGCTCTCGCTCGATCCCGCCACCGCCAAAGCCATGCACGACGAAAACCTTCCCGACGATTTCTACAAGGAAGCCAAGTTCTGCTCCATGTGTGGCCCGAAGTTCTGCTCCATGAACATCACGCAATTGGCCGAAGCCGAAGGCGGCCACGATCAAGCCGAACGCAAACAAAAATTCGTCGAGCTGCTGGCCAAGGTAAAATCCGCCGGCGCGTAGGCCTGCGTTTAGGCCCATTTCCCGAAGCGGGTGAGTCTAGAAACAGGATGGCAATGTCGGATCGCTCAGCCGTGATGGCGTTGATTGGGGCGGGACCGGTGGGGCTGGGCATGGCTAAGGCTTTGCTCGAGCACAAGATCCCGTACCAGCAACTGGAGGCCGACCGCGAGCTGGGCGGGAACTGGCTGCACGGCGTGTACGAGACCGTGCACATCATTTCCTCGCGCAAAACCACGGAATACACGGACTATCCGATGCCGGCGGACTATCCGGATTTTCCGAGCCGCCAGCAGATGCTCGATTATTTACGGGATTATGCGCAGAACTTTGAACTCACTCCGCATATTGAATTCAACACCAAAGTGGTGATGGCTTTGCCGCTGCCAGACGGACGCTGGGAATTGGAACTGGCCAGCGGCGAGAAGCGCATCTACAAAGGATTGATTGTTTGCAACGGGCATCACTGGGACCGGCGCTTCCCGGAGTATCCCGGCAAATTTGGCGGGGAATTTATTCACTCCAAGGATTACCGGACGCCGGCGCAGTTGGCCGGGAAACGCGTGCTGGTGATTGGCGGGGGAAATTCCGCTTGCGATATTGCCGCGGAGGCGGCGCGGGTGGGGAAAACGGCGCGCATCAGCTTGCGGCGCGGTTACTGGTTTTTGCCGAAGACGCTGTTTGGGATTCCGTCGCCGGAACTGATCAAGCCCTGGTTTCCGGTGTGGGCGCAGAGGCTTTTTATCCGCGCGATTTTGCGCGTCGTCATCGGCAAATATTCGGATTATGGTTTGCCCGCGCCGGATCACAAAATTTTCGAGGCTCATCCGACCATCAACAGTGAGTTGCTCTATTACGTGAAGCATGGACGCATCCAGCCGCGCAAGGATATCGCGCGGTTTGAAGGCGACACGGTGCATTTTGTGGATGGCAGTAGCGAAGAATTCGATACCGTGGTGTGCGCCACCGGGTATCACGTGAGCTTTCCGTTTCTGCCGCCCGGCCTGGTACAGGTTAAAGGCAGTACCGCGCAAGTCTACGGCGGGTGCGTGCTGGCAGAGTACAAAAACATCTACATCATTGGGACTTCGCAATTGCGGTATGGATTTGGCCCGGTGGTAACCCCGGGAATGGAACTGATGGCGCGTATGATGCTGGCGCAGGACCAGATGGAATTGCCGATCGGTTTGGTAATGCGCGAGTCCGGGGTGAAAATTCCCCGGACGCACCTGGTCGATCCGCACGCGGCCATACGCGCGATTCGCCGTGGCCAGCGCATGTTGCCGCTGCTTTTGTGGAAAGAGAAGAGACTGCGGAGGAAACTGTCGGGGCGTTCCGCTGCTCCTCCCCCGCTTACCGGTTTGGTTGTGCCGCGGACAGATCGCGGCGTGGCGGTGTTTTGAAATCCCGGGCATCAAAACGGTGAGCGGCGAAATAAATCGATGCCATTTTTAGCAAATGGAGTGGCGGTAGTGACCGGAGCGGGCTCCGGCATCGGTCGCGCGCTTGCGCGGCAGCTTGCGGCGGTCACCTCCGCGCTGGCTATTGCGGATATCGATGGAGCGGGATTGCAACAAACCGCGGCATCACTCAGCGAGCGCGGCGTGCAACTAACCTCGCATATTCTGGACGTCGCGGATGAATCGGCCATGCGTGCGCTTGCGGAGGAGGTAGCGGCCAGGCACGGGCGCGTGACGTTGCTGATCAACAATGCGGGAGTTGCGCTGCACGGCAGATTCGAGGAGATTTCGCTGGATGACCTGCGCTGGCTGATGGAGATTAATTTCTGGGGTGTGGTGTACGGAGTGAAATATTTCCTGCCGTTGCTCAAGAAGGAGCCGCGCGCGCACATCGTGAATATTTCGAGCGTGTTCGGAATTGTAGCGCCGGCGGGGCAGAGCGCCTATTCCGCGAGCAAGTTCGCGGTGCGCGGATTCACGGAAGCCCTGCGGCACGAACTGGACGGCTCGCCGGTATTCGTAACCTGCGTGCATCCGGGCGGCATTCGCACTCCGATTGCTCGACGCGCCCGGTTGGGCGCCAATACGCCGCCGAGTTCGCGGGATGAAGCGATTGCCCGCTTCGATCGCTTGACGCCGACCATGCCGGATGCGGCGGCAGCACGGATCCTGAAAGGCGTGGAGCGGCGGGAGCCTCGGATTCTGATTGGGCACGACGCTCGGGGAATTGATATTTTGCAGAGGTTGCGCCCAGGCACGTATTGGAAGGCCTTGGCGAAGCGGGTGCAGGAGCCGTCGCGGTAGCCTTTCACCATATTGATTTTATTAGTGGCCTGAAGGTGGCCGCTTCATGGAGATAGGAGGCTTGCATGGGATTTGTTAGAGCTGCTGCCAAGGCGGATGTACCGCCGGGGACGATTCGGGAGTTCCAGGTGGAGGGCAAGGCAGTGGCGCTGGCCAACGTGGGCGGGGACTTTCACGCCATCAACAATGTCTGCCTGCATCGGGGCGGACCGCTGGCGGACGGCCCATTGGAGGGCACGAAGGTGACATGTCCCTGGCACGGCTGGGAATATGACGTCCGAACGGGCAAAGTGGGGCAGAATCCGACCGTGGGCGTGGAGTGCTACGCGGTGGAGGTGCGGGGGGAGGAGATTTTCGTCAATGTGGGCAGCTGATGACGCGTAAAGTGCTGATTATAAGAGCCATATTATGGTTTTGATGGGTTAAAGGCTTGGATTTGAGTTTTGATGTAAAATTTGCCGAAAGCCGCTAACCCGCACATTTTAAGTCGCTTTTTCATCATACCCAATGTATAGTGCCGACTCGAATCCTCGATGGCACTTCCGACCGCGCAGCGACACTACTGGATATTTAGCGCCGACCCCCACCACTACCACTGGGATACTCTTTTCGTGAAAGGCAAGGAAATGTGGCACGGTGCGGCGGGAAAGCCGGACGCCATCCGGGCGCTAAAGCAGGTGCGCAAAGGCGACCGGGTGCTGTGTTATCACTCCGCCCCGGAACGAGCGCTTTATTCCATTGCGGAGGTGACCCGGGATCCGTACCCCGATCCGCATGACCGCAAGGAGAAAAATCTGGTGGCGGACCTGCGGGCGTTCGAGCGGCTGCCGCGGCAGGTGACATTGGCGGAGTTGCGGGAGAACCGCGCGCTGCGCAAGATGAAATTGCTGAAAAATGTGCGAGTGCTGATCACGGCGATTACGGACGAGGAATATCTGGAGATTTTGCGGATGGCCGGGATTGTGGCCACGCCAGGGATTCCGCTGCCGTAGTTGCACTCTGAACATACCTTCGGCGACCGTGGGAATATTTTAGGTTGAGGTCCTTCACCTGCCCTTGTTGGGCTGGTTCAGGATGACCGTGCGGTGATGGTTGGTCTTTCAAGGGGGAGCGATGGGTGTCTCCACGCGCTCGGTTTTTTCGGCTCTGGCCGCTTTTGTCGTTATGATGTTCCTTCCTATGACCCTTCCCGCTCAGCAAGCGCATCGAGCTAGCCTGTTATCCGGGATTGCCGACGGTACAACGCGGGTGGTGGATCTCAGCTACTCGATCAGCGACAAGCTGGTGGCGTGGCCTGGGGATAAGCGGGTATTTGAAGCGCAAGTGAATGCCACGGTAGAGCAGAAGGGATATTTCACACGTAGCTTCTGGATGCTGGAGCATTACGGGACGCATCTGGATGCGCCGATACATTTCCCGCCCGGAAAAGAAACGGTCGACCAAATCGCAGCGAAACGATTTTTCGGACCAGCCGTAGTGTTAGACGTGCGGGAGGAAGGCGCGAAGAATGCGGATTATCAGGCGCCGGTGGGGCGCGTGGAGGCCTGGGAGAAGAAACACGGCCGGATTTCCGAAGGATCGATTGTGTTGCTGAGGACCGGGTGGGCGGCGCGCTGGCCCAACGCGCAAAAATATCGGAATCAGGATGCCCAGGGGAAAATGCATTTCCCCGGGCTTTCCACGGAGGCGGCGAAGTTATTGATCGCGCGCAAAGTCAGCGGCATTGGATGCGACACCATGAGTGTGGATTATGGCGCCTCCGAGGATTTCGCGCTGCATCACCTGGCTTTGGGCGCCGGGCTGTACCACCTGGAGAATCTAGCGGACTTGAGCGAAGTGCCGGAAGAGGGGGCTTTCTTGGTGGTGGCGCCGATTAAGCTGGAAGGCGGGTCGGGCGGTGCGGTGCGGGTTTTTGCATTGGTGGGAAAGAGTAAGTAGAAGAGTGCCATGGGAACGGCGATTACTTCTTGCCGAGATAGGGCGCAGTAGTGCTGCGCCCCTGCGTCGGAGTTGCTGAACATTTTGCGGATTTATACGTTCTACAGAAAGAGTTGCGCGAGGATTTATGAAGATGATTTGGCGATTCTACAGTGCGGCGTTATCAATGCTGGCAGCAAGCGTGTTATTCGCAATGCCTGTTTGGGGGCAGGCGGAGTTTCCGGTGTCGACCAAGACGCTGAAGAATGGGATGAAGGTGCTGGTACAGACGGACCACAGCATCCCCAACGTGGCGCTGTACATTTTTTATCGGGTGGGATCGCGCAATGAGGGGCCGGGAACGACGGGGATTTCGCATTTTTTCGAGCACATGATGTTCAACGGAGCCAAGAAGTACGGCCCGGGCGAACTGGACAAGCACATGGAAGCAAATGGTGGGGCGAACAATGCCTACACCACCCGCGACGTGACGGTGTATCAGGATTGGTTTCCGCGCTCGGCGCTGGATTTGATCTACGACATCGAGGCCGACCGCATCCGGGACTTGAGTTTCGATCCGGCAAAAATCAAGTCGGAGCGCGAAGTGGTAGCTTCGGAGCGGCGACTGCGCACCGATAACGACAATGGTGGCTTGCTCGACGAGCAGCTATGGGCCACCGCCTACCTGGCGCACCCGTACCAGTGGCCGGTGGTGGGCTGGATGAGCGACATCGAGCATTGGACCATGGAGCAGCTGAAGCATCACTTCGAGATGGGATATTCGCCGAACAATGCAACCATGGTGGTGACCGGCGACGTTTCCCCGGAGGAGATCTTTGCCCTTTGCGAGAAGTACATCGAGCCAATCGCGTCCCACGCGCCACCTCCTCCGGTGACGACGGTGGAACCGGAGCAACTGGGCGAGCGGCGGGTGATCGTGCGAAAGCCGGCACAGCTTCCCTTGGTGCTGCTGGCGTATCACATTCCGCAGACCAACCATGCGGACTATTACGCGCTGAACATTTTGCGGACGGTGCTGTTCCAGGGGGAAAGTTCGCGGATGTACCAGCGGCTGGTGGACAAAGATCAGATCGCACTGGATGTTTCCGCCTCGGTCGAGCCGGCCTTCGATCCCACCATCATGGAGATCGCCGCTCAGCCGAAACAAGGAGTAGATCCGCAAAAGTGCGAGAAAGCGATGTATGAGGAGCTCGATAAGGTCAAGGCCGCGATGATCAGCGATACGGAACTGGAGAAGGCCAAGAACATCCGGCTGGCGGATTTTTACCGGCAAATGCGCACGATCAATGGGCGGGCCAATACCATCGGGACGTATGAGGTATTTTTTGGAGATTACCGGAAGTTGTTTGACGCGGCGAAGAATTATTCAGCCGTGACCAAGGAGGACGTGCAACGGGTGGCGAAAACGTATTTTGGAGCGAATAATCGCACGGTGTCGACGCTGATTCCCGAGAACTCGGAAGAAAAGAGCAAGCCATGAGGGGCGGAACCTGGGGTGCGCCCATCGCAGCTCTGGGCAAGCTGAAGCGGACCACCGCAACGTTTGCGGCCGCCGCTATCGCCGTTGCGATACTGGCTTGCGTCGCGCCGTCAGGCGCACAAACCCTGCATATGCCTCCGCATGAAAAATATGTGCTGAAGAATGGATTGACGGTGCTGCTGCTGGAAAAGCACGGAGTGCCGATGATTAATGTTTTTGCCATTGTCAAAACGGGATCGGCGGCGGACCCGGCCGGCCAGGATGGGCTGGCATCGATTACCGCCGGGCTGTTGCGGAAAGGGACCAAGGAACGGACGGCGCAACAGTTTGCCGCCGACCTGGACTACATCGGCGGCGAATTCGAGGCCGAAGCGGGAGCGGACTTCAGCAGCGTCAGCGCGGAGTTCCTGACCAAGGATTTGACAAAGGGGCTGGGGCTGTTCTCGGATGCGCTGCTGCACCCAAAGTTCCCGCAGGAGGAAGTGGAGAAATTGCTGGCGCAGTCTGTGGACGCGGTGCGCGGGGCCAAAGACGATCCGCAGCAGGTCCTGGGGCTGTATTACGACGGGTATTTATATGGAACGAATGCTTATGGAAGGCCGGCCGGGGGCGATGAGCAGTCGCTGCCGCGGATCAGGCGCGATGCGATTGTAAAGTTCTACGAAGGAAATTATGCCCCGGGAAATACGCTGCTGGCGGTGGCCGGCGAATTCAATGGCGCGGAGTTGCGCAAGAAGCTGGAGGACACATTTGGCGCCTGGCCGGCCCGCACGGTTGCGGCTGCGCCGGTGGCGGTGACGGCCCCGGTGAAAGGCAAGCGCTTGCTGCTGGTGGACAAAGAAGACGCGACGCAAACCTATTTCGCGTTTGGAAATGTGGGCATCGCGCGGAACGATCCGGATCGGGTCGCGATCCGGGTGGTGAATACCATTTTCGGCGGGAGATTTACTTCCGAGCTGAATGAGGCCTTGCGCGTGGAATCGGGGTACACCTATGGAGCTTCGTCGTTTTTTGACGCGCGAAAGGAGCCGGGACCGTTTGGGATATTCAGTTTCACGAAGAATGAGACCACGGCGCCGGCGATCGATCTGGCGCTGCAGGTGCTGGCCAAGCTGCATAAGGACGGAGTGACCGAGGAACAATTGAAATCGGCGAAGAGTTATATCAAGGGGCAGTTTCCCCCCAACATCGAAACTTCGAAGCAGTTGGCACAGATTGTCGCGACGCACGAATTTTACGGACTGGGCGACGATGAAATCAATCAACTGGAGGCGCGCGTCGACGCGGTGACCACGGAAATGGCGAAGCGGGTGATCCAGAAACACTATCCTTTGGAGAATCTGGTGTTTGTGTTGATCGGGAAAGCTTCGGCGATTGGACCGGCGGTCGAGAAGTATGCGGAGAAGCGCGATAACAGGGCCATTAGCGAGCCGGGGTTCTGGCCTTCGGCGAAGCAGTAGGGGCGTTAGCAAAAGAGGAATGCGGTCCGCGATAGGACTGATTGCGGTTTTTGAGTTCGTAGGAGCTGTTTCACGTGGGGAGGATGAGGATGCGTTTCCGAGTGGCGATGATTACGGGTCTGCTGTTGGCTTGCATCTGCGGACGTGCGGCGGCTGCGGAGGCGACGCCATTGCTGGCGCATGCGCCGACGCTAAGCCGGACGCAGGTGGTGTTCGCTTACGGGGGATACTTGTGGAGCGTGCCGCGGGAGGGCGGGGAGGCGCGGCAGCTCACCACCGGCGGACACGAAGAATTGCCGATATTTTCGCCCGACGGAAACTGGATCGCATTCACCGGCGAATACGACGGCAACTTCGATGTCTTCGTGATTCCTGCGGAAGGCGGCGAACCACGGCGCCTGACCTGGCACCCGGGGCCGGATATTGCGGAGGGCTGGACGCCGGACGGAAAAAGAGTGCTGTTCCGTTCAGGGCGCGAGGCGTATGCGGACTTTGACCGGCTGTACACGGTGAGTGTGGAGGGCGGCTGGCCGGAAGTGCTGCCGATGTGGCGCGGCGAGGATGCGTGGTTTTCGCCGGACGGAACGCGGATTGCGTATGTGCCGAATTTGAAGTGGCAGACGTCGTGGAAGCGGTATCACGGCGGACAAACCACGCCGATCAATATCGTGAAGCTGAGCGATTTGACGCTGGAGCAGATCCCGCGGAAAAACTCGAACGATTCGCACCCGGTATGGTTTGGGGATACGGTGTACTTCCTGTCGGATCGCGATGGAGCGGTGACCCTGTTCGCGTATGACACCAAAACTAAAGCGGTCAAGCAAGTGGTCGAGAACAAGGGACTGGATTTGAAGGAAGTGTCGGCGGGGCCGGATGCGCTGGTGTACGAGCAGTTCGGCGGGATTTATCTGTTCGAGCCGGGAAGCGGGAAATCGACGCGCGTACCGATTCGGATTTCCGGCGATTTGCCCGCTACTCGGGCGCATTACGAAAAAGTGGGAGACAAGATACAGAATGCAGCGATTTCACCGAGTGGTGTGCGCGCGGTGTTTGAGGCGCGCGGCGAAATTCTGAGCGTGCCGGCGGAAAAGGGCGACGTGCGGAATCTTACGCGCACAACGGCGGTCGTCGAGCGCGATCCGGCGTGGTCGCCCGATGGAAAGTCGATTGCCTTTTTCTCGGACGAATCCGGGGAATACGCGCTGCATATCGTGGATCAGTCCGGTACCGGCGCGGTGAAGAAAATCAGCCTGGGAAATCCGCCCTCCTTTTTCTATGGGCCAACGTGGTCGCCGGACAGCAAGAAGATTGCCTATACGGATAAGCGGATGAATTTCTGGTACGTGGAGCTGGAGAAGGGCGCACCGGTGAAAATGGACTCCGACCGCTTCGAGGATCCCGGCGTGTCGTTGGCGGTAAAGTGGTCGCCGGACAGCAAATGGCTGACGTACTCGAAATTTATGGAGAACCACTTGCGCGGGGTTTTCGTGTACTCGCTGGAGAGTGGGAAGGTTTCGCAAATCACCGATGGTTTGGGCGATGCGCGTTATCCGGTGTTCGATAAAGGGGGAAAAGAACTGATTTTCGCGGCCAGCACGGACCTCGGGTTGTCATCGGGCTGGCTGGACCTTTCCAGCTTTCAGCACCCGGTGTTGCGGAACATTTACGCGGCGGTGCTGAAGAAGGGCGATAAGTCTCCGGTCGAGCCACAGAGCGACGAAGAAAAGGTGGACGAGAAGAAAGACGGCGCGGACAAGGGCAAGGAGGCGGATAAAGGCAAAGAAGGAGAAAAAGGCAAAGAAGGAGAAAAAGGCAAAGACAGGGACAAGAAAGACGAGAAGAAGGACGAGGGCGTCAAGGTCACCATCGATCTGGATGGGATTGGCCAGCGCATCGTGGCGCTTCCGATCAAGCCCGCGAATTACGTGAGCTTGGATGCCGGCAAAGCGGGCACGCTATTTCTCTCCGACCTTGCGGATGTGCCACGGTTTGGGCCGAATACGGCAACGATAACGAAATTCGACGCCAGCACCCGAAAGACGGAGCCGTTTCTCGCGGGAGTCAATAGCTTTGCGGTTTCGGCAAATGGAGAAAAAGTGCTGTACCGGCAGGGGCCGGGCTGGTTTATCGCCGGAACGGGTGCAGCGCCGAAGCCGGGCGAAGGCGCCCTGAATGTGGGAGCCATGGAAGTGCTGGTCGATCCGCGCGTGGAGTGGAACCAGATGTACCACGAGGTTTGGCGGATCGAGCGGGACTTCTTATACGACCCCAACCATCATGGACTGAACATCCCGGCGATTGAAAAAAAGTATGCGCCATATCTTAAGGGGGCGGGCGGGCGCGAGGATGTGAATTATCTTTTCGATGAAATGCTGGGCGAAGTGACCATCGGACATATGTTCATCCGCGGAGGCGATGTCCCGGAAGCGCCTAAGGTGAAAGGCGGCCTGTTGGGAGCGGACTACAAGATTGAGAATGGCCGCTACCGGTTTGCGCGCGTGTTCAACGGCGAGAATTGGAATCCGAATTTGCGGGCGCCGCTGACGCAGCCGGGAGTGGAAGTCAAAGCCGGCGAGTATTTGCTGGAGGTCAATGGCGTCGATGTGCGGCCGCCGGCGGACGTGAGCAGGTTCCTGGAAAACACCGCGGACACCCAGGTGCGCATTAAAGTGGGACCAAATCCGGACGGCAAGGACGCGCGTGAGGTCACGGTGGTGCCGGTGGCGACCGAGTTCCCGCTGCGCAACCGCGCCTGGGAAGAGGATAACCGCCGCAAGGTGGACGAGTTGAGCGGAGGGAAAGTCGCCTACGTGCACGTTCCGGACACCAGCGTTGGCGGGTACACCAATTTCAACCGCTTCTATTTCGCGCAGGTGGGGAAGCAGGCGGCGGTCATCGATGAGCGCTACAACCACGGCGGATCCATCGCCGATTACATCATCGATTCGCTGGAGCGGCCGTTGCGCAATTGCGCGATTACGCGCGAAGGCGAAAAATTCTGCTCGCCGCTGGCGCAGATCTACGGGCCAAAAACCATGATCATCAACGAGATGTCCGGTTCCGGCGGCGATGCGCTGCCATGGATGTTCAAGCAGGACAAAGTGGGCCCGCTGGTGGGCACGCGCACTTGGGGCGGGCTGGTGGGGATATGGAACTACCCGCCGCTGCTGGATGGCGGGTTTGTCACCGCGCCGCGCGGAGCGATTTACGGCTTGCACGGTGAATGGGAAGTGGAGAATCATGGCATCGCGCCGGATATCGAAGTGGAGAACGATCCCGCTTCGGTGGCCGCGGGGCACGATGCGCAGCTGGAGAGGGCCGTGCAGGTCACACTGGAGGCGCTGAAGAATCATCCCGTAGTGATCCCGGATCATCCTGCGTATCCGAATTATCATAAAAAATGAACTTGCGCGTCCGCGAATCGCGGGCCGACTTCGCTAGCGATACGTGAGGTAGAATTCTTACTACGTGCGGACCTGGGGCGCAGCATGCTGCGCCCCTGCTCTTTAGACTATGCCGGAGCTTCCCGAAGTCGAAACCGTTGCGCGAGGGCTGCAGAAGGCCGTGGCGGGGCGGCGCATTTTGTCCGTACGGCTAGGCAAGACGGATTTTATCGATGATCCCTCCGCTCTGGAGCAGCGCCTTCCGGGAAGACAGATCGAGCGCGTCGAGCGCTATGGAAAATTCATGCTCCTACGGCTATCCGCGCGCAAAAATGGCGTCGCCGATAGCGAGAATGGCGATACCCAGGCTGCCTCTCTGCTGGTGCATCTGGGCATGACCGGCATGCTCGCGCTGTGCCCGGCTGCGCAACCTTGCGCCAAGCATACCCACGTGTGGTTTCAGCTCGACGACGGGCGGGAGCTGCGTTACACGGACCCCCGGCGCTTTGGGCGCATGGCCTACCTGGCCGGTGCGCGGCTGGCGGAAGAGTTGACTCAATTTGGCGCCGACCCCCTGCTGGTAAGCGAAGAGGAATTCTTGTCGCGCATTCGCTCCCGCCATGCACACGTCAAGGCGCTGCTGCTGGATCAAAGCGTGTTGCGCGGCGTGGGCAATATTTATGCCGACGAAAGCTTGTGGCGGGCCAGGATTCATCCGGCGCGTCGCGGAGCGGACCTGAGCAAGAAGCAGACGCAACTGCTGCGACGGGTGCTGCAGGATGTTTTACGGAAAGCGATTCTGGCGCGCGGCTCATCGATTTCCGATTTTCTTGACGCCGAGGGCGAGCCGGGAGAGTATCAGCGGCGCCATCGGGCTTACGGCCGCGAAGGGAAGAGTTGTTATCGTTGCGGAACGCCGATCCGGCGCGTGATTGTTGCGGGGCGCAGCAGCCATTTTTGCCCGAAGTGCCAGCGTGCGCCGCGTTTGCGCCTAACCGGCAAGCGGGGACGAAACGGCTGAGCGGCTCGCGTGCGTCTAACCAGCGAGTGGGAAACAGCGGGAGCTTCCCGCCGCGTGGTGGAATCAGCGGCACAAATCCTAAAGGGCTTGAGGTAGACGAATGAACGTGCGCCGAATCGGTGTGTTGGTGTGCAGCTTGGTGTTGACCTTGGGCGCGGTGGGTGGTGGTTCAGCTCAGGCGCCGGCAGCCGAGAAAAGCCCCTTTGCGGTGGCCGATGCGCAAATCCTGAGCGAAATTCGCGATCACAGCGAGGCGATGGCCAACCTTGAATACCTCTCAGACAGCATCGGCCAACGGCTGACCGGCTCGCCGCAGCTGAAGCAGGCCAATGAGTGGACTCGGGACATGTTCGCGAAGTATGGCGCGGTGAACGCGCATCTCGAAGGCTGGACCATGGAGCGTTCCTGGACTCGCGGGAAAGCCAGCGCGCGCATCGTCAGCCCGGCCGAACACTCGCTGACGATCGCCGCGGCGGGATGGTCGCCGAGCACTCCAGGCGTCATTACCGGGCCGGTAGTGTATTTCGACGTGAAGGAAAAGAAAGACTTTGCAAAATTTCACGGAAAGCTGAAGGGCGCGATTGTCATTTACCAGGAGCCGGCCAGCCTTTCTCCGCCCAAGCCGGATGACCCGCGCGCCCAATTCAGCCGGCCGATACAGCAGCCTCCGCCGCGCATAGGAGAAGCGCCGATCGCGGACCCGTTTGAAGCGTTTCAGAAGGCGGCCAAAGAACGTACCGAATTTTGGAAGCAGGAGGGCGTCGCCGCCGTACTCCGGGATTCCGACAAGCCGCACGGTTTGCTCAACATGACCGACGTCAGCCTGGACCGCTACGGTATTGGACCGATCCCTTCCGCCTTTATCACCGGGGAAGGCTATCGCATGATTTTCCGGATGCTGCAACGCCACCTGCCCGTGCAAGTGGAAGTGGAGATGACCAACACCATCGGCAGCAAGCCGCTGGAGGTCTACAACACCGTGGCCGAAATTCGCGGGTCGGAAAAGCCCGACGAAATGGTGATCATCGGCGGTCACCTGGATTCCTGGGATCTGGGCACCGGCTCGACGGACAAC